>WNFG01006074.1_pt1 | contig 10146 bp, 5 predicted proteins | sample 5400431 | NCBI WGS metagenome assembly WNFG01 (sample SAMN13153346, study PRJNA577476) | soil metagenome | isolation source: 120 cm saprolite under Douglas fir tree site 2 hole 3 replicate 2 | place: USA:California | collected 2015-04-18
CCTTGGTTGCGGCTTCCTCTCTCGACGTTCCGCCACGAACCAACAACCAGAATTGCGTGAGGACTTGCCGACCTGCAAACGCTGTCATCGCCTGACCTCTTCAATTCAGAGGTGTTGCGACGACTCCTTGAACCCAAGGGCGATCGATACTGCCTTTCATGCCCATTTGGTCGTCGTTGAAGCCCGGGACGCACCGAGGACCCCTCCGTCCCATCCAATCCGGGTGGGCCCTCGCAGGGGTTACAACAGAGCCTGTTCGGTTTGGGAGTCGAACAGGTGCAGGTTGCGCGTGTCCAGGCCGAGCTTGACCGTGTCGCCGGGGTCCACCTTCATCTTCGGATCCACGCGCGCGGTCACCGAGTCGCCGCCCACCTGCCCGTACAGGAACTGGTCGGAGCCCAGGCGCTCGACGACGTCCACCTTCATGTCCATGGTGCTGCCGCCGTCAATGGCCCGATCGGTCACCGCTTCGGGCCGGAAGCCGAGCGTGCCTTTGCCGGCGGGCACCGACTTCGTCAGCCTGACCTCGAAACCCGCGGCCTTGGCGGTGCTGTCGGAGGTCGTGACGGGGACGAAGTTCATGGTCGGGGTGCCGATGAAGCCGGCCACGAAGAGGTTGGCCGGGTGGTCGTAGATGTCTCCCGGCGTCCCCACCTGCTGCAGGATGCCCGCGTTCATGATCGCGATCCGGTCCCCCATCGTCATCGCCTCGACCTGGTCGTGGGTGACGTAGATGAACGTCGTCTCCAGGTCGCGGTGCAGCTTCTGGAGCTCGATCCGGGTCTGGCCCCGGAGCTTGGCGTCGAGGTTGGAGAGCGGCTCGTCGAGCAGGAAGACCCTCGGGTTGCGCACGATCGCCCGCCCCAGCGCCACCCGCTGCCGCTGCCCGCCTGAGAGCGCCCGCGGCTTGCGCTTGAGGAAGTTGTCCAGGCCCAGGATGCGGGAGGCGTTCTTGACCCGCTTCTCGATATCCGGCTTCTTGACCTTCTGCATCTGCAGCGGGAAGGCCATGTTGTCGTAAACGCTCATGTGCGGGTAGAGCGCGTAGGACTGGAAGACCATCGCGATGTCGCGGTCCTTGGCGGCCACGTTGTTGACCACCCGGTCGCCGATCCGGATCTGGCCCTCGGTGATCGTCTCCAGCCCGGCCAGCATCCGCAGCGCGGTCGACTTCCCGCACCCCGACGGGCCCACCAGGACCATGAACTCCTTGTCCGCGATCTGGACGTTGAAGTCCTTGACCACAGTGAGGTCGGCCGTGTAGCGCTTGACGACGTGATCGAACGTGACTGATGCCATCTTTCTATTACCTCGTGTTCGGCGGCGACGTCGAGCTGCGCACCACCAGGCTCGTTTTGAGCGGGGGCGGCGACACGACCACCTTTCCTTGCAGGCGGCGGATCAACAGGCCGGCCGCCACCCGGCCTTTCTCGACGATCGGCTGCCTCACGGTGGTCAGCGGGGGACTGGTCCATGCGGCCATCGGAAGGTCGTCGTAACCGACGACGGAAAGGTCACCGGGCACGCCCAGGCCGGCTGCCTGGGCTGCGCCCATGACCCCGATCGCCACCATGTCGCTCATGGCGAGGATGGCGGTCGGGCGACGTTTTCCCTTGGGAAACGAATCGAAAGCGCGCGCGCCCGCCGCCATGGTGGCGCCGGCGGTCACCGCATACGGCGCCGGCACATCGACGCCGGCGAACGCGGCCCGGTAGCCCGCGAGGCGGCGCGCGGACGTCGGCGTCGGGCCCGCCTGCGAGCGGGTCGGGGGCAACAGGATTATCCCGAGCTGACGGTGACCAAGGTCGAGGAGATGCCGAGCCGCGGCCTCAGCCCCACCGGCATCGTCGACATTGACCGCCGGGTGTTGCGGTGATCCTTCGGAGTCGATCAAGACGGTGGGGATGCCGATCCGGTCGAGGGTTTCCAACGCCTGGTCGTCCGGGCTCAGACCGAGGCTGATGAAACCGTCCACCGACGCGCGGCGGATGGCGCCTTCCAGGGAGCCGTCGAGGGGCGGGACCAGGAGCAGGGTGAAGTCGTGCTCTTCGACGAGCTCGCCGAGACCCTGCATGAGCTCCCCCAAGAACTGGTTGGCGAACACGGTGCTGAGGCGCTGCGGGATGAGGACGCCGATGGTTCCGCTGCGGCGCATCGACAAGGCACGCGCCGCCGGGTGCGGCGTGTAGCCGAGGTCCAGGGCGACCTGCAGCACGCGGTCCAGCGTGGCCTGACCGAGCTTCTCCGGGTTGTTGAACGCGAAGGAGACGGCGGTCTTGGACACGCCGGCGGCGCCGGCCACGTCAGCGATGGTGACCCGAGACATCACAAGGCCAGGAGGGATACCAAAGGCCCAACTTCTTACCCCACTTGTAAACCGCTTTAGTAAAGCGGTTTAGGCGATCCTATGCCCGACCCGGCCCGCTGTCAAGCCCGAAGTTCAACGGCGGATGACTGTGGAACGCTTACTGGCTGGGCGAGGTCGCTCGGGCGGGAGTACTGCCGAGCCGCTGAACCGACTCACGCCCCTCTCCCCTGCGGGGAGAGGGGATTGCCGACATATGATGCGGGCAGATGCGTCCCCCGCTAGAGACGGCGTCTGGCCTTGCAACCGTGCTTCGCGGCGTGGTTGCCGACATGCAGCACGCCTCGGGCGCGGACATCGTCTCCATCTTCCTCTACGAAGAGGCGAGCCGAAAGTACTACGCGCCGTTTGCCACCGGCCAGCCGCAGGAGAGCCTGCTGGACTCCCTCGCCGACATGAGCCAGCAGCTCGATCGCTACCTGGGCGACAAGCAGCAGGGCAAGGTCCCTGATGAGCTGGGCGTCCATCACTACGGGTCGACTGTCTGGCTGACGATCACGCGTCAGAAACTGGTCGCGCGCGACGCTCCCGCCGAGATCGACAGCACATTCATCCGCCGCTACCAGGTCCAGTCGACCATCGGGCTTCCTCTGCTCGCCGGCGACAGGCTGCTCGGGCTCGTGTACCTCAACTACCGCACGCGCGAACGCGTGCCGGATGGCGCCCAGCTCGAGGAGCTGGAGCGCCGCGCGCATGCTGCGGCGACTGCGATCCAGGGGGTGCTCGCCGATTCGGAGCGCTCGGCCCTGGAAGGCCTCGGCCGTTTGACATCGCTTCTCACCGAGCCGATCGGCGACCCCAAGACCGACGCCGCGGAGCTCCGTCGCCTGCTGTCGATCGCCCTTGCCGACCTGCTCCTGGCAAGCGATTTCGACGCCGCGGCGGTCTATCAGTTCGCGGCACAGCGCGGCAGCCTGGAGCTGGTCACCGCCCACGCTCCGGTCGCGGCGCCGCCCCGCGTCGACCGCCACGATCAGGCTGCGACGTGGGAATCAGCGCTGAGCAAAGCGGTCGCGGCGGGGACCGCCGCGGCCGAGCTCCACGTAGTCGCCACATACCCGCTCGGCAACGACCAGGAGCCCCATGGGTACCTGGTGGTGCTCAGCCGCGATCCGCTCGCGACGGCACGACGCCCGCCCCCGACCGACCTCCTCCTGAAGGCCGGCGCGGACCTCATCGGCGCTGCGCTGGCGAGCCGCCTGCTCATCGCCGGCCTGGAGCACAGCAACCGGCTGCTGGGCGCGCTCGCCGACATGACCACGGCCATGCTGCGTCCAGGTTCCAGCAAGCAAGCCGTCCTCGACGCCGTCGCCGGCCACCTGACCGACGCGTCGGTGCCCGAGTTCGACTTCAACTTCGCGACGGTCTACCTGCTCGACGAGCGCGCGGACGGCACCACGGTCGTCCGCATGGCCGCGGGAGCGGCGACCACCGCGAACATCTCCGCGACAGAAACCCACTCCACACACAAACGCGTGCCACGGTGGGCGCTCGATGAGGAACGTGAGCTGGCCGCCGACGACGTCCTCGTGTACGTCGCACGGAGCCGGCAGGCCGCCGTCGTCGGGGCGCTCGGGGCCGGCGTGGAGTCGGACCGCGGAGACGTAATCAGCGGCACCATCCCCGAGTCCGCGACCTGGGTCGACGTGCCCGTGGTCTGGAGCGACGGCAGCACCAGGGCCCATGTAGCCGCTTGTCTGATCGGCGAATCGAAGGCAAATGAGCAGCGCCGACCAGCTCGCGGCCAGGCGCCCTTCACGCTCGCGGGAGAGGTGTTCGAAAGCGGCGGCCACGCCGACCTGATCAGGATCTTCCTGCCGTTCGGCTCGGACCCGACGCGCATCGCCAGCGGCGCGCTGGAGGTCGGCTACCACCGCTCTTATGAGCGCCGGCCGGACTGGGGCCAGATCGAGGCGCTGCGCGCGGCGGCCGCGCAGGTCGCGATGGCCGTGGAAACCGCGGGCCTCTACGAGGACACTCGGCGCCATGGCGAGCAGCTCGAGCTGAGCGCGGAGATCAGCCGCGCGATCGCCTCCTCGATCGACCTCGACCAGACGCTGCGCCTCGTCGCCCAGAACATGGCGCGTCTCGTCGATGCCTCGATGTGCCAGATCGCTCTGTATGAAGAGGATCGCGAGGGCTGGTTCGGGGCGGCGGCATCCGAACAGGAGGACCTGTGGCGGCGCCAGCATGGCGAGCGCTCGGAGCCATCCTTCCTGTTCGAGGTGCTGGACGGCGGCCAACCGGTGGTCATCGAAGACACTGCTGCCAGCGCCCTCGTGAGCCCCGCTTATGCGCGCGCGTTCGGCGTGCGTTCGCTGCTCGCGCTGCCGCTGGTGGCAGACGGGCAATCGATCGGCGCTGCCGTGCTCGCGGAGCGCGACCGGCTGCGCGCGTTCACGCCCGACGAGGTCCAGCGCGCACAGGGACTCGCGCTGCAGGCCGCGGTGGCGATCAAGAACGCTCGCCTCCACGCGCTGGCGGAGGAGGAGCGCCACCTGCAGAAGGACTTCGTGCTCATCGGGTTCGGCCAGTGGGGCCAGAAGGCATACCAGCATTTATTGACGCTCAAGCAGTTCTTCAACTTCCGGACCCATGTCGTCGAGCAGGACTCGCCGGCGGCGCGCGAACGAATCGGCACCAAAGAAGAAGACGTGCGCGGCCACGGCGACGGCTTCTACTGGGACAGCCCTGCGTCGACCGCGCACGACCAGCTGGAACGCGAGCTCGAGTCGAGCTCTTACGTCATCACGTACATCGCCACGCCGGCGGCCACGCACCTGCCCGCGCTTGCGCTCTGGTACGACCTCAGCGACGTCGTGCTCATCGAGAAACCGCTTGGCGCCCCGCCTGAGGCCTATCGCGAGTTCCTCGACACGGCGCCGGGCGGCGTCGAGATCGTTGCCGCGGACCATTACTACTTCAAGCTCGAGGTTCGCCTGCTGCAGCTGCTGCTCACCGAGGAGCGGACGCTGCGCGACTTCCTCGAAAGCGTGGAGGAGATCCGCATCGAGATCCTCGAGGAGCAGCCCCTGACGGGCGCGGCCGCCGACATCGGGGTGATCGCAGACCTCATCCCGCATGCGTTCGCGATCATCTCGCTGCTGACCCCGATCGACCACATCCATCTGGACACTGAATCGCCGTTGCTGGTCGGGCGTCACGAGGGGCTGCAGGGACAGCGCGAGAGCTACGCGCGCATGAACGGCAGCTTCCCTTACCACGGCCGCTCGGTCCGGTTGGTGATCGACGTCGGGAAAGGCGCCGAGAACGCCAAATGGATCAAGCTCAGCGGCGAGCGGCGGTCGGGCGGCCGGAGCCCAAGCTACAAGTTCGATTTCGGGCGGGGCGAGGCGATCGACGGCACGCAGGCGACGGTGCGCGCCGCGGTGCGCAGGATTCGCGAGCCAGGCGTGCCTGACAACGCGCACCTGAACATGCTTCGCCACGTGATCGAGAAGCGCCATCCAGCGGTCGGCATCCTCTCGATCCGAGAGGCGATCAGGGCCAACCAGCGGGTGCGCGATCTCGAGGCGATGGCGGTCGACCTGCTCGCGCGGGGTCAGTGGACCGGCTACGCGATCGGCACCAGGCCCGCGTTCGACGCTGCCCAGCCGCAGGCTGCGCCAGTCCAGGCGCAAAGGTCATAGCGAGCCAGCGGGCGGTCCTCAAAGAGGACCGATGGTTCGCTGTCTCCGCCCTCAACGGCAACATGACCGCGGCGAGCCCCGACGGCCACGGGTTGTGGCTGGCCGACACGCGCCTGCTCTCCGAATTTCGTCTGGTCGTCGGTGGCCGCGAGCCGGAGGCCGTGAGGTATCGCCCTGAGGCGGGATCGCTTGCCTTCGAGCTTGCTGCCGGCGACCTGCAGGTGATCCGGGAGCGCTACGTCGACCGTGGCCTCCACGAACGCATCACGATCACCAACCGGGGCCCGTCGGCGATTCACACCGACATCGAGCTCGGATTCGCCTCGGACTTCGCCGCCATGCTCGCCGTCCGCGGCGTAGTGCCCTGGCCTCCCCGCCACGCGGGGAAGGACGTCGAAGTCGAGATCCGGCCGAGCGGCCGCCGGCACCACGTCGAGCTGCGCCCAGGCCAGGCTTTCAGCCTCGTCATCGATGTGCCGGCCGGCGGTGGCCAGACCGCGCCTGATTTCGACGCCGGAGTGGCGCGGATCCGCGATTCATACCGCTCATGGGCGGGCGACTGCGCGGCTTACGAGACCGACAACCCCACGCTCAACGAGGTGCTCGCGCAAAGCCGCGACGACATGCGCATGCTGCTCGACCGCTACCCGACCGGCATCTACCCCACCGCCGGGGTGCCGTGGTTTGCGGTGCCGTTTGGTCGCGATGCGCTTCTGACGTCGTCTTTCGTGCTGCCCATGAACCCTGAGCTCGCACGCGGCGCTCTCCGCTTTCTGGCGGCGCACCAGGGGCGCCGCGTCGACGCTCGCACGGGGGAGGAGCCGGGCAAGATCCTTCACGAGGTCCGGAACGGCGAAGTTGTCGAGAAGGGACTGTGGCCGCGCATCCTCTACGGGACTGTCGACGCCACGCCTCTCTTTCTATGCCTCCTCGCCGAAACAGTCGACTGGACCGGCGACACAGCGCTTTTCGATGAGCTCTGGCCGGCCGCCGAGGCGGCGCTGGCCTGGTGCGATACCTACGGTGACAAAGACGGCGACGGCTACCTCGAGTATTCGGCCGGCGCCGAACTGCGCAACCAGGGATGGAAGGACTCCAACGACTCGCTGACCAACGTCGACGGCACCGATGTTTCGCGCCCCGCCGCCTTGTGCGAGGTGCAGGGCTACCTGTATCGCGCCTTGCTCGGGATGGTGCGCAGACGACCTGAGTTGAAAGAGCGGGCGGTCGCCCTTCAGGGACGCTTCGATCGCGACTTCTCGATCGTGCATGAACGTTTTGTCGCCCAAGCGCTGGATTCCCGCAAGCGGCCCGTCGAGGCGATCACGTCGAATCCCGGCCACTGCTTGTGGGCCGGCATCCTCACTGCCTCCTCGGCACACGGGGTCGCAGAGCGACTGGTTTCACCAGAGCTCTTCTCGGGCTGGGGGATCCGCACCCTGTCCACGCGCGCCATCAACTACGACCCGCGCAGCTATCACAACGGCTCGGTGTGGCCTCATGACAACGCGATCGCCGCCGCCGGACTTCGTGCGTCAGGGTTCCCCGCCGTGGCCGAGATGGTGGCGCGGGCCACGCTCGAAGCAGGGATGGCGTACCCGGATCGCAGGCTGCCTGAGCTGTTCTCCGGCGCCGAACGGATGCCCGGCAAGACGCCCGAGGAATATGAGGCCAGCTGCCGGCCGCAGAACTGGGGCGCCGCCTCCGCCTTCTCGGTTGTCAGCACGCTGCTCGGGCTGCAGGCGGATGCGTCGCGTGGATGGCTGCGGATCGCCCCGGTCGAAACGGCGTTGTGGAAGCGCGTCGAGGTCATCGGCCTGCACTTCGCCGGCCACCGTCTGGATTTCGCTGTCGAAGGCACTCGGGTCAAGCTCGGCCGAGTGCCGCGAGGAGTAGAGGTCGATATAGGCTCCGGCTAGCCTCGCTTGCAACTCGCCCGGCGGAAGCGTTCAATTGTGCCGTCGCAGGGCCCGTTGTCCTTTGGGGGTGACCATGGGGATTCTGCTTACGTTCCACCAGCAGTACCAGCCGGTGTTCAACAGCCTGCTGCTGTCGGCCATCGTGGCAGGCCTCCCGCTCTACGTCCTCTTCTACATGCTGGCCGTGCGCCGGATGAAGGCCTGGATCTGCGCCATCGCGGCCATGTTCACAGCTTTCGTCCTGTCATGGCTGGTGTGGAAGATGCCTTTCGGCATCACCCTTGGCACGGCCACCGAAGGCATGGCGTTCGGACTCTGGCCAATCAGCTGGATCGTCCTGAACGCAGTCTTCTTCCATAACCTCACCGTCGCGAGCGGTGACTTCGACGTCATCCGGCGATCGCTCACGCGCCTGACGCAGGACCGGCGGCTGCAGGCGCTGCTGATCGCGTTCAGCTTCGGGGCCCTGCTGGAGGGGATCGCCGGGTTCGGAGCCCCGGTCGCGATCACAGCCTCCATCCTCGCCAGCCTCGGCTTCGAGCCGGTGACAGGGGCCGTGCTCGCGCTGCTCGCCAATACAGCGCCCGTCGCCTTCGGCTCGATCGGGATCCCGGTTGTCACCCTGGGTGGGCTGGTGGCGCCGATCCTCGGCCATAAGGATCCGACGTCGACCACCCTGGCCCTGTCGGCCATGGTCGGGCGCCAGCTGCCGCTGTTTTCGATCATCATCCCGGCCTACCTGATCGTGGTTCTGGCCGGCTGGAAGAGGATGCGCGAGATCCTGCCGGCCGTGCTGGTCACGGGCGTCTCATTCGCCGTCGTGCAGTTCCTCGTCTCCAACTTCGTCGGACCGGAGCTCACCGACATCCTCGCCGCCCTCGTCTCCATGGGCTGCCTCGCCGTGCTGTTGCGGTACTGGCAGCCGGCGAAGGTGTATCGATTCGCGCACGAACCGGCGGTGGCTGCCACCGCGCGCCGGACGGGCGCCCGCACAAAGGCCAAAGGCGGCGGCAAACTCGCGGAGAAAACAGGCCTCCCCGGCGCCGCCGCTGAGAAGGGCAAGGGCGGCGGCGAGAAAGCTGACCCTCGCAATCGAGTTTGGTACGCGTACGGCATGTACGTCGTGCTGGTGGTGGTGATCCTGATCGGGCAGATGGGCAACCTGCCCTTCTGGGCCGGCCATCCGGTGGGCAACGTCAAGACCGCCCTCCACACTCCATGGAACGTCACGGCGGACCTCAAATGCGGCACGCCCGGCTTCCTGCTGTGCCCCAAGCCTTGGCTCGGTCCCGATCCGTTGAAGGACCGCCAGGCCCTCAAGTTCCCCGACTGGAACTTCTACTGGCCGGGCACGTACGAGATCAAGAACAAACAACCAGTGTCCTTGATCTATCGCGAGAAGCCGCTCGTCGTGGCGTCGTCCCAGTATCCGCTGATCTTCGATTGGAACTTCCTCGCCGCGGCGGGGTCGCTCGTGCTGTATGCGTGCGTCGTCGCGTTCCTGTTGATGCGCGCGCGGCGGATCAAGGTCGACTTCGTGGAGGTGTACAAGAAGACCTTGCGGCAGCTCGCACTGCCCATCGTGACGATCGCCTTCATCCTTGCGATCGCCCAGCTGATGAATTACTCGGGCATGACCTCTTCCCTTGCGCTGGCCTTCGCGAAGACGGGATTCATATTCCCGTTCGTGGCCGCTTTCCTTGGTTGGCTGGGTGTGTTCCTAACCGGAAGTGACACGTCCTCGAACACGTTGTTCGGCGCGCTGCAGGCCCAGACCGCCCAGCAGTTGCATATGAGCCCGATCCTCACGGCGGGCACGAACTCGTCGGGGGGCGTGATGGGCAAGATGATCAGCCCGCAGAACCTTTCGGTCGGGGCGGCGGGGGTGAACAAGGTGGGGTCGGAGGGCGAGATCTTTGCGCGGGTGATCCGCTACAGCCTCATCCTCACCAGCGCCGTCGGGGTCGTGGCCATGATCGAGGCGTACGTCCTTCCCTTCATCATTCCGAAGGATTAGCGGGTTTGAGAAGAGGACTGGGAAGGGGGAGTTAGGGCAGAGCACGGAGGCTGAGAGCGTGCCGGTGTTGGTAGGGATGCCCCAAGCAGTCCTTGATTTGTTTTGGTGCTTATTCGAAATTAACAGGTCGATTTTGTTGACACTCCAAACAGATGTTCGTACAATTCGAGTATGGATGCTGGGGTCTGGGGAGTT
>WNFG01006077.1_pt1 | contig 10144 bp, 13 predicted proteins | sample 5400431 | NCBI WGS metagenome assembly WNFG01 (sample SAMN13153346, study PRJNA577476) | soil metagenome | isolation source: 120 cm saprolite under Douglas fir tree site 2 hole 3 replicate 2 | place: USA:California | collected 2015-04-18
CCCTCCGTACAACCCCGGCGGCCCCTGGCGCCATCGTTTCTGTAGCAGGCAACGCGCCCGAAGCCTCGGGACCGGCCGTTGCCAGGAGGAGCTCATGACTTGGAGACCGACTTTTCTCAGAGCTGCACTGGGTGGAACGCTGCTTCTAGGCGGCATCTTGCTCACCGCCGGAACCGCACAGGCTGACAGCTGCGGCAACCGCATCCGCAACGAGGAGAGGGAGCTGGCCAGCAACATCAGGCGCAACGGCTATTACAGCCGGCAGGCGAATCACGACCGCCGCGAACTCAACTCCCTCCGCAATAGCTGCTATGACGGGAATCGCTGGCGCCGCCGCGATTGGGATCGCGATGACCGCTGGCGCAGGCGCAATGACCGCGACGGGGATCACGACGCCGACCGCCGCCGCCGCGATCGGGACCACGACCGCGACGACCATCGCTAACCCCGCGCCTCCGCTTCGCGAGGTGCATCGCAAAGCTGAGCCGCCCACTTGCAGTGGTCAAGTCAGGACACATCGCGGACCTTCTTGTTCAGGCGAACCAGCGCAAATCCTTGAGACCTAAGCCCTCGGCAGCTGGCAAGCCTTTGCGAATCTGTTCGTCGGTGAAGAACCGCTGCGGTTGCAGGTCATCCGGCAAAGACTCACACGCTGGCAACGGCTCGACGACGCCTTCCGACAAGATCCGTAATTGCGCCAAGGAGAGCAGCGGAATTTTCATGATGCGCTCGACGCACTGTGGGGCGGATGGTTCATCGCAGTAAGCCCGCGGCGGCGATGGAAAAGATTCCGGCCAGAAAACAGACCACTGACGTGTAGGCCACATCAAGGAAGCGGTTTTGCCGGCGGAGCTCCCCATCGTAGTAGAACAATTGCAGTGGAATCCGCAGCAGCCAGAACACCGCCATTGCCGCGCTCAGAAACCGGCCGAGGCGGCTGGCGCCAGCGAGATCTGGCGCGAAAAACAGGCATAGCGCGGCAAACAACAACACAACCACAACGATGTAGAGGGAATGGACGACGAAGATCTGCCGGATGATGGGCGAGACGTTAGAGAGGTTCTCCCGATAGCGCAGCCTTCGCGGAAGCGCGAAGTTAGCGACGCCAATGCCTAGATGAACTCCTCCAGCGACCCAGAGCAGAGGAATCAGCGTTTGCATGGCCCACTCCTTTGGCATAGCTCGCGACCGCGCAGGCTAAACTGGCGCCTTGCCTTGGAATGTCGCACCTGCCGGACGCGAGCGCGGGATGAAGCTGCCGATGACGATTCCCAGCACCAAGACGGTAAGGACCAGCCCGATCAGCACGTATTTCAGTTGCGTTCCCATCTCAAATACTACTCCGGCGCCATGGCGCGCCTCAGGACGGTAGTCCATGGCGAAGATCAGGGGCACGAGTATCAGCGTCACGTTGGAGAACGCGGCCCAAAACCTCGCGCGCTCCACCGTACCGCACAGATCGGTCAGAATTGATTCTAGATGGCGCCGTAGGTAAGCGACGACGCCAGCGGAAGTCGCAGTTGCCACTCCCACGCCGGTGAGGAAAATCGCCACATCGGTCATTCTCGTTCACCTACCCTTTATGGAATCCATGCGCGCTCCTCTGCCCGGTTGTACTGGAGCCATGCACGTGGCGCTGGAACATCGGCGGCGCGCGGCGATCCAGCGATATCCCGCGCGCAGGACGGCTCGCACGCCGGGCAGTTGCGCGGCCGCGTAAAGTGGCCAGGCCCACCAGATACCGCGGGCCAGGAACACAATGGCGTCGGCGCCGCCGATCACTTGCCCCCCGGACGTCAAGACCCGCATCTCGAGCAGGAGTTTGTCAGGCGGCAGGCCGAGAAGCTCTTGCACCCGGGGAGCCTGCAATGGGGCCACAGCGTACCCGCGAGGTTCGAGCACCCTGCGGAGTCGCCGGGCTAGCGCGGTGCAAAACGAACAGTCGGCATCGAAGAAGACCCATCCGGCACGCGCCCGGCGTCCTTTGCTGTCAGTCAATTCTGAACAAAGAGAAATCATCGCGCCTCAAAAAACGGGCGGCCGCCCGCCCGGTCCGAAGACTACTTCCCCAGCAGCTTGCGCATCCTTCCCCGCAACTTCGCCAGGCCCCGAATGGCGCCCGGCGGCATACGACGAACCTCTTCGTAGAGAGTCGTCATCGTGGTTAGGAAATCGCGCATGGCTTGCAGGCGTCCGCGCGTTTCACCATCTTTTTCGCGGCCCCTCTCGAGCTCGGCCACACACTCCTGCAGCACGCGGAGCGTGGGATCGATTTCGCGACGCTTGCGCTCCTCGAGGATGGTGCCAAACATCTCCCAGACGTCTTTGCCTGCTTCAAAATGGTCTCGGCGGTCGCCGAGAACGTGCACGACGCGGACAATGCCCCAGCCCTGTAGCTCGCGCAGGCTGGTACTGACGTTGGAGCGGGCCACGGCCAGGGTCTTCGCGATCTCTTCCGCGTGCAGGGGCTTGGGCGAAAGGTAGAGCAGGGCGTGCACCTGAGCCACGGTGCGGTTGATGCCCCAGCGGGTGCCCATTTCGCCCCAGTGGAGGATGAACTTTTGCGCGACGGGAGAGAGAGCTGGCATGGTCTTCTGTAATTTCAGTCAATACAGAAATTACAGGAACTCTTGTGATTTGTCAAGCCTTTTTGGGCCGCGCCCCATCCCCTTCCCCGGCGCCTTCACTGTTGTGAGCGCCCGCAGGGGAACAGGTGGAGCAAGGCATCCAACGGCAAGTGCTAGTAGCTAGTCCGCTGCAAAGGCAAATGCTGCCGCGGGTCACGCTGAACGGCTAGTCTGCGGCGGGGAGGGCGGAGACGACCTCGGGCACCTCGATGCGGATCAGAGTTCCCTTCCCTTCGTGGCTCGTAATCTCCATCTTGAAATCGGCGCCGTAGAGGATGCGCAGGCGTTCATGGACGTTGCTGATGCCGATCCCGTCCGCGTACACCTGCGGCAGACGGGCTTCGGCGATGCCGATACCGTTGTCTTCCACTTCGATCATTAGCCGGCCGTCCTGGGATGAGGTGCGGATGTGAATCTGCCCGCCTTCGAGTTTCGGCGCGAGGCCGTGCTTGAGGGAGTTTTCGACAATGGGCTGCAGCAGCATGCTGGGGACGAAGGCCTCCAGGGTGTGCTCATCAATCCGTTTATGGATCTGCAACTTATCCCGGCCGAAGCGCACGACTTCGATATCCAGGTAGTCATCGATGAAATCGAGCTCCGCGCGGAGCGGCACGAAGGTCTCATCCTTGCTCAACAGCCGGCGGAGGATGTTGCTGAGCTTGATCACCACGATCCGAGCCAGGTCGGGGTCAAAACGGATGAGTGAGGCCACGGTGTTGAGGGTATTGAACAGGAAGTGCGGGTTGATCTGGCTGGTCAGCGCCGCCATGCGCGCCTTGAGCAGCAACTGCTGATGCTGCTCGAGGTTCATCTCGGTGCGCGTGTTGTTCCAGATTTTGATGGGCACTGCCACCGCCATCACCGTGGCCAGCAGCAGCAGTGCGAAAAGCCACGGGCCATGCGCGTCGATGGAGAACAGCCACCGCGGCGGCAGCGTGTGGGTTAGAGCTTGCCGGCCCAGCTCTAGTGCGAGGCAGGCGGCCAGGGGCAGCATCTTCCACGAACCGCGCGCGTGTTTTACCAGCCGCGCGAGCCACCGTGGAATACTCAAGAACAAGAACGGGCCGAATTCCCAGATTTCCTCCTTGTCAGGGATGGCCTGGCGCACCAACCCGCCAAGCAGCCCCGCCGAGGCCGCCATAGGTGTCGAAAGCCACTCGTGGTTGAAGAATGCCGGAAGGCTGACCAGCGACCCGCCCATGGGTCCCACCACGCGTCCACCCAGTAGACCCAGCAGGAAGGAGCCTTCCAGCATAAGGTCGGCGAAGCGATAGGGATGGCCCACCAGCCTAAGCATCACGCCGATCGCCAAGGGCGGCGTCAGGAAGATCATCAATTTGACTTTCTTATCCGAATCGCGCTCCTCGGTGAAGAGCACCTTGCGGAAGACCGCCCAGCGCGCCAGTAAGGCGGCAAACGATGCCGCCACGCCCACCTTAAGCAGCAAGGTGTAGAGAAGATCCTTAAATGAGGAGGAGGGGACGTCCATCGGCGTCAGGCACGGTTTCATACGTTAGCCAAATGCCCAGCGGATGTAAAGCGCCGCCGAGCGGCGTGGCCTTGCTATAATGTAGGGTTCGCGATGAAGCGGCGAACTCCATCGAAGGGCTCACGGGCCACTAAGCTGGCCAGGCGCCAGCCGGCGCGGGTGCGAATCGTGGCGGAGGCCAAGCTACCCACGCGCTTCGGCCGATTCACGGTCCTGGGCATACAGGGCCGCCAGCCGGGAGAGACGGCAGTAGCGCTTCGGCACGGCCGGGTGAATGGCCGCGTCGCGCCACTGGTACGCATCCATTCGCAGTGCCTGACCGGCGATGTGCTCACCTCGCAGCGCTGTGACTGCCGGGCCCAACTCGAGCTTTCGCTGCGGCGCATCAGCCGCGCGCGGGCCGGGTTGTTGCTCTACTTGCCCCAGGAGGGCCGTGGCATCGGCCTGGTAAACAAGCTGAGAGCCTACCAGTTACAGGACCAGGGCATGGATACCGTCGAGGCCAACCATCGCCTGGGCTTCGCCGCCGACTCGCGCGATTACCGTTTTTCCGCCGCAGCGCTGCGGCAGTTGGGCATCCGCCGAGTCCGGCTGCTCTCCAACAACCCCGATAAGGTGAGGCAACTCGAACAAGCCGGCATTCGGGTGGTCGAGCGCGTGCCCTGCCAGCCTCGCGCCTCGCGAGCCTCGCGCGCCTATCTGCAAGCCAAGAAGACCAAGCTCGGCCACCTGCTCGCCGGCGTCTAACGCGTGCGAGTTTAGATCCCCGGCTTCCCCCACCACACGCAATCGCTTGCGGATTTTTTTCTTGACAAGAAGCCACTCGCCAGAATACTAAACCCTATGGTTAAGTATTCTCCGGCCCTCGATGCCGCCTTCGCTGCCCCCTGTGATAGTTTGAAGGCCCCTGGGAATTCAATGAAAAGACGGAGTCGAACCGCGCCCGAGAAGGGGGAAACGCCATGCCGGATATCATCCACGAGCTGAACATTGAGGCCCCGCCCGCGCGCATTTTCGACGCCATCACCACCCAGGAAGGACTTTCAGCCTGGTGGACGCGTGACGTCGAAGCGCACCCTCGGGCTGGATCAGTCGCCATTTTCCGTTTCGGCAACCGCTCCACGATCTTCCGCATGGCCATCGAAGCGCTCGACCGCGGGCGGCGGATCGAGTGGCATTGCCTCGGTGACCACGACGAATGGAGCGGCACACAGTTGACGTTTGAGTTGAAGCCGGCCGCCCAGGGCAAAGGGACGATGCTGCGGTTCACGCATGCAGGCTGGCGGTCGGCAGACGGCTGGATGGGTACGTGCAGTTATACGTGGGCCCAAGTCCTGGAGCGCCTCAAGTCTTACGTTGAGACGGGAGAGCGGTCGCCGTACTTCCCAGGGTAGTGTGACCCGAAGCGGCGGGGTGTGATCCTCACGCTCAGCTGAGTGACCCCGCAAGATCTCGTCTAGAAGAGGGCTGGCCAAAATACCACAGAAAACCACGGAAAGCTTACCGACGGGTGTCTATTCCGCGCCATTGCTGCTGGTCGGCTCGATCTGGCTAGTCATCACCGCGCGTCAGAGCAGACAGGCAGGATAGGTTGTCCTGCATTCGCCGCCGCCTACGAAATGAACAATCTCAAAGCGGTCGCCAGTTTCGACGGTGGTGTCGTTCCATCGGGCGCGGGGGAGGATTTCGAGGTTGCGCTCGACCGCAACACGGTCGGCGCCCATTCTCAGGTGCCCAAGCAGCGCGGCCACGGTCAGGCCGGCCGGGATTTCGCGGTCTTCTCCGTTGACAACAACGTTGATGGTAGCGTTCATTTCGCGAGCCTCTGCGGCGCCTCTGTACTCCCCGCCACACCAGCCGGCTTGTCGAGTGTCAGTGTGCCGGCGCGGGGCGCTTCAATGACTCCCAGTGCCGCTTTTCGAGGCCTTGCTGCGGCAAGGACTGGCTGGCCCGCTACCGTCGAAGAAACTGCGGCGCAGCGCATTTGACCGAGCGGCGGCACGCCGCTATTATAGCGTGTGCGCTGATGAGCGGAGACTACCTTCAGAATTACGCCCCACTGCTGATACACCTCCTGGTGGCAATGGGGCTGGCCGGCATAATCCTTCTGCTTTCGACAATTGTGGGGTACCACCGGCCCACTCGCGTCAAGCTACAGCCGTACGAGTGCGGCGTCCAACCCACCGGGGATGCACGAGAGCCCATTTCGGTGAAGTTTTATCTGGTGGCTATGGTGTTCATCCTGTTCGACGTCGAGGCGATTTTTCTCTATCCCTGGGCCTACATCTATCGTGACCTGCATTGGTTTGGGTTCGTGGAGATGCTGCTCTACATCTTGATCTTGTTGGCAGGTTACATCTATCTCTGGAAAAAAGGCGCGCTGGACTGGAACCGCTGAGCCGCTCGCCGGGACTGCTGCGTGGCGGAAACACAGGATCTCGAACAGAACCCCGTGGTGAGCAAGCTGCGCGCCTGGGACCCGCAGGCGGTGGCGGAGACTCATGAGTTTCGCGGCGAGCTGACAATCGTGGTGCCGCGCGAACACTTGCGTCGCGCCGCAGAGTTCCTTCACGGCGATCCCGAGTCGCAGTTCGCCTACTTATCCGACATCACCGGCGTGGACCGCTTCCCGGTCGAGCCGCGCTTCGAGCTAAACTACCACCTGCTTTCGATTCCCCATCGCGCGAGGTTGCGACTCAAAGTGCGCGTGGGCGGCAGCGACCCCGTGGTCGATTCGGTGAGCGCGGTCTGGCCAGCGGCGAACTGGCATGAGCGGGAGATTTTCGACCTTTTCGGTGTGCGCTTCGAGGGGCATCCCGACCTGCGGCGCATTCTGATGCCTGAAGATTGGGAAGGTCATCCGCTACGCAAAGATTATCCGGTGGAGGGTTTCCGCTGATTTATGGCGGGGCTAGCCGAACCATGGCCACTACAGTAAACGCCATCACCGGCGCCACCCAAACCATGGTCCTGAACATGGGGCCGCAGCACCCCTCCACCCACGGCGTTCTGCGAGTGGTGCTCGAACTCGACGGCGAAACCGTCATCAAAGCGCGGACGGAAATCGGCTACTTGCATACCGGGATCGAGAAAAGCTGCGAGGCCAAGACCTATTCTCAAGCCATCACACTGACCGATCGGCTGGACTACCTCGCGCCGCTCTCCAACAATTTGTGCTACTGCCTGGCGGTCGAGAAGCTCCTCGGTCTGGAGGTCCCCAAGCGCGCGCGGTACATCCGCGTGCTGCTCACCGAGCTGACGCGCATTGGCTCGCACCTGGTATGGCTTGGCACGCACGCCATCGATCTGGGCGCAATGTCGGTTTTCCTCTATTGCTTCCGCGAGCGCGAGGAGATCCTCAAGATCCTGGAGATGGTCTCCGGCCAGCGGATGATGACCAGTTACTTCCGCATCGGCGGGCTGGCGCTCGAGCCACCGCCGGGGTGGCTGGCGGCGGTCGAGCGCTTCGTCGGGATGTTCCCCAGCCGTATCCAGGAGTATGAGGATCTGCTCACCAAGAACCGCATCTGGCTGGCGCGTACCCAGGGCGTCGGCAAGCTCGACGCCGAGGACGCCATCGCTCTAGGTGTCTCCGGGCCCACGCTGCGAGGAAGCGGCGTGGCGTACGACGTCAGGAAGTTCTTTCCGTACTCGAGCTACGACGAGTTTGAATTCGAGGTGCCCACGCGCACCGAGGGCGATTGCTACGCCCGCTATCTGGTGCGTCTAGCCGAGCTGCGCGAGAGCCTGAAGATCATCCGCCAAGCCATGGCGAAGATCCCGGCCGAGGGCCCCATCCGTTCGGAAGCGCCCGGGATTGTGCCGCCTGATCGCGAGAAAATGAAGACGGAGATGGAAGCGCTCATCTACCATTTCAAGATCTTCACTGAGGGTTTTTCTCCGCCGCCGGGCGAGGTTTACCAGGCGATTGAGTCGCCCCGCGGGGAGCTGGGCTTTTACGTCGCCAGCGACGGCTCGCCCAAACCGTCGCGGGTGAAGGTTCGCGCGCCGTCGTTCGTCAACCTGCAGGCGCTGCCCAAGTTCGTGGAAGGACGGCTAATCGCCGACGTGGTGGCCTGCATCGGCACGATTGATATCGTCTTGGGAGAAGTGGACCGTTGATGACTCTGCCGCCGCAGCTTGAAGCCAAGTTCATGGAACTGGTGAATCGCTATCCGACGAAGCGCTCCGCGCTGGTGCCCATGCTGCTCTACGCGCAAGATGCGATGGGCCACATCAGCGACGAAATGATCGCCGAGATTGCGCGGCGGCTGGATCTGAACACGCTGCAAGTGACCGAGACCCTGGTCTATTACTCGATGCTGCGGCGCAAGCCCGCAGGCAAATACCACGTGCAGGTCTGCACAAACGTTTCCTGCATGCTGCGCGGCGGCTACCGCATCTACGACCGGGTCCAGCGGAAGCTGGAAATCGGCAACAAACAGACTACCGCCGACGGCATGTTCTCGCTCGAGGAAGTGGAATGCATTGGCGCTTGCACCGGCGCCCCCGCGCTGCAAGTGAACTACGACTTCTATGAAAACCTCACACCGGTGGCGGTGGACGACCTGATTGAAAGCCTTGACGCGGGGCACAAGCCCGCCGCGGTCGCTTGCACTTCCGGCGCGTTGCACCCGCGCCACCCGGCAGAGGTGCCGGTGATCAGTCGCCGCTTTGGCATCCCGAAATCGCGCACACTCGAGGTCTATCTGCAACACGACGGCTACAAGGCGCTCGCAAAGGCTTTGACGCAGATGACGCCCGAGCAAGTGATCGAAGAAGTCAAGAAGTCGAATCTGCGTGGCCGGGGCGGCGCGGGATTTCCCGCCGGGGTGAAATGGAGCTTTGTTCCGAAAGACACCAAGCCAAAGTACATCCTCTGCAACGCCGATGAGAGCGAGCCGGGCACTTGCAAGGATCGCCCGTTGATGGAGCTAGACCCGCACCAGTTGATCGAAGGTACAGTCATTGCCGGGCGCGCGGTCGGCGCGCACCAGGGCTACATCTATATTCGCGGGGAGTACCGCTACGTGCTGGAGATTATGGACGCCGCAATCGCTGAAGCCTACGCGGGCGGCTACTTGGGCCGCGACATCCGCGGCAGCGGGTTCGATTTCGAGCTGTGCACGCACACCGGCGCCGGCGCCTACGAGTGCGGCGAGGAATCGGCGCTGATGGAGTCGCTCGAAGGAAAGCGCGGCTACCCGCGCATCCGGCCTCCCTTCCCCGCCGTGGTCGGCCTCTACGGCTGCCCGACTGTCATCAACAACGTGGAGACGCTCAGTTCCGTGCCGGCGGTGATCCTGAACGGCGGCGAGTGGTACGCCAACCTGGGCTCTCCCAAAAACGGCGGCACGCGGCTGTTCTGTATTTCCGGTCACGTGAATCGCCCCGGCATCTACGAACTGCCCATGGGCTTCAATCTGCGGCGCATGATTGAGGAAGTCGCCGGCGGCGTAGCCAAAGGCAAGAAACTGAAGGCAGTGATCCCGGGCGGGAGCTCCTGCCCGCTACTGAATGCCGAGGAAGTGGATCTGCCTATGGACTTTGACTCGCTGGCCAAGGCGGGCTCGATGCTGGGCTCCGGCGGGACGGTAGTGATTAACGAAGACACCTGCATGGTGGACTTGGCGCGGCGCATCATGCACTTCTACGCGCACGAGTCGTGCGGCTGGTGTATCCCTTGCCGCGAGGGCACCGCCTGGCTGCGCAAGATGCTCGACCGCTTCCACGACGGCGGTGGTCGTGAGGAAGATATCGCGCTTATTGGGGAGCTCAGTAAGAACATGCTCGGGCGAACGTTCTGCCCCCTGGGCGACGCCGCTGCGCTGCCGACCATGAGCATCGTGAAGAAATGGCGGCACGAGTTTGAGGAGCACTTGAAAGGGCGCTGCCCATACAAGCCCGCAGAAGTTATGGCCGCAGCGCTGTAGGCAAGTTGTCTCCGCCTCAGGGGGCTGTAGAAGCCCCGAGGCCTCGAAGGGTTGAGATGTCAGGGCTGGGGCGCTGACTCCTAAGGAGAGAGATT
>WNFG01007802.1_pt1 | contig 10144 bp, 4 predicted proteins | sample 5400431 | NCBI WGS metagenome assembly WNFG01 (sample SAMN13153346, study PRJNA577476) | soil metagenome | isolation source: 120 cm saprolite under Douglas fir tree site 2 hole 3 replicate 2 | place: USA:California | collected 2015-04-18
GGTTGGGGTATCAGCTTCACGGCGGCCCGGCCGGGGCGCCGTGAAGCGCCGAAGTTTGCATGTCCTGCGGTTGATGATGCCGAGATCGAGGTCGATGAACCGGACGATCCAATCGCCAGTCTCGGTCTCGGCAATGCCGACAAGCTCACCGACCAAGGCATCACTGAGGAACACAAGGTCGCCGCCCCAGCGGATCTCGCCATTGGATCGGACGCGACGCACAGCATGGTCGGGGCTGTAGGCCGGATCCTCGATGCAAGCCGGATAGGTTCGCGGGCTCGGCCGCCAGATGTCAGCCGGCGGAACCTGGCCCAGGGCCTCGTGCGGGCGTTCCTCGTTGTAGACTTGGCGGAAGCGATCGAAGCAGGCCTGCTGAGCGGTCGGATCGGCCGCCGGTGGATTGGCCGTCTCGGCCTTGAGCGTTCGGTGCAGCCGCTCGTGCCGGCCGTTTTGTTGCGGGCAGCCGGGCTCGATACGCTCCAACCGGATGCCGAGCTTGAGCCACGACACCGACAATCGGGTCAAGCCGCCTGCACCGACGCTGGCAAAGGGCGGGCCATTGTCGGTTCGGATGACGCCCGGCAAGCCGTGCTCGCGCAAAAGCCGCTCGACCTGCGGTTCGACCCCCTCGCCGGTCGGAGCCACGATCTGGCAGGCCAGCAGATAACGAGTGTGGGCATCGCTTACTGTCAGGGGATCGCAGCGCCGTCCATCGGTCGTCCGGAACCAACCCTTGAAGTCCATGCACCAGGTGTCGTTGGCTTGGCCGACCGGCAAGAGCGATTGGGACCTCGTCAACGGCGGCGAGCGGCGGCGGCGGCCTCTGACAAGACCTTCGCGGCTCAACAGGTCACCGATCGTACTGGCCGCCGGCCAGCTCCGATCAGGGTGCCGGCGCATCAGCGTTGCCCGCAACTTGCGCGGCCCCCAGCTTGGCCGCTGTCGACGCAGCGCTATGATCTTAGCCGCCACACCAGCTTCGATCTTGTGCGGAACGGTCTGGGGCGCATGCGAACGGTCCACCAAACCCTCCATCGGATCAGCTGCGTAGCGAGCGGCCCATTTGTAGCCCGTCTTGCGGCTGATCCCGTAGCGCTCACACAAGTCGCTGCGCGACTCTTCGCCCTCAAGCCACGCGGCCATGAACTTCACGCGTTCATCCATTGTACAGGTCTCCCTCCACGGCATCGGCGGTCCTCCCGCCGACTAGAGAAACCTGTCACCCATCCTCCCGGTCTACTTTGTCACCTATCTACCCGGTCTATACCCTCACCCGGGGGAGAGGAGCATGAAGCTAGGCAGTGCTACGCTGTCGGTATCAGCGTCACGGCGACGCCGTAGGAGTGGGACTCGCCGCCCAGGATCACGCCCCTCAATGGGCTCACGTCGGAGAAGTCGCGGCCCCAGGCGACGGCGACGTGATCTTCCTTGGCCACCAGATCGTTGGTCGGATCGAGATGGACCCAGCCGGCTGCCTCGCCGCACCACACCGCCACCCAGGCGTGACTCGCATCGGCGCCGCGTAGCGCAATCTCGTCCTTGGAGTGCACGGTGCGGAGGTAGCCCGAGACATAGCGGGCGGCCAGGCCATGGGCGCGCAGGGCTGCGATCTCGACATGGGCGAAATCCTGGCAGACGCCCGCCCTGCCGGCGAAGACTTCGGCGAGCGGCGTGCTGATGTCGGTCGCGCCGGGATGGTATTCGAAATCGGCCTTGATGCGCGATGTGAGCTCGCGCGCCGCGGCGAGGATCGGCCGGCCTGACGTGAACGACTGGGCGCCATAGGCCTGCAAGGCCTCGACCTCGGGCAGCAGGGGCGATTCGTGCACGAACTCGCTGGCCTCGACCGCCAGAGGAAAGCCATCGCCGATCAGGGCCGCGCGAATCTCCTCCCAGGGCGGCGTCGAGGCGGCGGGCGGCGGGTCGGCCAGGCTTACGTCGACGGCGGCGCGCACCTCGATGTCGAAGCGGGTATGCGGCTTGTCGATGCGATAGATGTCGATGTGGTTGCCGAAATAGTCGAAATGCTGCACCGCCAGCGCCGGCGCCGGGCTGATGTCGACGCCAATCGCGCTGACCTTCTGGCCGGGAAACTCGCGCGCACGCAAATGCGCGATGTGGTGGGCGGAATCGACGCTGCTGGCGTAGGTGTAGGAGGTGCGGTGCGAGAGCATGTACTTCACGGCCAGCCTCACGCGGTCGAAGAGCCGACGGTCTGGGCTGCCGGCACGTGCGAGAAGTAGGCGCGGGTGATCGCCTCGGAGAGCTTCTCGAACTTGGCCTCGGTGTCGGCCACCACGTCGCGCAGCATGGCCAGCGCCAGCCCTTCATGGCGCCAGGTCTTTTCGTCGCCGGCGAACTGGCGCACGGCGGCCTCGAGATCGTCGTCGAGCGACGACGGCAGGAGCGGCACGTGGACGCCCGAGGCGCGCCCGAGATAGTCGAGATGGCTGTCGATGGCGCGAAGCTGGAACATCAGCGAGCGCGGATTGCTGTCGTCGAGAACGACGAGGTCGAGCACCGGCGCCGGCTGAAGTTGGCCGAGATAGCGGGTGCGGTAGGTGATCGTGCTGTCGCAGAGCTCGAGAGCGAGCCGCATGGCGGCGTCCCAATCGATCGGCGATTGCAGCAAAGGGTCAAGCGCCACGGTCACCACATACTGCGCGCGTTCGAGGCGCCGTCCGAGGTCGAGAAAGCGCCAGCCCGTGCCGCGCGTCATGTTTTCCTGGGCGAGGCCCGACATGGTGGCGACGAAGCGCACGATCTCGTCGAGGGCCGCCAGCAGCGGATCGAGATTGCCGCGCGCCGCCAGCAGTTCCTGCCGGACCTCCGACATCAGTGGGCCGGCGGCCGTCGTCATGTCGGCGGAAAAGCGATCGCGCATGGTGATGGTCAGGCGCTGGATGGCATCGAGCACCTGGGCCAGCCCGCGACTTTCGGAGGCGACGGCGGTTAGCCCCTGCTGGAACGCCGCGCTTTCCGGCGAGGCCAGCGCCGAACCATGGTCCATCAGGTTGGCCTGGTCGAGCAGGCGGCCGAGCAGGCGCACCTCGATCGCGTCGCGCGGGCCCATGGCGCCTTGGGCGACCCTGGCCGCGGTGATACGCAGCAGCCGCGCATCATCGTCCAGACGCTCGATGTAGCGGCCGAGCCAGTACAGGTTGTCGGCGACGCGGCTCTGCAGATCGGCGCTGCCGCGGTCGACGGAAAGCTGGTGGAAGCGGCGGGTCGACGGGATCTGCACGTCGGCCGCGTCTTCGGCCAGGACCCAGACGTCCTTCAGCGTGCCGTTCAGCCGGCCGAGCGAACGCAGGCAGGTGTCGCCCATCGGCTCGCGCGCCAGGCCGCCCGGCAGCACGCAATAGCCGTCTCCCTCTGCGCTCAGAAACACGCGTAACACAACCGCCGCCGGCATCAGGCCCGCGTTGTCCCATTTGGGGCTGAGCGAGGGCGTGATGGGATACTGCGCCACGAAGTGACCGGGCTGGGCGCGGATGCGTTCGACGAGGGCCTTGCGCTCGGGGACTTCCAGCATGCCGACCACGATGGGCTCGCGGTCGTTGCCGAGGCAAGGCCGCACGATCATCAGGTCGAGATTGGCGAGCGCGAAGGAGAGCGCCGACGGTTCGCCCAGCCACCACACGTCGAGCGACGGCAATGCCAACGGCTGGCCAAGCAGGTGTTCGCTCAGCCGCTCGAGGAACGGCATCATGGCCGGCGTCTCGACCACGCCCGAGCCCAGCGCGTTGGCGAGTGTAATGCGCCCGCTGCGCATGGTCTCGACCATGCCGGTGACGCCGAGCGCGGAATCGGCGCGCAGTTCCAGGGGATCGGCGAAGGCGCTGTCGAGGCGGCGCAGCAGCATGTGGACGGGGCGCAGTCCGGCCAGCGTCTTGATCGACACCTGATTGTCGCGGGCGACGAGGTCGCCGCCCTCGACCAGCGGCACGCCGAGCGCGCGCGACAGGTAGACATGCTCGAAATAGGTCGCCGACAGCGAGCCCGGCGTCAGCACCGCCATGTTGGGATTGGCCACGCCGGCCGGCGCCATGGCGAGCAGCGAATCGTGCCAGCGATCGACGAAGGGCCGGAGATGGCGGACCGGGATGGAGCGGAACACTTCGGGCAGGCTTCTGGCCAGCACGCGGCGCATCTCCAGCGCATAGCCGATGCCCGACGGCACTTCCGTGTGGTCGGCCAGCACGTGCCAGCGCCCGTTGCCCAGGCGCACCAGGTCGACGGCATAGTGAGCGAGGTGGCGGGTCGGTGCGATGCCGTCGACGACCCGGCACGGCCGGTGGAAGTGCCGGTTGGCATGGACCAGCATCGGCGGCAGGCGGTGTTGGGTGAGCAGCGTCTGCGGGCCGTAGAGGTCGGCCAGGATGGCGTCGAGCAGGCGGGCGCGCTGGGTGAGGCCGGTCTCCAGTTGCGCCCATTCGTCGGACGCGATCACCACCGGCAGCGGGTCGAAGCTCCAGCGCGGCGCGCCGCGATCGTCCAGCAGGTTGACCGTCGCGCCCGATTCCTCGAGCTGCCGGCGCGCGCTTTCCACCCGCTCGCTCAAGCCCCCGGGCAGCGCGCGGATGACGCTTAAAATGCCTTGCCAGTGATAGCGGATCGACTTCTGGCCGGTGACCAGTTCGTCGTAGGCGCTTGCCGGCGTAGAAGAGAGGCCGCGCAACGACTCCATGGGCCCGCAGGAAGAAGGAATAGGAGGCGCTAGACTCGCATGGGGAAAGGGCGGGGTCTACGGCCTGTTCCTCTCCCCCGCTAGGGGGAGAGGCTAGGTGAGGGGGCTTCGAAGGCCCGTGCGTGACCCCCTCACCCAACCTCTCCCCCTAGCGGGGGAGAGGTGCATGACGAAGAGTAGAGGATGAGAGGAACATGGCGGTCGTGGTGCCGCAGCTACGCCCGCCTCAGATCCAGGGTCAGCGGATGCTCGGGGTTGTCGATCGGTCGCGGCTCGGCGCTCTCGCCCGGCGAATGGCCGATCGGGAAGAAGCGGGAGCGGCGGCGGGCCTCGGCCTCGTTGGCGTTGACCGGCATGCGCTCGTAGCTGAGGCCGCCGGGATGGGCGACGTGATAGCTGCAGCCGCCCAGCGAGCGGCCGTTCCAGCTGTCGTGGATGTCGAAGGTGAGCGGCGCGTGCACGCCGATGGTCGGGTGGAGCGCATTGGCCGGCTGCCAAGCCCGGTAGCGTACGCCGGCCACGTACTCGCCGGCGGTGCCCGTCGCATGCAACGGCAGGCGCAAGCTGTTGCAGGCGATGACGTGTCGGGCAGGGTTCAGGCCCTCGACCTTGACCTGCAGGCGCTCGACCGAGGAATCGACGTAGCGCACCGTGCCGCCGCCGCCCGGCTCCTCGCCCAGCACATGCCACGGCTCCAGCGCGTGGCGCAGCTCGAGCTCGATGCCGCGCTGGGCCACCTCGCCGATCTTGGGGAAGCGGAACTCGAAATGCGGCGCGAACCAGTCGGGCTGGAAGCGATAACCCGCCTCACCGAGATCGGCCAGCACGTCGGTGAAGTCCTGCCACACGAAGTGCGGCAGCATGAAATCGTCGTGCAGGCGCGTGCCCCAGCGGCTGAGCGGGCGCTCGTAAGGCCGGTCCCAGAATTTGGCGACCAGGCCGCGCAACAGCGCCTGCTGGGCCACGCTCATGCGCCAATGCGGCGGCATCTCGAAAGCGCGCAGCTCCAAAAGACCGCGCCGTCCGGCGGCCGTATCGGGCGTGAACAGCTTGTCGATGCAGAACTCGGTGCGGTGCGCGTTGCCGCTCGCATCGACCAGCAGGTTGCGGAAGATGCGGTCGACCAGCCAGGGCGGGGTCTGCCGGCCGGGCGCGATCTGGCGAAAGGCGATCTCGAGCTCGTGCAGCGCGTCATCGCGCGCCTCGTCGACCCTGGGGTGCTGACTGGTCGGGCCGATGAACAGGCCGGAGAACAGGTAGGAGAGCGACGGATGGTTGAGCCAGTAGCCCAAAAGGCTTTTGAGCAGGTCGGGCCGGCGCAGCAACGGTGAGTCGGCAGCCGAGGGTCCGCCCAGGGTCACGTGGTTGCCGCCGCCGGTGCCGGTATGGCGGCCGTCGATCATGAACTTCTGGGCGCCGAGCCGCGTCGTGCGCGCTTGCTCGTAGACGATCTCGGTCTTGTCCACGAGCTCGCGCCAGTTCGCCGAGGGATGGATGTTGACCTCGATGACGCCGGGGTCGGGCGTGACGCTGAAATGGAGCAGCCGCGAATCGCTGCCGGGCGGCGGGTAGCCTTCGACGAACACCGGTTGGCCGAGTTCCTGGGCGGTGTCCTCGACCGCGGTGACGAGCTCGAGATAGTCCTCGGTACGCTCGGCGGGCGGCATGAAAACGAAGAGGTGGCCGTCGCGCGGCTCGAAGACCATGGCGGAGCGCACGATGGCTGCCGCCGAGCTGCCGACGCCGGGTTTGGGCCCGAGATCGGGCGCCAGCGCCCGGCGCCAGGCTTCGCGACGGGTCTCACCATTGCCGTTGGTGTCGGCGGGCACGCCCTGTTCCTGGCGGCGCAAGACAGGTGCGCGGCGAAAGGCGTCGAGCGGCGGCAGATCGGGATGCGGCGCCATCGGGTCGGGCTCGGCGATGACGTCGACATCGGCGGGCGCCGCCCACGGCAGCGAATCGAGCGGCAGGCGGTAGCCGATCGGCGAATCGCCGGGGATCAGGTAGCACTTCTCCGAGCGCAGGAACCACGGCCCGCTGCGCCAGCGGCCCCGGCCGTTGTGCTCGCGCTGCAGCGGCAGAACATAGCCGACGGCGCTCTCGAGACCCTTCTCGAACACCCGCGCCAGCCGCTCGCGCTCCATCGCATCCTTCACCTTGGCGTCGTCGACCGTGACGTTGCTCGGCAGGCGCCGCTCGCGCCACAGGTAGTACCAGGTGTCCTCGAAGGCTCCGAACAAGTAGCTCGGATCGAGCTGCAGGCGCTGCGCCAGGGCGAGCGCGAAGCGATGCGCCATCTCGGCCGTGGCGCCGACGGGCTTGGATTCCAGCGCATAAAGCTGCGGGTCGCGCCAGATCGCCTCGCCATCCTTGCGCCAATGGCAGGCGAGCGCCCAGCGCGGCAGCTGTTCGCCGGGATACCATTTGCCCTGGCCGAAATGCAGCAGCGGCCCGGAGGCGAAACGGTCGGCGAGCTTGCGGAACAGCACGCCGGCCAGCCGCCGCTTCTCCGGCCCCAGCGCGAGCGTGTTCCATTCCGCCCCGTCCATGTCGTCGATCGAGACGAAGGTCGGCTCGCCGCCCATGGTGAGCCGCAGATCGTCCTTGGCGATGTCGCTCTCGATCGCCTCGCCGACCTCGAGCAGGCCGGCCCACTGCTCGTCGGTGTAGGGCCGGGTGGTGCGCGGCGTCTCGCGCACCCGCGTCACCTTCATGTCGTAGGAGAACTGGACCTCGGCCGTCTCGACCGCGCCTTCGATCGGCGCGGCGCTCGACGGCTCGGGCGTGCAGGCCAGCGGAATGTGGCCCTCGCCGGTGAACAGGCCCGACGTCGGATCGAGGCCGATCCAGCCGGCGCCCGGCAGGTAGACCTCGCACCAGGCGTGGAGGTCGGTGAAGTCGCGGGTCGGGCCTTCGGGTCCTTCCAGCGGCTTCTCGTCGGGCGTGAGCTGGATCAGGTAGCCCGAGGCAAAGCGCGCGGCGAAGCCCAGGTGGCGCAGGATGGTGACCAGCAGCCAGCCGGTGTCGCGGCACGAGCCCTTGGCGAGCTGAAGCGTCTCCTCGCAGCTCTGCACCCCCGGCTCCAGGCGCACGATGTAGCCGATCCCTTTCTGCAGCCGCTCGTTGAGGCCGACGAGGAAGTCGACGGTGCGCCGCTTGCTGCGGTCGACCTTGGCGAGCCAAGCCAACAGCAAGGGGCCCGCCGGTTCCAGCTTGCGAAAGGGCGCGATCTCCTCGGCGAGCGAGGCGTCATAGGCGAACGGCCAGGTCTCGGCCTCGGGCTCGAGGAAGAAGTCGAATGGATTGGTCACCGTCATGTCGGCGATCAGGTCGACCACGACCTCGAAGCGGTCGGTCTTCTCCGGGAAGACGAGGCGCGCCAGGTGATTGCCCTGGGGATCCTGCTGCCAGTTGATGAAATGCTGCGCGGGGAGGACCTTGAGCGCATAGGACGGCACGGGCGTTCGCGAATGCGGCGCCGGACGCAGCCGTACGACCTGCGGGCCGAGCGCTACGGGCCGGTCGTATCGGTAGGTCGTTCGATGATGCAGCGCGACTTGTATGCTCACGAGGGGATGCCCATGCCGACCCGCTCAATTCCGCTCCACAATACACTTAGCAAGTGACATGCCAGCGTCAATGCATGCACCCTTTGCCCATCATGTTCCTCTCTTTCTTTCTCCTCTCCCCCGGTAGGGGGAGAGGTTGGGTGAGGGGGGCCGCGCACGTCGATTCCCCCTCACCTAGCCTCTCCCCCTACCGGGGGAGAGGAACATGAAAGAGCAAGCGAAAAGGCGAAGGATGGCTAGTTGCAGCAAAGGGATTCGATGAGCGATTTCTTTGATCTCACCGGAAAAGTCGCCCTGGTGACCGGCGGCAGCCGCGGCCTGGGCTACCAGATGGTAAAAGCCTTCGCCCAGCACGGCGCCGACCTTTTCATCACCAGCCGCAAGCTCGAAAACTGCGAGAAAGTCGCCGCCGAGGTGCGGGGCATGGGACGCAAGGCCCATACCCATGCCTGCAACGTCGCCAACTGGCCCGAGCTCGACGGCCTGGTCGACGCGGCCTATGCCGCTTTCGGCAAGGTCGACATCCTGGTCAACAACGCCGGGTCCTCGCCGCTCGCACCCTCGTCGCTCGAGACGCCGGAACTACTGTTCGACCGCATCGTGTCGCTGAACTTCAAAGGCCCGTTCCGCCTGATGTCGCTGGTCGGCAGCCGCATGGCGGCGGGCGACGGCGGCTCGATCATCAACATCTCGAGCGCCGGCGCGCTCAGGCCACGGCCGCAGATCGCGCCCTATGCCGGCGCCAAGGCCGCGCTCAACGCCATCACCGAAGCCTTCGCCTTCGAGTACGGGCCGAAGGTGCGGGTGAACACCATTTCGCCCGGCCGCTTCCTCACCGACGTCTCCAAGGCGTGGAGCGAGGAGCACAAGCTCAATTCGACGGCGGCGCTCAAGCGCAGCGGCCGGCCGGAGGAGATCGTCACGGCGGCGCTCTACCTCGCTTCGAGCAAATCGAGTTTCACCACGGGCTCAGTGGTCCGTGTCGATGGAGGAATCGCCTGATGAAGATGAAAGCCGGCGTTCTCACCACCTGCGGCGCGGCCCGGCCGTTCGCCAAGAGCAAGCCCATCCAGGTCCTCGAGGTCGATCTCGACCCGCCCGGCGAGGGCGAGCTTTTGGTCAAGGTGGGCGGCGGCGGGCTTTGCCATTCCGACCTCTCGCTGATCAATGGCGATCGGCCCCGGCCGGTGCCGATCGTGCTGGGCCACGAGGGCGCGGGCGAGATCGTCGAGGTCGGCTCGGGCGTGCACGACGTCAAGAAGGGCGATCATGTCTGCTTCACCTTCAACGTGAGCTGCGGTCGCTGCCGGCGCTGCCTCGAAGGTCGGCCCTATATCTGCGAGCGCTCGATCTCGCCGCGCGCGGCGGGGCAATTGCTGTCGGGTCACCATCGGCTTCATCTCGACGGCCAGCCGGTGAACCATCACTCCGGCGTCTCCTGCTACGCCGAATACGCCGTGGTCGATCGCGGCTCGGTGGTGGTCATCGATCCCACCCTGCCGCTCGACGTCGCCGCCCTGTTCGGCTGCGCCGTCGTGACCGGCGTCGGCGCCGTCATCAACACCGCGAAAATCCAACCCGGCTGCTCGGTCGCCATCGTCGGCCTGGGCGGCGTCGGCTTGAGCGGCCTTTTGGGCGCGGTGCTGGCCGGCGCCGGCCGCATCGTGGCGATCGACCTTTCCGACGACAAGCTGGGCCTGGCGCGCCAGCTCGGCGCCACCGACACGGTGAACGCCAAGGACGCCGACCATGTTCAGCAGGTGCGCGATCTCACCGACGGCGGCGTCGATTATGCCTTCGATCTCGCCGGCACCATCAAGGCCATGGAAACGGCCTACCTCGTGACGCGCTGGGGCGGCACCACGGTGACGGCGGGGCTGTCGCC
>WNFG01006078.1_pt1 | contig 10143 bp, 8 predicted proteins | sample 5400431 | NCBI WGS metagenome assembly WNFG01 (sample SAMN13153346, study PRJNA577476) | soil metagenome | isolation source: 120 cm saprolite under Douglas fir tree site 2 hole 3 replicate 2 | place: USA:California | collected 2015-04-18
CCACGTTGGAATGAGAGTCGACCCGGTCGTGAACACAGAAGTCCGTCAGGCCACCATGCGCAATCACACTGCCACACATCTTCTTCATGCCGGTCTGCGCGAGGTCCTGGGCAAGCACGTGAAGCAGGCTGGCTCGCTCGTGGATCCGGGACACTTGCGCTTTGACTTTTCGCACTTCACTGGAGTGGCCGATGAAGAGCTTCAGGACATTGAAGACCTCATCAATAAAGAAGTCCTGCAGAACCTCAAGGTTGAGACGATTGAGGATGTTCCCATCGATGTCGCCATCAACGAATACCACGCCATGGCACTCTTCGGAGAAAAGTATGGCGAGCGTGTGCGCGTGGTCAAAATTGGCGACTTCTCGACCGAACTCTGCGGTGGAACACACACCGGGACCACCGGCGAGATCGGCCTGATCAAGATCCTCCATGAAGGCAGCGTGTCTTCCGGCGTGCGCCGGGTTGAAGCCGTCACCGGTGAAGGCTCGCTGCATCACTTCCGCAAGGACCACCAGTTGGAGCACGTGGTCGCGACGCTGGCGCCGCAAAGCCAGAAGTCCGGTTCACCCGCCGAGGCATTGCGGTCCGAATGGGAGAAGAAAGAAGCCGAGATCAGAAAGCTGCAAAGAGAGCTGGAGCAGTTGCGAATGAAGTCGGCGGCTTCGAGCGTCAGCTCAGCCGAAGAGCGTGTGCGCGAAATCAACGGCGTGAAAGTCCTGGCCCAGCGCGTGGAAAATCTAGATCGCGGACAGATGCGCACGCTGGTCGACAATCTGCGCAACAAGCTCGGCTCCGGCGTGGTGGTGCTGGGATCGGCGCAGGACGGCAAGGTCGCGCTGATCGTCGGTGTCACTAAAGACCTGACCAGCCGCGTGCCTGCGGGCAAAGTCATCAAGCCAGTAGCGGAAAAAGTAGGCGGATCAGGCGGCGGACGTCCCGACATGGCCGAAGCCGGCGGCAAATTTCCCGAGCAACTCGACGCCGCGCTGAACGAAGCTTACGGCGCGGTGGAATCGCTGCTGAAGTCTTAGTTAGCCGCTGATTTTGCGCTGATCAACGCTGATTCAAACAGAAATTAGCCGCGAATGGACGCGAATACACACGAAATCAGACAATTCGTGTTCATTTGCGAAATTCGCGGCTAGTTTTTGCCGAATCACATCCCGGGTTCAGCGTGCTGATCGACCGGTGCAGGGGCAGGTCTGGAACTCACACTAGCGGTGTTGGTGTGCGGGCGCACCCAGGAAACGTAGCCGCTCACCAGTATCAGCTCAATGCTCAACAACAGATAAAGTGCCAGCCGTGCGCGCTTGTTGATTTTTTTCATAACCTCAGAGAACGTCCCTGCATGCTGATTCTTGCAACCTTACTTAGACTGGGCGGGGCGGGAAAGGTGACGAATAGTTTCGATTCTTATGCATAGAGCGAAAAAAGCCGAAGAATTCACGCGGATTCCAGACTGGAGCCGAGGCTTCTCCGGCTTCTAGCGCCACAATGCTTTACTTTCAGGCTCAACTTGGGGTGACGGTGATGGGTTTACGGGCAAAACGCTCACTCCAGTTGATCCGGCCGGTCATCTGCATCACGATGAAAAGAGTGATGATGGAGCCAATCGTCACCGACAACCCGGTAAAGCCTTTGAAGAAGAACGCGTAAGAAAACCCGACCAGATACACCAGCTGCGCCAGTCCGCACTCGATCCAGGCAAATCTCGTACCGGCCACCAGACGCATGTAGCTGATCACCAGAGCCAGCGAAACCGCGGCCCCGGCGGCAAAGGCCGCGTGGATGGAGACATGGTCCACCAGGTACGCCATGAGCAGGTGAAAGGCAAAGAACGCGGCTGCCAGGAAGAAGTAATTCATGGGATGGATATCAATCCCGCGGATAGTAGTAATGATGAACACCAGAAAAAAGAAAAAGAAAAGCGAGACCGGCGCGAAAAAGCTGATGCGTCCGGCCAGCGGCCCGGGTTGAAGTTTTTCCGGCATCACCATGCCAATCTGGTATCCCGAGAGCAGGTTCGAGTACTGCCAATGAAGGTCCCAGCCCGCGGCAGTCTCGCGTTTTTCACCGGGCGAGAGAGTATTATCAGGAAAGTCAATATCTTTGAAGTTCGTGGTCATCCGGAGATCAAAGTCGCGGACTTGGGCCACCTGCTCGCCAAACTGGTACTGCCACCGGTCCAGCCCTTGCGACTTGTAACCGGTACTGAGTTTTGCAACCTGCCCCGGCGACATATGAATACTCGCGTGGACGGAGTTTTTTTGGTTTTCCGTGGCTACGGGAACGCCGTTCAACTCAAACCTGAGATCGTCGTAAAGGGCCTGCTCCGCGGGGAGCGGTAACGACAACGTTACTTCTTCATCTGTGTCGCTGGTGTTGCGGAAGCTGTATTCGGCCTGGAAATTGACCTTGTACGTCGCGTACCACAGCAATCCCTTCTGCCGATGCTCGAGGAAGAGCGCGACGTTCGCGCGCGTGGACTCGAGTGGGAGCAATATGGTTTCCTTGACCTCCACCGTTTTGGTGACGGTCTTGTTGAACTGCTCCACGTCGCGCGTTTCCCATCTGCGTCGCTGGTACGAGGCGGAAGGAGGCAGCTGGGTCTGCGCCGTTCCCCAGTTTGTTCCCACGCGGGAACGAAGACTTTCGTCCATCCCATACGTCCGCGCGAAAATGGTTGAGCCCAGGATGGCCCAGGCAATGGTGGCAAAAATGAAAATAACGGTAATGGCGAGAACCCGCTTAGTGATAGACATGGCAGTGAGGAGGGAATTCCGCCGGGAATCCAGAGAGTGTCAGCAGGATAGCCCTATCTCTTCTCCTTAGTCAAGTACTTTGTGATGCAAAGCTAAATCACCGGGGATGCCGGACCGGCCGCCGGATTAGAATCAACTCGCAACCATGCATCCGCTGCTTGAACAAACAGGTCATCGGCCGATTCCGATGCCTCGCCGCCCGTGGACATCGACCCAGAAGTGGCACGATCTCCTCTTCGCCCACTGGCCGTTGGCGCCCGATCGCGTGCGCGGCGTGGTTCCAGCGGAGCTTGAATTGGATCTGTTCAACGGACAGGCTTACGTCGGCGTAGTTCCCTTCTGGATGAGCGGCATCCGCGGACGCTTCGCGCCGCCGCTGCCCGGACTCAGTAGCTTCCCCGAACTGAATGTCAGGACCTACGTTCGTTATCGAAATGTTCCCGGCGTGTACTTCTTCAGTCTCGACGCAGCCAATCTACCCGCTGTATGGGCGGCCCGCGCGGTGTATGGTCTGCCTTACTTTCACGCGCGCATGTCGATCCGGTCCGCGGGAGAGAAGTTCAGCTATAGCAGCGAGCGTTTACAGAACCCACGGCCCGCTGAATTCAGCGGTCGCTACTGGCCTGTTTCCGCCGCGCGGCAGCGGGAAAGAGATTCGCTCGAATATTTCGTGACCGAGCGCTATTGCCTGTATGCGGTCCGACACAGCAAGGTTTACCGGACAAACATTCATCACGCGCCCTGGCCTCTCCAAAATGCGGACGCTGAGATTGACCTGAATACCATGGCCCAATCTGCGGGAATTGAATTGCCGCCGACCAAGCCGCTGCTCCACTTTGCGCGCTCGCTCGAAGTACTGATCTGGCTGCCGGAACGAGCGTGAACGGCCCTTTTGACAAGCCGGAGCGCGCGCGCAGCCGGAAACTATGGCTATTTCATCAAGAGCGTAGTCCAGGAGCGAGGAAGTTTTACCGCAGAGCACGCAAAGGATTGGTCAATTTTATCGCTCTGCGTTCTCTGCGAACTCTGCGGTAAATGTTCTTCCTGTCGACTGGCCTGATAGCACCGGGAAAGCAGATTCCAGTGGCTTTCAGCAATGCTTTAGATCGTTTTTGCCGGACGCACCACGTCCAGCAGTATCTGAAATAACAGGAGCCAGCGCTTCAGGTTCACGGTTATCAGGAAGTTCTCTTTCGCGTGTTCGCGTCCGTTCCTGCCGAGTTGGTCCGCAAATTCAGGATGCGTCAGCAGATAACGTATCTGGTAAGCGCAGCCTTCCACCGAATGCACCAGTACTCCCGTAAGCTTGTGGATGATCTGGTTGGGAATTCCACCCACTGCGCCGGCAACTACCGGCTTCTGCTTCCACAATCCTTCAGTCACGGTGAGGCCAAAGCCTTCCTTAAGTGATTTCTGGACAATAATGGTTGAGGCTCGCTGCAGCGCGTTGATCTCCAGCGCCGACCACGGTGGAAGATTCAGGATAATGATGTCCGGGTCGTCGCCGGCCGCCTCCATGACTTCAGCGAGAACGGCCGCGCCCTCGGGATCGTCGGTGGCTCCGCCGCCCGCGAGAACCAGTTGGCAGTCCAGATATTTCTTCACCAACTTGTACGCTTCAATGACTCCGACCGGATCTTTCAGGCGGTCAAAACGCGAAATCTGCGTGACCACGGGCCGGGAGCGGTCAATGCCAAAGTCGTCACAGACTTTGTTGACGTACTCCGCGTCCAGGTCCTTGTTCTTTTCCGAAAGCGGATCAATCGACGGATAAAAAAGATACTGCGGCACCGAAAGCTGCTGCGTGAAAGCAGGCGAGGAGAAAATGGTGGCGTCGAATTGCTCGATCATCGGGCGCAGGAAGCCCCAGACATCAGGATTGGGGTTCGAGAGATCGATGTGGCAGCGCCAGATCCAGCGTCCGCGTGTCTCTGATTTTGACAGGATGAGCGGCGCGGGTTGAGGATCGTGTATGAGAAAGATGTCCTCTACAAACTGCATGCGCTTGCGGTTCTGCTCGTTGTAAGCGAGGAAGATATCGCGAATCTGCTTGGTCAGGTTGTATTCGCCGCCGTGCAGGGCATTGTGAAATCCCTTGGTGACTTCATAGAAGTCGTTCCCGCCGGTGATGACTTCCCATCGCGTCGGGATTTCCAGTTCGTTCATCAGCGGCACCAGGCGGTTCAGGATCTCCGCTACGCCGCCGCCGACTGCCGTGGAGTTCACCATCTTGACCGTCTTGCCTCTAATATGACGCGCCAGAAAACGGATCTCATCCAGCTCTGGCTGGCCGATGATCGGCTTATAGTCCTCGAAGCTGGGCGGCGCCGCCGGCGGCGGCGGCTCGGTCTTGATCAACGGATGCCTGCGGCGCTCAATGAAATGCTCCGGCAGGTCACTCTGCCGAAAACGACGCTCTTCTTCCACTCGCGCCGGTTTCTCCGTGACCGTCTGTTCCGCGGTGGTCTGCTCCGGGGTTTCGGTTGTCGGCTGCTCTACCACAGTGTTCCGGTCTGAACGTTTTTCAGTCATCCAACTCTCCGGCCTTGCGTTGTTTGCGCCAATCAGGCGGCGCGGCCTATTTCGCTCTCCAGCACCTTGAGAATGCCGCGGCGGACACCTTCCAGGGTCAGGGTGTAAATATCAATGTGATTGATTCGATCGGCAGCACGCGGCATGTCAAGCTCCTTATCCAGCCACACCGAGAAATCGTTGGTATTGAGCTTGAGACGCAGGCGCGCGTCGATGAAATGGTAGTAGATGCCGTGAATACTGACCTTGCGGAGCCCATCGGCAAATTCTTCCAGGTTGCGGGCCACGTACGGCGTAGGTATCACGACCAGCTCTGACGCCATCAGGTAGAACGGCTCCATGGCTGTGCGCGTGGCCGCCCGGGGATTCTTCTGGAGATAGCCGTCAATGATCTGGATCAGCCGCTCGCGCAGCGCGACGATCGAAGTAAACTCGCGAATGTCAATCGCCGCCAGGCGCTCAGCCAAACCTACTTCATTGCAGGCGGCGAAGGCCCAGTGCGAGAAGTCGTTGGAAAAACCTTCCCGGATGAAGTGGTGCTCTTCCAGAGTCTGGAACGTGTGCTGGAAAATAGACGCATCAACGCAGGTACGGATAGCTTCCAGCAACTCCTGCAGGTTAGTCGCTTTTTCCCGTCCAATCCTGAGTAGATGGGACGCCGAATTAAAATAAAATGGTGAACCCGCCCATCGCGGACGGGCGGAGAGTGACTGCGGAACAGCAGCCATGGAGAACTCCCTTCTAAAGTGTTTTAGGATGCCCTTCGCGTCGCGCCTGTTGCGTGCCGGGCACGTTGCGTCCGCCGGAAATTGACGGAAGCAGGAGCGAACAAGAAAGAAAACGATATTCCAATCAGCAACATCCACGCGAGATTGGCCCGGTGTGCCCCTTCCGCGCCGCTGCCCTGAAACAGCAGCGAACTGAAGACCAGAGCGGCCAGTACTGTCCCCAGCGTTCCTGCGCGGGAGCCAAAGACTTCGGCAATGACAATAAGCATGGGACAGAACATAAGAGGAACATTCGCTGCCCATGAGTGTCCGGAGGCAAGCGCGGCAACACAGACCGCAGCCAGCGCACAAAGCAAGCCACCAACGGCGGTAGTCGCGTTCGGCGGCACCGGCAAACGGTACACTCGATTTTTGATCGTGGTCAGCACTTTAGTGTCGCCTGACTGGCTATCTAGCTATCTATAAGATGGCAGATAGCAGGGTAGCCGTGGGAAAAATCGAGAGCTGTTCTGCGCTCCGGTCACTCGAAAAATCCAGCAGCTACTCTGGATTTCGCTGGCTTGGCGCATCTTAAAAGAGTTAAGGTTTCTCCGGGCCCAACGAGCCAAGACGCCTATGCACAGCGCTGACGCCTTTCTTTTCCAGCTCTTCTTCATTTTTGTCTGGGCCAAACTTTTCGGAGAGATCTTCGAGCGACTCAAGTTGCCGGCGGTTGTGGGGGAGATTCTGGCCGGAATAGTCATTGGACCCTACTGCGCTGCTCTGGTCGTGCCGAATGACTCCATCTATTCGATCGCGCAAATCGGGGCCATCTTCCTTTTGTTCACCGTAGGGCTGGAAACCCAGCCCAAGGACCTGCTGAGCGTTGGACAGACCTCTCTTTATGTCGCGCTGGCCGGCATCACCGTGCCCTTCATCTTTGGATTTACATACATGATTGCGACGCATGCTACGCCGCACGAGGCAACGTTTGTTGCCGCTGCCATGGTGGCGACCAGCGTCGGAGTCACGGCACGTGTCCTTGGCGACTTGCACGTGCTGCGGACGACGCCGGCACGAATCATCCTGGGCGCTGCCGTATTCGACGACATCCTGGCCATGATCCTGCTGAGCGTGGTGGTGGGCGCGGTCTCCGCAACCGGCACGGCATGGATACAGCTCACCGTCACCTCGATTGAAGCCGTGGGCTTTGCGCTTATCATGATGTTCTACGCGCCTCGTCTGGTGAAAAGAATGGAGCCCGGACTGAAACGTATGTCGACGCAAAATGCCCCGCTGGTCATTGCGCTGGCCATCTGTCTGGGACTCTCCATTGCGGCGGAGAAGATCGGCATGGCCGCGATCATTGGCGCATTCTTCGCCGGACTCGCCTTCGCGGACTACTCTCCGCGATGGAACCTGCGGCCGCGCGTCTCCGCCATCAACGAATTTCTTGCTCCCTTCTTTTTCTTCAGCATGGGAGCACGTCTGGATTTGCGGGTATTTGACCGCAAGCTGATCATTTCCGCCATCATTCTTTCCGTGCTCGCTTTTCTCTCCAAACTCCTGGGGTGCGGATTGCCGGCACTGCGTTCCGGCTGGAATACGGCGCTGAAAGTCGGCGTCGGCATGGTGCCCCGAGGCGAAGTAGGATTGATCGTCGCCCTGGTTGGCCTGCAGATGAACGTGATTTCCCACAGCGCCTATGCGCTGCTCATCTTCATGACCGGCGCTACTACGCTGGTTGCGCCTCCTCTCCTCAGAGTCCTGTTCAAGGACGCCCAAACAGCTCTGGAGGCCCTTCCCGAGCGCCGCAGCACGGTCGACGTCGAGGTATAGCTTCCCATCAGTCCATACGGCAAGTCGCCAGGCCTCTAGGTATAATTCGCAGTTGCCTTTCCAACAGGAGATTACAAACCCATGCCTGGAGTAACCGGACGCGTGGCCCTGGTCACCGGCGCTTCGCAAGGAATCGGACGGGCCTGCGCGCTCATGCTCGCGGAAGCCGGCGCTGCCATCGTGCTGGCCGCGCGCAACCAGGAAAAGCTTGCCCAGGTGGCGCAAGAGATCGAAGCCAAAGGCGGACAAGCTGCCACATTCCGCATGGACGTGAGCAATGAAGATGAAGTTAAGTCCGCGGTGAAAGCGGCGATCGAGCGCTTTGGGAAAATTGACATCCTGGTCAACAACGCGGGCATGACGCGCGACACGCTGCTCCTGCGCATGAAGCGCTCCGACTGGGACTCCGTCTTGCAAACGAACCTCAGCGGCGCATTTTTCTGCACGCAAGCCGCTATCGGCTCCATGATCAAACAGCGCTGGGGACGCATCATCAACATAACCAGCGTGTTCGGCCAAACCGGACAGGCGGGACAAGCGAACTACTCCGCTTCCAAGGCCGGCTTGATCGGCTTTACCATGGCAATGGCCCGCGAAGTGGCATCGCGCAACATTACCTCCAACGCGGTCGCGCCGGGATACATTGAGACCGCCATGACTGAAGGCCTTTCCCCCGAACTGAAATCGAAAGTGAATGAGATGATCCCCTTAGGCCGCGCGGGCACGGACAACGAAGTCGCCTCGGCGGTGAAGTTTCTGGCGTCGGAAGAAGCGGGCTATATCACCGGCCATGTGCTGAAAGTGAACGGCGGAATGCTGATGGGATGAGCCGCTACGCACTTTCATCTTTACGAATCCTTTATTTGCTGCTCAATCACGTGTTGTGGCCGAAGTCGGCGTCCTTTTTGCACAATTCCAGGCAAAAATTGTGCTTGCAGAAACGTTCTACTCTGGTTACTATTCACGCACCCCCGTAGTAAGAATCTAAAGAGCTGGTTCCAGCATGAATATCGGCGAGACAGTCAGAAATTACCGGCTACGCAAGGGCATGTCGCAGGGCGACATCGAAAAGCGCACCGGGCTCCTGCGTTGCTACCTTTCCCGCGTGGAAAATGGCCATACGATTCCCTCGCTGGATACGCTCTCCAAGATCGCCTCAGCCATGGAACTCCCTCTGGGACAGTTCTTCGCTGATCCGCATTCCAACGGCAAGAGCGGACTGCCTCCGCTGACGGAAGACGAGGTCCGCTTCCTGACCCAGATCCGCCGCTACTCTTCCAACCTGAACGACAGTGATCGCAAACTGGTCATTGCCATGGTGAGGAAGATGGCCGCGGGCGCCGGAAAATAAATCCACTCAGGCAGCTTTGTTGAAATCGCTCAGGGCGATGACCGCCAGTTCGAGCCGGTCGCGTGCGCCCGTCTTGGTGAAAATGCTTTGCAAGTGCCGCTTCACCGTGTTCTCGCTGATGTTCAGCGACTGCGCGATGTTCTTGTTCTTCATGCCGCGCGCAACGTGCTCCGCGATTTCGCGCTCGCGTTCTGAGAGCCTGGCCAGAGCGTGGGCCGTGCCTTTGTTTTCGGCGCTCATGGTGGAGAGCACTTGTTGCGCCAGCTGTTCGGAAAACGCCAGCTCCCCGGTGGCCACCGTGCGGATGGCGGCGAACAGCTTTTGCGGACCGTCGCTTTTCAAAACAAGGCCACGCCCGCCCAGCTTCACTACCTGGACGTAATCGAGTTCGCTCTCCGACCCCGTCAGCACAACGGCTGCGACGCGGTTGCCCGCGCGGTCCAGCACTCGCAGAACTTCAAAACCGTCACTGCGCGGCATAAAGAGATCGAGCAGGAGAACGTCCGGCTGGTGCCGCTGAACCTGCGCCAGCGCTTCTCGTCCGTCCGCGGCCAGACCTTCGACGGAAAAGTCAGGCTGTGTGGCGAGCAAGGCTGCCAGCGATTCGCGCAGAACAGTGTGGTCGTCGGCAATCACAATTCGCACTTTTTGCTGAGGGTTGCTTCGTGCGCTCATAGTACTTTCTTAGATGCAGATCCGTGGCGTCGGATACCGCAGGAACCCCGTCGAGCTAATGCTGGACTGGGCGGCGGTAGCGCGCAAACTGGGCCGAGTGCCAACAGAGCACGACTATGCGCGGCATGGCCGCCACAGCTCCTCTTCTTTCGTAGGCCGTTGGCGCGCCTGGAACTCGGTTCCTCAGGCATTTATTGAATTCGCGAAGGAAAGGCAGCAGGTCCATTCCGAGTGGGCCGACGTTCTAGCCATGGCTGCGGAACGTCAGAACCATG
>WNFG01008540.1_pt1 | contig 10143 bp, 7 predicted proteins | sample 5400431 | NCBI WGS metagenome assembly WNFG01 (sample SAMN13153346, study PRJNA577476) | soil metagenome | isolation source: 120 cm saprolite under Douglas fir tree site 2 hole 3 replicate 2 | place: USA:California | collected 2015-04-18
GTTATTTTTCGGTGTACTTCGATCTGCCTACCGGAGCAACCATCGTTTGCACCTTCGGAGCCGTGTTGGTGTGCATGGCAATTGCAAGGACGCTCTTTTTCAAGGTTCGAAAACCGGAGACTCAGCCAACGGAGTTGGCTACCCGCTAGTCGTCACGAACGCGATTTACCCGTCAGGGTTTGGGTCACTGCGCGAAAACCTCATTCGCATCGATTCGATCACTTCCCCGTGTAGCTGACTCTCCAGATCGAGTTCGATCCGTCGTCGCTCACCAGCAGCGATCCATCGGGAGCGACCGTCAAGCCCACCGGACGACCCCATACGTTGCCATCTGGCAGCACAAAGCCGGTGAGGAAGTCCTCGTATTCGCCGCTGGCGTGGCCGGTCTGATGCAGGGGAACGCGAATCACTTCGTAGCCCACGCGCACGGCTTTGTTCCACGAGCCATGTTCGGACGCGAAAATATCTCCCTTGTATTCGGCTGGGAACTGCTGGCCTTCATAAAAAGCGAAACCTAGCGACGCGTTGTGCGGCTGCAGCAGTACATCCGGAACGATCGCTTTGTCTTTCAGTTCTGGATGCTTGCCCTTATGTCGCGGATCCTGGTGCCCGCCGATATACCACCACGGCCAGCCATAGAAGCCGCCTTCCTGCACATGAGTAATGTAATCGGGGACGAGATTGTCGCCGAGGCCGTCGCGCTCGTTCACCGAGCACCACAGTTCGCCAGTTTGGGGATCGATTGCAATTCCGCCACCGGCGTTGCGAATGCCGTAGGCATACACACTTAAATTGCAATTCGATGGATCGCATGCGAGAATGTCTGCGCGATTCTTCTCTCGCGGCGTGGTGTCGGGATCATCGACGTTCGATCCTGAGCCAACTGCGACAAACAATCTTTTGCCGTCTGGCGAAAATTCCACCGCTCGCGTCCAGTGTCCGCCGGTCCCCGGCAGATCGGCGACGTGTTGGGGGGCGAGGCTCGCCTTCAGATCGCCATTGCGATAAGGGAAGCGAACAAGTTCACTAGTGCCGCCCACGTACAACCATTGGGGATCGGGACCAGGAGGATAAAACGCCAGGCCATACGGACGTTTCAGCCCGCTTGCGTAGACAGCCGCTTCCTCAGGCTTGCCATCGCTGGTCATCCCGCGAAACACACGGATGCGGCCGGATTCGCCCTCCGCAAGAAAAATGTCGCCGTTTGGCGCTGTGCGCAACGTCCTGGGATTATCGAGCCCTGCGGCAAACAATTCCACTTTGAATCCGGAAAGCGCTACGGGCCACGCGTTTTCCGGCCTTGCCACTATCTCCGGCCCATTGTTGGCTGATTGAGTTGCATACGGTTGAGGCAGATCATTCACCGTGATTTTGTGGACAGTGCCTGGCGTCTCGTAACGGAAGTCGGTAAACGGGGACGTCGGCGGTGGTGCTTTCAACTTTGAAATGCTCTTGTCGGGCGGCGCGGCTGCGGTTGCGGGTTCCGCATTCATGGCCGGCAAAACTGATGTCACGTACGTGACGATTTTCCAGCGTTGGCTTACCGGCAGGAATGCCCACGAGGGCCACCAGCGACGGCACGTTCCCCGTCCCCTTTCCCAGCTTGCCGTGGCAAGACAGGCAATTTTTCGCGTAGAGCGGTTTCCCGGCCTGCGCCGCAGCGTCACTACCCTCATAGGGGTTCTTCATTTTCTGCGCCGACTCGGGCGCATTGTGAAACTTCTTGTCAACGTCGAGCGCGGGCAGCGAAACTACAGGCACCAAAATCGTGACAGCGATGACGGCACAAGAATTGGCAAATGAGCGCATGAGTCCTCTCAAATAGACATTGTTGGTCCTGAAACTTTGGATGCAAATGCCCAAGGCTTGGAGTTGAAGGAAAATCGGTTTCAATTTGGGTTGGGCATCGTCAGATCGCCCGTTATTTCTCTCTAGTTCTATCTCCCGTGACTTGTTCGTACCAGAGCCGGTGATGGGTCCTAGCCCAGATCGACGAAACTTCTCCGCGTACCATTGCAGCGAATCCGCCGCGCACCATCGCTGTGCTCATGTAAACGTGAATGATGAAGCCGCCGATGGTTGCCAGCGCCGCGATTACGTGGACCGTAACCGCCATATAACGCAACCAGCGCAGGCTCCAGGGAATGCCCTCAACGAACCAGAGGCCGATACCGGAAATCAGCAGCAGAATGATTCCGAAAAACATCAGCCAGAAAAATAGTTTCTGCCCATAGTTAAAGCGGCCGACGGGCGGAAGCTTCTCGTCCTCATTCTTGACGTAATACTCCATCGCTTTCGACCAACGCCGGTCCGCGTCTGTGATTCGCATGTCACGGTCCCACATTTTGTACATCCAAACCATGGAAACAGTGAAGGCGAGGCCAAACCACGGATGCCAGAAGCGCGCCGTCGGTCCCCCGCCGACTAACGCAGCAAGCCAGTACATATAAGGCGACCAGAAGGCTAAGCCAGTGATCAGGCAATAAATGTAGAACAGCGCTCCGAGCCAATGATGAACCCGCTCGCTTAAAGTGTAGCGAAGAATGCGGCCTCCATGCTCGCCGAGCGTTCGCCGGGAGGAAATAACTTGCGATGTGCTCATGGCTGTTTTCCCTCGTGCTTCTCGGCATCGATTTCCTTGGGACCGTAGCGCAGATAGTGCAGCGTCACGCCGAGAATGCCGCCGAGCATAGCGAGATTCCCGATCCACTTCGCGGGCCCTTTCCAGATGCGGACTACCCAGGGGACGTGCGGATTTTTCGGCAATCCGCCGTATGCCTCGGGATTGGTTATATCGTGGAGCACATAGATAACGCCGGTTCCGTCGACGCCCGCCGGATCATAGACGCCGGCTTTTTCGATGCCGTAGTTTTCGCGAAGTTGCTTGGCGCGAGTCTCCGCCAGATCCTTCATGTCGTCTTTGGTTCCAAAATGCAGGCAGCCGGTCGGGCAGGACTTAATGCATGCCGGTTCCAATCCCTCACTCACGCGGTCGACGCAAAGCGTGCACTTGAACATCTTCTTGGTAGTGGGATTGAACTTGGGAATATCGAAGGGGCATCCGCTGACGCAATATCCGCAGCCAATGCAATTCTGCTGCTGAAAATCCACGATGCCGTTCGTATACTGCACGATGGCGCCGTCCGCGGGGCAAGCCGCCAGGCAGCCCGGATCAGCACAGTGCATGCACTGATCTTTGCGCATCAGCAATGTGATGCTGCCGTCTTCGCGCTCGTGCTCGTTGAACTTGATCAGGTTCCAGTAATTCCATGCCGTCTGCGGCATGGTCTGGTAGCTGTTGTCGAACACCGTCTCGGTGAACGTGTAGCCGTTCCATTCGAGGCACGCGACTTCGCAGGCCTTGCAGCCGATGCATGTCGTGGTGTCGATCAGCTTGCAGACCAGTTCGGAGCGCTCCACGTCCTCGCCGGGAGCGGGTCCAGCGTGGCCAGAAATCCTGCGCACTGCCAATGTCGACTGGCTCATAAGAACATTTGGTAATTGAGTAATTTGGTAATTGGGTAATTTGAAAACCTGTGCGCTCCAAGGCTTCGGCTTTTCAATTGCTCAATTACAAAATTACCCAATTACTCAATCCTCCCTTACGCCTTTTCCAGCTTCACCAGAAAGCCCTTGAATTCCGGCGTATACGCGTTCGGATCCACCACCGTCGGCGAAAGCCGGTTCAATATCGTCCTGGCGTTTCTGTCGGCATCTTCCTGAATGCCGCGATAACCCTGATGGATGGGAATCCCAATCTGATAAACCTTCTTGCCATCGATGTTCATCGGCCTGATGCGTTTGGTGACGAATGCTTTGGCGATGTAGAAGCTCCGGGCGCTCGTGACCTTCACCTTGTCATTGCCCTTGATACCCAGCTCCGCAGCCAACTCCACGGGAATCTCGACGAATGCCTCCGGAATGAGCTGAACGTTCATCGGATTATTCTTGGTCCAGTAGTGATAGTGCTCGACCAACCGGTAGGTGGTGCAGATGATATTAAAGCCGTCCCCGGGCGTGGCGTATTTATCCGCCGCAGTCTTAAACTTCTTGACGACCGGATTATTCGACTGGTTCGGATGCAGCGCATTTTTCACGGGACTCTCGATGGGCTCGTAATGTTCGGGGAACGGACCATCGGCGAAAGCCGCCAGTGGGCCGAATATCCTGCCCACACCTTCCGGATTCATGATGAAAGGGCCCATGTGATCTTTGGGATTGGAGTCCGCCTTGAAGTCGGGAACGTCGTTTCCCACCCAGAGCTGCGACGATTCATTCCACCACACCTGTTTCCGCGTAGCGTCCCAAGGTTTGCCTGAAGGATCGCAAGACGCGCGGTTGTACAGCACGCGGCGATTCGCCGGCCACGACCATGCCCAGTTCTGGTAAATACCCTGACCCGCGGGATCTTCAGTACCCCGACGGATCATCTGATTTCCTCCCTCGGTCCAGCATCCCGAATAAATCCAGTTGCCGCAGGCAGTGGTGCCGTCGTCTTTCAACCATGCGAATCCCGGCAACTGCTGGCCTCTCTTAATGACGACTTGTGTCTTGGGATCGGTAAGATCCGCCAGCGCCTTGCCATTCAACTCTTTGGCCAAATCGCCGAGAGCGGGGTGCTGCGGGTTGGTGTAGCCCCACGTCAGATTCAGGATGGGGTCGGGGAACTTGCCACCTTGCGTCTGGTAGAGATCGCGAACTTTGAGAAAAATTTGAGCGATGATGTCTTGATCGAGGCGAGCCTGGCCCGGTGGCGGAACCGCCGCATTCTTCCACTGCAGCCAGCGCGCCGAGTTGGTCATCGATCCATCTTTTTCGGCAAAGCCGGCGCAGGGCAAGCGGTAAACCGTCGTATTGATGGTCTTCATTTCGTCGGGTGCGATTCCGGGGGACTTCCAGAATTCGCTGGTCTCATCGGGGTAAATCTCACCCACCACCAGGAACTCTGCCTTCTTCAGCGCATCGATATTTTTCTGCGAGTCCGGCCCGATGGCAACGCCATTCATGCCGAAGGCCAGCATCCCTTTTACGGTGCCGCGATACATGTTGTCCCAGATCTGCGTCCAGGAATAATTGCGGTCGACCTTGGGCATGTAGTTGAAAGCCCAGTCGTTTTCTTTCGTGGCCGCGTCGCCGTACAGCGCCTTCAAAAACGACACAGCAAACTTCGGCGTATTCGACCAGTAATTGAACGAGTCCCATTGCTCCGGTTTGGATGCGGTGGGAGTGATCCGCTTCAAATAAGCGGCCAGGTCAACATCGGTAGGATTAGGCGCCTTCAAGTAGCCCGGCCAGATATCGAACACTCCCCCCATGTCCGTTGCGCCCTGAATGTTGGAGTGTCCGCGAAGAGCGTTGATGCCGCCGCCGGCGCGCCCAATGTTGCCCAACAACAATTGCAACATGGCCGCGGTGCGGATGATCTGCGTGCCGAAGCTGTGTTGCGTCCATCCCACCGCGTACAGGATGGTCGCGACTTTCTTCATGTCCCCGTCTTTGCGGACAGAAGTGAACGTGTCGGCGGCCTTTACGAACTGATCTTTCGGAATGCCGGTGATGCGCTCGACCATTTCAGGCGTATACCGCGAGTACTGCTTCTTCAATAACTGGAAGACGCATCGCGGATGCTGCAAGGTAAGGTCGTAAGCAACCTTCGGAGGCAGCGTGGGCAGAGGCTTTGCCGATCCCACGGGCGGTGCAGTTCCGGCCGGTGCCGCGGCGACTGGTCCGGCAGCGTGTGCAGCAGGGGCGACGGCGCCGGTGTCGTTGCCGTCCTCGTAAGTCCACGAAGACCGGTCGTAAGTCTGCGAGCCGGCGTCAAAGCCCGAGTACAGCCCGTCTTCCGGCAGCTTGAAGCCCTCCTTCACGATGAAGGCTGCGTTCGTGTAGTTGATGAGATAGTCTTTGGCGATGCGGTTGTTCTCGATCGCGTAGCGGACGACTCCGCCGAGGAAAGCAATGTCCGCTCCGGCGCGGATCTGACAGAACAAATCGGATGTGGCCGCCGTGCGCGTGAAACGCGGATCGACCACGATCATCTTCGCGTTGCGGGTACGCTTGGCTTCAATCGCCCACTTGAAGCCGCAGGGATGATTCTCGGCGGGATTCCCGCCCATGATCAACATCATGTCGGTGTTCTTGATGTCGATCCAGCCATTGGTCATGGCCCCGCGTCCAAATGTTGGTCCCAAACTTGAGACCGTGGGGCCGTGTCAAACCCTGGCCTGGTTTTCTATATAGGTAAGGCCCAGGCTGCGCATCGTTTTTACGACGAGGTAATTAAACTCGTTGGTGTCGGTGCAGCCGCCGATAAATGCCAGGCTTTCGCAGCGATTTGCCGTGCGGCCTTGCGCGTCTTTTTCAATAAAGGTGTCGTCGCGCGTCTTCTTTACGCGCTGCGCAATTTCGTCGATAGCCTGGGCCCACGCAATGTCTTCCCAATGATCCGAGCCGGGGCGTCGCACCTGCGGCTTCAGCAGCCGCCGGGGATTCAGAATGTCCTGCTCAAGCGATGCTCCCTTCGGACACAACGTGCCGCGGTTGATGGGATGATCCGGGTCGCCTTCGACGTGAATGACCTGCGGCGTCACGTTCTTGGCTTTGTCACCGATGGTGTAGATCAGAACGCCGCAACTCACGGAACAGTATGGGCAGGTCGACCGGGTCTCCGTGGCGCGCGCAATCTTCAGTTCTTTCAGTTGCGCCACGGCAGGGGTCAAATCAAATCCCAGAAGAGAGATACCCGCTCCACCCACGAGCGCGCCCCTAAGGAAGTTTCTGCGGGAGAGTTCCATTGCGAATCCTCCGACTACTTCGATCAATATCTGAAACGGACTAGATCGAAAAAACCGGAACCACCAGACTTCTGAATCCAGACTTCCAATGCTTCGATTTCTGAATCCTGGTTATCGGAGTCGACCGCCACATCGCCCCGCGGCCGGGCTGCAACTTCAAATTTGCAGAAAACTATATTCCTGCGACGCGCGCCCGTCAATGCCCGAGAAACTGTAGGGCTGGAAGCAGTTGCCTACCCATCGGCAATGAGCCATAATCGCCCGGTGGCCCCATCCCCCTGGCAGCAGCGCATCCGCCGCGCGGAACACCTCGCCGCTGAGCAGCCCTTTGCGGCCGAGATCCTGGGCTTCTACATTCACACCGCCCGCTTTCAGGAAGGTCTCAATCAAGCTGCCGAACGCAGCTCCGACGACAGTAGCGTCGGCGTCCCGCCGTCAGTCCGGCGGGCGTGCCGCCCGGGCCAGCAAGAAGCTGGGGTTACAACCCCATTGGAATCTTCCGGGCCACTCGCGAGATTTCCGCAATTTCTCATGCTGGTCGAAGAGAGGGCCCCCGCCCTGCTCGCCCAGGTGGCTCGAGATTTGCGCTCCGCGCCTGCCAGTGCATGGTCAGATATGCTGAACGCCTGTTGGTCTACGACTCACGAGACGCCTTCCCGGCCTGAAGAATTTCTCGCCTTTGCCTTTCTGCAGCCTTACGCCGAATACGCCCGCTCTCACGCCCGGCTGCAGCTCGAGGGCTACACCCATCCCCTGTGCCCTTTCTGCAATCGCAAGCCTGCGCTCGCAATCCTGCGCCCGCAGGGTGATGGAGGCCGCCGCAACCTGCTTTGCGGCTTCTGCCTGAGCGAATGGGAGTTCCGCCGCATCGTTTGTCCCGGATGCGGCCAGGAAGACCATGCCAAGCTTCCCGTGTACACTGCCGAAACGTTTCCCTACATCCGCGTCGAGTGCTGCGATGCCTGCCAGACCTACATCAAGTCCATTGACCTGACTAAGAATGGCCTTGCCGAGCCGCTCGTCGACGAACTTGCTTCTGTACCACTGGACCTTTGGGCGCAGGAGCGCGGATATGCCAAACTCCATCCCAACCTGCTAGGAATGTAGCTCATAGTGCCCGTCCCACTCCCCATGATTTTGTAACTTTCTTCCCGCCATACAACCTTCTTTCTGTCAAAATTGATCAGAGTGCTATAAAGCCGTATAAGCTAAGGAATCAAAACCACCTTTAGACCCGGACCCAGACGGAGCCTTCATGCGATTTTGGAAGTGTGTTGTACCCTTTCTAGCCTCAACCCTGTGCTTCGCCGTTCAGCCAGACCGCATCGCCGGAGAGATCGACTCCGCGCACAAGGTCGCACTCAAGGCGAACGTCCACGGCCTGGCCCAGCCTCGTTTTGAACTTGGCCGCACCGATGGCAGCATGATGCTCCACGGGATAACCCTCGCTTTCCGGCCTTCCGCTGCCCAGCAGAAGGACCTCGACAACTTGCTCGCCCAGCAGCAAGACCGGTCATCCCCGAATTACCATAAATGGCTGACGCCTTCGCAATTTGCCGACCGCTTCGGAATGACCGAGAAAGATGTCGCACAAGTGACCGCCTGGCCCGAATCCCAGGGTCTCACCGTGGCTTCAGTCGCGAACAGCCGCAACCAAATCTCCTTTGATGGAACCGTGACGCAGATCGAGTCGGTCTTCGGTACCGAGATGCACGATTACCTGGTGGAAGGGGAAATCCATTTCGCCAATGCGACCAATCCCTCGGTTCCGGCCGCGCTGTCGGCGGCAGTTCTTGCGGTGGGACATCTTCACAACTTCAACCCCAAGCCGCGGGCGAAAGTTCGACAGATGTCATCGGACGGAGTTGACCCACATTTCACCTCTCATATTTCCGGCAGTCATTTCCTGGCGCCCGGCGACTTTGCCACGATCTACGATGTTCAGGCGCTTTACAACGCTGGCATCGATGGCGCCGGCCAGAAGATTGCCATCACTGGACAGAGTTCGATCAACGTGAACGACGTAGCTCATTTCCGCAGCGCTGCCCTCCTGCCGGCAAACGTTCCCACCCTACTGCTCGAGCCGGGTACTGGAACTTCCACGCGCTGCCCGGGAGACGAAGGGGAATCGGATCTCGACGTTGAGTGGTCAGGCGCAGTGGCCAAGAATGCAAGCATCGTTTTGGTTTATACGGGTTTAGTCAGTGGCGATTTCTGTAACGCCACCACCCACAGCAGCCAGTTTTCGGCGTTCGACGCGTTGCAATATGCCATCGACCAAAACATTGCACCGGTCATCAGCAACAGCTACGGCAATTGCGAATCAGCTATCGGCGGCCTCCCCTTTGCCCAGACCATGCGGGGATGGATTCAGCAAGCCAATGCGCAGGGCCAGACCGTTGTTTCGGCCGTAGGCGATTCCGGCGCCGCCGACTGCGACTTTCAGGTCACGACTGCGACCCAAGGCATCGCGGTCGACATGCCCGCCGCTATTCCAGAGGTGACCGGCATGGGCGGGACCGAGTTTAATGGAGACGCTGAGGCCGTGGCCACAAATGGAGACGCGAATGCCACTCCTTACTGGAGCGGCACCACCGGCGGCACTGATACTATTTCCTCCGCTCTTTCCTACATTCCAGAGATGGCGTGGAATGATACTTTGAATTCCGACAATACCGGTGGACAGCTCCTCGCCTCTGGCGGCGGTGCGAGCACGTTCTTTTCCAAACCATCCTGGCAAACAGGTACAGGTGTGCCGAACGATAGCAAACGCGACGTGCCCGATCTTGCTCTCAATGCTTCGCCCGACCATGACCCTTATTTATTCTGTTCCGAGGATGGATCGAACGGGGCAATTGCCGCCACCTGCACCAACGGCTTCCGGGACTCGGGCAACTTCCTAAGCGCGGTCGGGGGAACCTCAGCGGCCGCTCCGACGTTCGCTGGCATCATCGCGCTGCTGAACCAGCACTTGGGGGCATCGGGATTGGGAAACGTCAATCCCAGTCTTTACGGTTTGGCGGCCACCAATCCCGCAGCATTTCACGATGTGACTACTGGTAACAATATTGTTCCTTGCACCAGCGGAAGTCCGAATTGCCCCGCGACAAGCCCGTTCCAGTTTGGCTTTAGCACTGGAGCCGGCTACGACCAAGTCACGGGCCTCGGCTCGGTTGACGCGAATGCTCTCTTCACGGCATGGTCCGCCTCCCGCACGGCAAGCTCGATCACGATTTCGACGACTGCCACCACAGTCAACGCAGGCGCCAATGTGACCTTTAAGGCGACGGTGACTCCTTCGACCGGCGTAGGGACTGTCAGCTTCTCCACTCTCAATAATGGCAACACA
>WNFG01013260.1_pt1 | contig 10143 bp, 8 predicted proteins | sample 5400431 | NCBI WGS metagenome assembly WNFG01 (sample SAMN13153346, study PRJNA577476) | soil metagenome | isolation source: 120 cm saprolite under Douglas fir tree site 2 hole 3 replicate 2 | place: USA:California | collected 2015-04-18
ACCCGCTCTTCGACCATGCCGCCGCTCCAAGCGACGCCGAAGACATAGTCGTTGGCATAGAGTCTCGCCCGCCGCAGTCGGCGCCGCAATGCCTTGACCCAAGGGCCGTAGGGCGAGGTTCGATAGCGCTCGTTCGGAAAGGCGCGGCGCAGCACCGCAACCGGCTCGGCTGGGAGGCGCATGGCCTTCATGCCGTAGTCGCACCCAATCTCGATGATCAAGTCGGCAAGCGCCGGGTGCAGCTGCAGATGCTTGTGCGCGTTCACATGGTCGAGCGGCAGACCGGTTGCGCGGAACGCCGCGAACTGCGCGCGGATCTCTATCGCGAGCTGCCGGCGAACTTGCGGGAGAAAGAAAAATCGTACGCCGGCGCGGGCCATGTTGCGATCGAACTCGCGCACGCCGCGCACGAGCCCCGGGATCTCGATGTCCGGCAGAGTGGGACGACCGTCTACCAGGACCAGATGCAGGCCGACCCGAAGTTTAGGCAACCGGCGGGCGCGCGCCACCGCATCGGCCGCGGCGTCGGCCCCGACCATTAGGCTTGCGGTCGATAGGATCCCGTCCCGATGTGCCTCTTCGACGCCCTGGTTGATCGCCGGATCAAGCCCGAAATCGTCGGCGCAAACAATTAGCCGCCTCAGCTGGCGATCTCCCGGCTGCGTAGGAACTGGAAGAATTCGGCACCCTCACGCAGCCGGCGGCGCAGCATCTGTGGGCTCTTAATCATTTCGGCGACGAGGGAAGCGATTTTCTGGCGGCGAAAGTAGAACCGCTTGTAGAAGGTTTCGAGCGAGTCGAAGATCTCCGTGTGCGACAGATGGGGGTACTGCAACGGCGCGATCTGCACCCCGCGCTCGTCGATCAGCTCGGCATGGGCGATGTCGAGCCAGCCATTCTCGACCGCTTGGCGATGCAGGTAAGTACCGGGATAGGGGGCGGCGAGTGAGACTTGGACCGTGTGAGGATTGATCTCGGCGGCAAAGCGGATAGTCTCCTCGATCGTTTCCTTGGTTTCTCCGGGAAGACCGAGGATGAAGGTTCCGTGGATTGTTATTCCGAGCTCGTGGCAATCCTTCGTGAAGCGGCGGGCGATGTCGATCCTCATTCCCTTCTTGATGTTGTTGAGGATCTGCTGGTTCCCCGACTCGTAGCCGACCAGCAGCAGCCGCAGCCCGTTGTCGCGCAGCACCTCTAGCGTCGGACGCGGCACGTTCGCCTTGGCGTTGCACGACCATGTCACGCCGAGTTTCCCGAGCTCGCGGGCGATCGCTTCCGCTCGCGGACGATCGTCGGTGAAGGTGTCGTCGTCGAAAAAGAACTCTCTCACCTGCGGGAAATAGCTTTTCGCGAGGCGAATCTCCTCGACCACATGGGCGACGCTGCGAACCCGGTAGCGATGTCCGCCGACCGTCTGTGGCCACAGGCAGAACGTGCATTTCGACCGGCAGCCGCGCCCGGTATAGAGCGAGACGTAAGGGTGCTTGAGATAGCCGATGAAGTAATCCTCGACCCGCAGATCCCTGTTGTAGACCTCGGTGACAAAGGGCAGCCGGTCCATGTCCTCGAGGATCGCCCGGTCGGAGTTGTGTACAATGACGCCGTTGGTGTTGCGGAAGCTCAAACCGTCGATCGAGTCGAGCGGTCGTCCTTCCGCCACTTCCTTGATGGTGAAATCGAACTCTTCGCGGGCGACAAAGTCGATCGCCGGAGTTGCCTTCAGGCTGTCTTCGGGCTCGACAGCGACCTTAGCCCCGATCATCCCGATCTTCAGTCGCGGGTTCTGCTCCTTTAGCGCCTCGGCGACCCGGATGTCAGAGGCAAAGGACGGTGTCGAGGTGTGCAGCACGGCAAGCTCGTAATCGCCCGCCAACGGCACCACGTCGGCGAGCTTGAGCCGTGCGGGCGGCGCATCGATCAGCCTGCTGTCGGGGACGAGCGCGGCCGGCTGGGCGAGCCAGGTCGGGTACCAGAAAGAGCGGATCTCGCGCTTTGCCTGATAGCGTGAACCTGCGCCGCCGTCAAAGCCGTCAAACGACGGCGGGTGCAGGAATAGGCTCTTCATCATGAGGCCTGGTCTCCGTCGGCTGACATGCGGCCACTCGCTGCGACACGGAAAAGCTGGTCCTGCCAGGACACTCTTCGTCCGAAAAAACTGGCGACGAACACAGCGAAGGACAAGGCGTCGCGCAGCGGCAGCAGCCAAAGCTTAGCGGTGGAGAGGGCAAGGGCGCCCGCAATGATCCGCGCCGAGACCCATCTCAGCAACAGGGACATCACAAGAAACATGCACGCGGTCAAGCCAAATCCGGTCGCCGCCGCACCTACCGCCGAAATCGCCACGGCATGGGTCAGAACGGAGCCGGCGAAGCCGGCGGGGGCGACCATGCGTATGGTGCGCGCCCAACGCAGCTCGTGGCGCCAGAGTCCGGCCAGGGACGGCTCCCATACCCGAGCCTCGACGAGGTAGCGGGACAGCACCACGGCTAGCCCCCGCTCGCGGACCGCCTCGCCGATCCGCTGGTCGTCGGCGAGTTCATCTCGCACCCGGGCGAACCCGCCGATCCGGGAGAGAGTTTCCCGTCGGAGCGCGATCGTCGCACCGAAGCAACCACTATCGATGCCCAACGCTTCAGCCACCAGTGCGCTCGGAAGAAAGCCGAAGTTGATGTGCAATGCACCCAGCTCGGACCACTTTCCCGCTGTCGCGACGCCCTTGTAGAGGCAGGTGACCGCGCCGATTCGGAGATCGAGCAGCGGCGTTGTAACCGCCGCGAGATAATGCCGGTCGACGCGCATGTCGCTGTCCGCGAGCACTAGGATTTCGTGGCGTGCCGCTTCGAGCATGTTTTCGAGGTTTGCCACTTTCCCATTACCGCCCCTACTTCTTGGATTGACGACGAATGCAATATCGCTGTCGGGTAAGTTGCGAATCAGAGCGCGAGCGATCGGCACCGCGCCGTCGTTCGCGTCGTTTACGCCGAGTACGACCTGGAAGACTGGGTGATCCTGCTCGGCAAAGGAGCGCAGGTTGTCGTAAAGACCGGGCTCGACGCCGCGAAGCGGCTTCATCACCGAGACCGCGGGGCGCTGAGCTCCTGCCGGCAGCGGGCGCCGGGCAAAGCGGACCGCGGCAATCGCTGTGCCGACGAGGTAGACCCAGGCCGGAACGAGGATCATCGCCACCACGAATGTCAGGCGCATCAGATCCGTCCGACCCTCTTCGAGAATGCCGGTTTAGAGCACACGACGGCGGCCGCCAGTGATGACTTCGCTATACGATTACGCGTGCGGTCGTGATTGAATTGTGGCAGGGATGCGCGGGTTGGATATATTCGATGCCGCCGCAGGCCGGGATCCCGGCCTCCGCTGCTACCGGACGAGGCAGGATCATGCGGGTCGTGCTGGCGCAACCCCGAGGCTTCTGCGCCGGGGTCGAACGAGCGATCGAGATCGTTGAGCGTGCGCTCGAAAAATATGGCCCACCAATCTATGTTCGCCACGAAATCGTTCACAACCGGCATGTCGTCGAGCGGCTGCACGCCAAAGGAGCGCGCTTTGTCGACGAGATCGACGAGATTCCCCCTGGCGCCGTGACCATCTTTAGCGCCCATGGGGTAGCGAGCGCCATCGAGATTCGCGCAGAGGAGCGCGGGCTTCCAGTGATCGACGCAACTTGCCCGCTCGTTTCGAAAGTGCACATCGAAGGGCAGCGATATGCCAACCAGGGCCGTGAAATCATCCTGATCGGGCATGCCGGCCATCCGGAAATCGTCGGCACGATGGGGCGCATCAACGGTCGTGTCCATTTGATCTCAACCCCTGAAGAGATCGCGCAACTCGATGTCGCCGACCCTGAGAAACTCGCTTTCATCACACAGACGACACTTAGCGTGGATGACACGCGTGCGGTCATCGATGCCCTCAAGGAACGATTTCCCACAATAGTCGGGCCCGATACCAAGGACATCTGTTATGCGACGCAAAACCGTCAAAGGGCTGCCCGAGAACTCGCCCGAATCGTCGATGTGGTCCTGGTCGTCGGCGCGCCGAACAGTTCGAATTCCAATCGGCTGCGCGAGATCGCCGCGGAAAGCGGTGTAGCGAGCTACCTGATCGAGGATGCGTGTGCGCTCGATCCTCTCTGGCTCGTCGGCGTCTCCGCGGTAGGCATCACCGCTGGTGCATCCGCTCCCGCGGTACTGGTCGAGGATTTGATCGCTCGGCTGCGCGAGCTGGCGGAAATCGAGCTCTCGGTGTTGCCGGGCGTCACCGAGAACGTCCGTTTCAGGATGCCGCCGCAGCTTGCCGATATCGGCAGCTGAAAGCGGGCTGCAGTTGTAACTCTTGAGGAGAGCGCGTCGTGGCCGTCCCGTTGCGCCAATCGATCCGGGTAGGTGCCTATGTCGTCGGTCGACACTTGAAGGGTGTGCGGCGATACCCGCTCGTCCTGATGCTGGAACCGCTGTTTCGCTGTAATCTTTCCTGCGCCGGCTGCGGCAAGATCGACTATCCGGATGCGATCCTCAATCAGCGCCTGAGCATCGATGAGTGCCTCGATGCCGTCGATGAATGTGGTGCGCCGGTCGTGGTTCTCGCCGGCGGCGAGCCGCTGCTGCACCGCGAGATCGCCGACATCGCCACGCTGATCATCGCGCGGAAGAAATTTGTTTATCTCTGCACCAACGCGCTGCTTCTCGAGAAGAAGATCGACCTGTTCACTCCCAGCCCGTATTTTGCTTGGACAGTCCATCTCGACGGCGATCGCGAAGACCACGACCGCTCGGTGTGCCAGGAGGGCGTCTATGACCGGGCCGTCGCCGCGATCAAATTGGCCAAGGCGCGTGGCTTTCGAGTCAATATCAACGCAACCCTATTCGACACGGCCGAACCGGACCGCATCGCTCGCTTCTTCGACGCGGTCACAGAAATCGGCATCGACGGGATCACCGTGTCGCCTGGCTATGCTTATGAGCGGGCGCCGGATCAGCAGCACTTTTTGAACCGACGTCGGACAAAGGAGCTGTTCCGTAGCATCTTCACTCGCGGAACCCGGCGCTGGTCTTTCAATCAATCGATCCTCTTCCTAGACTTCCTGGCAGGCAACCAGTCTTACCACTGCACGCCATGGGGCAACCCGACGCGAAACTATTTCGGCTGGCAACGGCCCTGCTATTTGCTGGGCGAAGGCTATGCCAAGACCTTCAGGGAGCTGATGGAAGAGACCAACTGGGACGCTTACGGAACGGGGAGCTACGAGAAGTGTGCGAATTGCATGGTGCACAGCGGCTACGAGGCAACCGCGGTGATGGATTCGGTCCGCAACCCCCTGAAAGCGGCAAAAGTCGTACTGCGGGGTATCCGCACCGAAGGTACCATGGCGCCTGAGATCCCCCTCGACCGGCAGCGTCCTGCTGAATACGTCTTCTCGCGCCACGTCGAGGACGCGATCACACGGCTAGGGGTTGCCGACCAGTTCTCGCAGCGCCCGGGAGGGGCCGATTAACGCGGACAGCGCCTTGCGGGTCTCCCACGCCAGTCCGATCATTCCGGGTAGCTGAGACGGCCCCCGAACCGCCGCGGCAAGGATGCGAGAGATGTCGGGTTTTCCGTCCCGGCGGAGGGGGATCAACGCCACCGGCGGAAGGTCCCGCCGCGCCGTGTCGGCGATCGTGCGCAGAACGATGAAGGGGATGCCGAGCGCCATCGCGGTGCGCGCGACGATCGCGCTTTCGAGGTCGACGGCGAGAGCACCGGTCGCCCCCCAGGCTTGCTGCTTCTCTATCTGCGTTGCGAGAACGGAACCGGCCCCCAACACTGGCCCCTCGACCGCTCCGATCGATCGCGCGAACTCGGTCAGCTGCCGCCGATACGGCGGCTCGACCATGCAACGGCACCGGTCAAAAACGACCTCGCCCGAAACGACCACTGTCCCGGCCTCGAGCTCCGGCGCCAATCCTCCGGCGATGCCAAAGCTGACAAGGCAGTCCGTCTGCACAGCCGCCTCCGTGACGAGCGCAGCTGTGCGATCCCGATCTCCGGTTCCGATGACGACCGGAAAGCCCGCAGCTCGCGCGATCTTCGCCTCGGCCGCGAGCCCGCAGGTGCACAGCGCCCGGGCTGGTGACTGACCGCGCATCAAAGGCCGAACGGTACCGGGCCAGAGCCTCCTGAAGTCAACCGGCGGTAGCGGGCAAGAGCCCAGAGCGGAAAAAAGGCGCGGTACCCGTGATAGCGCAAATAAAAGACGCGGGGAAAACCGACGGCCGTGTACCAGGGCTCGTCCCAATTTCCGTCCTGGTCCTGTCTGGCGATCAGATAGGTGATGCCGCGGGCGACAGCGGGATTATCGACCTGCCCGGCCGCCATCAGACCGAGCAAGGCCCAAGCCGTCTGCGACGGTGTGCTGTACGGTGCTTCGCCGTGGGGCGCTTCGGGCCAATAGGATTCGCTGCTTTCGCCCCAGCCCCCATCCTTGCGCTGTTGCGCGAGCAGCCAGTCAACCGCACGCCGCACTTCAGGCGATGTCGGCTCGATGCCCGCAGCGTTGAAGGCGGCGAGCACCGACCAGGTTCCGTAGATGTAGTTTGTCCCCCACCGGCCGAACCAGCTGCCCTCAGGCTCCTGTTGGCGCCGGAGATATTCTGTGCCTGCGGAAACGGCGGGGTGGTCCGGAGGGTAGCCGATTTGGGCGAGCAGGCCCAGACAACGGGCGGTCACATCGGCCGTCGGCGGGTCGAGCAGCGCGCCGTGATCGGCGAACGGGATGTGGTTCAGGTAGTAGTGCGTGTTGTCGGCATCGAAGGAGGCCCACCCGCCGTCTCGGCTCTGCATACCGACGACCCATTCGGCGGCCCGGTCTATGGCCTGGCGATAACGCGCCGAATCGAAGCGGTCGAGAGCGAGGGCAACCGCGGCCGTGTCGTCGAGATCGGGATAGTACGGGTTCTCGTATTGAAAAGCCCAACCGCCCGGCCGCAGACCGGGACGTGTCGCAGCCCAATCGCCAACCACCTCCAGCACCTGCTTGCTCTCGAGCCAGTCGAGCCCGTGCCTGATGGTTGGAGGCGGCCGTCATCGAGCTCCATCAGCGCGTGGCAGGTGAGGGCGGTGTCCCAGACCGGAGATAGGCAGGGCTGAGAGTAGCTCCGCTCGCCGTCGAGAACGAGGAGCTTGCGGAGCGCTGCCTGCGCGGTCGCAAAATCGGGGTGATCGGGCGGGTATCCCAGACAATCGAGCATCATCACGGTATTCGCTATCGCCGGGAAGATCCCGCCGAGACCGTCTTCACCGTTCAGGCGCTCCATCACGAAGGCGACGGCTTTTTCGATCGCTCGCTGCCTCGCCTCCGCCGGGAAGAACGGCTCGGCCTTGCGAAGCACACGGTCTAGCATGCCGAAGGCAAATGACAGCGGCGATGATGATGGGCCGGTGATCCAGTCGCGCACCGACTCCGGTGGTTCGACGAACAATTCGCGGATCGTGACACCTTGCGGGTTACGAGCGCGCGGCCTCATCGCCATCAATACGAGCAGCGGCACGAGAACGGTGCGCGACCAGTAGGAGACCTTGGCGATGTGGAACGGCGACCAGCCGGGCAGCAGCATGATCTCGACCGGCATGACCGGAACCGCTCGCCAGGGCACCTCGCCGAATAATGCGAGCGTGACCCGCGTGAAAACGTTGCAGCGCCGTGCGCCACCCCGCGCCAGGATTGTCGAACGCGCGCGGACCATGTGCGGCGCGTCGACCGGGTGCCGCCGTAGAACAGCGGCCATCCGCCATCCGCACCTTGAGTCGCGCGGAGATATCGGGCGATCCGCGCCTGTAGATCGGGCTCGATGCGGCCGAGATAGTGCTGCAGCAGAATGAATTCCGACGGCATGGTCGCGTCGGCCTCGAGCTCGAAGACCCAGTGGCCGCCCGCATGCTGCAAAGCCAGCAGCGATTTGCCGGCACGGGCGACCGCCTCGTCGAGCCCGGGCATCCCACCCGGACGGACAAGGGTCGCCGATTCTCTGGTCGTCATCCCGTCATTCATGGAGGCACATGCTATTGGGCTTGCTCTTCCGGCAAGACGATTCCGGCACCGAAACGTTCCTCGCTCGCCGCCGCTCCGGCACGGTATCGTGTCGTCGAGCGAGCACCTGCCGGGCCGCCGCGAAGCCAGAGCGAATAGCGCCTTCGATCGTAGCGGGCAAGCCCGTCTCTACATAATCGCCAGCAAGTAGCAGGTTGTCCCACCTCGTCCTCGACCCTGGCCGGCGCCGCAGCTGTTCGGGGCTGGCGAGGAACGTAGCGCGACGCTCTTTGACGATTCGCGCCGGCGGGACCGGATACCTCGGCAGCCGATAGGCCGAGGCTGCGTCGGACCAGAGCAGTTGGCGCAGCTCCTCGGCCGGTCGGTCGACGAACCTGTCGGCCGCGCTGACTGTTACCGATAGCGTCTCTCGCTTGCGAAAGATCCATTCGGCCGAGCCGCCGATCACCCCGACGAAGAGCGGCGAACCTGCCGGGCGGGTGCCGCGAAAATGCGCGTTGACGATCGGTGAATAGGCATCGGGCACTGTGAGCGCCGGAACAAGACGGGCCGCCCCCGGCGCGGGCACGGCGAGGATCAGGCTGTCGCCATGGCCGAGTTCGATCGAGCCGTTGTCGAACACCAGTTCTGTCACCCGATCCGTCCCAAATCTCAGCGCTCGCAGGAGCGCTCCGAAGCGGATCTCGCAACCCTGCGCGCGCAAGCGGGCAAGCGCCGGATCGACAAATGTTTCCGAGAGCCCGTCGCGCGGCACCAGCGGGCGGCACGCCGCCCCGCCCCGCCCGAGCGTCTCCGCCAGGATCCGCCAGAACAGCCTGGCCGACGCGCCTTCGGCACCGGTATTCAACGCGGCGACGGCGAGCGGCTCCCACAACCGGCGGAACAACGGGCGATGCTGCTCGAGCACCTCGCCAACCGTCGCCGACTGGTCGGCACGCCGCAATGCCAGCGCAGCGAGATAGTCGGTCGCGCGGGTCTTCGGCACCCGTCTCCTTGCGTTCGCGATCCACCACGGGACAACCCCGCGGTTCGGCCGCAAGGTCCAGCGCTCCCCGGTTCCAACATCGACGAAAGGAAAGACCGCCTCCTTTGGGCCTTCAAGCGTACCGAGCGCATCGATCCGAGCGAGATAGCGGAGTGCAGCCTTGTTGCCGGCAAGTAGGAGATGGTTGCCGTTGTCGATTCGGCAGCCGAGTTCCGCGTCGAGATAGGATCGGCAGCGCCCGCCGGCATGACGACCGGCTTCGTACAGCTTTACCCGCCGACCTGCGGCGCCGAGTTCGACCGCGGCGGCAAGACCGGCGAGACCGGCCCCGACGACATGCACCGCGCCCGACCTGGCTCTCATATGAGACCGTGTCGCAGCACCAGCCAGAGTTTGAACAGGGTTGACGGGCCGACGCGCATGGCGGGATCCCGCCATCCCGAGCGGAGCAAGGCCGCAAGCGTCGTGCGGTAGATTGCGGCCATCACCGCAGCGGGACGCATCGCCCGGCGCGAGCAGCGCGCCATCGCGCGCATACTCTCCTGAAAGTGCTCCTCAGCGATGGCGGCAACCTCGCGGCAGGCTGCCGGTAGTGCTGGGTGCCGCAAGATCGCCCGCGGCTCGGTGCAGCGGATCCCGTGGCGGTCGAGAATCTCGCGGGGCAAATACAGCCGGCCGCGTCCGGAATCCTCGCCGAGATCGCGCAGAATATTGGTCAGCTGCAGTGCTCGCCCGAGCGCTTCGGCGACCGCGTGGGCAGCGTCGCTCGGGTCGCCGAAGACGTGAACAGAGAGATGGCCGACGGCGCTCGCGACGCGTGCGCAGTAGAGGTCGAGCGTCGCAAGATCGGGAGCGCAAATCTCTTCGCGCGCGTCCATCTCCATCCCGTCAATGACGGCGAGAAAATCGCGCCGGCGCAAACGATAGCGCAGTACGGGCTCGCTCAGCGCGCAGGCGATGAGGTGGCGCGGATGCCCGGCATAGAGAGCGTCGATCTCCTCGCGCCAGGCGGCCAGCGCCGCAAGCTTGTGCCCGACCGGCCATTCGCCGTCGGCGATGTCGTCGACCTCGCGGCAGAACGAATAGACCGCGTACATCCCGTTGCGGCGATCCTGTG
>WNFG01059379.1_pt1 | contig 10143 bp, 10 predicted proteins | sample 5400431 | NCBI WGS metagenome assembly WNFG01 (sample SAMN13153346, study PRJNA577476) | soil metagenome | isolation source: 120 cm saprolite under Douglas fir tree site 2 hole 3 replicate 2 | place: USA:California | collected 2015-04-18
AAAGACGGCTCGTTCACCAATTCCGCGCGCTGGGTGCTATGGAAGAATACGGCGTTGCCGACGCCCGGAGACTGCCGGCTGGACCAGGCGATCGTGGCGCAGATTTTCTTGAAGATCCGTGAACTGTACAAGAAGGACGGCGGCAAGTTCCCCGATCCGATCTTGAATCTGACTTGGAATTACAGCGTTCCGTCGAGTCCGCCGCTGGCCGAGGTTTTGAAGGAAATCAATGGTAAGGCGCTGGCGGATCTGGAGGATCCAGCGACGAAGCAGCAAATCAAGACCGGCCAGCAGCTTCCCGGCTTTGCGTGGCTGAAAGATGATGGCACGACGTCCTGCGGCAACTGGATTTATTCCGGCTCATTCACCGAAGCGGGAAATCAGACTGCGCGGCGCGATCCGTCGGACCCTTCGGGTCTGGGTATACATGCGGGATGGGGCTGGTCCTGGCCCGCGAATCGCCGCGTGCTCTACAATCGCGCGTCGTGTGACGTCGACGGCAAGCCCTGGGATCCTTCGCGAAAACAAGTCTGGTGGAACGACGGCCAACAAAAATGGGTTGGCAACGATGTACCGGACTTCAAGGCCGATTCCAAACCGAAAGATCACATGGGGCCGTTCATCATGAATCCGGAGGGCGTGGGGCGGCTGTTTGCGCCGCTGGCAGCATTTGCCGATGGACCTTTCTCCGAATTCTACGAACCGATCGAGAGCCCGATCGACAATCCGCTCCATCCGACGCAAACGCACAATCCGGTGGTCAAGCGCTTCAAAACGCCGGACGACAAATATGGCACGCCGAAGGACGGCTACACGGTTGTCTGCACAACCTATCGGCTGACGGAGCTATATCACTACTGGACGAAGAACAATCCGATGAACGTGCAATTGGTTCCGGAGCCGTTCGTGGAGATTGGCGCGGAGATGGCGAACGAGATGGGAATCACCGGCGGTGAGAAAGTGAAAGTGTCCAGCATCCGCGGCGAGTACATCGCGAAGGCGATGGTGACGAAGCGCATCAAGCCGATGATGATCGACGGAAAAAAGGTCTACCAGATCGGCATACCCATCCATCAGGGCTATCGCGGAATCGCCGAGGACCAAGGTAAGGACGCGCGAACGTTACTGAATCTGCTGACGCCGACGGTTTATGATCCCAACGCTTACACACCGGAATTCAAGGGCTTCCTGGTGAAGCTCGAGAAGGCCTAGAGCGAATATGAGCCAGGAAACACTACGCATTCAAAAAATCTCCGGACATGCCGGAAGCGTGCCCGGCGAGAACATGCAGCGCGAATATACGGTCTGCAAACTCATCGACACCACGACGTGCATCGGATGCAAGGCTTGCGAAGTGGCGTGCATGGAATGGAACGACCTGCCATTCGGAGAAACCTGCCGGAGACGCGCTGGAATTACTGGAATTTGATCCTGTTCAACGAGCATGAGAGAGAAGACGGCACGTTGATGTGGCTGATGCGCAAGAATCAGTGCATGCACTGCGCGGAGCCAGGATGCCTGGAAGCCTGCCCTTCGGACGGCGCGATTGTTCAGTACACCAATGGCATTGTGGATTTTCAGCAGGACAAGTGCATCGGCTGCGGGTATTGCATCACCGGCTGTCCATTCAATATTCCGAAGTTTAATAAAGAGACCAAGCGCGTTTACAAGTGCACTTTGTGCACCGATCGCGTCAGCCAGGGACTTGAGCCGGCGTGCATCAAGTCATGCCCGACGGGCTGCCTGCACTTTGGCAGCAAGGACGACATGAAATACCTGGCGGAACAGCGGGCGAAGCAGTTACGCGATCACTACAATTTTCCGAATGCGGGCGTTTACGATCCGGCAGGGGTGGGCGGCACCGGAGTAATCTATGTGCTGCATGACGCGAAGCAGCCGGAACTTTACGGCGGTTTGCCGAAGGATCCGCGGATTCCATTGACTGTGAAATTGTGGAAGGGGCCGCTGAAGTGGCTGGGTAATCTGGCGATGGTGGGCGGGCTGATCGGGTTGTTCGTGCACTATTTGAGATATGGCCCGAAGGACCGTGACGCGGAAATCAAAGAACCGCATGAGGGAGCGCAGCCATGAGCGAGCATGCGGATCAGATACTTCCTCACGGCCGGGTATTGCGCTACCCGTTTCTGGAGCGCGCAAACCATTGGATCGCGGCTTTTTCGTATATCTATTTGCTGCTGACGGGACTGGCGTTTTGGTCGCCGTGGCTTTTTTGGCTGGCTGCGGCGATGGGCGGCGGGCAGATTTCGCGTACGCTACATCCGTGGGTCGGACTGTTTTTCTTTTACTCTGTGATGCGCATGTACGGGTATTGGGCGCCGCAGATGCGCACAGCGGAAGTGGACAAGCAATGGTGGCGTTCGCTTAACCACTACATTCAAAACGAAGATGAGAAGATGCCGCCGGCGGGCCGCTACAACGCCGGGCAGAAGGCGCTGTTCTGGAGTTTTTTTTACGCCGCAATCGTATTGTTGCTGACAGGAATTGTATTGTGGTTTCCGGAGTGGATTCCGTGGAACCTGCGCTGGCTGCGCTACATCTCTGTGTTTTTGCATCCGGTGGCGGCCCTCTTCACGATTGCGAACTTTCTGATCCACATTTATATGAGCGTATTCGCGGAGCGTGGCGCATTCGGTTCCGTGATTCGCGGCGACGTTTCGTTGGAATTCGCAAAGCGCTATCACCCGGGCTGGTATGAAGAGATACTGCGCCGTCGCGAGTCTGCCGCACCGCGGAAATAATGGCCACGAATTACGACGCGCGTATGCGTCGCGCGAAAAACCTAGAAGACACTTATCCCTTCGCAGCGGAAATTCTGACATTTTACGGGCGCATTTGCGCCATGCAGCAACGGCTTTCGCAGGAGTTGGCAAGAACGCTGCGGCGCGACGCGCGCTCGCCACAGCCGGGGAGCCTTCGCGAACATCTCGACGTCGATGTAGTGCTGCCGTTTGTGAAAAACGCTCTAACGGAATTGCTGCCGCAGTCGCCTGGACCGCTTGCTGAATTCATGAAGGAATACCTGCATGGGTCGCAGGAAAGATGGGCTGCTTCCTTGCAGCGTTATGTGACGCAGGGCGGCACAGATGAAGAGGTTGGCGACTCGCGCGAAGAACTGGTAGCGCGAATTTTGGTCGATCCGTATGCGGAATTACTGGCGGCGAAGCAAACGGCTCCGGCGATCGGGCCGGCTGAAAATTTGTGTCCGCACTGCGCAGCGCGTCCGGTAGCGGGTGTGCTGCGGGTCGAGGGCGACGGCGGCAAACGATTCCTGCTGTGTTCGTTTTGCACCATGGAGTGGGAATTTCGCAGAATTTATTGTGCGTATTGCGGAGAGACGCGCGAAGAATCGTTGCCGGTGTTTGTCGCGGAGAAATTCCCTCACATTCGCGTAGAAGCGTGCGATACGTGCCGGCACTGTATCCGCAGCGTGGACCTGACGAAGGACGGCAATGCAATTCCGGCGGTGGACGATCTCGCCGCGATTCCCTTGGCGCTGTGGGCAGATGAATACGGATACCAACGAATTCACGGAAACCTGCTCGGTACCTGAAGTGTTGAACCATTTGGCCTTGTCGAATCGCAGAAAAAAGCTTCCGGCAATTTGCAGTCAAGCGTATTGTTGCCACATGCTACGGCTCTGGTTTGGAGGAATGAAATGCGCAAATTGTTTGTGGTGCTATTTATTACGCTAATCGCCGTGGCCCAAACTGCGTCGCAAACAAGCTCGGCTGGAGCGGCGGCCACCACATTAACTGTGATTCGAGCGGGGTCACTAATCGATGGAACCAGCGATGCTGCACGCAAGAATCAGCTGATTTTTGTACGCGGCGAACGTATCGACAAAGTCGTGGATGCTCCCGCCGCGATTCCTGCCAATGCCGAAGTGATTGACCTTTCTGGGGCAACGGTGCTGCCGGGATTGATTGACGCGCATACCCACATTTTTTTGTGGGGCGAAAATCCAGAAAAAGGAGGATACGACGCAAATATTTTGAAAGCCGGGATTGCGTTGCGAGCGGCGCGCGCCACGTTTGCCTGCCGTCGCGCGCTGGAGCAGGGATTCACAACGCTGCGCGACCTGGAAACGGAAGGCGCCGGGTACGGCGACGTAGAGATCAAGCAGGCCATCGCGGAGGGCACGATTCCCGGGCCGCGGCTATTTGTGGCAACGCGCGGAATTTCTTCCACCGGCGGATACAACTTGGAAGGCTATGCGCCGGAATTGCAAATGCCGAAAGGAGGCTGCGCGGGAGCAACTGGACCACGGAGCGGACTGGTTGAAAGTTTACATGACGCACCGCTCGTGGGTGGACAAGAAAGGAAATCTGGTATCGCAGCCGACGCTGACGGTGGACGAGTTGAAAGCGATTGTGGACGAGGCGCACGGCTGGGGAAAAGAAGTTGCGTGCCACGCGTACAACGGAATCGGACTGCAGCGGGCGCTGGATGGCGGATGCGATTCCATTGAGCATGGACTGGAAATTACCGATGCGCAGATCGCGCAGATGGCCAAACAAGGCACGTGGTATTGCCCGACGCTTGCGCCGTACTACGGTGATTGGGCGCCGGAAAACACTGCCGAAGGTGTGCGCGACCGCAAGCGCGCGGAAGTGCATGGAGCGTCGGTGGAAAAAGCGGTGAAAGCGGGAATCAAAATTGCATACGGAACGGATATCGGCGGGATCGAATGGACGCAGTCGATGGCGCAGGAGTTTCCGTACTTGACGCAGTTTGGATTAACGCCGATGGAGGCGATCCGCGCGGCAACATCTCGAGCGGCGGAGTTGTTGAATGAAAAAGGTGAGCTGGGAGTGGTTGCGCCGGGCGCTTACGCCGACATTATCGCCGTAAGCGGCGATCCGGTGAAAAATGTGAAAGAACTGGCGAATGTGAAGTTCGTGATGAAGGGCGGCAGCGTTTTTAAGAACCAAATGGCGAAGTAGCAAGTGTTGTGTAAGCGATTCGCGCCGAAATCGTGCACCAATTATGGCTCGACGCGAACGCCTTTCCAGAAGGCGATTCGGCCAACAATCTCATTTGCAGCGGGCTTGGGCTCGGGATAAAACCACGCGGCGTTTTCACTGCGCATACCATCGACGTCGACGTGATAGTAGTGTGCTGTTCCCTTCCAAGGGCAAATCGATGTGTGCGCGCTGGTCTTTAGATATTCCTTCTTCACGGCGGTCGCGGGAAAATACTGGTTCCCTTCCACGACCACACAATCACTGCTTTCCGCGACTACTTTTCCGGCCCACAGTGCTTTAGCCATTGGACGTTCTCCCGTATCTCTGCTGGTGTTAGATGCAGCGGATTGGGAAAAGTTTCTAACACAACACATTGCGAGCGGGATTCAGTTGCATACGGCTTACCGAATCGCGGCGCTCGTTTGCTACAATTTTGTCCATGAACCTTCAACGAATCAGACCTTTGCTCCCGCTGGCATTATTCATTTTAATTTCTCCGTTGCTTTTCAAAATTCGTGCGCATGTCAAAATGGGTATGACCGCAAAGGCGAACGCGGAAGCGAGCATCGCCGCTCCGCTGGACGTGGTGCCGGATATTGATGCACGGCTGGCAAAATTCAAGCCGATCGAGATGCCTTTTAACCGCGCTGGGTTGAGTGAACGCGAGCAGAAGTTAGTGGGGAAACTGGTCGACGCGGCGAATCGCATGGAGCAGATTTATTGGAGGCAGAGCGACCCTGAAGGGCTGAAGCTTTATGTGCGGCTGGAGAAGAGCGCGGATCCGCTGGACAAAAAAGTTTTGCGGTTCATGAAGATCAATGGCAGCCGATACGACTTGATCGACGAGCTGCGGCCATTTGTCGGGAAAGAGCCGCTACCCCCCGGGCGCGCGTTGTATCCGCGAGGCTTAACGCAAGCTGATGTCGAAAAATACGTTGCGGCCCACCCAGAGCAAAAAGCAGAGATTTATAACGAGCGTTCCCTTCTGCTGCGCGACGAAAACAAGATGGCGGCTGTGCCATATCACCTGGCATTTGCGGAACTTCTGAAACCGGCGGCAGAGGATTTGCGAGAGGCCGCTAAGCTGAGCGACGATCCGGCGTTTGTGAAGTTCCTGAATTTGCGGGCGGACGCACTGCTGAATGACGATTACTACGCGAGCGATCTGGCGTGGCTGGATATGAAGGAGCCGAAGTTCGACTTGATCCTGGCACCTTATGAAAGCTATCTGGACAATCTGTTGGGAGTGAGAACCTCTTATGGGGCGGCGGTGCTGGTCCGCAACGAAGAAGAAAGCAAAAAGCTGGCGATTTTTCAGAAATACGTGGCGGACCTGCAAGAAGGTTTGCCGCTGGCAAAAGCAGATTTGCCATCCAAGCGCGGGCATGTGACGCCGATGGAAGTGATGGACGCGCCGTTTCGAACCGGCGACCTGCTGCACGGATACCAGGCAGTGGCGGACAATTTGCCGAATGATGCGCGAGTGCATGAAGCCAAGGGCAGCAAGAAGATTTTCTTCAAGAATTTCATGGATGCTCGCGTGAATGAGGTGATACTGCCGATCGCGCGGCGACTGTTACGCGAAGATCAATCTGGACGAGCGAGCGGGAATGGATATTTGGCGGCTACATTGGCGCACGAAATTTCACATGAGCTGGGTCCGAATTATTCGCGAAGCGCTGGGAGCAAAAAGGATATTCGCGAGGCGATTGGCGGCGATTTTTCTGCGTTGGAAGAAGCCAAGGCCGACGTGGTCGGGCTGTTTTGCCTGAAGTGGCTTGCGGATCACGGAGCGATTAGCAAGGAGCAGTTGGACGAGGATTACATTTCGTACGTTGCGGGAAATTTTCGCACCATTCGTTTTGGCATTGCGGAACCGCATGGTCGCGGCGAGATGATGGAGTTCAACTACATGATGGAGCGCGAGGCGGTGACTCGCGACGCAGTGACCGGACGTTACGCCGTGGTGCTGGAAAGGAAGCCACCGGGGACCGCGCTCGTACCGCCGCGTGGTTTGCAAAGTATGCGGTTCTGCCGGACCATCTGAAGCAGGCATTCAGCCGGGTCTCGGACATTCCAGTAGACATACAGCCGAAATATTCGTTCCAAGAGGAGATTCGATGAACGAACAGAATTGTTCCAATCACGCAAAGATTGTTCCGGCGTTCCATTATTTTGTGGGGCCGGTGCTGATGATCAATGTAGTGACTCATTGTATCGCGCTGTTTAAGTCATTTTCCGCGCCTCCGGGGTTCATCCTTTTGTCGTTCCTCGCTGTCTTATCGTCGATTGCCGTCTTGATGCTGGCGTTTCTGGCGCGGCTTTTTGCCTTGGGTGTGCAAGATCGCGTGATCCGTCTGGAAGAAAGAATGCGCTATGAGCGATTGCTGCCGGAAGACTTGAAACCGCGCATCGGCGAATTCACGATCAATCAGTTGGTATCACTGCGCTTCGCCAGCGATGCCGAACTTCCCACTTTGGCAAGAAAAGTTCTGGACGGAAAAATGATCGAACGCAAAGCCATCAAACAAATGGTGCAGAACTGGCGGGCAGATTATCAGCGAATTTGATTTTAGGCAGAACGGTTGTAAGCGCGAGAACAAACCGGGCACGGCCCCGAGCAGTCCGCGGTAAATATGCCGTGCCCCTACGGGAAAAACTACAAAATGCTGCGAATGACGCCTCCGTCGGCGTTTACGGTAGCGCCGCTGATGCTAGCCGATTGCGTGCTGGCGATAAATGCGACCACCGCGGCGATTTCTTCCGTGGTTTCGAAGCGTTTCAGCAGTGAACTGGGGCGCACTTTCTCAAAGAATTCTTTTTCGACTTGTTCCTTCGAAATGGCCTGCTGCAACGCCATCGATTGTACGAAGTCACCCACGCCTTCGGATGCCGTTGGACCGACCAGAACCGAGTTCGCGGTAACATTCGTGCCCGCGATGGATTCGGCCACGCCACGAGCTACAGCGATTTGCGCAGTCTTGGTCATGCCGTAGTGGACCATTTCACTGGGAATCTGCTGGCCGGATTCGCTGGAAATAAAAATCACGCGGCCCCAGTTTTTACGCAACATTTCCGGCAGATAGTGGCGCGTCAAGCGCACGCCACTGAGCACGTTAGTTTCGTAGAAACGCAGCCAATCCTCGTCGGAAATTTCGAGAAAGGGCTTAATCTCAAAAATACCGAGATTGTTGACAAGGATATCGGCGGTGGGAACTTGGTCGGTGAGCTGTTTCACTCCCGCGGCAGTTCCCAAATCAGCGGCGACTTCCAGGACTTCCGCACCGCGCATTTCCGTGCGAATCGTTTCCGCCGCGGCGGAAACACGCTTTTCGGTTCGCCCGTTGATTACAATACGCGCGCCCTCACGCGCCAGGGTTCTGGCAATCGCGAATCCGATGCCCGCCGTTGAACCAGACACCAGGGCGAGTTTGCCTCTTAAGCCGAGATCCATTTTCGTTTCTCCTTGGATTTGGTCAACGCGCGGTTGCTGCCGTAGCTGCTCCTTCGATTTCCGTGATCTCTTCTGCGGTCAATTTCAGGTCCCCGGCACGCATAACGCCTCCAGCCTGCTTAGCGTTACGCGCCCCGACAATCGTACCGGTGATTGCCGGATGGCGCAGTACCCAGGCAATTGCGACCTCGCCCGGTCCGCGGCCGTGGCGAGCACCTACTTTGCGGAGCCGCTCTACAAGTTCAAGATTTTTCGAAAGCTTGGGATCCTTGAATTCGGGATTGCGGCTGCGAAAATCGTCGGCGGGCAACGCAGCAGCGCGTTCGCGTGTCATCGCGCCGGTCAACAAGCCCGACGCCATAGGCGCATAACTGATGACGCCGATGCCATGCTTCAGACAATGCGCAAGAACATCCTGCTCGATCTGCCGGCGAATTAGGGAATACGGCGGCTGATCTGACGTGACCGGCGCAATTTTTGCGGCGCGCTCGATTTGTGCCGGAGAAAAATTCGAAACCCCGATCCAGCGCACTTTGCCCTGCTTCTGCAGGTCGCTCATGGCCTGCCAGGCTTCCTCGAGTTGCGGCCCGTTATCGGCCGGCGGCCAATGCATTTGGTAGAGATCGATCACCTCGCTCTGCAGGCGGCGCAAACTGCCCTCGCACTCCTGACGAATCGAAGCAGCGGAGTGGTCCTGACGCGTTTTGCGATTTGCATCCCAGCGAAGACTGCACTTCGTAAAGACGTACGGCCGCTGGCCTTTCCACTGCTGCAGCGCTTGCGCGACGATTTCTTCGGAATGACCGGTGCCGTATACGGCGGCGGTGTCAATCCAATTGACGCCCAGTTCGAGGGCGCGCACGATTGCCGCGACGGAATCCGAATCTTCCTGTTCTCCCCAGGCAAATTCCCAACCGCCGCCTCCAATGGCCCATGCGCCAAATCCCACGCGCGTTAATTGCAAATCCGAGTTGCCAAGCTTTCGCGTTTCCATAACTGACCTCGCGGCACAACATTGTGGTGCCGTTAATTTTTACTTTGTTTTGGATGAGCTTTGCCAGCGAAAAGTTAGAAAGGTCATGCGGAAGATAGTTGATGAAATCTCAGTCCTGGCGAATGGCCAGGAAGCTGGGGCGCAGCGTGCTGCGCCCCTACCGTGAGCACTTCACTCCGAATTGCGAACCACGCTAGTTAGCGATGAAGCTTGCATTGAGCGAAGCGGCTTCGCCATCGCAGTTGCTGATAACCATCCCGTATTTACCTGGATTCAGCGCGGGCGTAATGATTTTCAGTGTGTTCATATCGACTAGCGTCACCGCTGCAGATTTGCCGCCGATGGTTGCGGTGACGCCAGCCTTAAAGCCGCTGCCACGAATGGTCAAGGTCGCGCGGCTGGACGAAGAACCGCTGACCGGAGCGATTGTTCCGATTCCAAGTGGGACCCGCGCGAGTTGGACGATTGTCAAACCGGACGCAGTCAGCGAAAATTCGCCGGCCATTTTCGTCGATAGCAAGAAATCTTCCGTGCAAGCCGTCCACATCGGCGCTCAGCATCGCGAAAGGCTCCGGCAAGATTACGCGCAGTAGCAAGCGCCCGGTGTGCGCATCCAGAATGTCCACTCCGCCTTGCAATCCGGTGAACGGAGCCGTCCCGGAGCTGGACCGGTAAGGAATTCAGGCGGCGCTCCCAAGCTTGAGGTGCCC
>WNFG01011430.1_pt1 | contig 10140 bp, 7 predicted proteins | sample 5400431 | NCBI WGS metagenome assembly WNFG01 (sample SAMN13153346, study PRJNA577476) | soil metagenome | isolation source: 120 cm saprolite under Douglas fir tree site 2 hole 3 replicate 2 | place: USA:California | collected 2015-04-18
GGACGCCTTGAAGATCAGATTGGAAATCTGCGGGCGCGGCGCGCCCGCGAGCGCGGCGCGGCCATGGCCGTTGGAGTGCGGAAAGTCGCGAATAGGCTCCCGCGCCACCAGATAGTTCACGAGCACGCCCTTATCAATCACGGTCACGCGGTCCGCCGGCACGCCTTCATCGTCGGTTTCGTAATTGCCCATCAGCGTGAGGTCGTGCACTTTGCCGGCGTGAGGATCGTCAACCACGGTGAAGAAGTCGGGCAAGACGCGGTTCTTGTAGTAGGAAGCAAACTCGCCGCTGGTACGCGCCGAATTTCCCAGGTCCGGACGCAATCCAAGGATGTTAGGGACAACCAACCTCTCAAAGACCGCCGTGGCGGCATCGGCGGAGAAGAGGACTGGACCGTGATAATCGTCTTCCACCATCGGCGCGTTGCGCAGCCGGGCAAAAGTTCCGATCAGTTCTTTTGCATCCTTGTCGATTTCTTCGGTCTTCGGCAGTTCAGAAGGCTTGCTGACAACGTAGCCGTGACTGCGATCAATCCTCATGCCGTCGGACGCCTGGGCGGAGCCATCAAAAGCATAGACGTAATACGCATTGCCGCCGCGGCTAACCGTGCCTTCAGTGTTCACGAAGTACCGGTTCAACAAACGGAAATGGAGAGACGCTTCCGAGTACTGGAGGTCCGGATCGGAGCGAAAGAGGTCGGAAGTGTGCCTGAGCATCTGCTTCCACTGGTCCAGGTTCGCATCCAGGCGGCTCAGATCGCGAATGGATTCTGACGGTTTTTCCTGCGAGAAATCGGCGACGTTGGCCAGCTCGCTTTCAATCTGGAATTTTTTGAGCGCCGCCTGCTTGAGTGTCAGTCCGCTGAGCGCCGCTTTATACGCCTTGTCCGTGGCCAGCCAGAGCTGATGGCGCAGGGCAACTTCGTTGTTGTCCATGGGCAGGATCTCCATTGCGCCCATGCCTTCGGAGTAATAGCTATCCTGCTTGTAGTCGCCAATGCGGACCACCACGCGCACAAAGCGGCCGGCGTTGGTCTGGTCGCTGCGGATGGCGCCGAGCACAGCATCGGTTTGGTAGTCCTGGAGTTCGGTGACCTGGTAGTCGATGTAGTACGGACGCTGCAGCTCGCCCAGTTGAAGCTTTTCCTGGGAGCGCCGGAGTTCGGCGAGCATGGCCCGGAGTACAGGATCGCCATGATCGCTGGCGGACATCAGACCCGGGGACACCGGATTATCAGCCCAGCTTCTCCCGATCAGCGAAAGAACAATTAAGAGAGTAGCAAGTGAAACGCGGCGCATCAGCGGGCCTCCGGCTTGGGACTTTCCTGGCTTGCGGTTTCTTTCCGGTCAAAGCCGGGCGGCGGCAAGACTGGCGGACGCTCATGGCCTTGCGCCATTTTTTGCACTTCCACTTCAGAGAACAGGATCGCCGGAGCAGATGCCGATACCGGGATGGAGCCCGACTCCGCTCCGCACTCTCCGTTGAACACATCCATCTTCTGTCCGGTCACGATAATCCGGTTCAAGACGGTCAGCGGCGTGCCAATGATGTCGACGCCGCGAACAAGCTCGTCAGGCCGGCCGTCCGGATAAACTTTCCACACCATCAGTGGCATGATCTGAAAAGCCTGCGGCATGTTGCGCAAAGTCAGCGTGAATCCGCCGGCGATATCCTCGAAGTAGAGGCCGTAGGACTTTTTCTGCTTCTTGATTTCTTCAATCAGCTTCTGGCGCAACTGGGAATCAGGTACGGTCTTGGTGGAGCGAACAATCAGGTTTCCCTGCCGGCCCACCGCCATGAGTCCTTCTTGCGCGCGGCCGTGACCGTTCGAATGCTGGAAGCCTTTGACCGGCATACGCGACATCAGGAACTGCTTGAGTATTCCGTTGCTGATCAACTCGGTGCGCCGGGCTCTCTGGCCTTCTTCGTCATACTCATATCTTCCGCTCAACTCGATGCCCTCAAGCGAAGACAGCGTGGGATCGTCTTCCACGCTAAGAAATGTGGGCAGCACCTGCTGGTTGATCTTTTTGGTGAAGGTCTGGCCTTCATTTTCACCGCGCTGCCGCTGGCCTTCCAGGCGGTGCCCTACGACTTCATGAAAGAAAACTGCCGACGCGCGTCCGGAGAGCAATGCCGGTCCGGTAAAGGGCTCTACCGCGGGCGCCCGCTTCAGTTTTTTCAGGTCTTCTACAATCTTCTCGATCTTCGTGGTAATCACCTGATCGGAAGGCAGCTTGTCGAGCGAGGAAGCGTCAAAGGTTTCAGAGCGCGCCAGCTCCATGCCATCGGGCGCGAGCGTGCTGCCCAGGGCAAGAATGCGGACCAGCGGCCGCGACGTGACGATCCGCGAGCCTTCACTGGAAACGAAGTAGCGCGTTGGTGTGTCCACCAGCAGCATTACCGTGGAAGATTCAATTTCAGGATAGCGGGCGAAGATCGCCGAATACCGGCGTATGCGCTCTTCCCACGCGTGCTGATCGAAGCTGGGCGGAAGCGCGGCCTGTCCAATGTAGACCTCCGGTTTCTCGGTCGAAAAATCGGCCGAGGAGTCCTCTTCGTCAGCGTGAACCTTCGTGTTTGTCTTTACCTCAAGCAGCGTCTGCGAGGCCTTCTGGTACATGCGGTCGGTGTTCACGGCGGCTGTAACGATTGCGCCGGCATGCTGCTCGCCGTGGGTATTGTCCTGTTGAGGACTACCAACACGCACCGAGATATCGGAGGAGCGCTCATGCCGGTAGATGCTGGCGACCAACGCGCCATTGCTGGCAAGAATAATGGAGCCGTACTGGTCCGCGGTATCGTAGCTGATGAAGTAAGGCGCAGGATCGGTCTTACTCAACGAACTCATGGCGCGCTCCAGTTCCTGCTGCATCACTTTCAGCAGGACAGGATCAGGACTGGCGGCTGGGCTGGATTGACCCAAGGTCTGGGGTACCAGGGACACTAGCAAAAACAACCCCAAAACAAAACACCTTAGTAAAGACATATTCGATGAGTTTACTCTGAAGCTTTAGACACCGCAAAACTGGCTTTGGTAGCGCTCAGCCTTTCTTTCGGAAAACGGCGGAAAACATTTTCACCGCAAAGGTCGCGAAGGACGCAAGGGAAGCTAGGGCGGGCAAGTGGAATTACGGTAGGGTTAAATTCGCTCCATTGGAGACGGGATTCGAACTGGTCAAGAACTGTGATTCCGCATCTCCTTTGCGTCCTTCGTGGTAAAAAGAGGTTTGGCGCCGGCAGCTTACAGACCGTTCACAACGCGCTTGATGCCTTCTCGCAAGTGAGGAACGTTGAAATTATTCAGTATTCCCAGCTTTTTACCGCTTAGTTTTAGATAAGAGAGTAGTTGGGCATGGTGAACGGCGATTAGGCGGTCGACTGCTTTTATCTCTATCACGACCAGGTCTTCAACAAGTATGTCGAGTTTGTAGCCGACCTCAAGCCGGACCTCGCGGTAGACGAGGGGCAAAGGAACCCGCGTCAGTACCGTCAATCCAGCACACCGCAGTTCGTAAGCCAAGCAGGCTTCATATGCGTTCTCCAGCAAACCAGGCCCGATCGCCGATGCACCAGAAATGCCGCATCCAGAATGAGCTTGCTCAGCTCATTTTCATCCTTTGCGCCCGTTGCGGTGAAATCCATTCGCTATTCCCCGGCGGATTTCGCCTGGGCCGGCTTCCACCGCAGCACCGGTTTTCTTGCTGCTGCTGTTTCGTCCAATCGTGAGACTCGCGTGCTGTGCGGCGCGGAACGGACATAGTCCGGGTCTTCCTCAACTTCGCGGGCGATGGATTGCATGGCGTCAATGAAGAGATTCAGCTCGTCGAGAGATTCGCTCTCGGTGGGTTCGATCATCAGGGCGCCGTGGACCACCAGCGGGAATGACACGGTGTAGGGATGGAAGCCGTAATCAATCAGTCTCTTGGCTATGTCGCCGGTCTTGACGCCTTTTTCCGCCTGAAGATGGTCGCTGAAAACCACTTCATGCATGGACGCGCTCTGGTACGGCAGCTCATACGTCCCTGCTAGCTTTTTGCGGATGTAATTAGCGTTCAGCACGGCGTCTTCGGTAGTCTGGCGCAGGCCGTCCGGCCCATTGGCCATGATGTAAGCGAGCGCGCGCACGTGCATGCCGAAGTTGCCGTAGAACATGCGGACGCGTCCCACGGATTGCGGACGGTCGTAATCGAAACCCAGCGTGCCATCAGCGCGTTGGACGACGATGGGTTTGGGCAAGAACGGTTCCAGGATTTTCTTGCAAGCGACCGGGCCTGATCCCGGACCTCCGCCACCGTGCGGCGTGGAGAAGGTCTTATGCAGATTCAAGTGCATGACGTCAACGCCAAAGTCGCCGGGACGTGTCTTGCCCACGAGCGCGTTCATGTTGGCGCCGTCCATGTAGAGCAGGCCGCCCTTCTGGTGGAGAATCTCGGCAATCTTGTGAATTTCGCCTTCGAAGATTCCCAGAGTGTTGGGATTGGTTAGCATCAGGCCGGCAATGTCTTCGTTCATCTGCGAGGCCAGCGCGCTGATGTCCACCATACCGCGGTTGTTCGATTTCAGATTTTCGACCGCGTATCCGCAGATGGCGGCTGTAGCGGGATTAGTGCCGTGGGCGGAATCAGGAATCAGAATTTTCTTGCGCGGGTTGCCTTTCGACTGAAGGTACGCGTGCATGAGCAGGATTCCCGTCATCTCGCCGTGGGCGCCGGCCGCGGGCTGTAGCGTGATGGCATCCATGCCGGTGATGTCAAGCAGGCAATCGGCGAGCGTCTTCATGATGCGCAGCGCGCCTTGCGAAACTTTTTCCGGCTGCCACGGATGCGCCTCCGCCAGCCCTTGCAGCCGGGCTACAACTTCATTCACGCGCGCGTTGTACTTCATGGTGCACGAGCCCAGCGGATACATGCCCAGATCGATGGCGTAATTCCACGTGGAAAGCCGGGTGAAGTGGCGGATGATTTCCATCTCGCTAACCTCGGGCATGTTGCCCAGGTCAGGACGCGCCGACTCGCCCAGAGCTTTCTTATAATCGACCTCAGGAACGTCGAGCGGCGGCAGACGATAGCCTTTCTTGCCCGGAGACGAGCGCTCGAAGATCAGATCTTCATTCTGGTTGACGTGGCGGGTTGCTTTCTTAATGTACTTATCACTCATTGGCCCACCGCCTGCACTGCCGTGTCGATCTGTTCTTTGGTGTTGAGTTCGGTGCAACACCAAAGTGCCGCGTTACCCAACTCCGGATAGAAGCGTTTCAGCGGGTAGCCGCCAATCGTCTTCTTTTGCAGGAGGCGATCGTTGATCGTCTGCGGATCTTCCCTGGTTTGTACAACGAACTCATGAAAGCGTGGCGCGCCGTGGAACAATATCTTGCCTTTCTTGGCGAACTGGCCGGCTGCGTAAGTGGCCTTGGCTAAGTTTTGCTGTGCCAGCTCTTTGATTCCTTCACGGCCATAGACCGTCATGTAGATCGTGGCCATGGTCGCGATCAAGGCCTGGTTGGTGCAGATGTTTGATGTGGCTTTCTCGCGGCGGATGTGCTGCTCGCGCGTGGAGAGCGTAAGCACGAAGCCGCGTTTGCCGTTGCTGTCCTTGGTCTCGCCGACCAGGCGTCCCGGCATCTGGCGGACGAACTTTTCTTTTGTCGCCATCACACCTGCGTAAGGACCGCCAAATCCCAGCGGAACTCCAAACGATTGCGACTCCATGGAAACGATGTCCGCTTCGGTCGGCGGCTTGACCACGCCGAGTGACAGAGCTTCCGCGATGGAAACAACCAGCAATGCGCCCTTCCTATGCGCCAGGTCCGCGACTGCCGCAACGTCTTCGATTGTCCCGAAGAAGTTTGGCGACTGAATCATCACGCACGCAGTGTCGCTGGTGATCTGTTTTTCCAGATCGGCCATATCCACGCGGCCATTTTCAAGAAAGCCGAATTCGCTGATCGGCAATCCCTGATGCTGCGTGTAGGTGTGCATCACCTCGCGATATTCGGGATGCACGCTGCGGGCCACCACTGCGGATTTCCGGCCAGTCACGCGGACCGCCATCATTAGGGCCTCAGCGGAGCCAGTGGAGCCGTCATACATGGACGCGTTCGCTACCTCCATGCCGGTCAGTTCGCAGATCATCGTCTGGAACTCGAAAATCGCCTGCAGCGTGCCTTGCGAAATCTCCGGCTGATAAGGCGTGTAGGCGGTAAGAAATTCGCCCCGCGAAATGAGCGAATCAATCACTACCGGCCGGTAGTGCTGGTAAGCGCCGGCACCGAGAAACACGGCGTATCCGGCGGCGTTCGAGTCCGCACACTCGCTGAAATAATCAATCACTTCCGATTCCGCCATCTGCCGCGGCACCTTCAGGTCGCGGGCCAGCCGATATTCAGCCGGAATCGGGGCGAACAGGTCATCAATGGACTTGCAACCGATCTCGCGCAACATTTGCGCGCGATCAGCAGGAGATTTAGGTAAATAGCGCATGAGGTATCAGCTTCTTTGGTTCGTTTTTATTTTTATGAAGGAGCGGCCGCTTCGTTTCAGCGCCGCTCCGCAATTCTGTTGGACCAGCAGACGTGCAACTCTATTTTTCTTCCGCAATGTACGCTTCATACTGCTCGGCGCTCATCAGGTCATTCACCTCTTTGGGATTGCTCAGGTCCAGTTTGATCATCCAGCCGCCGTGTGCGTCCTTATTTATGGATTCAGGCGACTGGTTGAGCGCTTCATTGATCGCAACTACTTTGCCGGAAGCGGGCGCGTAGAGCTCGGAAACGGCCTTGACGGATTCCACGGTACCGAAGCTCGTGCCCTTCTGCACCTGCGCGCCAATCTTTGGCAGCTCCACGAAAACGATGTCTCCCAGTGATTCCTGTGCGTGGTCGGTGATCCCGACCGTTCCAGTATTTCCCTGGGTCTGGATCCACTCGTGCTCTTTGGTGTACTTGTAGTCCTTGGGATATGCCATTCTTTGTCTGTGTCCTTGTCTTCGGGGATTATGTTTTCTTGGGTCGTTTGTAAAAAGGAGTAGGCACGACCTTGCATTTCACTCTCTCGCTGCGGACTTGCACGAAAACTTCGTTGCCGATTTCCGACTCTGTGGGTGGAACATACGCCAGGGCAATGCTCTTCTTCAGAAATGGAGCATACGATCCGCTGGTGACGTAACCGATCTCGCCGCCGTCGCGGTCAAAAACCTTGTAGTCATCCCGTGGAATGCCGCGGTCCACCGCTTCCACGCCGATCAGGATTTTCTTTACCCCTTCAGCCTTGGCTTTCTCCAAGGCAGCGCGTCCGATGAAGTCCGGCTTTTCCATCTTGCAATAGCGGTCGAGCGCCGCTTCCCAGACATTGATGGTGTCTGAAATCTCGTGGCCGTAGAGCGCCATCTTGCCCTCCAGGCGTAACGTATTGCGCGCACCCAGGCCGCAAGGGATCACGTCGAACTCTTTGCCGGCTTCCATGACCTCATTCCACACGCGCTCGCTGGTGGGGATGTCGGAAGGAACGTAAATCTCAAATCCATCTTCCGCGGTGTAGCCGGTGCGGGCAACCAGCGTGTTCGGCAGCTCACAGACCGTTCCATGCTTGAACCAATAATTCTTGATCTGCGAGAGGTCTACATTCGTGAGTTTTTGCAGAGTAGCCTGGGCCTTGGGCCCCTGAATGGCGATTTGCGTGTAATAGTCGCCAACATCGGTGGCATGGCAGCGGAAGCGCGAAACGTTCTTGCGCACCCACTCGTAATCTTTTTCACGCGTGCCGGCGTTGATGACCAGAAGATAGTCATTCGGGCCCATCTTGTGGACAATCACGTCATCCACGAAGGTCCCTTGCGGATAGAGCAGCGCGGAGTAGTGTGCCTGGCCTTCCTGCAAGCGGGAGGCGTCATTCATGCTGATCCACTGGACAGCGTCGAGCGACTGCGGGCCACGAATGTGGATGTCGCCCATGTGCGAAACATCAAAGATGCCCACGCTGTTGCGCACCGCGAGATGCTCTTTCATCAGGCCGCCGGTTGCTGGATACTCGACCGGCATGTCCCATCCGCCAAAGTCAACCATCTTGGCGCCGAGGCGGCGGTGGGTTGCGTTGAGTGCCGTTTTTCGAAGCGTTTGACCGTCTGCCGGTGAAGACAAGCTGCTATTCCTTTGGTTCCTGAGTCGGCGCCCGGAGCGCGCCGCGATACGAGAACAAACCTTGTAGGTTAACACCCGCGTTTTACGGGGTCAATCAACGGACGTTCACAGGGGAGGATTGCGGGAAGCGCAAATTCGCGATAATCTCCGCTTATGCCCAAAGACTTCGTTTGCGTCATCTGCGAACTGCCGGAGTACCGCTGTGCGTGCGAGAAGTACTGCTGGCTGTGCCAGAGCGAACACGACGTGCGCCTATGCGAAGACGGACAATACTATTGTCCACCGTGCCGGGAAGCCTGCGACATGTCGGCCCAGTTCCATCAGACTGGACAGCACTAATCGCGTGACCGCGGTAACCATCCAATCTGAAATCGTTCACTACTACAGAACTATGCTCGCCCGCTGGGGTCCCCAAAACTGGTGGCCTGCCCAGTCCCGGTTCGAGGTCATCATAGGCGCCTATCTTACCCAGAACACCGCATGGACGAATGTAGAAAAAGCCATCGTTAATCTGCGCCGCGAACGCCTGCTGAGCGTGAAGGGAATTCGCGAGGTCCCGATCGGGAAGCTGGAAAATCTGGTGCGCTCTTCCGGATACTTCCGCCAGAAAGCGCGCAAGCTGAAGATCTTCGTTAAGTATCTCGATAAGACTTACGGCGGCTCGCTGGAGCGCATGTTCGCGCAGCCGACCGAGAAGCTGCGCGCTGAGTTGCTGTCTTTGAACGGCGTTGGCCCCGAAACCGCCGACTCCATTTTGCTGTACGGCGGCAATCATCCCGTTTTTGTTGTCGATGCTTACACGCGCAGAATTCTGCAGCGCCACGGAATCATCCATTCCAAGACCAAGTATGAAGAGATACGATCATTCATTGAAGCGGCTATCGGGCAGTCCGCCGCGCATTCATTTACGGACCTGGAGCGACGATCAGAGCCACGGCATCCGGTTTCGCGAATGAGCCGCATGACGCGGAGCGATCTGGCACAGCACTATAACGAGTTCCACGCGCTGATCGTCAGGGCCGGCAGCCAATATTGCCGAAGCACGCCGAAGTGTGAAGAGTGCCCGCTGCGGGAATTCCTGCCTCGTTAGGACCACCCCGGTTCGCGTTCATTTCGCATAGGTTCCCGGCCGACTCGATGCTCGCCTCGCAGCGGCGAATCATTCCGGCCAGATCGTCAGCGCAGTTTTGCTCAATATCTGCTCTTTGACGGCATCTGGAAGCGGCAGAGCCTGGAACTGCTCCAGGTTCTGTTTGATGTCGGGAATGCCTGGACTGGGCCAGTCGGTACCGAAGAGCGTCTTGTGGGCGATCTCCTCCAGCCGCGGGAAGTACTGCAGCAACAGCTTGGGCGGAATTCCGCTGATATCTAGATGAACGTTGCGGTGGCGGCGCAGGAGGAAGAACGCGGTCTGCATCCATATGGGACGACCGCCGTGCGCCATCAGGATTTTCAATTTCGGGAAGTCGACAGCAACGTCATCCAAATAAATCGGGTCGCCAAATTTGTTGCGCGCGTTGGGGAAGATCGAGGTCCCGGTATGGATCATTACCGGAATTCCGTGCGTCTCCGCAGTCCGATACAGTACGGCCAATTCCTTTACGCCATTCACGTAATCGTTGGCGAACAATAGCTGATGCGGCGGATGGACCTTGATCATCCGAATGCCGAGGCGGACGAGCTCGTCCATGTCAGCCTGAACGTTCGATGTATGCCGTGGATGTACGCTACCGCACGAAATCAGCCGCCGCGGATTCTCTTTGCAGTAATCGGCGACCCACTGGTTCACTTCTCCGGTGAGACCCATGACTTCCGGCGCAACATAATTAATGAGGACGGCGCGCTCGATCCCGACCGAATCCAGATACTTGAGCAGGGCCTTGGGCGACTGGCAGTACTCGATGATGTCGTCAAAGCGGCCGCGAGCCTTTTTCATGACCTCAATGGGCCCGGCCTTGAACATGTCATACGGCTGGATGTGGATGTGGCAGTCGGTGATGTG
>WNFG01006081.1_pt1 | contig 10138 bp, 14 predicted proteins | sample 5400431 | NCBI WGS metagenome assembly WNFG01 (sample SAMN13153346, study PRJNA577476) | soil metagenome | isolation source: 120 cm saprolite under Douglas fir tree site 2 hole 3 replicate 2 | place: USA:California | collected 2015-04-18
CGGAGGCGATCGCCCGCCACGCCTGGACCGTGAGCAAGGAGAAGATCCGGTCGGGCGCTTACGGTCTGGTCGTGCTCGACGAGATCACGTATCCCATGAACTGGGGCTGGATTCCGATATCGGATGTGATCGATGTGATACGCAACCGGCCGCCGTCAGTGAACATCATCGCCACGGGCCGCGATGCGCCGGCGGAGCTGATCGAGCTTGCCGACACGGTGACCGAGATGAGGAAGGTGAAGCACGCTTTCGATCGCGGTATCCGTGCGATTCGCGGCATAGATTTCTGATGGCGACCCAGCTGTTCGCTACTCAGCGGCGGGATGTGGGAGCGGCGGCGGTGCGGGAGAGGAATCGCTGGCGGAAACGTAATGCCATCCCAGCGCGTCGGCATCGTGCAGTTTCGTGTCCGTGATACCGCCCGAAGCGCTCGCCCACTTGCCGTTCGTCTCAACGAACAGGGCCCAGTAGGGCTGGTTCTGCGGGAAACATTGGCTGTACTGCTGGGGCTCGTGGTCGACCTGGCAAACCGCTTTGCCAGAGGTCAGAGCGTGCGCTGCATATTGAATGCCGGATTGATCCATGAGAGTTTGCCCGTCTATCTCCGGGCCGTCGAACCCGATGCAGCGCTGAAGAGACGCGCCGGAAAGATGCTCGACGACGACATATGCGTGGTGCGCGGCAGCGGCGTTCACACAGGAGGTGAACTGGCCCGCGGATGAGCTCGCTCGAGGCGAGCTGCAAGCGGCTCCGAGCACAGCCAGCGTAATGCCGGCAACGAGATAAATACGCACGGCCCCCAAATGAATAAGACGTTCATCGGGGCGGAAAGCTTGCGTTCAACGTGACGTGACCATCGCGTCTGGTGACCGGCATCGCGAAGTCGAAGCGGTCGAGGGCCAATGCCAGCTCGATGTCTGTGGCCGGAAAGCCAGGCCACTCCCCCGCCATGACCTTTCGATAGCGATCGCTGTCGCGGAGCGGCTTCAGCAAGGGTTCGAGATCGATGTGTCCGCCAAACAACGCCGCCTCTATGAACTTGGCGCACGCGTGGTCCTCGGGAAAGTCGGCCGATGCGACCAGCGTGACCGTAATCGGACGCCTTAACAGGCAGGCTTGTGCCGTCGCGCTCGCGACGACCAGACTCCCCGCAAAGATGCCATCGTCAGATTTGACAGCGCCTATGACCGGAGTGCCGGCGGTCGAGCGCTGGATGAGCGTCCTGCCTCGCATATGCGCGGACACAACCTGTGTCGGCGAGTTGCTGATCGCGATTCCTGTAATCGGGAGCGCGTTCTGCTCTGCGCAGATCGTCGCGTCGGGAATTTGCCGGCCCAGCCGCCGCGCTTCTTCGACCGTAGAGACGAGGAGGCATTCACGAGCTCCGCCTGCCAGCGCGTAAGCACTGACGGTGAACGAGCGCAGCACGTCGATGACGACGACTACGCCCCTGGCGTGGCGAGCGCCCTCGAGTCCTGTGGCGTGAACGATCTCCACGTGTCGATGTTGAGGCCTCGCCGGGGGCGGCATGATATCGCGAGTGTCATCGACGGGCCCTGGCGAGAGTCACCGAGCCTTTGGTTTCGAGCAGATCGCCGACTGTGGATCGATGCGCGTGGTCGGACTGCGGCTGGAACCGGGGCAGAACGTGCCCGAGCACCGAAACGCGATCCCCGTCGCGCTGATCGTGACCGAGGGCCGCCTACATTTCGACGACGGGTTGAAGCGAGGCGAGGTCGCCGCGGGAGAGATGCTGCTCATCAACCCTGGGGAGCGGCATACGTATCGAGCGGACGTCGAGACGTCGGCGTACCTGGTGTTCGCCGGGCTACCCGGAGTGCGAAGCCGCCTGTGGAGCTTGCGGCGAAAGCACTGACGGCGCGGCTTAAGGCGAGTTCCACATGACGAGCAGGCGGCCGTGCTCCGGACCCTCCTGAAGACGGCTCAGGGTGGCCACGTCGAGCTGCAGGCCCGCGGCGATGGTGATGTCGAGCCCAAGCCAGGCGACGGCGACTGCACGCAGGATATGGCCGTGACCGAACGCGAGCACGCGGCCGCCGGCAGCCTCACACAGGCTGATGAACCCTAGCGCGCGGGCATAGACCTGAGCCGGGGTCTCCCCGCCGGGACATCCGTCTTTGAACAGCTCCCAGCCCGGCTGCCGTTCGTGAATCTCAGGGGTGGTGATTCCTTCGTACTCGCCGTAATCAAATTCGCGGAGCAATGGTGTCAGCGTCGGATCCGGGAAGCCGGCGATCTCGGCCGTGCGCCGGGCCCGCTGAAGCGGGCTGGAGAAGACAGCATCGAAGGTCAATCCATTGAGCCTCTCGCCGAGGGCGCGGGCATCGGCGTCGCCCTGGGCCGTGAGGGGGAGATCGGTGACGCCTGTGTGCTGGCCTGAGAGGCTCCATTCTGTCTCGCCGTGCCGAGCGAGGTAGATGTCGAGCGTCAGGCGGGCTTGCCCATCATCTCGGGCCGGCCCGAACGCAGTGAGCGGCTCGCACTCTCGATGACGGCTCCGGCGCGAACACGCTGGCCGGGACGAATGCAGACGAGTCCGACGGCGGCATGGCCGCCGGTCGACTTCAGCGCTTCGTTGACAGCGGAAAGGACGCGGTTGGCGGCGTGCGCCGTGCCGGCGACGTCGGTGTCGGGGAGTATCGCCAGCAATTGAGGCGGCGTGCGGCCGAGGACTCCCGGAGTGTCGACGTCGCGAACCGTTCCCGCCAGGGCTGCAGCCATGGTCTTCAGAGCTTCGTCAGCTGTGCCAACGCCGTTGGCCTCGATGAGGAGGACGCCAAGGTTGCGCTGGTATCGATGCGCGCGCGCGAGCTCGTCCTCGAGCACCGGTCGTACGAAGCGATCGTTGAATAGGCCGGTCGTGCGGTCGACGATGTGAAGGGGCTCGGCCTGTGGGTCATCGACCCTGACTCCACACGAGGGACAGAAAATCGCGCCCGGGGGAAGAGGTGAGCCGCAGGCTTGGCAGGTCAGAGCGTCCGGCCGGCGCCGCAGGAAGTCGCCAATCGGCATTCGGTAAAGCCTATCAGCCAGGGTAAGGGCGGCTGAGGAGGGGCGTTTAGCGGCGCGAATCAAGCCTTAACAACCAGGGTTGTGAGGTCGCGTCAAGTTGAATAAAGTCGATTCGTATGGTGCGTCGGGCTGGGGGAGGGGCCCAACGGGAAGGGAGGGCCCGATAAAGGTATGCCCGCTCAGCCGACAGCGGCCGCGGCGGTCGCGAGCCAGCTCTCAGCCCAGTCCGCGACGGCGGCCAGCACTGGCTGAAGCGCGCGGCCTCGCGAGGTGAGTCGGTAGCTCACACGCACCGGCGGCCCGGGATCCACGAGCCGCTCGACGATGCCCTCGGTCTCCAGTTCTCGCAATCTCTCGGTGAGCACTCGATCACTGATACCGGGTATGCCCGCGAGCAGCTGGTTGAACCGCGCAGGTCCTGGGAGCAAGGCTTTGACGACGGCCCCGGTCCAGCGCTTCCCTATCAGCTCGATGGCGCGTTGAAAGGGCGCGCTGTAGTCGAGACCCCCACCGACCATGGGGAGAGATTCTATTCGCTATCGCTCGTCTCGGACACCATCCGTTTTCGCAATTTCACGAAAAAATTCTGTGTGGGTTGCCGGCCCATCAGGCCCTGACCGGCCAAGACGCCTCGCGGGATAGACTCGCACGAGGCTATGTTGCGTGGACGTAACTAATCGCGTCGTCGTCGTGACAGGCGGAGCCCGAGGCATTGGGCGCGCTCTGGCGCGGAAATTCGCCAAGGAGGGTGCGGAAGCGGTCGTTGTTGCGGACATCGACGGAGACGGCGCCTGGACCGTCGCGCGGGAGATCGGGGGTACGGCGATCAAGTGCGACGTCTCGCGTGAGGACGAGGTCGCCCACCTTGTGGATAAAGCTCAGACCGCGCACGGTCGCATCGATATCTTCTGCTCCAACGCCGGCATCGGGGTCGGTGGAGGACCCGAGGCGGCCACCTCTGACTGGCAGCGCATATGGGACGTGAATCTGATGTCGCACGTGTTCGTGGCACGGCACGTCTTGCCCCGCATGCTCGAGCGCCGGGAGGGTTACCTGCTCGGTACGGTGTCGGCGGCGGGCCTGCTGAACCATGTTTTCGCAGCACCTTACGGCGTGACGAAGGCGGCGGCGCTCTCCTTCTTCGAGTGGCTCGCGATCGCGCATGGCGATGATGGGGTCCGCGTCTCCTGCCTCTGCCCCCAAGGTGTGAAGACCGACATGCTTGCGGCCGAGGAGCGAGTGCTTGGTCACAATTTCTTGACCCAAGGCGCTCTCGAACCAGAGCAGGTGGCTGACGTGGTCGTCGAAGGCATCAGAACCGAAAAGTTCCTGATCCTTCCGCATCCCGAGGTGGCCGAATACTTCAGCCGCAAGGCCCAGGACTACGACCGCTGGCTGCGCGGCATGCGGAGGCTGCGAGCCAACCTCCTCGCCAGCTCCAATTAGGATGCGTTGGGCGGCCCTGGGCGCGGGTGTCTTCCTCGTTGTGGTCGCCTTTTTGGCCGGAAGCCGCGTGGCGGACACGCGCGAGGGCCTCATCTACGAGGTGGTCACACTCTTGGCGGGCCTCGCTGGCGTCAGCCTCTTGCTGTACGGCCTGGTGGCGCCGATGGGCCGTGCCGGACGCACTCCGCAATCCCCGCGAGTGGCACCTCCAGCGACTCAGAGCGTCCACAACGCGGGCGAGCTGCTCGTTGGAGTCGCCGGCTTGGTGATATCGGCAATCTTGCTGGGTGGAATCGCGGCCACGGCGGGCTTGCTGTGGGCGTTACTGGGCGGCGTCTTGCTTCTACCGATGATCGCCGGCTGCGTCTATCTATGCGTCTCATTCGCTCGGGCCGAGCGCCGCGAGTGGACGATCGACTTCCAGAAGCTGAGAGGAAATCGCTGACCTTTCAGGCGATCAAGGCCGCTTCTCGAGATTCCGCACGAGGATCACGATCCCAAGTGTGATCAGCGCCGCCGGCCATACGACCGACCAGTTGATGATCCCAACGTTACCCCCGAGCAGAACAAGGCCGATGACGACGAGGATGAGACCGAAAACCAGGGCTCTGGTTCTGAAAGACGCCCGAGGGCGCCGGCGTGGAGGCCCCCGCTTGCGACTTGCCGGCGGTTGGGTGCTGAAGCTCTCCCCGGATGCGCCTGATGTCGGCGGTCATCGCGTCGAAACCGCTCCGCTGGCCGCCGCCCTCAACTCGCTCCGGCATGACCAGCCACAGGACGATGTACAGGAAGACTCCGATCCCCTGGATGAAGATCAGGATGAGGAAGGCCACGCGGACCCATAGGGCATCGACGTGAAACCCTTCGGCCAGACCCGCGCACACCCCGTCTATGATCCTGTCGCTGCTGCGGTACAACCTCTGTCCGTTCACCTGGCCACCATGGCCAGGATCTCACCGACCAGATATAGCGAGCCGCACACGAGCACGTTGCCATTCTCACCGGCCAGGTCCTTGGCTCGCTCGAGGGCATCGCGCGCAGGCACGACAGCCTCCGCGTCGCCGCCGAATATCGTCGCGAGCTCTCGAGCTGGAACCACATGACCGCTCGCACTCGCCGGCTCGGTGAACACAGAACGATCTGGCCTGAGGGTGCGCAATGCTGCTAGGAGCTCGACCGGATCTCGCTCACTGAGCATCGCGAACACCGTCACGAGTCGCTCCGCTCCGATCAAGCGCCGCAGCGACACTCCTGACTTGGTCATGGCCGCGGGGTTGTGCCCGCCGTCGAGAATCACGCGCGGATTCGTCGCAATCACTTGCAGCCGGCCTGGCCACCTGGTCGCCGCGAGGCCCTCGCGTGCCGCGTCGTCGGTGACCTCGCCGAGCGCGTGCGCGGCCGCCACGGCCAGCGCCGCGTTGGCAGGTTGGTAGTCGCCAACAAGCGGCAGGGCAAGACGGCTGTGCTCGAAGCCAGGGCCGCTGACAGAGACCACGTGCCCGTTCCAACCTCGGGACTCTGATTCGACCTTGATCTCGCGTCCGAGCCTCCACAGGCTCGCTCCGGCATTGCGCGAATGCTCTTCGACGATCGCCAGCGCCGGACCTTCGCAGCCGGTGACGACCCGATTGCCCGATTTGATGATGGCGGCTTTTTCATGGGCGATCTGCTCGATGGTGTTGCCGAGGTACTTCTGATGGTCCAGGTCGACGTTCGTGATGACGGCGACACCAAGATCCAGGGCGTTGGTCGCGTCGAGCCTGCCACCGAGTCCGACTTCGCAGACCAATCGGTCAATACGGGGCGCGAGGTAGGCGAGCGCCATCACCGTGAGCATCTCGAACTCTGTCGCCTGGCCCATCTCGACGGCGATCGCGTCCAGCGTTGGCTCGAGGTCCTGCAGCGTTTTGACGAAATCGCTCTCGCTGATCGGAGTGCCATCGACCTGGATGCGCTCCGTGTATGAGACCAGATGCGGCTTGGGCATGAAGCCGACCCTGTGACCAGAGGCCTTAAGAATCGAGGCGAGGCACGCCCCGGTTGAACCCTTGCCATTCGTGCCCGCAATCAGGGCACCCCTTAGACCGCGGTCTGGTTGGCCGATGCGATCCAGGATCGCCCGCGTTCGTTCGGTCCCGAGCTTCATCCCGAAGCGGCCGAGTCGGGATATGTAAGCGAGGGCCTCGGGGTATGTCACGGATTTGGCATCGTACAGACGAACTCGTTCTAGGGGCGTCGGCGGACCTCGGCCTCGTATGTGTTGCGAACAAGCATTGCCCTGGTCATCGGGCCCACGCCTCCCGGGTTCGGTGTGAGCCATCCCGCGACGTCGGCCACTCCAGGAGCCAGGTCGCCCACCTGACCCAGCTCGGTACGGTTGGCGCTCACATCGACGACGGCGGCGCCGACTTTGACCATTTCCTTGGTGATGAGGTTTGGCTTTCCGGCCGCCGCGACGAGGATGTCCGCATTCAGCGTGTGGCCGGCGAGGTACTTGGTGTGCGTATGGCACACGGTCACGGTCGCGTTGCGTTTCAAGAGCAACAGTGCCGTCGGTTTGCCGACGATGTTGCTCCTGCCGACGACGACGGCGTTGGCGCCATCGATGCGCACCCCTCCGCGCTCGAGCAGCTCGACGATCCCGGTCGGCGTGCAAGGCTGGATTCCGCCGGGAAGCCCCAGCGCCACCAGACCCGCATTGAACGGATGGAACCCATCGACGTCCTTGACCGGATCCACCGCGACGACAATCCGGCCCACGTCGATATGCGCCGGCAGTGGCTGCTGGACGAGGATGCCGCTCACCGACTCGTCTCGATTCAAGACACCGATCAGCTCGACGAGCTGCTCGGTGGAGGTCTCGGTGGGCAAGCGATGGTCTTCGCTGTCGATGCCGACCTGGCGGGCGTTCTTCTGCTTGCTGCGGACGTACAGCGCTGAGGCGGGGTCGTCGCCGACGATGATCGTCGCCAGCTTGGGCCGCGGCTTACCGCTCGCGACTCGAGCCCCGACCTTCGTAGCGACGTCATCGAGGATTTGCTGCGCCACCGCCTTGCCGTCGAGCACACGAGCTGCCACGCGGCCTATTGTCGCGGGTGCCCCAAAGAGGCCGCGCTGATCGACCGATAGGCGCCCTTCTAGTCCAGACCCAACTCTCTCCGCGCGGCCTCGGTCACCGCGCGCATCACATCACGCAGATCGCGGCCCGATTCGCGAGCCAGCTGCCTGCAGTCTTCGTACTCGGGCGAGACGTCGATAGCCTTGCCTCCGAGCTCTTTGATCTTGGCCCGAGCGACGCCAAAAGCGGTCCGAACCTCGATCACCCTTCGCTCGGCGATAACGCGATCGGCCTTGGTCAGGCGTACGCCCAACGTCGTGCTGTGGCGCAGGACGTGCTCGGTGAGCTGCGCCACCATGTCCGGCGCAGCCATGATTGCCAACAGGTGGCCGACACGGCCCTTTTTCATCACCACCGGCAAAACGCTCACATCGAGCGCGCCCAGCGCCATGAGATCCTCGCTCAACGCGGCGATGAGGTTGGGAGCCATGTCGTCGATGTTGGTCTCGATCACTGTGACTCCCGTCTGGGTGGCGACCTCATCACCGATCCAGACCGCGAGCGCGTTGCCCGGAACGTTTCGCGAACCGATGCCATAACCGATCGATTGCAATGACATCGCTGGGCGGGTGAACCTGGCCGCGACCGCCAGAATCGCGGCGCCGGTCGGGGTGACCAGCTCGCGAGTCTCGTCGCTAGAGACAAACACCGCGCCCGTGCCTTCCAGCACCCGCACGCTAGCCGGAGCCGGCAGAGGCATCTGGCCGGCGCGGCCGGACGGCGCAGGTAGCGCCGACGCGTAGACCTGCCCGACGCTCAGGTTGTGAAGCAGCCAGAAAGCACCGACCAGGTCGACGAGAGTGTCGGCGCCGCCGAGCTCGTGGAGATGAAGATCAGCCTCAGGGAGACCATGCAGCCGTGATTCGGCACCCGCGAGCCGCTCGATGGCGGCGAGGGCCGGGCGCTTGACCTCATCCGGCATGTCGGCGGTCGCGACTGCGCTCCGCAGCGTCGGCACCGTTCGCGCAACTCCATCGCGGGCGTGGACGACGACCCGAGTGCCCCCTGCATGACCACGCTCCTCGTGGCGTACCACGACTGTGACCTCACTGCCGAGGCGCAGCGCCTCGACAGTGGCGTCGAGGATCGCCCGATCGGCGCCGGCATCTATCAGAGCCCCAAGCGTCATGTCGCCGGAAATGCCCGCGAAGCAGTCGAAGTAAGCGATCGTCATGCGCGCGTCCTTCTAATGTGCACCGCGGCGGATTTGATCGGTACCATGCTCGCCGGCCGCTTGGCGACGCGAACGCTCACTGCGGTGACTCTGGGCAGGGTGAGGACGCGGTCGGCAATCCGAGCCGCCAACGTCTCGAGCAGCTTCACCGACTCGCCTTCGATGGTTTGTTTGGCGATCGCGTGCGCCGCCCTGTAGTCGACCGCGTCCTCGATTCGGTCGGTGGACCCAGGGCCGGCCAGGTCGGCCTCCATGTCGATGTCGACCTCGAAGTCCTGGGCGTGCTCGCGCTCGGCGGGGCGAACTCCGTGCCGCCCGCTGAACGACATGCCCTCGAGCACGATCCGGTCCATCCGGCAATTCTCGCGCCCTGACCGCCCTGAATAAACTGGATGCATGCAAGTCAGCAACGCCAAAGTCATGGTGCGCCCCGCTGCCGAACAAGATCTCGGCAAAGTCAACGACATCTACAACCGTTACGTGCTCGAGACCCACTTCACGTTCGACGTCGACCCGATGACGATGGAGGAGCGGCACGAATGGTTCGCGCACCACGGCACCACCGGGCGGTATCGGGTCGTGGTCGGGGTTTCCGACGGGTCCGTGATCGGCTATGCGTCCACCAGCCGCTTCCGAAGCAAACCCGGCTACGAGACCTCTGTCGAGACAAGCATCTACGTCACGCCCGACCACGTTGGACACGGCATCGGGACTCGTCTCTATGAGGAGCTCTTCAAGCAGATGCAGGGCGAGGACCTGCACCGTGCTTACGCCGGCATCGCGCTGCCCAACCAGGCGTCGATCGCGCTCCATGAGAGGTTCGGCTTCAAGCGGGTTGCCCATTTCACCGAGCAGGGACGCAAGTTCGACCGCTACTGGGACGTAGGCTGGTACGAAAAGCCTCTGGGCGGCTCGTGAGTCAGAGACGCTCGCGCGGCCCGGCCAGGGCATCGTGGGCGAGGCTTCCTACGACAGCGCATCCGATGCCCACGCCGATGCCCGCGAGGACATAGCCGGCGCTGCCCAGCACGCCTTCAATCAGCATCAGCCAGCCGCCCAGGCCGAGGACCGTCGCCACCAGCGCCCAGACCAGCCGACTCGGCACGCCGAAGGCCTAGCCGCCGGTGCCAGTGCCAGTGCGCACGCCGGCGCCCGCCGTGCCGATCTGAATCGTCTGCGCGAGGATCGAGCCGTCGGGCTGACGCGTTCCAGTGATGGTCACGGTCTGGTTGTCCTGCAGGTCGGATGTTGTGCCCAGCGCCTGCTTCGAGATGGTCACGGTGGGCCCGAACGTCACCTTCACGTCACAGCTGGTGTTGGTGACAGTCATCGAGGTGCTGTTGAGACTGGTCACAGTCCCACGGGCG
>WNFG01006082.1_pt1 | contig 10138 bp, 11 predicted proteins | sample 5400431 | NCBI WGS metagenome assembly WNFG01 (sample SAMN13153346, study PRJNA577476) | soil metagenome | isolation source: 120 cm saprolite under Douglas fir tree site 2 hole 3 replicate 2 | place: USA:California | collected 2015-04-18
CTTACCCCGAGATGCGGCGAGTCCAGGAAAGTTGGGTTGCGGCGGTGGAGAGGCAGGCACTGCTCTGGCTGGCGAAGCGCGCGCCGGACTGGATCGGCCCTGACCATCTCACGCTGCTGGGCTTGGCGGCGCAGCTCGGAGCCGGCGCATGTTACGCCTTTGCAGTCCGGAACCGCTACTACCTTTTCGGAGCGATTGCCTGCCTGGGACTGAACTGGCTGGGGGACTCCCTCGACGGCACACTGGCCCGAGTGCGGCAGAAATTGCGCCCGCGTTACGGTTTTTACGTGGATCACATGGTCGACAGCTTTGGAGCGCTCGCGCTGATGGGCGGGCTCGCGATGTCGGGATACATGCATCCGCGGATCGCCATCGGGCTGCTGATCGCGTTCCTGATGCTCTCGATTCAGTCGTATCTTGCGACCCACACCTTGGGGGAATTTCGCTTATCGTTCTGGCGCTTCGGGCCAACGGAACTTCGCATTCTGCTTGCGGTAGGAAATTTGGCGTTGTTGTGGAAGCCGATGGTGCATTTTCTCGGCCGGGAGTATCGGCTGTTCGATGTCGGCGGGACGATTGGTCTGATGGGCATGGCGCTGATACTGATCTGTTTCACCCTGCAGAACGCTGCACGGCTTTATCGCGAAGAGAGGATTGCCCAGTGAGAGCCGGGATAACAGGGAACATCATGACGGCGAGCCCTGGCGACATTCGCAAGGAGTTGGCGGAAAGCTTGGCCCCCAAGCGCAAAGCTGTCGCGTGGCGCAAAACGCGCAAGACCGGCGTGCGCTGGTTGAAATTCAACGCTGTAGGAGGAATCGGGATCGCAGTCCAGTTGGTTGTGTTGCTGGGACTGAAGGACGGATTCCATCTCAATTATCTGCTGGCGACGGCCTTGGCAGTGGAAGCGGCTGTCGTGCACAACTTTGTTTGGCACGAGCGCTACACCTGGGCGGATCGATTAGAGCCGTCGTGGCGGAGGTCGCTGCCAAGGTTTATGCGATTCAATCTAACGAATGGCGCCGTTTCCATCATGGGCAACTTGGGATTGATGAAGATGATGGTGGGCGTAGGCCACATGAACTACCTGGTCGCGAACGGAATCGCGATTGTGCTGTGCTCAGTGGTGAATTTTCTTGTCAGCGACAGCTTTGTCTTTGAAGAAAGGAGTCAGCCCTTCTAGTCCACCTTAAGCACAACCTTGCCGTAGTTCTTACCCTCTTGCAGCAGCTTGTAACCTTCGACGGCGCGCTCCAGCGGCAAGACTTGTCCGATCACCGGAGCAAGTTTGTGCTGCGCGATCCATGCGGAGAGGTGAGTCCATGCCGGTTCCATGATCTCGCGCTTTTGCGAGAGATACGTCAGCCAGAGGCCTTGCACGCTGGCGGATTTGGCGTACATGGCGCGGACGTCGAGTTGCGGCGGCTTGCCCGTGGCGGTGCCGTATTGGATGACGCGTCCAAAATCGCGCAGGCAGCGCAGGCTCTTGGCCGTATGCTCTCCACCCAGCATTTCGAAGACGGCGTCGACGCCCTCGCCCTGGGTCAGATCCTTGACAGCCTCTTCGTAGTCGCGCTGCTTGTAGTTGATCCCGTGCTGCAGTCCGAGTTCCTTTACGCGCGCCAGCTTCTCGTCAGAGGATGATGTGCCATACATTTCCACGCCGAGCAGACGGCCAATCTGCACTGCGGCAGTACCTACGCCTCCGGCTGCTGCGTGAATCAGAACGCGACGCGTATCAGCAGATTGCGGAGCTTCGCTCCGCTGGACAGCCGGGGGCGGCTGTCCCCACATGAGGTCCGTTATGCCCGCCTGCCAGTACGACAGATACGCCGTGAAGTAATTGACGGGGAAGGCGGCGGCTTGTTCGTCGGTCCAATGCTCCGGGACTGGCCACAGGAGATTCGAGTGAGCTGCGATCTCTTCGGCGAAAGCGCCCCATTGCGCGTATCCCATGACGCGGCGTCCCGTGCCTTCTTCAATTCCGGAGAATTCACGCCCTACAACGAGAGGAGGCGGCGGTGTTCCGGGATACCCTCCGGTTGTGCTCATGACGTCGGCAAAGTTCAGGCCGGCGGCGGCCACGCGCACCAAGATTTGTCCAGGGTTCAGGGGCGGCTCCGGAACATCTTGAATGGCGAGCGCCGCGGGACCGGACGGGCTGGTGAGAACAAGGGCTTTCATGTGAAAAAGTCTAGCAGGACGCAACCACGTGTCCTGCTGGTTCTGACGCAGGAATGCGGAGGCAGAATGGGCTGCAGAATGGGCTTTAGTCCAAGGCCCTCTGATATCCGCCTCATTTTCCCCGAACTTTACTAACAGGTATATACTCTTGGCGTTGGTTTACCCATCTCCCGGTCGAGCCCCCTTGGGGCCGGGACGGGGCGCTGGTTTATTCCCCTAATTCATTTGCGTCCCGCATGCCGAATTGCTGATTCCCGCCAGGGGCGGCGCGGAAGAGGCACAGGCGTCGTTTGCCTGCCGCACGTGGCAGCAGCGCGTCTGGGGGAGATTTTGTGGACATAATTTTTGTACGTCTTCTTTTTGTAGTTTTGGTTGCGATTACCTGTTACGTCATCGCTCCCTTCGGACTTCCTCGCAACGTAGATGCTGGAGTCGGCGCCATCGTCGGCGCGGCCATCATTTTCTTCGAGTGGAATTTGCGCCGGGTGAGCCTGAAGCGGCTGATTGGCGCCGCCATCGGGAGCATCCTCGGCATCTGCGGGGCATACCTGTTCGCCCTGGTGATCCGCAACAGTGTTCCGCCCGGGAACACGCAGAGCTTCCTGCAGATCCTGGTCATGCTGCTGATGTCGTATGTCGGCCTGATCGTGGGAGCCAATAAAGGCGACCTGCTGAACCTCGCGGCGCTAGGCGGAATTTTTGGCGGGGAGAAGCAGTCGAAGAAGAGTTACAAGATCCTCGACACCAGCGTCATCATCGACGGTCGCATTGCCGACATCGCCGAAACCGGCTTTCTCGATGGCACCATCGTGACTCCGCAGTTTGTATTGCGTGAGTTGCAGTTGGTGGCCGACTCGGCCGACTCGCTGAAGCGCAACCGCGGACGCCGCGGGCTCGACATTCTGCAACGGCTTCAAAAAGTCGCCACCCTGCAGATCCAGATCGTTGAAGACGATTTTCCTGCCGTCCGCGAAGTGGACCTGAAGCTGATTGAGCTGGCCAAGGTCTACGAAGGCAAAATCATCACCAACGACTTCAACCTGAACAAGGTGGCGCAGTTGCAGGGCGTCCAAGTGCTGAACATCAACGAACTGGCCAATTCGCTGAAGCCCATCGTGCTGCCGGGTGAGACCATGCGCGTGTTCATCCTGAAGGAAGGCAAAGAGTACAACCAGGGCGTCGCTTACCTGGACGACGGCACCATGGTGGTTGTCGACAACGCGAGGAAGATGATTGGGAAGACGATCGACGTGTCCGTCACCTCGGTGCTTCAGACGACTGCGGGGAAGATGATCTTCGGCAAGTGGGATGAGCGGGCCGCATATTCGCGTTCCAGCGCTGCGCAGCCGGTTGCCCTCCCCGTGGTCACGACCATTGCCCCTCCGCCGGTGCCGGTTGTGACCACGGTTGTGCCGGGCACCACGGTAGAGCCCAAGCCGGGGCCGGCGTAGAGTTTTGAAACTCCTGACTTTTGTGGACTCATTTCTGGCTGAAGGTCTAGTTTCCGGAAATGATTGACGACACGGCGATCGCGTCTCCGTTCAGCATTCCAACCACTTTGACTCGCAGCCCGGCGGCGCGCTTCAGACGCTCCGGATCGCCGCTCAGAATATATGTCTTGTCGCCATCAACCAGAGCAAACTGCGAGCCTGCATGCACACAGGAACGGGCGCAGTCGGCCGCAGTCTTGCTCATGCTGGCCAGATGCTTGGCGCCGCAGTGCGCATCGGTGATCATACCTTCGTAGGTCTGTTGATCCGGGGCCGGGCGTGCCGCAGGAGCTGAAGAAGAGACCACGGACTGGCCCGGCTTAGGTTCCGTCGCGGCAACGGCTCCTGCCACTCCTAGGGCAATCAGCAGAGCCAGGCTGCAGGCGATCACAGTGCACAGGCCGACGATCTCAATCCAGAAGTGGCGGGTTCTCATAGCTCTTTCTGCCTGCCTTCCACCGGTGTGCGGTTACCCAGTCAGGAGATCAGACGCGCCTGTGTACTTGCATGTCGTCTGCCAACAGTGCGGGCTTTCCGGCGAACCGTACCTAAGTTTTTGAAACTTGAGGACTTGCAGGCCAGCGCCCGAATGGGAGAGAGCCTGAATGTGACTTGCGGGAGTGCAATAACTTCGTGCCAATTAAGTTCGAGACATTCGAGGCCAGTCGCCTCGGATTAAGCTACAGTGTTTCCTGTAGGTAAGGGTGCCACACATCGGTGTTTCGTCGCGCCTCCTACATGTGTGGTCCCACCTCCGGATTTGAACTGCTCCGGCAGCACTCGTATACTTGCCACCCGCTATGAAGGTCATTGTGATCATCCCCGCTGCGGGCCTTGGGACGCGCATGGCCCCGATGCCGGGCGGAGCCAAGGGCAAGCAGAAGAAGTCGCCTCCCTCGAAACAGTTCACTGAACTGGGAGGCACGCCGATTCTCCTGCATACGCTGCGCAAGTTTGCTGCCGTGGATGCGGTGACGGAGATTTGGATCGCACTGCGGGAAAATGAGATAGAGGGATTCCGCGCGCGTCTGCAGAGCGAGGGCGATAGTGTTCTGAACAAAAAAGTGGAACTGGTCCCCGGCGGAGAGCACCGTCAGCAGTCGGTCGGGAATGCGCTCAACGCGATCACGGCCGCTGCCGATGATATCGTCCTGGTGCATGATGCGGTGCGTCCGTTTGTGACCCCAGAGATCATCCGCGAAGTAATCGAAGCGGCGCAGAAATATGGCGCCGCCATCGCCGGACTGCCGGCAGTGGACACGGTGAAGCAGGTGGAGCGCACTGCCCAGGGCGCGGTCGTCAAAGCCACGATTCCACGCGCCGGTGTAGTGATGGCGCAGACGCCGCAGGGATTTCGCTATGGTGTGATCAAGAAAGTGTTCGACGAAGCGGCAGCCGATGGCTTCCTCGGCACCGACGAGGCATCTCTGGCAGAACGATCCGGACAGAAAGTGGCCGTGGTCATGGGCTCCCCGAAAAACATCAAAATTACGACGCCGGCCGACATGGAGCTCGCGGAGTTCTATTTAAGGAAATGAGCCACGGATCTGCACGGATCCACGATGCCAACGACTAACGACCAACGACCAACGACTCGCATCGGCTACGGCTTCGACTCCCACGAGTTCCGTCCGGGGATTCCGCTGCGGATTGGCGGCGTCACGCTGGCGCACGACAAGGGCCTCGGCGGGCACTCGGACGGTGACGTGCTGCTGCATGCGATAACGGACGCGCTGCTCGGGGCCGTCGCTGCGCCGGACATCGGAGCGTTGTTCCCGCCGTCGGACCCCAGGTGGAAGGGCGCGGATTCCGTCATCTTTCTCCGCGAAGCGCTCAAGCGGGTGCGCGATAGCGGCTATGGCATCGCCAACGTGGACGCCACCCTGATCCTGGCCGCCCCAAAAATCGGACCGCACGCGGCAGTTATCCGCGTGCGCGTCGCGGAGTTGCTGGGCGTGCACTCCGATTGTGTGGGGCTGAAAGCAAAGACGCCCGAGGGACTCAATCTGGACAATGCTGCGCTGGCGCACGTGGTGGTGCTGCTGGAGAAGCGCATCACGAAGAAGGCTGGCACGAGCAAGAACACGAGCAAGAAGAAGAGCAAAGGAAAGAAAAGCCAGCGCACGACGTGAGTGGTCCGCTCCTTCTCATCATTCGCTTCACGTTTTAGAAATCCCTTTGAGCTGGCGCACACCAGCGGCTTCGACCAGAGCTCTGAAAATGGCCCGCGACGGTTCGTCTTCGTCCACCGAGCGCTCGGGATGCCACTGCACCGCCAGTACGAAGTGATCGGGAGATATTCCTTCCAAAGCCTCGATGATTCCGTCGTCAGGACAGCGGGCAACGACGCGGAGTCCATCGCCAATCAAGTCGGCGGATTGGTGATGAGAAGAATTTACCGGGATTGCGAGTTTGTCGCCCTCCGCTGCCGAAGCCGCCCCTTTCTTTCCACGCACAATTTCCGCCAGCTTCGAACCGCCTTCAATCTCGGCTGCATGAGCCACCGCGACCGTGCGTCCGGCTTCATGATTGACGCGTGTGCGTGTTTCTTCCGGCAGGAAATCCGGGATGTGTTGCACCAGCGAACCAGTCCGATACACGTTCAGGATCTGCAGGCCATAGCAGATACCGAGTATGGGTTTACGCATGTTGTAGGCGTCCTGCAGCAGCACTTCGTCGACGGCGTCGCGCCCCGGGTCGGAAGCAGCCGTCTGAGGAGCGCGCGCGGAGCCAAACTTGGCAGGATCGACGTCGGCTTTACTGCCGGGCAGAAGCACGGCGTCACAACGCTCGATAAGTTTCATGACCGCCGCTGAAGTCTGGTCGAGAGGAATGCGGACCGGTTCACCGCCAGCCAGCGTAACAGCGCGTTCGTACTGCGGAATGGCCCGCTCCGCGTACTCGCGGTCTCCTGAGTGCGGCATGGGAATCGCGATGCGCACAGCCATGAGGTCAGCTCATCCTCTCGATGGCCGACAGAGCCTTAGTCTGGCGACGGTGACGAATTTCCATGATGATTGTCAGCATAAAAATGACTGCACCAGCGACCAGGGCCACAGGCAGGGCAAACTGGCGATAGGCAACGGTCATATCCGGATGCAGGCCTCGCATTCTCGATACGACGACAGTGCCGATAATTCCCAGCAGCAGGCTCACAGCAAAACAGAGTAAAGTCCCGATGAAAGTCACGAGCAGGATGCGAACCGGAATGCCGTACCAGCTGGATCGAGGCGAACTGGCAGGCCGAGCCATACGTCTAACCTATACCATCCGGAGCGGCGAAGGCGAGGTACGGAAACCAGGCACGAAGCATGGTTGGCACCGTCCGTTGCACCCAGCGAAGACGGTGTTGATACGCCTCTACTGGGTGACCACTGGTGTATAAAAGGTAAAGCATGTCGCAGGCAGCACCAGCAATTACACGCAGTCCGGCGGAGGTGGTCCGGCAAACCCCTGTCTCCCAGGCGGCAAACGGGATTTGCTATGCCGTGGCCGGTGAGACTGCTGTGAATTCGTTCGATCTGGAGCGCATGGTTGCCGCCGTGCCTACCAAAGTCGCGGCAGCTCTGGAACGCAAGGCTTATTACTTTGTCCCGCTGACCGTCAGCCAGGGGGATGAGACGGTGATCGCCGACCGCTACGACGTGGCGCTTAGCGACAACGCAGTTTGCCATCGCAATCTAAACCTCGGCGATTCCCAGTGCGTATTTATCTCCACGCGGCTCATGGACGACAAGTTTTCCGTGGCCTTCGAGTTTTTTATCAACGTGGGCCATGCCTTGGTGGAAAAGGTGGGCGTATCGCGCGACTTCAGCGAACTGGCGTGGAATCAGGTGGAGGCCGGGATTCGCGGCGAAACTTCACTCGACGCCTGGGAAGCCCGCAAACTGGCGACTGCCGGCGGACCCGACGCGGAGCGTTTCAAGAACGAATATCTCGAGGCGACGTTCTCCGACACGGTTTCGATTTATCTGCTCTCTCTCTATCTCGACGTGGATTATTACGATCTACGGGAGCGCGACTATCCGCTGCTGGCGCCCTCAGCGCTGGCGGAGCGGCTCAGGAACGTGGCTGGGCTGTTTCCCGCGAACCCCGGCTTTGAGTTTGCTGTCCTCTATAAGCGACGCGGGTAGACGCTCTCTGCCCGATCGCGGCAATCGCCGATCGTTCCTTACTTCCCGGTCTTCCTTTTACTTGTTCGAGACCACAAAATTCACAGAGCTGACCTTGCTTTCTGTCACGGTAACTGATTTTTCCAGAATTTTCGGCTCGGTGAAAAGCGGACGGTCAACCTTGCGTTGGGTCAGAACATCGTAGGCGTTTGCCTTGCCCAGGATGCCCCATCCTTCATGCCACGCCACGATCTGGTAGGTCCCAGGCGGGACGTCGGTGAACTCAAATTGTCCGCTCTCGTCGGTGACGGCGTAGTAAGGATGCGGAGCCACGAACATCTCGGCATTCATCCAGACATGTCCGCCGTTGCAGCGTAAATGGACAAGCCCCGGCGTTGACATGTTGCGCGATGAAATCTGGTTAGGGAAGGGAAAGGGCAGGTTGAACGTAGCCGCGCCATCCATGTGGATGGTGTGCAGCGTGGCGTCGGAACTGCGCATGGTGAGAACGGCATTCTCCGGAACCAGCAGGATGTGGGGGATATAGCGGCAGTGTTTCTGGTCCAGGTGCCGTCGTTGCTCGGGCAATTCCAAAGCTTTTCCGCTGGAGACATTCTTCAGGTACACCACAGTATTGGCGAGGCCGCCTTGCGGCCCCACGATCAATCGCTCCAGGTCCACGGTCTTCTTGGAGTCTGGGTCGCAGATCTGCGCATCTTTGGTGACGGGGAAATCCAGCCCGTGCGGCACGGGGCCAGACCATTTGACGGTGCCTGAGATTGTGCCTCCGTTGGAGACGGTGACGACCTTGTAATCGCTTTGTGCGAACGCCATTGCCGTTGCGGCAAGAACGAAGGTCAAGATGAAGGTAAAGGAAAAGAGACGTTGAAGACCGTGGAGCATACTGATTCTCCGTGAGGTCGACGGTCAGACACCTTGCGTCCAGCCCCCGAGCTGAAATTTGGGTCGAACTCCCGCGCACACTGCCTTACATCCCTACTTGCGGGAAAATGCTGCAAAGGGGGGGCCGCACTCGGGCGGGCAGCATTTGTGTTTGCGGTCTTACCTGTTTCCAAACGGCAAGGACCGGCCCGAGGGACGGTTCGTGTAATTCGGAACCACATTCAGGGTGCGCTCCATCGAGGTAACAGTCGAGATTACTAAGGTGGGGCGACGACTGGGGGAACGAATTTCTTCGCCGACCGCCGCAAGAACCTGTACTCGGGACTATTAGGGTGGGACCTTCTCCAACGGCATGGCTTACAATCTTCCCTCCATGACGGTAACGGTCCGATCATTCGCGAAGATCAACCTCGGATTGCGAATTGGCACGGCCAGGGCGGATGGATTCCACGACCTGCTCACTGTCTACCAGACGATTGCGCTGCATGATGTCCTGCGGGTGACAGTAGGCCGAGGAACGGGCATCGAGATTCAGTGCGCCGATCCGCGAGTGCCCTGCGACGAATCGAATACTTGCTTTCGTATTGTCGAGAAGGCAATGCAGATGCTAGGGGCGAAGGGGCGTGTCGTCATTAATATCGAGAAGCGGTTGCCAGTACAGGGCGGACTGGGCGGGGCTTCGGCGAATGCGGTGAGCGCGTTGCTTGGCCTGGAGCGGGCATTGAAGAAATCATTGTCCGCCACGGAGCGTCTCAGAATTGCGAAAGAAGTCGGCTCCGACTTGCCCTTGTTTTTGATAGGCGGAACGGTGCTTGGCGTGGGGCGTGGCGAGCAGGTGTTCCCGCTGGAAGACTTGCCGGCACTACCCTGTGTAGTGGTCACTCCAGAAGTCGGAGTCTCGACCCCAAAAGCCTTCGCAGATTGGGACAGATTGTGTGGCGCGGGCACTCCCTTCGACAAGCTCAGGGCAGGCTCTGCCCGCGAGGCAGTGCCCCAACCGCGTGCATCCAAGGGCCGCCATCCCCATCCCGGCCTTGCCCATCCGACTCCGAAATTGACGCTCCCCCAGCCATCCGATAGAATGATTGAGCTTGGCCGTGCTTATTCTGCGTGGCTGAGCGAGCCTTACTCCGGTGCTCCTTTTGGAAGGGGCCGAGCCGAGAACCCGCTTCTCGAGCTTGTCCGGGCCGGGATCAAGAACGACTTCGAAGAAGTCGTCTTTCCTGAGTATCCCGAACTGTGTGAAGGGAAGCGTGCGCTGGATCTTGCCGGTGCGAAGTATGCATCACTGTCGGGCTCCGGTTCGACCCTGTACGGGCTGTTTGCTACGCGCCAAGCGGCGGTGAAAGCAGTGGCCAGGCTCCGGAAGCAAGGGTGGAAGGCAGAGGCAACGACCACTCTGACCAGGAGCCAGTATTGGCGGCAAATTTTTGATTGTTGATTTTTGAT
>WNFG01007027.1_pt1 | contig 10138 bp, 10 predicted proteins | sample 5400431 | NCBI WGS metagenome assembly WNFG01 (sample SAMN13153346, study PRJNA577476) | soil metagenome | isolation source: 120 cm saprolite under Douglas fir tree site 2 hole 3 replicate 2 | place: USA:California | collected 2015-04-18
CGCCCCCGGCACCGATTTCGCCTCGGCCTCCGGATCCGCCCATGACTCTATTCTTAGCGCGCCGGTACCGGACGACGGGCTCGCGGCGTCAGCCAGCCTGCCCGCCGAGGCCAGCCCGGCCCCGACACCGGCCCCCGCCCCGGTCAGCGCCGCGGCCCACGAGCTACCAAGGCAGGAACCGGCCTGGCCGGACCGAGTCGCCGTGGCCGCGGAGGGCGCTGACTCCTCTTCCTACCGGTCGGCGCACGCCGAGGGGGCCGCGAAGGCCTTCGACGTGGCCACTACCCGCCGTCGGCCCGTCGTCTTCGAGGAAGACGACGACCTGGATGTTCCTGACTTCCTCAAGTGACCGAACCTGGTCGGCGGGAAGAGCTCGCCCTACGGCTGGCCGAAGTCCGGCGCCGCATCGCCAAGGCGTGTGAGGCGGTCGGCAGGGACGTCAGCGAGCTGACCCTGATCGCGGTGACGAAGACCAGGCCGGCCTCTGACGTGCGGCTGCTGAGCGAACTCGGCGTCACCGACATAGGGGAGAACCGCGACGCTGAGGCGGCGCCGAAGGCCGCCCAGTGCGCCGACCTGGACCTCACCTGGCACTTCATCGGACAGCTGCAGACGAACAAGGCCGCCAGCGTGGTGCGCTACGCCAGCGTCGTGCACTCGGTGGACCGGCTGCGCCTGATCCGCGCGCTGGGCCGGGCCGCACGCGGAGCCGGGCGAGTGATCGACGGCCTGATCGAGGTCAGCCTGGACGGCGACCCGGCCCGCGGCGGGGCTCCGGCGGGCGAGGTTCCTGCCCTGGCCGAGGCGCTGCGCCGACGCGTTCGCGCGGCTGCTCGCCAGCGCCGCGGCCGTGCGTGCGGTCAGGCCGGCCGCCACGGTGGTCTCGGCCGGCATGAGCGGCGATCTTGAGGCGGCCATCGAAGCCGGCGCGACACACCTGCGCATCGGTACGGCGTTGCTCGGCGATCGCAGGCCCCGTGTCAGGTAGTGTCCCACGCGTGAGGCCGGAACGGCTGGCGAAAACGGGTACAGGCTGGGAGGACTGAAGGATGGCCAGTGCCATGCGGAAGATGGCGGTCTACCTAGGCCTCGTAGAGGACGACCACCGCTACCAGGACAAGTACGACTCCTACGGCGAGTACGAGGAGTACGACGACCAGGCGGACGTGCCCGAGCAGGCCGAAGAGGCTGAACCGCGTGCTGGCCGGGACGACTACGTGGGCTATCAGGCCGCCGACTGGCGCGCCGACCAAGTGTCACAGACGACCGATCTCGCACGGATTACGACACTGCATCCTCGCACTTACAATGAAGCGCGTACCATTGGGGAACACTTCCGCGAAGGCACTCCGGTGATCATGAACCTGACCGAGATGGTCGATAGCGACGCCAAACGTCTCGTCGACTTCGCGGCTGGCCTGATCTTCGGCCTGCGCGGGAGCATTGAGCGTGTGACGAACAAGGTCTTCCTGCTGTCCCCCGCGAACGTCGAGGTGACAGCGGAGGACAAGGCTCGCATAGCAGAGCGCGGCTTCTTCAACCAGAGCTAGCCAGCAAGCAGTGGTGACGTGACGCTGATCAGTAACGGGGCCGGGAGAGCCGGCGCCATGGATAAGGTGGATGTGTGCAGTATCTGAGGGAAGTCCTCACTTATGTGCTGACGATCTACCTTGTGGTCCTGATCGGCCGGATGATCCTTGGCTGGGTGCAGGTTTTCGCCCGCGACTGGCGTCCGTCAGGCATACTGTTGGTGATCGCCGAGGGTATCTTCACGGTCACAGACCCGCCCCTGAAACTCCTGCGCCGCTTCATCCCGACCCTCCGGCTCGGTATGGTAGCCCTGGATCTCAGCTTCATGGTTCTGTTCATCGTGATACTGATCCTGCTGCAAGTGGCTGTGCCGCGCCTTTGATTCAGGTACCGTCGTGAGGAACACGGTCCAAGTGCGCCGAGGAGACGAGATGCCGCTGACGCCCGCGGATGTGCGGAACAAGCAGTTCAGTACGACCAGGCTCAGGCCCGGCTACGACGAGGAAGAGGTTGACGCCTTCCTTGACGAGGTTGAGGGCGAGCTCGACCGGCTGATCCAGGAGAACGAAGAGCTCCGGGCCAAGCTGGCGGAATGCCTGCGCGGTGGTAAGTCTGCGGTACCCGCGTTGAGCTCTCCGCTGTCGGACCCGAAGCAAGAGATGATGGCGCCCGAGCGCGAGCCCGAGCGCAGGCATCCCGAGCCGGTCATGATGGGCGGAATGCCGCACATCGAGGACAACATGGACACGGCCGCGCGCGTGCTCTCGCTCGCGCAGCAGACTGCCGACCAGGCCATCGCCGACGCCCGCCGGGAGGCCGACGAGACCCTGGGCCGCGCTCGCCGCGAGGCGGACGAGGTTCTCACCAAGGCCAGGCGCCAGGCGGAGCAGATCACCGGCGACGCGCGGGCCCGGGCGGAGAGCCTGGAGCGCGACGCGCAGGAGCGGCACCGTCAGGCCATGGGCTCGCTGGTCCAGACGCGCGAAGAGCTTGAGCGCCGCGTCGATGACCTGCGCGCGTTCGAGCGCGAGTACCGCAGCAGGCTGAAGGCCTACCTGGAAGGCCAGCTGCGCGACCTGGAGGCGGGTGTCACCGACAGCGGAACCTTCCCCACCATGGGTTCGGGGACGCAGCCGTCGATGCCACCCGCGCTCGCGCCGAGCGGCGCGCGTAACGGCGGTCAGGGCCCGGGCCAGTACGGCGTACCCGAGGTAGTGCAGCACTCCGGTGGCTTCCGCACGAGTGAGGGAGCGCCCTCGCGCGAGCGCCGGTAGGCAGTAGCTACTAGAAGGACCTGCGGGGACCGCTCTGGGAGAGAGAACGCATGTGATCCGCTTCAGTGCGTTTCTCGTTGTCGTCGCGGTCGGACTGCTGGTCGCGGGTGTGGTCACGAGCAAGCTTGGTCTCGTCTACATCGCGATCGGCGTGAGTGGCGTGGCCCTGCTAGCGCTGGGCATCGGTGCGGCCGTCAACTGGCGTGAGCTGGCTGGCAAGCCCAAGACGGCTGCATCCGAGGCCAGCGCGCAGGAGCCCGCTTCCGCCGGAGTCGGCTGGCCGGCCGCCGCCCAGTCCGGCCCGTCCGTGGCCGGTTATCTGCCAACCGAGCAGCCGCTGAGAGCCCAGCCCTCATCGCCCCGGCCCGTCACCGTCCAGCCCGCCGCGGTCCAGTCCCCCGCGTTCCAGCCAGTTGCCGCCCGGGCCGCCGCGGCCCGGGGGAGTAGTATCCCCCCAGCGGGCGACTTCCCCGGTTCTCGGCCCGTCACCCAGGCACCAGGCTCGCGCCCCGCGGACGCACAGCGTCCCCCGGCCGACGCACAGCGTCCCCCGGCCGCGTTCACCTCGCATCCGGAGGCCCCCGGTGTCTGGGAGTGGCGCGGCGAATCGACCACGGGCACGCCCCAGGCTCCCGCCACCCCGAAGCCCACTCAGGCGCCCCTGCCTCCCGCCACCGAGGCGCGCCCGTTCCCGGCTGCCCAGAAGCCCGCCCAGGCACCCGCGCCCCCCGCGCCGTCCCAGCCCCCCGCGCCGTCCCAGCCCCCCGCGTCATCCAAGCCCGCCGGGACGCCAGCTCCCTCCGCCAGCGCAGACGCCGCTGAACCTCCCCATGCCGCCGAGCGCAAGCAGTCGCCGGATACCCCGCCGCCCGCAGACGCCCAGGACCAGCCGTCCACCCAAGTCCAGCAGCCCGCAAAGGATCCGCCGGCTGCCCAGAACCAGGACGACGCCCAGAACCAGGACGACGCCAAGGCCGCCGCCAGCGCAATCGAGCCTGAGCCGGCCGCGGCCAGCGCCCCAGCGGCCAGCGCCCCTGCGGCCAGCGCCCCAGCGGCCACCGTCCTCGCCACCCCGAAGCCGAACGACCCCGAGCCCGCCGCTCCCGCTCCCGACCCCAACCTCGAAATAACCGTCGTCCCCGGCGTCCCCCGGTATCACAATGCCCGCTGCATCCTCATCCGCTTCATGGGCGAGAACGACCTGGACAAGATGACGCTCGCCGCGGCCAGGGAGGTCGGCTGCACCCCCTGCCGCGCCTGCCTCCCAGACCAGCCAGATAGGTCCCCGGAGTAACAGGTTCCAGATCAGGCGCGCGTGAGCCAGAACCGCAGGCCGAGTTCCGCGTCCCCGTGCTCCGGCACGTCCGCCGCCGGCACGTCAGGCCCGTAGTCCACGGCCAGCACCTCGCCGGCGATCAGCGCGGCGTGCTCGGTCAGCGCCGCGGCCACGTCCGGATCGCTGGCCGACCAGCGCAGCGAGATCCGGTCGGTGACGTCCAGGCCATCGTTCTTCCTGGCCTCCTGGACGAGCCGGATGACCTCGCGCGCGAGCCCCTCCCGGCGCAGTTCCGGGGTGACCGTGATGTCGATGGCGACGGTTTCGCCCGCGTCGGTGGCCACCGCCCAGCCCGCCCGGGGAGTCTGGGTCACGATCACCTCGTCCGCGCTCACCGGCACGGCCCCGTCGGAAACCCCGTCGACCGTCACCGGTACTGTCCCGCCTGCCAGCACCGCGGTGGCGATGTCCGCGGCCGGTACGGCGGCGATGGCGGCGGCCACCGCCGGTGTCAGGGTCCCGAACCGGCGGCCGAGGACGCGGAAGTTCGGCTTGACCGCGTAGTCGACAAGCTCACCGCTCAAGACGGAAAGCTCCGCGACGTTCAGCTCCGCTGCGACCAGTGATCGCAGTTCGGCGGGCAGGCCCTCGAAGCCGGGTGCCCCGATCAGCGCCCGGCCCAGTGGCTGCCTGGTGCGCACCGAAGCCCGCGACCGGGCCGACCGCCCCAGCTCGACCAGTCGCCGGGCCAGCGCCATCTGCGCCGACAGATCTGCGTCGATCAGCGAAGCATCCAAAGCGGGCCACGACGCCAGGTGCACGGACTCCGGCGCCCCGGCCCGCCTCAGCACGCCCCACACGTAGTCCGTCACGAACGGCACAAAAGGCGCCATCAGCAGCGTGAGCGTGGTCACGCACTCGTACAGCGTGGCGAACGCCGCCGCTCCGTCCGGGGACGCGGGCCCGTCCCAGAACCGCCGTCGCGACCTGCGCACGTACCAGTTGGACAGGTCGTCGATGAGCGTCGCCAGCCGCCGCCCGGCGGCCGCCGTGTCGAAGGACTCGAGCGAGGCAGTGACATCCCGGACGACCGAATGCAGCTCGCTGAGCATCCACCGGTCGATCAGCGGACGATCCGCCGCCACGGGCGCGGAAGCCAAACCCTCCGCAGCCGTCCAGCCGCCCGCGTTCGCGTACAGGACCAGGAACGACGCCGTGTTCCAGTAGGTGAGCAGCACCTTCCTGACGATTTCGGCGAGCATGTCGTGCCCCACCCGGCGCGCGCCCCACGGCGAGCCGGAGGCCGCGAAGAACCAGCGCAGCGCGTCGGCGCCGTGCGCGTCCATCAGCGGCAGCGGCTCGAGCACGTTGCCGAGGTGCTTGCTCATCTTGCGGCCCGTCTCGTCCACCAGCAAGCCCACGCACACCACGTTCTCGTACGCCGAACGCCCGAACACCAGCGTCCCCACGGCCATCAGCGAGTAGAACCAGCCCCGGGTCTGGTCGAGCGCCTCGCAGATGAACTGCGCGGGATAGGAAGCGTAGAACTCTTCCGCGTTGCGCAGCGGCGCGCCGTACTGCGCGAACGGCATCGCGCCCGAGTCGTACCAGACGTCGATCACCTCGGGCACCCGGCGCGCGCGCTCCCCGCACTGCGGGCAGTAGAACGTCACCCCGTCCACGAACGGCCGGTGCGGGTCAAGCCCGGTCAGGTCGCGCCCGGCCAGCTCGGACAGCTCGGCCAGCGAGCCCACACAGGTCACGTGCGAGTCCGAGCACACCCACAGCGGCAGCGGCGTGCCCCAGTACCTGGTCCGGGACAGCGCCCAGTCCACGTTGTTCCGCAGCCACTCGCCGTAACGCCCGTGCTTGACCGTCGCCGGGTACCAGTTCGTCCGCTCGTTCTCGGCGAGCAGCTTGTCCTTGATCGCGGTGGTCTTGATGAACCACGACGGCACCGCGTAGTAGAGCAGCAACGTGCCGCACCGCCAGCAGTGCGGGTAGCTGTGCTCGTGCCGTTCGGACCGGAACAGCAGGCCGCGGTCGTCGAGGTCCTCGATCAGCCGCCGATCGGCGTCCTTGAAGAACAGCCCGCCGACCATCGGCAGGTCGTCCTCGAAGTGCCCGTCGGGCTTGATCGGGTTGACCACGGGCAGGCCGTGCGCGCGTGACGCCTCCATGTCATCGGCGCCGAACGCGGGCGCCAGGTGCACCAGCCCGGTGCCATCCTCCGTAGTCACGAATGACCCTGGAACGATGATATGAGCGTCAGGGATTTCTATGATCCCGAACGGGGGCTGGTATCTCGCCCCGATCAACGCTCGACCTTTGAACCGGGTGGCGACGTGCCAGCCGTCTCCGAGCACCCTGGCGAACAGGTCGTCGGCGACCACCACCCGGTCGCCGTCACGCGACCGGCGGGCCACCACGTAGGTCGCGTCCGGGTGCACCGCCACCGCGGTGTTGGAGACCAGCGTCCACGGGGTGGTGGTCCAGACGAGCAGGTCGGCGTCCTCGAGCTCGCGCGGCGCGCCCTCGGGCAGCGTGCGCAGCCGGAACCTGACCGTGATGGCCGGGTCGGAGACGGTCTGGTACACGTCCGGCTGACCCATCTCGTGGTCGGACAGCGGCGTGCCGCAGCGCGGGCAGTACGGGCTGATCCGGTAGTCGCGGACCAGCAGCCCCTGCTCGTAGATGACCTCTAGCGACCACCAGACCGACTCGATGTAGCTGGGGTCCATCGTGCGGTAGGCGTGGTCGGTGTCGGCCCAGTAACCCATCCGCCGTGACATCTCCAGCCACGCGTCGACGTGCCTGAGCACGGACTCGCGGCAGCGCGCGTTGAACTCGGCGACCCCGTACGCCTCGATGTCCCGCTTGCCGGTCAGGCCGAGTTCCTTCTCCACCGCGACCTCGACCGGCAGCCCGTGGCAGTCCCAGCCGCCCTTGCGCGGGACATGGAACCCCTGCATGGTCTTGAACCTGGGGAACAGGTCCTTGAAGGTCCGCGCCTCCACGTGATGCGCGCCGGGCATCCCGTTGGCGGTGGGCGGCCCTTCGTAGAAGATCCAGGCCGGTCCGCCCGCGGTCTGCTTCAGTGACCGCTCGAAGATCCCAGCGTCCTGCCAGCGGGTGAGTATCTCGTGCTCAAGCGCGGGCAGGTCGACCTGCGCGGGGAGCGGCTCGAATCCCTGCACCGGCCCAGAGTAGCTGAATCCCCTCCTGGCCGGTTTGCCACCCGCAGCGCGGCGAACTATCCTCCGGTGACCCGCTCTTGTCTTCATCACTCTTTATCACGGGAGGCCGCACATGTCCGCAGCTCCGCGGTCTGATGTCGCCGGGTTTCCGGTCCGGCCGGGCGAGGAGCCCTGGACCACCGCGGAACTCAAGCAGGTGCGGGCCGAGCTCGAGGCGGAGGCCGAAGGCCTGCGCGCGGACATCGCGAAGGCCGCCCGTGACATCGCCGAAGGGCTGAGCGGCTCGGTCCGCGACGCCGGTGACGACGAGGCGGACGCCGGGACGAAGGCGTCCGAGCGCGAGCATGAGCTCGCTCTCTCGCAGAACGCCCAGGACCTGCTGGACCAGGGTGAGCGTGCCCTCGACCGGATCGATGCGGGAACATATGGAGTATGCGAATCCTGCGGCCAGCCGATAGGCAAGGCGCGTCTGCTGGCCTTCCCGCGGGCGACCCTGTGCGTGGCCTGCAAGCAGCGCCAGGAACGCCGCTGAACAGCGCCCCCTCCGGCGCCCCCGGGCGGCCGCGCCGGGTCGCGCTGCTGCTCGCGGTGGCCGTGTTCGTCCTCGCGGCAGACGTCATTTCCAAGGCCATCGTGGTGGCCACCATGCCGGGCCACGCGCCGATACGGCTGCTCGGCGGGCTGCTCACGATCACGCTGACCCGCAACGGCGGGGCCGCGTTCAGCATCGGCACGTCGATGACGATCGTGTTCACCGCCATTGCCCTCGGCGTGATCGTCTACATCCTGCGCGCCGCCAGGAACCTGCGCAGCATCGGCTGGGCCATCACGCTCGGGCTGCTGCTCGGCGGGGCCACCGGCAACCTACTCGACCGGATCTTCCGCGCGCCCGGGCCGTTCCAGGGCCACGTGGTCGACTGGATCGAGCTGCCGCACTGGCCGGTCTTCAACCTGGCCGACTCCTCCATCGTCTGCGCCGGCGTCCTGGTCGTGCTGCTCGCGCTGCGCGGGATCCGGCTCGACGGGACCAAGGCCGCCGGGGAAGCGGACCCGCCGAAGGCCCGTTCCCCGGAACCGGATAGTCCAGAACCGAAATATCCAGAACCGCAGTCAAGGGCCGCCCAGCCCTCGGCAGACGACAGCCGATGACGACGCCCGGCGAACGCCAGGTCGCGGTCCCCGACGGCCTGGACGGCGAGCGGCTCGATGCCGCGCTGGCCAGGATGTTCGGGCTGTCCAGGTCCCGGGCCGCGGAGCTGATCGGTAACGGCATGGTGCTGCTCGACGGGCGGACGGCGTCGAAATCAGACCGCGTGCTGGCCGGGGATCCGCTGCAGGTCACGCTGCCGCCGCCGCGCCCGGCCGAACCCCCGCGGACGGTCGAGGGCCTCGTCATTCTGTACGAGGACGACGACATCGTCGTGGTGGACAAGCCCCGCGGCGTGGCTGCGCACCCGACGCCCGGCTGGTCGGGGCCGACCGTCACCGGCGGGCTGATCGCGGCCGGGCACACCGTGGCGACCAGCGGCGCCGCCGAACGCCAGGGCATCGTGCACCGGCTGGACGCGAACACCACTGGCGTGATGGTGGTGGCCAAGAGCGAGCCGGCCTACAGCGCGCTGAAGCGGGCCTTCCGCGAGCGCACTGTGGACAAGCGCTACCACGCGCTCGTGCAGGGGCACCCCGATCCGCTGCGCGGCACCGTGGACGCGCCGATCGGCAGGCACCCGTCCGGCGACGGCCGGTTCGCGGTGGTCAGCGACGGCCGCCCGAGCGTGACCCACTACGACACGCTGGAGGCCTTCCGGGCCGCCAGCCTGGTCTCGGTGCACCTGGAAACCGGCCGGACCCACCAGATCCGGGTGCACATGGCCGCCATGAGGCACCCGTGCGTCGGCGACCTGCTCTACGGCGCCGACCCGGTGCTGGCTGCCAGGCTCGGCCTGACCCGGCAGTGGCTGCACGCGGTCAGCCTGACCTTCGCGCACCCCGCCGACGGCCGCGAGGTCTCGTTCACCAGCACCTACCCTCCGGACCTGGCCCGCGTCCTGGATATCCTCCGCGCCGAGAGCTGACCCAATGAAGATCGCTGAGCACCTCGACGAGCTGCGCCGCCAGGGCGGGTTGCTGGCCGACGCGGCCGAACGGGCCGGGCTTGACGCGGCCGTGCCGCCGTGCCCGCCCTGGCTGGTCCAGGACCTGCTGCGGCACACCGGGTACGTCCACCGGTGGGCCGCCAGGCATATCACCGAGCGCCCCGGCCAGGTCATCGACGGGCTGCCGGAGGCGGAGATACTGCACGGCGGGGCGGCCGACTCCGACTTGCTCGCCTGGTTCCGCGCCGGCCATGCCGCGCTGGTAGAGACCCTGGCCGGCGCCGATCCCGCCCTGGAGTGCGCGACCTTCATGGCCGCACCGTCCGCGCTGGCGTTCTGGGCGCGGCGGCAGGCCCATGAGACCGCCATCCACCGGGCCGACGCGGAGAGCGCGGCCGGCACCACGCCCGAGTACCCCGCGGAGTTCGCCGCCGACGGGATCGACGAGCTGATCATGGGTTTCGGGCGGCGGCGCAAGTACCAGCCGCCCGCCGGCGCCGCCGGCGGGCGGCTGCACGTGGTGGCCGCGGACACGGGCGACGCCTGGTCCATCGACGCGCACGAGGGACGTATGCAGCCGCGACGTGACACCGGCAACGCCGGCGATGACGCCGGGTGCTCAGTAAGCGGCGCCGCCTCCGGCGTCTACCTGTACCTGTGGAACCGCCTCGACGCCGAGCGGGCAGGTGTCACCGTCACCGGCAATGCCGATCTCCTTGCGTCCTGGCTATCCAGCGTCCGGGTCCGCTGGGACTGACCAGGCCG
>WNFG01007176.1_pt1 | contig 10138 bp, 7 predicted proteins | sample 5400431 | NCBI WGS metagenome assembly WNFG01 (sample SAMN13153346, study PRJNA577476) | soil metagenome | isolation source: 120 cm saprolite under Douglas fir tree site 2 hole 3 replicate 2 | place: USA:California | collected 2015-04-18
GATTTTTGGAGTGCCCCCATATCAGCGGTTCAAAAACAAACCCATTTCCCGCTTGCTTTTCTCCGTGGCTCCGCGCCTCCCGAGCGAAGATTTTGACCGGAGCGAGGCAAGCCGATTTCTCACGGCACTGCGCGTGCGGGGAAAATATCCGGCCAGCGACTCCCTCAGAATTTCAAGCGACCGCCGCGCGACGCCCAGACGTTTCCGGTCGCCGCACTCGGTTGCGATCCACGCCATCATCAGGGCCCTGGAAAGTTCGCCCTGCGCATGGGGAGGGCACACAACAATCTCCGCTACCTCATCCCAGTACCGATCAAGCAGGTCGGCCGCCTGCATTACCCGCGGTTCGATGCGGCGTCCCCGGCGGACCAGTCGCAGGAGATCGGCCTGAGTATCCTTACCCAGGCAGGCGATTCCCTCGAACTCATCCAGCAGTTCATATTTGCCTCCCGTGGAGCTCGGCATCCGGACCAGCGGAACGCCGTAACTGAGGGCCGTAATGCACGCATGCAGGCTTGAGGCGAAGACCAGCTCCGAACGGCCGATGATTTCGGCCATCAGTCGCGGCGCGGGCCAATCGCGTTCCAGGCGGACTGCGCCTTTCATCGCCGGAAATTTTTCGGCGCGGTCCCCGTGGCACCAGCAGACAGGCAGAATGACAACGCTGTTCTTTCCGGTCAGTTCGGAAAGAGACTGAATCGCGCCCTTGTGCTTTGCCACACCTGTACTCGCCTGGACGACAATATAGTTCCCCGTGACACCCCGCGACGCCTTCCACTGCCTGAATGCGGCGCTTTCATCTTCAAGCGGCCACAACCGTGACAGACTGAATGCGGTGTCGGGCAGTAGTCGGATGTTGGCTTCCGGAGCCACCTGGGCAAGACCATCGCGGGACATAACGTCCCGAACGCCGATAAAGTAGCTGGCGGAAAATACCCGGCGGACCAGTTCATCGTGCCAGGCCGAACGCGACCATCCTGTCGAAGCCCCGACCGCATTCCAGATCACCGGTTTGCCCGCCAGGGCTGCCAGAACCGCCGGGGTCAGCCAGTACGCGAAAGGCAGTCCGGCATTTGCGGGCATCGCCACCGGATAGCGTCGGTCGAAGCGGACGATCTGACCGCCTCCGATCAGCATCGCGGAGAGCGTTGCAACGGATGCGGCAAACTCTTTCATCGACCGCACCTGAAACGGCCAGGAAAATTCGGACTTTGCGGTCACCGAAAAAGGAATGACTTCAATATCGGGGTCACGGCGCTTCAGAGCCGCCGCCGCAATCTGCGGGAAAAGAAGATCGCCATAGTTCTGAACATCGAAGGTCCCGGCGATGCCAACGATTTTTTGGGAGCACAGCTCCTCAGGAACTGACAGGCATTCGTTTCGGGAATCGGTCTGTTGATACTTGAGCGGCGACAATCGCAACGACTCCCTGGGGTCTCTGTGGATGTATGAATCAAATCTATCTTCGCGCAAATCGGGCCGTAAATAAGGCCCCGTTGGATAGACCTTGGCCACACCCGACTAATGCTCTGTGAGCAGACCCTCTGCGTGTCAAAGCACCCACAACGTCTCTTTCAGGACACGGAATTCCACCGAAAAATCATAATTAACTTGTTTGTTTTCAATGTATTAGCCTTTGGCACACCCTTTGCAATTCCTATGTGCAGCAAGCGAAACACAAGGGGGACAACAACATGCGGCGGCAGATTGAACACACGAAAAAAGACAGACTGGCAGTCATTGCGATCACGATCTTCTGGCTCATCGCTCTTACAGCGCTATCGGCTTCGGCCCACGGACTGGAAAACACTCCGTCCAATATCAGCGCCGGACCAAAAACGCCGGCTCCTTCCGCCCCGGTTTCTTCCGACAGCCCGATCGCGGCCCGCCCCCGGCCTTCGACCGAGGCCGGTCTGACCTCCGATCAAGAACCCGGAGCGTCGGAACCAAAGACAAAGACCCTCGACCGCTTCATTCTCGTCAGCATTCCCGACCGCCGCCTGGCTCTCATCGACAACGGCGTGGTGGTGAAGACCTATGAGATCGCCGTGGGCGCCGAGGACAGCCCCAGCCCCACCGGCGACTACACCATCGTCAGCCGCGTGACCGACCCGGTCTGGTACCACGAAGGCAAGACCGTCGCTCCGGGCAAAGCGAACCCGGTGGGCTCGCGCTGGATGGGTCTGAGCCTCAAAGGCTACGGAATCCACGGAACCAACCGCCAGAGCTCTGTCGGCAAAGCCGTCTCCCACGGCTGCTTCCGCCTGAAGAAAAAGGACGTGGAAGAGCTCTTCACCCTGGTGAAAATCGGCGACGTGGTCACGATCCGCGGAGAACGCGATGAGCTGGTCGCGACAGTGTTTGGTGCCGATACCAAGATCGCTGCCGGCTTGTAGCTGGTGGGCTGCTGGCTTCTGGCTGCTAGCTGCCGGCGAGTGCGTACTTGGAGCGGTCACGACAATACCAAATACCAACTACCAAATACCCGCCAGCCACAAAGCGATAAAGCCCGAAGCGAACCACCAGCAGCCAGAAGCCAGCAGCCAGCAGCCCGAAGGAGAACTACCATGCTGATCCTGAAATACCTGCTACTCACCACCGGTTACGGCCTGCTGACGCTGGCCGCAGCCATTGCGCTGAACAATCTTTATAAGGTCGTCCAGTATCGCCGCCAGTTGGGCAAAACGGAGCCGGCGAACCAGCCGGATGAAACTTCGGTATCCACAAGAGCGGTGGATCCCGAAGTGCCCGCGAAGCCACAACTGCACTGGACCACTGCGAAGTGGGCGGTGCTCGGGGCCTGGCTGCCAATCATTCTCGCCGGCGGGATCGCGGTAGTCCCCAGCGGGATGGGCGGCATCAGAGTGAGCCAGACCTCGGGCACCCGCCCGGGCACGCTCTATCCGGGGGCGCATTTCATTACGCCTCTGGTGGATACGATCGTGCTCTACGACATCCGCGACCAGGTGCTCAGCACATCGTCCTCATCGCGCAATGCAGCCGAGTCGCTGACCGGGGCCAAACCTGAAACCGAAAAGAACCGTCGACCCGAAATCTTCACCGTGCAATCGAAAGAAGGCCTGAACGTTGGCATGGCCATTACGGTCCGTTACCGTCTGGACGCGCGGCGTCTCGATTACATCCACGCCAATCTTCCGCAGCCGGTCGAGCGGGAACTGGTGCCGCCGGTCGTGGCCAGCGTCTTCCGCGAGTTGGCGCCCAGCTATACGGTGCGCGAGGTGTTCGCCACCAAACGCGAGGAGATCCGGCAACTGGCCACCAGCCGCATCACCAGCCGCCTGGGCGCGGACGGCATCATCGTAAAAGAGGTCATGCTGCGCGACATCCAGCTTCCCGAAGAGTATGCGAAGGGACTCGAAGACCTGCTGCTTAAGGAGCAGAAGGACGAAGGCATGTCCGTGGAAACCAGCATGAAGGAAAAACAGGTGAGAATCGCCGAACTGGAGGCAGAGGCGGAGAAGGTCCAACAGGTGAAGCAGGCCGAAGGCGCGGCGGCGGTGCATGTGTTGCAGGCGAAGGCGGAATCCGACGCCATGCAGTACACGCTGCCGCTGAAAGAGAAGCAGATTCAGCAGTCACGGCTGGAAGCCGAGGCCCGCAAAGAAACCACGGTGAAAAACGCCGAGGCCATGGCCGAGGCCAAGGTCATCGACAGCAAGGCGGAGATGGAACGGCGCGGCCTGCTGGCCGACGCCGAAGCCGGACGCATCCGCAAGATCGCGGCGGCCGACGGCGAACGCATGAAGTCGGAAGCCGTGCTGCTGCGGCAGAACCCGCTTCTGATCAACAAGATCATCGCCGAGCGTCTGTCAGACAAGCTGCAGGTCATGATGGTGCCTTCGGATTCGAAGATCTTCTTTAACGACGTAATGAAGGGCGGCATTACGCCTCAGGTACTGGATAAGAACGAGGCCGACCAGGAATCGGAAGCCGATGACGACGATTCCGACAACAACCAGTCGAGCCGGACCGCCAGCCAGACGAACACGCAGCCGGCCATGCCCGCGCGCAGAGCTGAAGTCCGCCGGAGATAATCCGGCGGTTCGATATTCCGCCGGAAATCCAAACGGGTGCGCCGTCTCCGCCGGGACGGCCCCCGTTCCGGCGGAACAAACCCGATCGGCCGCGAATCAACGCGAATGAACGCGAATTTTCACGAATGAATAATGATGATGATGAGAAATAGCCGGTTGTCCTGGGCAGGCAGTCATGACGGTCCTCCAAACACGATCTTCCGATGTCCCGATCTGCCGATGTCCCGATGTCCCGATGATTTCACCGCCGTGCTACACTCCATTCCATCCAATGCTGACGCGCACAATCAGGCTCACTCTCGCGCTGTTTTTATCGTTGATCTTCATTTCAGCGACGCCGCTTTCCGCGCCCCTGAGCGCCCAGGAAATTCCGGCCTGGCAGACGGTGGCCGGCGACTTTGTGCGTGAGATCCTGAACCGCGGCGGATCGCCTTCCGCCGTGCTGGTGAGTTTTGAAAATATCTCCTCCTCGCCGGCTGCCGATCTCGATTCGCTCAAGAGGGCGATGCTCGACAACTTCCAGAAAGCCGGTGTGCGGCTGGTCAAGCCGGAGTTCGCGCTGGCGGAAATCAGAATCACTTTTTCCGAAGACTGGCAGGACCACGTCTGGGTCGCGGAAATTCGCCAGGGGCCGAGCACTCAGACGGTCATTAAACGGTTTGCCAAACTGCCGAAGACCACTTCTTCCCGCGCTCCCCTGCTCACCATCCGCAAAAACCTGGTCTGGCAGCAGGAAGGACCCATCCTCGACTTTGCCGCGGACGGGCCCAACCTCTTCGTTCTTGAGCCCGACCAGCTGACCGTCTACATCAACGACGGCGGGAAGTGGCGGGCAAAGGAGACCCTGGCCATTTCGCACGACCGCGCATGGCCGCGCGATCTTCGCGGACGGCTCCACGTTTCCGGATCGCAGATCACCGCTTATTTTCCAGGAACGCTGTGCACGGGCAGCAGCTCTCCGCCGGCCATGCAGTGCCGCAACGGAGACGATCCCTGGCAGATCGACCCGGGAAAGCTCGCGGCGTTTTTCAGCCCCGCGCGAAATTTCTTTACCGGCGTGCTCGCCGGCCAGAGCGCGGGCGAATCCGTGCCGCCCTTCTTTTCCGGCGCGACCCTTGAAACCAGCGACTCGCGCCAGTGGATATTCGCGGGCATCGACGGCCACGCCCGCATCTATCTGAACAATCTCGCCTCTCCGGCGGCCATCGTGAATAACCAGGGCAGCGACCTGGCCTCTCTGCAATCGAACTGCGGCAGCGGAAAACAAATCCTGGTCAGCGCCCCCGGCGATCTTACCCGGAACGACAGTTTGCAGGCCTTCGAGATTCAGAACCGCGAGGCCGTGCCCGTAAGCTCCGCCTCCGAGCTTTCCGGCCCGCTGGTCGCGCTCTGGCCGGGAGAGAACGGTACGATCCATGGCATCGTTCTGTCGCTTACCACCGGAAGATATGAGGCGTGGAGTTTTGGGGTTGGGTGTGGGTAGAGAGCTTCTGGCTGGTAGCTATTAGCTGCTGGCTAAAGCGTTCGGGCTGCCGGTTTGTAACTCGCCTGCGGAAGATTGCAAGCGGCCGGCGATACTCCAGCACCGGAGGCGCGGAATAACGTAGCCCAGCCCGGAAGGGCTGGGTGGGGCCGCGAAATGGATCGAGCCCCGGAGGGGCGACACATGCCCGCATGACGTTGCGGCTTTTGTCTGAATGATCGTCCGGTCTGAATTTTTTGGCCAGGAAACGCACATGATTTCTCATCGAATCAACATCACGCGCCTGACGATGGCTTGCACCTCCATCCTCCTTATCCTCCTGCCGGCGACGCCGGCCTTCGCCGGAACCCGCCCACACTACGGCGGCACCGTCCGCGTGCTGGTGCAACATAAAATCATGTCGCTCGATCCCATGGCGGAAAGCGATTACTCCACCGAACGCGACAAACTTGCCGGCCTGATTTTCGAAACGCTGACCTCCATCGACAACCAGGGACACATCCGCAACGTGCTGGCCTTCGCGTGGCAGCCCGATTCCAGCCGCCGCATCTGGCAGTTCCAGCTTCGCAACGCCGTCTTTCATGACGGAACCCCGGTCACCTCGGCGGCGGTCATCGCGAGCCTCAAGGCCGCGGCCCCGGACTGGAAGTTCACCGCCAACGGACGCCAGATGTTTTCGATTGAAACTCCGTCCCCTTCTCCTCACCTGGTCGAAATCCTTTCGCTGCCGAAGTATTCCATCGTCAAACGGCTGCCTGACAATTCCCCGGTCGGCACCGGTCCGTTTAAAGTCAGCACCTGGCTGCCGGGAGAGCGCGCCGTTTTCACCGCCAGCGAAGATCACTGGGGCGGACGTCCCTTTCCCGATGCGGTCGAAGTAACCATGGGCAACTCCCTGCGCGAGCACCTCATGGAGCGCAACCTCGGCCCCGACCATGCGACCGAACTCAATCTCGACCAGGTGCGTGGCATTGAATCCGCGAGCCAAAATCTGGTGTTCTCGCGGCCAGCGGAGCTTCTGGTGGTTGTTTTTCTGCAGTCCGATAAAACTTCGGTCGGCGCGAAGAAGCCCGTGAATCCCCGCATTCGCGAAGCGATCGCCCTCGCCACCAACCGCGCGGCCATCAACAATATCCTGTTCCAGAAACGCGGCGCTCCCGCAGGCAGTCTGCTGCCCCAGTGGATGACCGGCTACGCCTTCCTCTTCCCTGCCGCTCCGGACGTTGACCAGGCCCGCAAACTGCGCACGGAAGCCGGTGCGTCCGGCCCGGTGTCGCTGGCCTATGACTTTTCCGACGCGGGCGCGAAGATCGTCGCCGAACGCATCGCCGTGGATGCCCGCGAGGCAGGCATCACAGTACAGCCCTTTGGCGACGGACATATCAACAGCCGCGCGGGGAGAAAGGCCTCCAGCGCCGATGCCGTTCTGCTGCGCATGCCTCTGCGTTCGGTGGATGCCGCCGCAGCCCTCGCCGGCCTGGCCGACGACCTCGACATGGACACCGAGAACACGGCGGCGATCATGAAGGCCGGACGCCCCGACGAACTTTTTGGCGCCGAGCAAAAAATTCTGGAGACCTTTCGTGTCGTTCCGATCGTGCATCTGCCCCAGACACTGTGGCTGAACCGAAACGTTCACAACTGGCAGCAGCAGGCGAACGGCGGATGGAGACTGGAGCAGGTGTGGACCGAGAGTGGGCGGTAAGAGAATTTGGTAATTGAGTAATTTGGTAATTGGGTAATTTGGTTCGAGGCCAGCAATACAGGCCGGCGGAAAAATGCGCGGGCAACTGTAGAAGAGGGCGGCTTCAGCCGCCCGTTGAAAGCGACAGGCTTCCGGGCTTCAGCCCCGGGTTTACCGATGGACAGCGAGATTCATAAGAAGGATTTTGAATTGAAGGAATGCAGACAATCATGAGCGACGAAGCCCTCAACGCTAAAACCGGGGCTAAAGCCCGGAAGCCTGTCGCTTCCATCGGGCGGCTGAAGCCGCCCTCTTCTACAGTTGCCCATGCATTTTCCCGCCGGCCTGCATCGTTGACCCCGAATCCAATTACCAAATTACCCGATCACCCGATCACCCGATTCTCCTATGTCGCTGCGCACTAAATTACTGCTGCTGGTCTCGCTCTCGATCGCCGTGAGCGTGGGGGCAGTGGCATGGCTGATCGAGGTCCGTACCCGGGCATCCTTCCGGGAGCTCGATCAGGCGCGCACTCAGGCGCTGGTGGACCAGTTTCATCGCGAGTTCGACCGCGAGGCCACGGACATCACACAGGCCGTGGAATCCATCGCCAACTCCGAGGCGATGTTTCAGATGGCGCTCGATATTTCCAACGGCGCCGATCTTTCGGCTTACGTTCATGCGTCCGCTTCTCCCGCGGCCAATCATCACCTCGATTTTCTCGACCTCTTTCTTCCCGACGGCACTATCATTTCTTCCGCGCACTGGCGCGCCCGCTTTGGATACAAACTGCGCTGGTTCCTGAATGACGCGCAGTCCCTTCCCGGTCAGACCTTCCTCAAACAGGTGGAGACGCCCCAGGGCAACGTGCTGGGCATGTTATATATCCGGACGCTCAAAGTCCGGGGCTCGACCTACTACATCGTCGGCGGACGCCGCATCGACAAGGCCCTGTTGCAGAGCCTTTCCACGCCCGCCGGAATGCGGGTCTTCATCTACAGCGCATCCGACCTGGGCGGCGGCGAGTTTCTTGGCTCCACCAGCGACGCCGTCGACCAGACGAAGCTGATACCGCTCATTCAGCGGGCGATCGCGCAGAAGAAGGATGTCTCTTCCACCGTCGAGTGGAGTTCGGGCGAGCAGGAAGTCTTTCACGCCATGCCTCTGCCGGCATTTGCCGGAAAGGCGGCAGCCGTGCTGCTGGTGGGCAACTCGCTGGCGCAGCAGGTGGCGCTCGAACAGCGCATCAATCGCATCGGACTGCTGATTGCCGGCTGCGGTGTACTGTTCGGTGTGATTGTGAGCGCGGGCGTTGCGACGCGCATGACGCGTCCGCTGCAGGACCTGGCCACGGCGGCCCGGGAGATCGGCAAAGGCAACTGGGCGGCCCGGGTCGAGCCCGCCTCGCACGATGAAATCGGCCAGGTGGCGACCGCCTTCAACAACATGGCCGGCGAACTTACCACCCAGAAAGAAAGGCTGCTGCAGGCGGAACGCGTGGCTGCCTGGCGCGAACTGGCCCGCCGCCTGGCGCATGAACTGAAGAACCCGCTCTTCCCCCTGCAGATTACGGTGGAAAACCTGCTGCGCTCGCGCCAGGCCGGTCCGGAGCAGTTCGAGGAAGTCTTTCGCGAAAGCACTTCTACGCTGCTGGAAGAAATCGCCAACCTGAAGACCATCATCAGCCGTTTCAGCGATTTCTCAAAAATGCCCGCGCCCGAGCTGCAGTCCGTGGACCTCAACGATCTGGTCCTGAGCGTGGTAAAACTTTTCCAGGGACAGCTCATGCGCGAACCCAACCGCATCCTGCCCGATTTGCAACTGGGCAGCGTGCCTCCGGTAAGCGCCGATCCCGCGCTGATACGGCGCGTGATTGAAAACCTGGTGCTCAACGCCATCGACGCCATGCCGCGGGGCGGTAAGCTGATCTTTCTGTCGGCGGTGGCCGATCGCTACGCCATCCTCGACATCACCGACACCGGCACAGGACTCACCCCGGAAGAATGCGAAAGACTCTTCACGCCGTATTACACTTCCAAGCAGCACGGCACCGGACTGGGCCTCGCCATCGCACAATCGGTCATCAGCGATCATCACGGCAAGATCACAGTGCACAGCACGAAAGACGTGGGAACGACGTTTCATATAGAGTTGCCGAGCAAAAACCATTGGCCGCGAATAAACGCGAATGAACGCGAATCAGAGCGAATAGGGCTTTGGGATTTATTTTTGATATACCTGCAAGATTTTCGGTCGCCCGCGTACATATATCAGCGGATGAAAGCCCGCAATTTTTGGGAATAATAAGGGAAGGCGCATGAGTTTGCAGAACCATCTGACGACATTCAACGACCAGCGAAAAAAACACTGGGAGTTGTGCCATGACATTATTGAAGTGTTTTATGCGGTATATAACGAACTAGGCTTTGGATTTCTTGAGGCCGTCTACGAAGAGGCCCTTGCCCTGGCGCTGACCGAAGCGGGCTACATAGTCGCGCGGCAGGTGTCTGTTCCTGTGTGGTTTCGCGGACGACGCATTGGCGTAATAATCAATGATTCGGTGCTACTGGAGTTAAAAGCCGCGCGCACGCTTGATTCATCACACGAAGCCCAGTCGTTGAACTACCTGAGGGCGACCGAAATTGAGGTCGCACTTTTGCTGAACTTTGGACCGAAACCTCATTTCAGAAGGTATGTTTTTGAAAATACAAGAAAAAAAATTCGCGTTCATTCGCGTTAATTCGCGGCTAATCCGCTCCCGACCATGAAGGCAAACCTACTCATCATCGACGACGACGCCAACACCCTGGCATCGCTTTCCCGCGCCTTTCGCCTGGCCGGGCATGAGGCGACCGTGTGCGACAATCCGGCGCGCGCGCTGGAAATCGCGAAGTCCGAGCCATTCGACCTGATTTT
>WNFG01006083.1_pt1 | contig 10136 bp, 9 predicted proteins | sample 5400431 | NCBI WGS metagenome assembly WNFG01 (sample SAMN13153346, study PRJNA577476) | soil metagenome | isolation source: 120 cm saprolite under Douglas fir tree site 2 hole 3 replicate 2 | place: USA:California | collected 2015-04-18
GCCAAGGGTCCGCACCCGGACCTGATCGCTGGACAGTAGCGGCCCCACGATCCGCATCCCAAACGTCTCGGCAGTACCAGCCATCGTTTGCCTACTTCTTGGTTTTCGTCGTTTGCACCTTGCCCGCTCTCGACATCGCATGAGCAGAATCTCGTTTCATCGTCTTGATGAATTCGACACGCCGGAGGCGGTTCGCGGACCAATCCTCGTCGATGGCTACCATTCCCGCGAGGGAGGACCAATCTAATGGCCGAGAACATCGACTACGGCCTTGTCGCATTTGGTCCCAACAACAGGCACAACAACAGCCGACGTGTTGATCACCCCAACGCGGGCTCTCTTCATCCCGAAGAGAGACACACAACCCAGGCAGCCGACGGCGAGGGAACGATGCAATTTTGCCGAGCTGATCGCCGAGGCGACGGCAACGGTACCAAGCTCTTAGTACGCGCTGAACATGCTGCGCTCGCGAAACCAGACGGCGCCGAAGGTTAGGGCCGCTCTCTCGGTCGTGGCACGGTCAACTGCCAGTTGACCTGATCGCCTTGATGAGGTAGATGGAATTTATCTGCTGTGAGGGGGAAATCATGAGAGTCCTTCTTAGCGTTGTTCTGTCGTGCTCGATCGAGTAACGCCGGATGGGACTAGACGGCGCCCATGGAATCGACCCGAACATCCTTCAACTCGGGCGTTTCTCTGCCGGACGGAAGGGTCGTATTCGCAACGGGTGGCGACGATCCGTTTACCTGTCGTGCGACCGTCTACGTAAAAGCGGCGCCAGAAAGCAATCAGATCATCGCCAGGATCGGCAGTCGTCAGCAATTCACCAAAGATCCGATTGAAGTGCTCAGGGGGAGGTAACGATGATGAAGACGCGAGGATTCGTTTGGCCTTTATTAGCCCTGGTCATTGGTAATGCAAATGCTGAAGGGCTTGGTACATTCTCGGAATGGTCTCCACCCGTGAATCTAGGGCCGGTGGTAAATTCGGGCATCAATGACGCCACTCCCGCATTGGCGCCCAACGGGTTGAGCCTATATTTTCGCTCTGAGCGTCCAGGTGGCTACGGTGAGTCGGATATCTACGTCTCACAGCGCATGGGCTTGGGCGCTCCCTGGGAAGAGCCAAGGAATCTCGGCCCAAATATCAACACTCCGGGCTTTGAAGGAGGACCGAACTTTTCGCCCGATGGACTCCGCTTATACTTCATTACTGCCCGAACTGGAGCATGCGGTGGACCGGGAGATCGGGACGTATGGGTGTCGACGCGCGACAATGCGACAGATGACTTCGGCTGGGGCCTTCCCGCGCATCTTGGTTGCAGATTGAACTCAGAATTTAACGAAGGTGGTCCGAGCATATTTGAGGACCCAATTGCGGGCGAGACTACTCTCTACTTTGACAGCATAAGACCGACACCGTTTTGGGGCATCTACGCAAGCCGATTGCGACCTGATGGCTTGTTCGGATTCGCTTCCAACGAATACGAGCTAAACAGCACATATGGTGATGGAAAACCGTCGATTCGTCGCGATGGACTTGAAATCATCTGGTCTTCAATGAGACCAGGCTTCGGCGGCAGAGACCTATGGGTGTCGACGCGGGAAACGGTTTATGACGCCTGGTCTAGCCCAGTAAATCTCGGCCCGGTAATTAATACGGAATGGGGCGAATCATCACCCTATATATCTGACGATGGTACCATGCTGTTCTTCGACTCAGATCGTCCGGGGGGCTACGGGCCTCGTGATATCTACGTCGCGACGCGGCAAAGGCTTTAGCTGCGTGCGCACCGCTCGTCCCTACCAGGCTGTCACCACTGAAGTCGCCGACGAGCTTGGAACTTGATCTCATCGCCGGGGGCGCGAGCTGCTATCCAACTTGCACTTCGTAGCGCTTATTGGGGCCGTCAACTACGCGCGGGAAGCCCTCACCGCGCTGATCTAAATTTGGTGGACCGATAAAATCAGGGTCGCCGGCAATCGCAGAACTGCCAGCGGTCGAGTCTCGTGCAAAGGGTTGAAGATTTTGTCCTTCGTGGACGACTCGCCGAACGCTGGACACGCCGCGCATCTGATCGGTCGCTTGTTGTCCGTGGTGGGCTTATCTCCATTGGGTATCACTTTCCCCTTTCCCTCAGGATCCGCTCGCCGTTGCGGGCAGCGCCGGTGTGACAATTTTGAATATGGAAGCAGCAATGGGTTTGCTGCTGCCAATTCCCGCTTGACTCTGGGTGGGGATTCCTCGAGCATCGCGTTCAAAGGTATCCGTCGCAGGGAGCCTTTCTGTCTCTGGGAGGGTAGCATGGCAACTCCGAACAAGATTAGGGCCGTGCTCTGTGGAGCGCTGGCGGTGTCCGGTGTTGTGATCGCCGTCGCAGCCCAGGCGCAGGATGTATCTTTTGTCGCGCGCCGGGATTTTGACGCCGGAAGCCGCCCTTCTTCCGTTGCGGTGGGCGACTTCAACGGCGACGGAGTGCCGGACCTGGCCGTGGCCAACGCCAGTTCCAACAACGTCTCGGTGCTCTTGGGCTACGGCGACGGGAGCTTCCAGGCCGCGCGAAGCTTCGGGGTGGGGACCAATCCTAGGTCCGTTGCAGTGGGCGACTTCAATGGCGACGGGCTGCCGGACCTGGCCGTGGCCAACTCCAGCTCCAACAACGTCTCGGTGCTCTTGGGCCACGGCGATGGAAGCTTCCAGGCCGCGCGAAGCTTCGCGGCCGGGAGCGGCCCTACCTCCGTCGCAGTGGGCGACTTCAACGGCGACGGGGTGCCGGACCTGGCCGTGGCCAACGCAGGCTCATCTCCGTACTTCCGCAATGGTTCAATTTCTATCTTACTCGGCACAGGCGACGGAGGCTTCACGGCGGCTCAAACAATCGCTGCTGGCGATACTCCCGCTGCCATTGCTGTAGCTGACTTCAACGGTGATGGCGCATCTGACCTGGTGGTTGTCAATAATGGCTATTTCGTGGACGACGGAGAGGGAGGGTACACCTTTTACGAGGGCGACACGTTCAGGCTCTTCCTCGGTTACGGAGATGGGACGTTTCGGTTGGGCGTCGTGGTAGGGGTAGCACGCGCGCCTATTTCCGTTGCGGTAGGCGACTTCAACGGCGACGGGGTGCCGGACCTGGCCGTGGCCAACTACTATACCAACAACGTCTCGGTGCTCTTGGGCAACGGCGATGGGAGCTTCCAGGCACCGCGAAGCTTCGGGGCCGGGCACAATCCTTCTTCCCTCGCCGTGGGCGACTTCAACGGTGACGGGATGCCGGATCTGGCCGTGACCGACGACGTTTATCCCTCCGGCGCCGGCACCGTCTCGGTGCTGATCAACAACACGCCCCAGTAGCACCATCGCTTGTTACACAAACTTGATACAAATTTTGCCCTTCGATGTTGAAGGACTCGGGGGCCGTCTCTACGGAGGAATCCACTACACCTTCGACAACGAAACCGGCCTTCGCGCCGGCATTTACGTGGGTCAGAAGATCCGAACGCTGCGCTTCACCGCCGACGATTCGGATTGACGTCGAGGCGGGCCGAGCCGGGATCAAGCTGTGAAGCCGGGTGGGACGCTCTCCGATTTCGGACACAAATCAACGGTGCGAAGCGGCGGGATGAGGAGATCGGGCTCGGTCGCGGCGGCCAGATCGCTGGCTGATTTTCTTCTCTATGAAGTCCTGGATTTCGCGGTGCTGGTCTTCCGTCAACTGGAGATTTCGCGTCCTTCCAATCACTTTCTTCAATTGGTCCTCAGACATTCGAGCCGTCCAGCGCTCCTCTCGCAAGTCGAAGATCCTGAGGGCCGCCGGCTTCGCCGTGCCCAGCGCGCCGTCGTGGCAACTACCGCAGTGCTTCTCGACCAGCTGGCGCACGCCCTTTTCGAGCGGATCCCCGCCTGGGTGAACCGGTTCCGCAGCGACCAACCAGGGAGCGCTGCAGGCCAGGAGAACCACCGTGGTGAAGGCGTACGAATCCAACGCACCGACCTCCAGAGCTCCGCTCGACTCCTCGAGTGCGCTTACCCTAACCCTGCCGAGATTTCAAACCGCCCGAGGTCCGGCGATGAGCTGCTCAGTGCCGGATTTCGGCCGCTCGCAGCGTCTGGACTTCGACCAGGCGTCGACGCTCCATCCGTTTGACGCTTGCTGCCAACGCGAGGAAAACGATCACCGGAACGCAAGCAACGAAAAGCCGCAGCCATCCGGTGGTACCCACCCAAGCGATCGCGCATGCCCCGGCAATGAGCATCGCCCCCCAGCCAGTCGCCATGATCGGCAGGTGACCGACTCCAAAAGCGAGTGGCCGCTGATAGAGGTGGGATCGGTGCGCCTGGAAAATGTCCTCCCCGTGCAACGCCCGGCGCACCAGGGTCACCGTGGCATCGAGCAGGAACATCGCGATGGCCAGCAGCCACACCGGAATCGGCGTTTGGCTGCTGCTCGGAAGAAGCGGAAGGGTCGCGAATGCAAAACCAATCGCGGTCGAGCTCACATCGCCCATGAAGACTGTCGCCGGTGGAAAGTTGAACACCAGAAGGCCCATGCTGGCGCAAGCCAGCAACACCATCAGACTGCCGGTCAGATCGGAACCGCCCAGGAATGCAACGATGGCGACCGCGAGGGACGCGATCACCGCCTGGCCCGCGGCCAGGCCATCGATGCCATCCATGAAGTTATAGACGTTGGTTATCCAGACGATCGAGAAGATGGTTGCGGCAATGATCATCACGCCCTGGATCCCGCTGGCGTTGAGAATGGGCGAAGCACCGGTGCTCCGCAGAAAAAACACTAGCGAGGTGGCGACGAGAATCTGGACCACGAGCCGCTTGGCGATCGAGACACCTCGGACGTCCTCGATGAAGCCGAGAACCGAGATCGCCAAAATCGCACCCAGGACCGCGAGCTCGGGGCTGCGCCAGAGCTCCGGTCCCAGCAGCAAACACCCACAGAGCAGGAAGGCGAGGACGATGCCGATGCCGCCAATGCGAGGCGTCGGGTCGAGATGAGCGCTGCGAAGATTGGGACGGTCGAACCACCTTCGCCGCGACGCGATCGCCTTCGATGCATAGGTGATCAGAATCGACAATGTCAGACATAGCACGGCGAGAATCCAGCTCGCGCTACGCATCAATTCCCCGGATCCAATCGGCCGTTGATTTCAAGCCCTCGGGGAGATCGACAGCCGGTTTGAATCCGCAAGTTTTCGCGAACGCGGACCCATCGAAGGCGGCGTCCGACGCCAAAGTTCGCGCGCTGACCGTGAAGCTGGTGGGCCGGCCAATCAGATAGGGTGAGACGGTATCCACGAGCCGGGTGGCCGCGGTGACGACCCGCAGCGGAAGCGGAGGGGGTGAGCGCCTTCCAAAAGCGGCGAAAGCATGACGATGAATCTGATCCAGGGTCGCCGGCACCGGCGGCGCAACGACGTAGGTGCCGCACAGGGCGCCCGCCGCGCTGGAAGCGTTCAGCAGCGCCTGGGCAGCGTCGCCGAAGAAAAGGCAGCTCTTCTTTGCCGAGCCTGCGCCGATGGGCCAGTACCGGCGCCGATGGATTGCCCGCATCAGCCGTTCCATGTTGCCTCTACCGCGGGGTCCATAGAGAAGCGGGAAGCGCAGGATGACAAATTCTAGGCCTCGCTCAGCTTCAGCTCTGAGCTGGTGCTCTGCCCACCACTTGGTCCTTGCGTAATCCGACGCATTTCTTGGACCCTCTTCGGACGTGCCGTATTGGAGCGCCGCGACCGAGCTCGCGAAGACCAATGGAATCCGATGTCGTCGACAGGCGCTGGCAATGCGCGCCGTCGCGTCGACGTTTGTCCTCCAGGCGATCGCCCTATCGCTTTCGGTGGCGATCGACCGGTGAACGTAACCGGCGAGGTGGAACGCCGTTTCGCATCCGCGAAGCGCACCATCCCAATCGACCTCCGCGATGTCCGCGGCGATGAATTCCTCGAGCTGGTTCGCGCCGTCGGGCGGCTGGTGTTTGGCGATGCCAACGACGCGGTGGCGCCGGCCAATCAGCACCTTGCTCAGCGCATGCCCGAGACCACCAGTGACACCTGTGACCAGCACGCGAGACATGTGGGCACCGAGAAACCGGCTGCCTTGTAGCCGAGTCCCTCAACTGGTTTGGCCGCTGGAAACCGGCGACGGCCCCCTGCGTTAGAGGACAGTTCGAAACGGCTAGACGTTAGCCGAGCGTCGGTGCACCGCCTGTTTTGCGCGAGCAGGATAAACAAACAGCTCGGAGACCTGCCTGGCGATCAGCGCACCACCCGCCACTACATCATGTAACAACTCTTGACTGAGTCGTGACACCCATCCGATGGCTTGGTTTTCCAGAAGCAGGCACCCGCGATTGCGCCCAGCACCGGCAAGACGCTAATACATCCCAACAGGACCGCGCGATTTTCGGGGAGCGAACGATGACTGAACAACCAGCGAGAGGAGACGATCTCGCCTCGAAGACGTGCGTTCCGTGCAGAGGTGGCGTTCCGCCACTGAAGGGCGAACAGCTCAAAGGTTACCGTTCTCAAGTCCCGGCATGGCAAGTCGTCAACGAGCATCACCTCGAACGAACCTTCAAGTTCCCCGACTTCAAAACCGCTCTCGCGTTCGCCAACCAGGTCGGCAATCTCGCCGAGGAGCAAGGTCACCACCCGGACATTCTGCTCGCCTGGGGCAAGGTTGCCGTGACCATCTGGACGCACAAGATCGACGGCTTGACCGAGAGCGATTTCATCCTCGCGGCGAAGGTCGATCGCTTGAAATGAGGGCGCGGAAACCCTCCGTTCAGACCAGCTTGGTCAGGTCCGAATAGCAACGCTTGGCCGGTTTTCCGGTCTCGATCGGAAGCTTCTCTCCGGCCCAGCCCGCCTCCGCCACCCTACCCAGCCCGTCGCGCGCGCCGCCATAGCCAGCGCGCTGATCGACGACTTGTCGATAGCCCGCGGACTCGAGGAGCTGGACGGCTCTCAGCGAGCGCCCACCGGCCTGACAACCAATCACCAGCCGCGAATCCTTGGGAAGGACCGCTTCGACGACTTGCAGAAAATCCGGGTTGGGCATCATTCCGGAGGGTCCGGCGTGCATCAGGGGAATGTTGACCGCGCCGGAAGGATGTCCTTGCTCGAACTCCGGTTCGGACCGCACATCGACATAGGTCCAACCTTCGTCCATCAACGCCTTGGCTTCCTTCGGGGAGATTCGCTTCATCGATACCGGCTACTCCAATGCCGAAATCAAGTCCAGGGGGCTTAACACGGAGTCCATCTTGCCGGCGGTCGAAAGTACGCCTGGGCTCGTGAGAGCGCGCCCGATGCCTGGTTCGAAGCGAGCTTGGGGTCAGTCGCCGTCACAGCCGCGGCTGCCCACGCAGCGACTTTCCTTCTCCTTCAGCACCAACTTGATGTCGAAGACGTATTCCACCGCGACCGGTTTGCCGTCGAGAAGGATCGGCTTGTACCTGCGCGACGACAGCGCATCGAGCACCGCTTTGTCCATGTAGGGCAAAGACTTGAGGATCTTGCAATTCTCCAGCAGGCCGCGAAGGTTGATCACGCACTTGGCCTGGATCGTTCCCTGCACGCCGAAGTCGAGAGCTTCCCGGCTATAGACGATCGGCTTTCCCTGCAACTGCTCGGGAGGTGTCATCCCTTCGCGGAAAGAGAGCACCCCATTCGCCGCCGAAGGCGGAGGGGGAGCGGGAGTCGCTTCGCGCGGAATCTCACTCGGCTTCGGCGGTTCGATGCTGGCGACGAGCTTGGGCGCCGGCGCATCCTCGACCGTTGCCTTCTTGAGCGGCGGGGGCTCGGGTTCGAATGCCTTCTTCTCCTCCGGAGCTTCGCGCGCCTGCGCCAGTTCCTTCCGCCTCGGCTCCGAGACCCCGCGCGGAGATGAAAGCGGCTGCAGCGTTTGGCTGAGCGCAACCTCCGGGCCAAAGCCTCCGGTTGCCACGGTGAGCGGTTGATAGCCGCGCAAAGTGAAAACCAACTCGGCGAAGGCCTTACCCTCGGATGTCGCCGGCACATCGACCGACAGCGGCGTGTGACCCACGCTTCGCCCGTTGAGAAGGATGCGAGCACCGGGGGGATCGCTGGAGATCTTGAAGGTGACGCTCTTGGCAACCGCCACCTGGATCGGGGCCGGAGTCGGTTTTTCCGCTTTCACCTCGATGGCCGGCTTCGAGGGGGCCGGGGTGACCGACTGCGCGTTCGCCGGCAGCTCGGGAGTCGAAGCGGTGCGGCGGTGGGTGACGTAGGCAATCGAGCCGATCAACAGAACCAGGGCCACCGAAACGGGAATCACTGCCGCGCGCAGCTTGGGGTTGCGAAGAAATGGCAAAGCGGCAAAGAGGGACTTCCGCTGAGGTGCCGGATCCATGTCGATGTCGATCGACAGAGTTCCTTCCGGAGCCCGTTCCGAGACGGTAGGCGAATCCAAGCGCGAAAGAACCTGCGACACACCCGGATCGGTCGGCGAGGGATCGATCATGATCCCGCTCGCGCCCGCGGCGTTTGCCGCTTTTCGCATCGCCTCGAGTACGTCGTCCATCGATTGGAAGCGCCAAGCGGGCTGCTTTTCGAGGCACTTCATCACCAGTGCTTCGACTTCCTTGGGGATCTCGATGTCCGGCCGGGTGGTTCGCATCGGCGCGGGAGTCTCGTTCATGTGCTTGAACATGACGTCGATGGCGTCCTTGGCCACGAAGAGCGGCTGGCCCATCAGCGTCTCGTAGAGCACCGCCCCCAGAGTGTAGACGTCTGTTCGCGGATCGGCCTGATTTCTCAGCTGCTCCGGCGCCATGTAGCGCGGCGAGCCGAGGAGCATTCCGGGGTTGGTGATCTCCGTCTGACTGGTGCTGCCCTCGCGGATGAACGATTTGACCAGGCCAAAGTCCAGCACCTTGACCAGATCTTGATCCTTGTCCTCGGTCAGGAGCATCACATTGGCGGGTTTGAGATCGCGGTGGACAATGCCGAGCTTGTGCGCTTCGCGCAGCGATCGGCAGATCTGTTGACCGATTCGAATACACCGGGTCCAGTGAAGGGCGCCTGACTGTGCGAGGAGCTGCGCCAGCGTCTGACCGTCCAGGTACTCCATCGCGAGGTAGAAGATCCCGTCGGGCGTCTCGCCATAGTCGATCACCGTCACCGTATTGGGGTGGCGTAGCTTCGAGGTCAGCGACGCTTCGAGGAAAAAGCGCTGGCGAAAGCCGGGATCGGTTCCACCGTTGGGGGTGAGAACCTTGATCGCGACGACGCGGTCCAGGGGGGCCTGAATCGCCTTGTAGACCCTGCCCATTCCTCCCGAGCCGATCGGCTCGAGAATCGTGAAGCGCTCGTTGAGAACCTTTTTCCACAGCGGCTCGACTACGTCTGCGTCCGCGGGTTTGGGTTCCTGCTTTAGCTGCGAGGGATTGAGAGGGGATGCGTTGGGCATACAGGCGAAGGGAGTCCCCTCGCGCCCTCAATCTTAGCGATTGGCGATGGTTACGAAACAGGGCGAGAGGAGCACACAACCCTCGAAAGGTCTGGAGCGACCCGCCCGGAGCAAGAATATGTTGATGTTCCTGATGGCGGACCGCGGCGCGGGTCCTCGACGACCGCGAAATGTCAGTGGATCGCCCGGGTGTCGGTGTCGGGTTTGGAAGGTTGGCCTTTGGCCTGGGACAGCGCGACCTCGAGAACCTGCTCCGCCGAGTCGGCGAGCACGAACCGCATCGATTTACGCGTCTCCGCGGGGACCTCCTCCAGGAGATCCTCGTTGCGCTTGGGCAGGATAACCGTCTTCACCCCGGCGCGGTAGGCGGCGAGGACCTTCTCCTTGAGCCCACCGATGGGGAGGATCTTACCGCGCAGGGTGATCTCTCCCGTCATCGCCACGTCGTTTCGGACCGGAACCCCTTTGGCCAGGGATGCGAGCGCGGTCATCATCGCCACTCCGGCGGACGGTCCATCCTTGGGAATCGCTCCCGCCGGAACGTGCACGTGGATCGACTTCCCCTCGAAAGCCCGGGGATCGAGCTCGAGCCGCGAGGCACTGGATCGCACGAAAGAAAGCGCCGCCTGCGCCGATTCCCTCATCACGTCGCCGAGCATCCCGGTGAGAAGCAGCTCCTCGCGGCCTGG
>WNFG01006085.1_pt1 | contig 10135 bp, 8 predicted proteins | sample 5400431 | NCBI WGS metagenome assembly WNFG01 (sample SAMN13153346, study PRJNA577476) | soil metagenome | isolation source: 120 cm saprolite under Douglas fir tree site 2 hole 3 replicate 2 | place: USA:California | collected 2015-04-18
ACTGCAGTTCCTTGCCGGGCTTGAAGCGGACGGCCTTGCCCGGCGGAATGGAAACTTCGGCGCCGGTGCGCGGATTCCGCCCAATGCCGGTCTTACGCGGACGCACGTTGAACACACCAAAACCGCGCAGTTCAATGCGGTCGCCGGTGGAAAGCGCCTTCTTCATGCTCTCGAAGACGGTTTCGACGGCAAGCTCCGCCTTGGTCTTAGTGATCCCGGTGCGGTTGACGACTTCATTGATGATGTCGAGCTTAATCACGGGTCTCTCCCGTCTCCCGAGAATTGGTCTGTCTCAAGTTATTGATGCTAAGGGAGATAGCGCGGATTGTCAACCGGGGGATCAATCTCGTAATATGGCAGCACCAGCCCAAGCGATTTCTAATTGGTGATTTGTAATTTGATTGAAACTCCCGCCCATCCGGGTTTCGATCTCAGCGCAAAATTACCAATTACAACTTACCAATCACAAATTCCCAAAGGAGTTTCATGATCAAGAGTGACCGCTGGATCCGGCGCATGGCGCAAGAGCACGACATGATTAATCCGTACTCTGAAAAGCAGGTGAGCGAGGGAGTGATTTCCTACGGCGTGTCGAGTTATGGATACGACTTGCGCGTGGCCGATGAGTTCAAGATTTTTACCAACGTCAATAGCACGATCGTCGACCCGAAGCATTTCGACGAGCGCTCGTTCGTCACGGTGAACGCCGATGTCGCGATCGTCCCGCCGAATTCGTTTGCCCTGGCGCGGTCGGTCGAGTACTTCAAGATTCCGCGCGATGTGCTGACCATCTGTGTCGGCAAATCAACCTATGCGCGCTGCGGGATCATCGTGAACGTCACCCCATTCGAGCCGGAGTGGGAAGGTTTCGTCACGCTCGAGATCTCGAATACCACGCCACTGCCGGCGAAGATTTACGCCAATGAAGGCCTGTGCCAGATTCTCTTCTTCCAGTCGGACGAAGTTTGCGAGACCAGCTACAAGGATCGCAAGGGAAAGTACCAGGCGCAGAAGGGGATTGTGCTGCCGAAGCTGTGAGGGCAGCTCTCAGCCGTCAGCTCTCAAGTTTCAGTTCGAGCGTGGGTCACTCGTCGGGTTGGCCGTCGAATGGTCCGCGAACCATCCAAGGACTCTCCGTTCGAATTCTTGGGGCGCGACTTGATGCGCTCCAGTGTGAATGGCGCCGGGCACCTTCCAAACGATTACGTCGGACGGGTTTTTCGCCTGGATCATGTCTGAATGATAGGGAGGGATATTCCGATCTTGCAGCCCGTGGATGAGTAGCACCGGAATCTTGGTGCCGATGACTGCGCGTTTTGGCGAAGCTGCTTCCATATTCAAGCCGTAGTGAAATCGAACATAAAGAAACCCGACGTCAACCGTGGGCCGAAAGAAGGTCCTGCCCAGCCATGGCCCAGCGTGGAACGGGCGGCCAAAACGCGCGTAGGCTACCTCGCGAAATGACGCAAACGGCGATTCGGCGACGACCGCGCAAAATCGAGGCTCCGTGGGCAGCGACTGTAACAACTGCGCCGCTCCCATCGATTCGCCGAGTCCGAACATGCAGCGCGGATGCTCAGCAGTCTCGATCCAATCTACCCAGTGATGAATGTCGTCGGCCTCTTTCAAGCCGTATGTCGCCAACTCGCCGCTACTATTACCGTGAGCACGCGCATCGGGAAGCAGAACCATATAGTGATTCTGCACCAGCCACTTCCCGTAACCGTACATTCCCATCCGGTTGTCCGAGACACCGTGCAGCAGAATGACGGCGTCGCCGTTTGGCTCTGGCGGACGCATGAACCAGGCACTCAGGAGGGCGCCATCCGGGCTCGTAAGTTCCACATCGCGGAATTCCACCTTATCTTCCTGCGCAGCGGCTCTCGCGTTGCGCTCTTCGCTGGCAGTTACAGTATGACTGGAAGGGTGCAACGCAGTCCGACCCAGACCGATGCCGCCGAGAACTGTCCCCGCAATGTAGAGAACGACGAGCATAACAAGACGCGTTAAGATAGACCGCCACCGAGGTGGGCGTTTTTCCAAAAATGCAGGCTGTAGATTCGTGGTGATCGAGGTTCCAAGATTCACATTCGATAGCTGACAGCCTACTTCCGCTCGTTCTCGCCTTCCTTGAACATGTACTTGATGGCGGGCTTGTAGATCATCAGATTAGCGGAGCCGCTGCGGTTCAGCTTGATGCAGTTTTTGTCGTACCACTCGATGTAGCCGTGGACTTCCTCGCCGTCGCGCAACACGATGACCATCGGAGTCTTGGTCTGCATCTGTTTCTGATAATAAAAATTCTCGGCGTTGGTCTGCTCGCTGGGCGCGGTCTTCTTGGCGGGAGCGGCGGAACGGTCACGATTCCGATCTCTGTCACGATCTCGGTCTCTGCGTTCGGCGGGCGGGTGGTTGTGGCCGTGGCTATTGTGCGCCTGATCGGCGCGATTGAGGGTTGGGCGGATCAGCTTGCGATTCGCGAAGCTCTCCTGATCCGCGGATTGTTCGGCTGGTATGGAATCGAGTGCATCTTTCAAATCGCACCACCTGCGCGCCGGGCGGGCAGAAATGCCACAACACTTAAGCCTGTGATTGTGGGTCCAGAGGTGTGAACTGAGGGTAACGGTATCACAGCAGACAGGGGATGACAATATTCGTGCAACGCCTTTTGTGCAACCGCCTAAACCGTACCGTTGGCGATACGGTTGCCCAGCCCCCTAAAGGGGCATCTACTTCTCGAATAGCTTTCGGCATCGCTAAAGCGATGCCCTGATACGAAGCCCGACCTCTTCCAATGTTAGTTCAGGAAACGCGTTCCAGCGCGGTCGCGAAGGCATCGAGAGAGAGCGAGCGCAGCAGGTTGCGGCGCAGCCCGCGCTCGACTTCGCCGAGACCCTCCGCGGCGCGCTGCAGCCAGGCGAAGTCGGCGGATTCGGACATTTTCTTGAGTTCGCCCAGAATGTCCGTATTGCGGACCAGTTGCTCAGCGCCCGATTGCAGGAACATTAAGTCTTCGAGCAGCGAGTAGAGGGTGCGGAGAAGGTTGTCGATTTTCGCGCGGCCTTCCGCGCCGGGGCGGTAGCTCTCGGTGGTCTTGAACAACTCGGTATGGGCATTGTTGTTGTCGTTGCCGCCAAGCGCGGATTTCAGCATGATAAGCGCGTGGTTGCGAGCGGCAACATAGCTTTCGAGATCGAAGGACAATGCCCGTCCGATGGCGCCTTCGCTGAGGCGGGCGACGAGCGCGCGCTGTCGGGCATTCCAGTCGGGACGAAGCTGGGCGAGCCGGCTCTCGATTTCCGCCGAAGCGAGCGCGCCCAGGTTGAAGGCCATGGAGCGAGAACGAATCGTGGGCAGCAATTCGCCAGCGTTTTCAGTGAGCAGAAAAATGCTGGCGAACTCGGGGGGCTCTTCCAGAACTTTCAGCAGCGAGTTGGCGGCCTCTTTCATGAAGGCCGAACTGGTGAAGATGTAAACGCGTTCGCGGGCTTCCGCCGGCCGATAGTAAATGGTCTGAATGACGTGGCGAACCTGATCGACCTTGATCATCAGTTGCGGAGGATCAGGCGGGATGATAAGCACGTCGGGGTGGGTCTGGACGAAGAGCCGGGTTTCTTTCTTGTCCGTGTCGCGCAGATTTTCACGAGCCTCGACGGCTTCGGCGAAGCGCGAGTCGAGGTCTTCGGCTTGCGCGATGCGGGTGCAGTTCGAGCAGTGTCCGCAGAAATCGGGCAAGCCGTCGGTGCTCGGCTCCAGGCAGTTCATGGCGCGGGCGAGCATAAGAGCGAGCGTGTACTTGCCCGATCCGTGCGCCCCGGAAAGAATGACGGCGTGCGGAAAGCGGTTGCGTGCCAGCATCTCGCGCAGTCGATGGATGGTTTCCGGGTTGCCGGCGAAATCGGAAAAGGGCATAAGGCTGCTTTGTTGGTGGAGAGCCGGGCGTCCCCGCCCGGCAGGACGGGCGAGACGCCCGTCCCTCCACTAGATCTTCAACTTCTTCCGCACCAACTCCATGATAACCGCATGCGTTTCGCTGGGCGTGCCGCGGGCGTTTACGATGTGCACTCGCTGCGACTCCCGGGCCGCGATGGCCAAGTAGGCGTGGCGGACGCGTCCAAAAAAGGCCCGATTTTCCTGCTCAAAGCGGCTCTCGTCTCTTTCCGAGCCTTTTTCCGACCTAGCACCTTTGTGTTTTCGATTGCGACGCCGGGCGCGCTCGACGCTGAAAGCGACCTCGTTATCCAGCAAGATCGTCAGGTCGGGTTGCAGGTTGCCGCAGAGGATTTCGTGCATTTGCAGCACGGTTTTCGTGCCCAGCTTGCGTCCCCCACCCTGGTAAGCCTCGGTTGAATCGGTGAAGCGATCGCAGAGCACGACGCGTCCTTCGGCGAGCGCGGGCAGAATGACCTCGTGAATGTGCTGGGCGCGGGAAGCGAACATGAGAGCCATCTCAGTGAGCGGGGAAAGCCCCGAGGTGGCGGAGTGCAGCAGCACTTCGCGAATCCTTTCGCCCGTGGCGGTGCCGCCCGGTTCACGGGTGACGACGACGGAGAGGCCGTGGGCGCGCAGGGAACGCGCCAGTTTCTCGACCTGGGTGCTCTTGCCACTGCCGTCGAGACCTTCGAAGGTAATAAATTTTCCGCGCGCGGGCACGTCGGGATGATAGCAGGCGAGTAGGCTGCCAGTGCCTGCCCGGCTGCGCAGCGGACCGGCGCCGCGGACTGATATAAGACTGATATATTAACGTACTGTTCTATTCGCATTGCAGTGGGGCGACTCGACAATCCGGAGGGGGAATGGGCTCACGTTGTGGGGTGAGGAACTGTTTTTGGCTCGCAATTTTTCTGTTGTCATCGTTTTCAGTTTTTGGGGCTAGTGCTCCGACGGTCGTGCTCTCTGTGGACGCGTCGGAAGCGCCGCGCAAGATCTTCCACGCGCAATTACGCATTCCCGCCAAGCCGGGGACACTCACGCTCTACTATCCGAAATGGATTCCCGGCGAGCACGGGCCGACGGGTCCGATCACGGATTTGACGGGCCTGAAGTTTACCGCGAGCGGAAAGACGCTGAAATGGCGGCGCGATCTGCAAGAAGGTTTTGAGTTTCACGTGGAAGTTCCGGCAGGCGAGAACGAAGTCACGGCGAGTCTCGATTATGCTTCACCCGCTTCGTTTGAGCCTGGCTACAGCTCCGGGTTGTCCGCAACGGAAAAGTTGTATGTCGTCAACTGGAACACGCTGTTGCTGTATCCCGCCGGGTTCGGTTCCGATCAACTTACTTATAGCGCGAGCTTGCGGCTACCCGCGGGATGGAAGTTTGGCACGTCGCTGCATGTTTCGAATCAGGCGGGCAGCGACATTCATTTTGCGCCCGTTTCGCTGACCATGCTGGTGGATGGTCCGGTCATCGCCGGCGAATATTTGAAGGTGGTGCCGCTAACGCCGCCCGCTGAGAATCCTCTCGCGGAACTCGATGTTGTGGCCGACAGCGCCGCCGTGCTCGATGCTCCGGAAGAAGTCTGGGAGCATTACCGGAACCTGGTGAAGCAAGCGGGAATTCTATTTGGCGCGCGGCACTACACCGATTACCATTTCCTGCTGACCCTGAGCGATCACGTCGCGCATTTCGGATTGGAGCATCACGAATCGAATGACAGCCGGGTCGAAGAGCGGTCACTGGTCGAAGAAGACGGACGGAAACTGACCGCAGGACTCTTGCCGCACGAGTATGTGCATTCGTGGAACGGCAAGTATCGGCGTCCGGCGGATCTCGCAACGCTCGACTACGAACAGCCCATGCAGACCGACTTGCTGTGGGTATATGAGGGTCTGACGTCATATCTGGGAGATATGCTTGCAGCGCGCAGTGGCGGGCGGACTCCCGCGTTAGCTCGCGATGCACTGGCGCAGATGGCGGCGGATCTGGATCATCGTTCGGGCCGAGTCTGGCGCAATTTGCAAGACACGGCGGACGGCGTTCCCGACATGCAGAACGCTCCCAAGGCATGGGAAGATTATCGCCGCGGGCTGGATTATTACGATGAAGACGTGCTCACCTGGCTCTGGGCGGATGTAATCATCCGGCAGCAAACGAAGGGCGCGAAATCATTGGACGATTTCTGCAAACTGTTTTATGGAGGGCCGAGCGGTCCGCCCATGGTGAGGACCTACGCGTTCGACGACGTTGTCGACGCCCTGAACCAGGTCGCTTCCTACGACTGGCGCGGATTCTGGACGGAGCGGCTGTCCAACCACGGCCCGGGCGCACCTCTCGGCGGAGTCGAAGCCAGCGGATGGAAGCTGGTGTATGACGAGTATCCTTCGGAACTGGACCGCGCCCAAGATCGCGAAGGAAAGACGATCAATGCGCATTACTCCGTGGGACTGTCGGCCGGCAACGACGGTCTGATTCGGGATACGGTCGAGGGCATGATCGCCGCCAAGGCCGGGATCGGGCCGGGGATGAAGATTGTCGCTGTGAACGGCCGCAGAATTTCGGCGGAGGTCTGGCGCGATGCCCTTCGAACCGCCAAGACCAGTCCATCGCCGATTGAGCTCATCGTGGAAAACACAGATTATTTCCGGGTAGTGAAACTGGACTATCACGGCGGCGAAAAGTACCCACACTTGGTGCGGGTCGAGTCAATGCCGGATCTGCTGACGGAAATCTATCGGGCGAAGTAAAACGGCTTCGTGTAGAGAAGGGCAAGCCCAGGGCTTGCCCTTTCTCTACGGGCGGAAGAACTCTCAGCATCGCTAAAGCCGTGACCTACGAATCTTTCTTGCCTCGCTTGAGCTAAGTGCCAATTGCTAACGGCTAAGTGCTACCCTCTACATTAGCCACACCGCATCCACATCCACGATCACCTGTGTGCGCGGAATCTTCCGCGCCGCGGCCTCCGCCAGCATCGCCCGCAACAGCGTGTTCATCTTTTCTCGGCTGGGAGACTTCAGGATGAAGTGATAGCGGTAATCGCGCTTCAACCGCGTGATCGCCGCCGCCGCCGGCCCAAGCACGCGGATGCCTTCATGCCGCGTCTTCTCGAACCAGCGCCCGAGTTCGCCCGACCACGTCAGCGCCTCATCCAGTTTCTCGGAGCGGATGAGCACATTCGCAATCGCGCTGTACGGTGGATAGTGCATCCAGGCGCGAAATTGCAGCTCTTTGTCGTAGAACCCGACAAAGTCATGCCGCGCCGCAAACTGCACCGCGTAGTGATCCTGAAAATAAGTCTGCAGTACAACTTTCCCTGGAGACTGTCCCCGCCCCGCGCGCCCCGCAACTTGCGTGAGCAACTGAAAAGTTCTCTCCGCCGCGCGGAAATCCGGCAGCCCCAGCGCCATATCCGCCCCGACTACGCCGACCAGCGTCACGCCATGGATGTCGTGGCCTTTCGCGATCATCTGCGTGCCGACCAGCATGTCGAGCGCGCCTTCATTCAGCGCGTTCAGCGCATGTTCGAAATCCTCCCTGCCGCGCACCGTATCCCGATCCAACCGCCCGATGCGCGCCTGCGGAAACATGCCGTGCAGCAACTCTTCCAGCTTCTCCGATCCTGTGCCGACAAAGTACACGTACTCGCTGCCGCAATGCGCGCACTTGTCGGGAATGTGCGCGACATGCCCGCAATAATGGCATTCCATTTTGCGCTCGCGCTTGTGGTGAGTCATGGAGACGGCGCAGTTTTTGCACTGCAGCGTCTTGCCGCAAGCGCGGCACAACACCACCGGAGAATATCCGCGCCGGTTGAGCAGCACCATGACCTGCTCTTTCTTGTCCAGCCGCTCGCGGATTTCCTCCGCCAGCTTGCGCGAGATCACCTGTTCCTGCCCCGTCTCCTGAAACTCCTGCCGCATGTCGACAATCTCAACTTCTGGCAGCGGACGCATCTCAACCCGATCGGGCAATTCCACGAGCGCATATTTGTTCTTCTTAGCGTTGTAATACGACTCGAGCGATGGTGTGGCCGAGCCGAGCACGACGGCCGCTCCCGCCATCTTCGCCCGCATCACCGCCACATCTCGAGCGTGATAGCGCGGCGTCTCTTCCTGCTTGTAAGACGAATCCTGCTCCTCGTCGACAATAACGAGCGCTAGATCGCTTACGGGAGCAAAGACGGCCGACCGCGTCCCCGCCACCACCCGCGCCTCGCCGCGCCGTATGCGATGCCACTGCTGCGCGCGCTCCGCGTTCGACAGTCCCGAATGCAGTATGGCAACTTCATCGCCGAACACCTGGTGCAGATCCGCCGCCACCGCCGAAGTCAGGCCAATCTCAGGAACCAGCAAGATCGAGGCCCGGCCCTGCTCCAGCACCTCGTGCATGCAGGCAAGATACACGGCCGTCTTGCCCGATCCCGTGATGCCATGCAGCAAGAGACCCCCAAACTTGCGCGACGCGACGGCCTCGCCAATCTTGGCGAGCGCTTCTTTCTGCGCCGTGCTGAATTCGAACTCAAACGGAGACTGCCGAGGCTTGAGCTTTGAGGCGGTGAAGTTCTGCGGCTCGTCAACAATGTCGATCAACCCGCGCCGCACCAGCGTGCCGAGCGTAGTGCGCGGAACATCGAGGCTGCGCAAAGCCTCGACCGGAGCACGCCCACCAGAGGCAGCCAGCGCCTCAATCAAGGCCTGCTGGCTCTCGTTGAGCTTCTTCGCAGTCGGCTTCGCTGGGTTAGTGTGGGGACGGGCGCCTCGCCCGTCCAACGGAGGCGCAGCCTCCGCCCGCTCCTCTGCCGCCAGTAGCACCGCCACCTTCACCAAGCGCGCCGCGTCCCGCGCCGCCGACACATCCTCGCGCGCAATCCACTTCTTCCGCACCATCCCGCTCAGCAGCGCCTTTGCCACTCGCGTCGCACCGCGCAACCTCTCTTCTTGAACGCTCTCCCGCTCCGCCAGATAATCGAGCACGCGAAACTCGACCAACTGCTGTTCCGGCGTCCGCTTCGACCGCGCCGGAGAACCGGACATCCCCGCCAGATGCAGCGCCAGCCGCCCCTCATCGGTGATGCGGTACGCGATCGAGCGCTTAAACTCGGCGGAGAGCGGCAGCATGGTGCGAAACACCTCGCCGATCGGCGCGAGATAGTAGTCGGCAATCCACTTCCCAAGTTTCAGCAGTTGTTCATCGAGAACCGGCGAGAGGTCGAGCGCTTCGATAACCTTCTTGATCTTTACCTGCGCAGTGTTGACCCGCGGCGGACGGTCATGCAACTCAATCGCGATGCCCGACAAGCGTTGCTGACGGAACGGCACCAGCACCCGCCCGCCAACGACCGGCTCCATGCCCGGAGGAATGGCGTAGGTGAACACCAGGTCGAGCGGCACGGCCAGGGCGACGTCGCAGAAGAGGGCCATGAAAAGGAAGCCTAAACCATGCAGTCCATTTACAAACTGTTGAACTAGCTTTCATTCTGGGGCTCACCCACAAAGGAGCCATCTGGAGCCACGATGAAGCCTTTCGTTATCGGGCGGAAGGCCGCGCGGAAGGTTCCGTCGTCGATCGTAACGATTACGCGGAGGTTGCGACCCCGATTTCGGGGATCATCCCAGTGTGCCTCGAATTCAACTTGATAGGCCTTGCCATCCGGGCCCCATACTTCCTCGCACTCCGGAGCGCCGAGAAATTCGCATAGCTCCGAATATTTGCGCTTGCGAAGTCTGTGAACGAAAGCATCAAGAAGGATGCTAGCGATGGCCTTATCCATCTGTTTGCTCACGCGGAACTTTTGTCGGCGCCTTCAGCCCCAACTCCTTCATCACCATCTGCAGGTCCTTCCACGCTTCACCCTTTTGCCGCGGATCGCGCAGCAGAAACGCGGGATGATACGTGACCGCGAGCTTGCATCCATCCCAGTTGGGGTCATTGCTCCGCACACCCGTCGGCCTGAAATCGTAAAAGCGCCCGCGCAGTTGGATCATCGAAGCATTCATCGCCAGCAGCGTTTTGGCGGCGGTGGCGCCGAGGGCCACGATCACTTTCGGCTTGACCACCGCGATCTGCCGCATCAGAAACGGGGAGCAGGTCGCGCACTCGTCGCGCTCGGGCTGGCGATTGCCCGGCGGGCGGCACTTCACGATGTTCGCGATGTAAACCTGCTCGCGCTCGATTCCCATCGCTTTGATCATGTTGTTGA
>WNFG01032089.1_pt1 | contig 10135 bp, 8 predicted proteins | sample 5400431 | NCBI WGS metagenome assembly WNFG01 (sample SAMN13153346, study PRJNA577476) | soil metagenome | isolation source: 120 cm saprolite under Douglas fir tree site 2 hole 3 replicate 2 | place: USA:California | collected 2015-04-18
AAAAAGATGGGCGACGCCGTCAAGGCCCGGCAGAAAAAGGGCGAATACGATTCCATAACCGACGGTGACGCTTTCGCCAAAATGCTCACCGACAATTTCCAGGAAGTCAGCCATGACAAGCACCTGCGCGTGAACTTCAGCCCCGCGCCCATCCCGGACCGTCCCGTGGGCCCGCCCGATGCCGACGAGCGCGCCCGCTACCGCAAGGACATGGAACGTATGAACTGCGGCTTCGACAAGGTCGAGATCCTCTCCGGCAACGTTGGCTACCTCAAGTTTGGTATGTTCGCCGATCCGGAGGTGTGCGGGCCCACCGCCGTTGCCGCCATGAATTTCCTCGCCAACGTGGACGCCATCATTTTCGACTTGCGCGAAAACGGCGGCGGCGATCCCAAAATGATCGCCTTCCTCTCCACCTACCTGTTTTCAGAGCCCACCCACCTGAACGACCTCTGGGAGCGGAAGGGCGACTCCACTCATCAGGATTGGACCTTGCCGTACGTGCCCGGAAAGCGATTGGACGGCGAGCCCGCCTACGTGCTGACCTCGAAGCAAACTTTCTCTGGCGCCGAGGAGTTCAGCTACAACCTCAAGAACCTGAAACGTGCCACCATCATCGGCGAGACCACCGGAGGAGGCGCACATCCCGTCTCCGGCCACCGCATCGACAGCCATTTTATGATTGGCGTGCCCTTTGCCCGCGCCATCAACCCCATCTCCAAGACCAACTGGGAAGGAACCGGCGTCGAGCCCGACGTGAAAGTTCCCGCCGCCGACGCCCTCGCCACCGCCCAAAAGCTAGCCGGCGAAAAACTCGGCTCGAAATAAATTCAGCGCGCCGAGAGTAGACCCACTAACGGCAAAAAGTTCTTGACTACAGTAGTCTATTTGCTACTATACCAACCAGGTAAGAGTGCGGACTTCTTGGAGTGCGGCGGCTCGCCGCCGGTTTTCTTGCGTCTATAGCCTCAGCTTCATGGCTTTCTTCTTTCCCGCAAATATCGCTTTACTCTGCGAATCAGCATCTCGCCAAGTACGAATAGGACCAAGGCGATTACTATTTCAAGGACCTTGTCCACACCAAACCATCGCACGGAATACTATTCTGAGCGGTTACCAGCTCGACCCTAGCGCGTACTCTTTGTCCGGTCAAATCTTTCTTCCACTTCGGAGTTTCATGTTAATCCATTTAGAAGCAACACTTATAAAAGTGGCTCAAAATGACGCCTCTAACTCCTTTAGAAGCAACACTTATGGTTCTCCCCGCAAGTGTTGCAAACAAAAGACTTACAGTATAGCTAAGTCCTTCAGATGCAACACTTACAAAAAACCAGGGGGGTGGGCCGGTTATTGTTAACTAGAGATCCCTTTGGAGCTCGGCGGTTTACCCTGAGTCTCGAAGGGATCTTCGCACCCAACTTGCAACATTCCATCTGCGAACGTACGCGAAAGATGGTGCCCGAGAGAGGACTCGAACCTCCACGACCTTGCGATCAGAAGCATTTTCATTCTGCCCGCCACTGCCTCCTTTGTCAACGCGTCCAGAGTGCAGGAGCTTGGGAACGCCTGCGTCACTGGAGGCGCAGCGATCCTATCTGCTATCTGTCATCACCGGTCCACTCACGCTTAACGCCGAGGGGCTGGCCGAAAAAATCTGCTTTAGTTTATTCATCTTACCGCTATATTCACGCGAATTCGGGCCCAGGCCCCTAGGCAGACAAACTCATGTTGTAGCATCCGAATTGATAATTCTATGCACTAGAATTTTTAATCCAAAGTGCTATACTCCGGCTTATCAACCCAAATTACCCCTTGCCGGCCATGCCGGCACCGCGGATCGGTTCCAACGGGAGGTTAACCATGGATCCACAAACGCTGACGGGGCCATTACTTTACCTGCTGATAGCCTGGGGAGTCGTTACTGCCGTATTCCTAGTTCTGTTGCTGCGGCGGAGCCTCCTCGCGAGCCACGAGGACGATCAAATCTTTCTCGATGCGGCTCAAGAACATATGGCCAGGGAGCAGCGGGAGATTGTGGCCAAGATCAACGCGCTCTCGCGGCCCATCATGGGAACCGGCATCCTGGCAGGTGCATTGCTGCTGGTGATTGCCGGAATGTGGCTCAAGGAAGGGCTGAAGGGCCTCTTCTAGGCCTTCATCTCTCCACAGCTTACCGGCAAGATTCAGCGCGGTGCCGGCTTTGCAGGTTGCTGCTGCGGTGAAGGTGCGTTTGCAGGAACGGCCTGCGGAACCTTAGGAGCCAGCGAAGTGTGATTGAGCACGATGACCCAGTGATTGTTGCGTTTTTCCAAAACCAGCGTGGCCTGGCCTTGGGATTCCGTCGGCTGGCCGTCCACAACTGCCGCGAAATCCCACTGGTAGCACGCCCAACCCACCGTACCGCTCACCTTGATGTAGGTATTCGAGCGATCCATGCGCACCTGCTGCATGCGCGCGCGCTGCTGCTCATAAACGGCTAGATAATTGGTCCAGCCGAGAATCGGCGGCGCCCACGATCCGTTCACGATTGCAACATCATCGGCGTAGTCCTTGTGCAGTTTTTCGATATCCCCGAGTTGCCATGCGCCCAGCATTTCCGAAAGCGTGTAATCGATTTGCTGTTCGTCGCTCAAAGGAATCACGGTTTTGGAGCTGTCCGCGGAGGGGGGAGAGTCTGTCTTCTTTTTCTTTTCTTTCTGTGCAGCAACGGGAGAAACGCAAGTCCAAGAGAACGCCAATACCAGCAACAAGAGAATGACCTTGTGAGCCGTTCGGCTGGCCAAGCCGTTTCCAAAATGATTTGTCATTCGCGTTTCACCCCTCGGCTGAAAAGAATACCACGCTGACTTGGGCGCGGCGGCGATTTGCCCATTTGGTTTATTTGCGCCAACTCGTTGAAGCTAAGGCTTTCGGGCCCGAGGTTTTTTCCTGGTCGGCAGGGTTCCCTGGCTCTGCGACGCGCTGAGCAAATTGACGAAAAGACGGTAAGCCCCGGGGACTCCTTCGGGCAATTGCCGGAAAAAGGCCAGGCCCGTATAAATGTACGCGCCTTTGCCATAGCGCGTGTAGACAAGGCCGCCGTTGAGGCCGGGCTCGCCGGGATCGTTCATGGCAAGGAGCGGCGTGTATTTCGAATCGAACTGCGTCCAAAAATAAAGACCGCGCTCTTGCACCCAGCCCTGGAAGTCATCCTGCGTGATTTTGTTGGGCCTGTTCAGGAGCGCATCATCCGGCTTCAGAAATTTGACCGGTGAGTTTTCGTCGGTGATGCGCGGCAAGGCCCGCGGCGTTGGAGGCGCGCCATCCTTCGCGGGTGGAATCGGCGGCGAGATCAGCGCGGGATACGGAGCGTATTGGAATTTATCCCAGGCAAATTCGCGCTGGTATTGCACGACCAGCGTCCCGCCGTTTGAAACGTAGTCCAGTAGCCGCTGATTCGCTCCAGACAATTCCGGCCGAAGTTCGTACGCGCGCACCCCGACCACGATCGCGCTGAATGGGGATAAATCCCGGAAGGCCAGCGCCACAGCGTCAAGCATCTCCACGCGAATGCCCAGGCGCTCGAGCGCTTCCGGCACAGGTTCGCTTTCCGCCGTGATGTAGCCAACGCGGAGATTCGCCGGCACAAGCACGTCAAACGCGTGCACGGCGCACTGGGCCGGCTCGCTCCAAAGCTGCGTCGGCAGCGTCGGCAAAGGCTCCAGCGAAGTGCTGAACTTCTCGGCCTTGTCGCCCCGGGCGCGATCGGCCACGCGCTCCGCGAACGCCGAAATCTTGAAGTTCCCCTTGCCGAGCTTCAGTGGCGGCGTCACCGTCAGCCGGGCATAACGGTCGCCCGCTCCCTCGAATTTCAACGGCACGGCTGCGCCCGTTTTCCAACCCCGACCGTCAGCGCCGCCCGAACCTCACCCGCTTGAGCCGCATAGGAATGTACGCGGAGCAATACATCGAATGGCTTATTCTGCCTGGCTGTGATCTCGATCGCTTGCTTTGGCTCGACCGCCAGCGTGTAGGCCGGAACGATTCGCAGAGGTATTCGATCCGCTCGCGTGGAAGTTGCGCGGAGCTGCATCACCGGCGAGCTGACCGTGAACGAATAGCCATCGATCACGGCTTCCTCGCTAACCGTCACGAGTGGCGGAGGTTCCGGCAGTATCGCAGCGGCGGAAGGCGGTGTACGCTGCGGATTCTGTCCGGCGGAAACGGTAAAGCGAACGGATCCGCTGGTTTCAGCCTCTTCTTTGGCGACGGTCCAATCAGAGGGAAGCAACACTACGGGCTTCTTGAAATCTCCCGCGATCTCTCCGCGGTGATGAGAGCCCGCCCGAACCGAGAAAGACTCTCCGGAGACGATTTCGCTGCGATCGGCGAGCGCGTCCAATCGCAGCCCCGCGACGAGCGCCAAAGCCGCGTCAATTTTTTCCCGTTTTCGCTTCAGGCCTCGCGCGAGGGATATGACCGGGGCGGGAACTTGGTACGAAATCGAAGGCACGGGCACTTCACTGATTTTTCTGCCTGCAGCAACCAGGGAATTGGCGGCCGACCTCCAATCGAGCCGCAAGGCCGCCTCGCGCGCCGACACCAGGGCGGCATCCACGGTTCGCATGAGCGGGTCAGCGCCCAGATTCCCGGCTTCATAGTCCTCGTCCAGCGGGCCAAGTGGTTGTGCGAGCAAGGCCGGATCGAGCTCCTTGCCATCCTCGCGCTGGAGAGCGACGGCGCGCCGCAAGAACGGTGAGCCCAGAAAACCGGTGATTCCCTGGGTGCGATGATTGGCAAACGCATCGAGTCCCATTTCACGCCAGGATTTTCCGTAGAGCGGCGAAATCTCATCCACCGGTACCAAGTAACCCTTGGGGGCGTCGCTTCTGTCGACGTCCACCAGGATCACAGGCTTTCGGTCGCCCCATGGCGCCAAGTCCTGTTCTTCCGGGGAAGAACCGTGCAGCTTGAAGGAAGACTCCGCCGCGAGTTGCACGGCCTTCGGCGTGAGTAATCCCGAGGCTTGATGATGTCCGTGGCCTCCGTGCACGCCGCCCCAGCCGTTAATCACAACGTTGGGGCGAAATCCGCGGATCACGCGGACCATGTCCTCGAGGACCTGGTCGCCCCAGATCCGTTCCGTTTCTTCCGGCGTCTTCGAATAGCCAAAATCTTTGGCTCGCGTAAAGTAGAGCCTCACGCCGTAGCCCCGAGTTGCCGCCAGCAATTCCTGCGTCCGGATCAATCCCAGTTGCGGCGCTTGTTCGGGGCCGAGGTCGTTCTGCCCGCCCTCACCGCGGGTGAGGGAGAGCAGCGCGACATCCGCATGAAGTCCGCGTGCAAGGTAAGTAAGCACTGCAGCGCTCTCATCGTCCGGGTGAGCCGTCACGTACAGGATCCGCGTGGTAATTCGAGCGCTCTCGATCGCCTCGATGGTTTCCGGCAAGCCGGGCCCCGTCCCAGGCGCGGGAGGAAATTGCCCTTTCGCTGCGGCCGCCCAAATGGACAGAAGCAAACCTAAGTTCGCTAAGACAGTGAAGCGTTTCAATTTCCCTCCCTGGCTGCGTCTACTCTCCCAATCATGCATTTCTAAGCTCCAGCGCCAGTCTTCCTTTAGAAGCTTGGTGAACGCGATCCGTTACTGAATGCTGGATACTGACAACCGATCACTTTTCTTCTCAAACGGCCATTGTCGCATCTCCCGCGCGCGAATGAGATACGCAAGGGCTCCCAGAGCAATCTAGAAGAGCCACGCCCATCCGATCATCGTCAGCACCGCGGGCAGCGGATACAGCCACATTCTGAACGGAAGGCCCTGCGTGCCCCGGCGCCGCCGCAGCAACATCACTCCGACCGCCTGGCCGATGAACTGCACGATGAGCCTCATGGCGAGAATTCCTGCAATGGCTTGTTTCAGTTTCAAGGAAACGCTGAAGACAAGCGCGAGTCCGGCCAGCACTAATAACGAAACGTGCGGAAAGTGTTTCGTGGGATGAACCTTGCCGAACGCCGGAAAGAAATTCCCGTCCTGCGCCGCTGAATAGGGCACTCGCGAAGCGCCAAGCAGCACCGAGAATGCGGAAGCGACAGCGATCCACAAAATCATTCCCGTCACGAAGCGCGCGGCCGCCTGCCCATACAATCGTTCAACAAACAAGCTGGCGATGAAATCGGAATTTTGCGCTTCGCGCCACGGCACCACTCCCAGGATGCTGGTCTGCATCGCCAGGTATAGGATGGCAATCCCCAGCACCGAAAGAAAAATCCCGCGCGGAATATTCTTCTCCGGATCCTTGATCTCGCTGCCCAGGTGGCAAATGTTGTAGTAGCCCCAGTAGCTGTAAACCGTACTCACCATCGCGGACCCGAGTCCCGCGAACCACACCCACGACAAATCGAAGGCTCCCGGCGGAAAATCAAACGCCATCTTGGCGTTGAAATGCGTGGCCCCTCCCCAGATCAGCCACAGCATGGTTCCCACGACGCCTATCCACAGCAAAACGGAAATTTTTCCGATCGTCGCGATCCGCCGGTATAGCAGGATAACGATCAAGATGACGAGTCCGCCGGAAATCGCTTTCGCTTGCAATGGCGTGAAGGGGTACAGGTATCCCGCATACTTTGCGAAGCCAATCGACGCCGACGCCACGGAAAGCGGCGCCTGCACCAACGTTTGCCACACGAACAAAAAGGACATCAACCGGCCCCACCGCTCCGGACCGTAGGCTTCTCGCAGAAAAACGTATGTGCCACCGGCTTTCGGCATCGCCGCGCCCAGCTCGGACCACACAAATGCATCCAGCGTCGCCAGGAGCGCCCCCAGTAGCCATGCGATCAAAGCCTGCGGCCCACCCATGTCCCGAATCACCAGGGAACTGACTACAAACGGGCCGATGCCCACGATCTCGATCATGTTCAGCGCGACAGCCTCTTTCAGGCCCAGCCCGCGCTCCAGACCGGTGTTCTCTGTCTTATTCACCATCGTCATCGGTCCGCCGAGAATAACAAATGCTCCGCGCGCCTCCTAACCCTGATTCTTTCTGCAAAAACCATTTCGGTTTGCAACTCTCCTCGAACAGCTTAAACTCATCCGGCGCAGTGCCTGAACCTGCAAAATATCTTTTTCGGTTAGGGAAGATGAATACATTTCGGATAGCTCGCGGCGCCGGACTGGCTTGCCTCCTTCTATTGGCGCCCTTCGCCGTCTCCGCGCGCGTATCCGAATTCACTTTGCCGCCCGAGACTCCGGCTATCCTCGACAGGATTTATTCCTTCGACCTTGATGGAGCAATAGAAGCAGCGCAGCACATGCAAAACGAAAAGCCCGATCACCCGCTTGGATTTTTGCTGGAAGCGGAAGCAATTTGGTGGCGGACCTGGTGTACTTCCGCGGAGTTCAAATTTGGAATGAGCGACGCCCGGCGCCGCCCCAAACTCGGTTCCGATCGTTATTATATGGAGCTGTCTACAAAGGCTTTGTCGCTCGCAGAAGCCCGCGTCAAGCAGAGCGAGTCCGCGGAAATGCAATTTTATGCCGGCATGGCTGAAGCCTCTTTGTCGCGTCTGTACGCGCTACGCGGTGAGAATCGCAATGCCGCTCGCTCCGGCGTGCGCGCGCGCGAACATCTCCTGCGCGCAAAAACTCTGGACCCCGATCTCGCTGACGCGGATTTTGGTTTGGGTCTTTACAACTATTATGTGGACACCCTCAGTGCCGTCGCTCGTATCCTTCGTTTTTTCATGGGCATCCCAGGAGGGTCGAAACAAGAAGGAGTGCGCCAGCTCGAGCACGCCATCGCGCAAGGCGTTCTTAGTCCCAGCGTCGCGCGTTTTTATCTCGCGCTGAATCTGCATCGCTACGATCAGCAATATGAAAAGGCCCTTACCGTCCTCGGTCCACTCGTTGAAAAGTACCCGGCGAACCCGTTATTTCAACTGGCACTGGGCGATCTCTATGCCAAACTTGGCCGGAAGCAACAGGCTTTGGCCCGTTATCGCGCCGCTGGCGAATTGCCCCTCCAGAATACGGAGTGCCGAGCCCATCTCCAAAACCTGGTGCGCGTATCCATTGCTGCACTGGCAGTGCAATGAGAGGGTTGTCCGCGCCCCAGTTCGCTCGGAATCCGCATTGACCTCATCCCCTCGCAGGTGATAATCATGTAGGGTTGCCCGAGTCCTCAGATTCGTGGCAAAGTGCGGTCTCACGCAGGGGTGGAGTAAGGGCTGGGTGGCATTCCCCGAATCCCAGCTTGTCGCGGTCAACGCGCAGCACAAATTTGGCATCTCACCCCCAAAGTATGCTGGCGCCATCGGCTCTCGCCGCTCGCGCGGGCAATTTGGCTTCGGCACAGCTGGGGCCGTCAGAAAAGATGAAGGAGTCTCAATGAAGCGGTTTTGGACAGCACTAGCTGTCGCACTGGTGGCGATTTTCCTGGTGGCCGGCTGCAACGACTACGGCAATACTTTTCAGAACAACACGGGTGCAGTGATTTCCTTTCTCTCTCCTGCCCAGACCAGCGTTTGCGTGCCAACGCCAACCACGCCCTGCGATTTTACCCTGACGGTAAATGGCCAGGGCTTCGTGACAAAAACGGTGGTGCAATGGAATGGAAGCTCCCTCAAGACAACTCCCACTCTCGACAGCGCCGGAAATATTTTGAATGAAACCGCTGTTGTCCCCGCAGCGCTAATCGCCAAACCAGGTGTCGCCACCATCATTACTCTGAATCCCGCCTCTGGCGCGGGAAACAACGGCCTCTCCAATCCCATCGCCTTCATCATTAATCCTCCCCCGAATCCGCAGCCGGTGCTCACGAGCATCGCTCCCCAAACTAAAGCGGTAGCCAGTCCAGATTTCACCTTGACCCTCAATGGTTCAAGCTTCCTTCCCGCCAGCGACCCTTCGGGCGGTTCGCAAGTAAAGTGGAGTGGAGCGCAACAGCGCCAGTTGACGATTGTGGGTACCACGACTCCGAACCAGATTACGGCTACGGTCCCCTCGGGCCTGCTCGCAAACTCCAGCACCTCGAGTGTCGCTGTAAACGTCACCGTTTTTAATCCGCCGTCTCCAGCTCCGCCGGGTTGCGTGACGGCCTGTAACGGAGGGGGTGGCGGCGGCTCGAGTGCTTCTGCAACTTTCACGATTTGCGGCAGCGGACAATCCTCATGCACACCGTTAGCCGCAGCAAAGGGCGCCGTCACGGGAGCGGAAATGGTTGCCGAAGAGGTCCCAGCGCTAAGTCTCGACGGGCGCTACGTTGCTTACACGGCTTTGCAGAATGACCTCGCACAGATCTTTCTGCGGGATACTTGCGAAGGCGCACCCGCTGGCTGCCAACCGCGTACCACTCTTCTCTCCGCCGCAGCCGACGGCACTCCGGCAAACGACGAAAGTCACACGCCTTCCATGAGCTCCGATGGCCGCTATGTCGCTTTCAGCTCAGCCGCGACGAATCTCGTGGAAAATGCGCCACCGGGCCGGCAGGTCTATTTGCTCGACACTTGCGCGGGAGCCGGAGATTCTTGCAAGCCATCCATACATCTTATCTCTGTCGATCCGAACGGAGCGCTAGTCGGAACGGAAAGCATTTTGCCTTCTGTCAGCTCCTCGGGACGCTTCGTCGCATTTCTGGCGATTACTCCCAGCCATTCCTCTAAGCCCGCGTCCGTTCAGTCGAACACCCCCGCGGCGAGCGGCAGCAACAGCGGCTACCGGCAGGTATTCATCCGCGACACGTGCCTCGGCGCCACGAACTGCACTCCGAAGACGACCCGGATTTTGCTTCAACCGGGTGATGGATCGGCATCGGCTGCGAAACTCGTCGGCCCCGTTTTGAGCGGCAATGCGGGACACGTCGCCATCCCGGGCGCAAACACAGCCACGCTCTTCACTCGCTCAGTTGCTGTGGATGATCGCATTTTCCTGGCGATTGCAAATCAGCAGCATTGAGCGTGTTCAGCATCGAAGTTCATTTTCAGTTGAACCGCACCTTAATATCCGGCCGTTTTTCCAGGTGCACCGAGTCGATGAAGCGCACCTGCCGTTCATCCAGCGTCAGAATCATCGAGCTGGTGCGCACACCTTCCCCAAAAAACCGCACGCCCTTCAGCAAGTTTCCGTCCGTCACCCCGGTGCACGCGAAAATCATTTTCT
>WNFG01006842.1_pt1 | contig 10134 bp, 7 predicted proteins | sample 5400431 | NCBI WGS metagenome assembly WNFG01 (sample SAMN13153346, study PRJNA577476) | soil metagenome | isolation source: 120 cm saprolite under Douglas fir tree site 2 hole 3 replicate 2 | place: USA:California | collected 2015-04-18
ACGCCGTGGACACTCGCCAGCGACGAGGTCTGGCTCCGGACGCATCGCCTTGGAGGCAAGCTGTTCGTCCTCGCTGGCATCGGTCTCCTGGTGTCCGGTCTCCTCGGCGGCGGCGTCATGCCTCTGCTGGCGGCAGTCGGCGTCGCGGGTGGGATTCCGGCCATCTACTCGTACGTCCTCTATCGAAGGCTCGAGGGGTTCAAGAACGGACCGCCGGGCGACGACACGTCGCACAGCTCCACCTGATGAGATCGCCAAGTTGCCATCGAAGGATAGCGACGCGACTGCCGATCACTTCCTCGCGGCACTGAAGGAGCGAGATTTCGCAGCGGCCGCCGCAAAATTTGACGCTACGGTCAAGGCGGCGCTGTCCCAGGAGAAGTTGGCTGCGGTCTGGGACTCGCAAGTCGCCATTCGAGAGGTCGTTGAGGATCCGACAGGTTCCCTGTGAGCTGGCTAATCTGCATTCCTTTCTCTAGTTCTCAAAGCTACACCGGTTTGGACCTCGCCTTGGTTTGTTACGGTAAAATGAAAACTCGCCATGCGCCGGCTCGGCGGTTGGTCTTCGTCGGGCTCTTGTTGCGCGAAATCCGTGATCGGGACCGCGTGTGCCCAGATAGGATCGAAGAGATCTGAATCGCTGGCGACCGCGAGGTCCGCGTAGCGACCAATGCCTGCTCCAGCGCAGGTAGCTTGCCTGGACCGATACCCCGGGAAGCTGCCTGCCCAGTGAGACGTCGGCTTGGGCGTTCTGCTCCGCGAGGTTTGCACGGGCTCGTTGCGCGTCCGGATTCTGCTCGCGGGCGGCAGCGATGAACGCTTCGAGCGGTTGCAGGCCCATCGCCGGCGACGCAGCCAGCATCGCGGCGGCAATCCAAGTCAGCCTAAGAGTTTTTGCGCTCATCCCGTTAGTTCCGTCAGTGTGGACCTGCTGGCGCAACCGCTTTGCCCTGCCCATCCGGCGCTGGAGCCGGTTGCCCCTCGCGCTGCTTCTCTGCTCCGCTCAGGCGTTCGACGATCACATACAGCATCGGGATGATGAAGATCGCGATCCCGGTTGCTGTCACCGTGCCGCAGATGACCGCGGTTCCCATCTGTCGCCTGGCCACACCGCCGGCGCCCGAGGCGCCCCAAAGCGGCAGCAGACCGAAGATGAAGGCAAGCGAGGTCATCAAGACCGGACGAAACCGTAGCTTCGCGCCCTCCAGCGCGGACTCCACCAACGGTCGGCCTTTTTCGAATTCCCCCTTCGCAAATTCGACGATCAGAATCGCGTTCTTTGCGGCAAGACCGACCAGCATCACCAATCCGATCTGGCCGTAGACGTTGAACTCAAACTTGCGCAAGAGCAGGCCGGCCAGGGCGCCGACCACCGCGATCGGCACCGAGAGAAGGACGCTAAACGGCAGCGACCAGCTCTCGTAAAGCGCGGCGAGAATGAGGAAGACGCATACAATCGAGAGGACGAAGACGACGGTGCCGGTACCCGCGGCCTTGCGCTGCTGGTACGAGAGGTCCGCCCAGGCGAAGCCCATCCCGCGCGGTAACACCTCTTTGGCGACCTGCTCGATCGCGTTCAGTGCCTGGTCAGAGCTGTAGCCAGGCGCCGCGCTGCCGATCACCTGCGCAGCGCGATAGAGATTAAAGCGGTTGGTGTACTCCGGGCCGTAAACTCGCCGGGTGGTCGCGAAAGAGGAGAGCGGTAGCATGTCGCCATTGACGTTTCGGACATGGTATCCGGCCAGGTCATTCGCGGTTACGCGCCAATCGCCCTCCGCCTGCAAGTAGACCCGCCATTGGCGGCCGAACCGGTTGAATTGGTTGATGTACAGGCCACCGAGGTACGCCTGCATCGTTTGGTAGACGCTGCTCAAGCTGACGCCCTGCTTGAGGACCTTGTCGCGGTCGACCACGGCGTAGACCTGAGGCACCGCGGGCCGGAACACCGTGTTGATCGTCCCGATCTCGGGCCGCTTGCGCGCAGCCGCCATGAACTTCTGCAGATTCGCGTCAAGGAATGCAACGTCGCCGCCACTGCGGTCTTGGACCCAGCCCGAGAAACCACTGGAATAGCCGAGGCCGACAATCGGCGGAGGCGTGAAGGCGAAGACGATGCCCTCGTCGACTTTCGTGGCGAACTCCCGGTTGAGGCGATTCATCACCGCCTCCGCGGTATGTTCCCCGCCCTTTCGCTCCGCCCAGTCTTTGAGGCTGACGAAGTAGAAGCCGTTGTAGGTCGCCGAGCTGTAGGTCAGGACCGAGTAGCCGGCGATGGTGTTGAACGATTCAACCTCCGGCGTCGCGGCGAGGATGGCATCCACCTTCCGGCACACCTCGTCGGTCCGCACCAACGAAGCGCCATCCGGAAGCTGCACATTCAAGAACAAGAAGCCCTGATCCTCATCGGTCAAGAAACCGGAAGGGACCCGCTGACCCATAAACGCTGACACCACGAAGAAGCCGCCGAGAATGGTGAGGCCAATCACTGACTTGCGGATCAACGATCCCGAGATTCCGACGTATCGGTCTCGCACTCGGTCGAACAGGCGGTTGAAGCCGCCGAAGAGGCGGGTCAAGAGCCCTTTTGACTCGGTACGCGGACGCAGCATCAATGCAGAGAGCGCGGGAGACAGCGTGAGCGCGTTGAATGCTGAAAACAGAACCGAGACCGCGATGGTGAGCGCGAATTGCTTGTTCAGCCGGCCGCTGATCCCACTCATGAAACCCATCGGAATGAACACCGACGCGAGGATCACCGCCACGCTGACCACCGGCGCGGTGACTTCCTTCATCGCCGCAAGGGTCGCGTCTTTTGGCGACTTGCCCTCCTCGATGTGACGTTCGACCGCTTCCACCACCACGATTGCGTCGTCGACCACCAGGCCGATGGCGAGCACCAGGCCGAACAACGAGAGGGTGTTGATCGTGAACCCGAGCGCCGGAAACACCATGAACGTCCCGATCAGCGAAACCGGGACCGCGATCAAGGGAATCAGCGTCGCGCGCCAGCTCTGCAAGAAGATAAAGACAACGAAGACCACCAGCAAGGTGGTCTCCAGAAGGGTGATCACGATCTCGCGGATTCCCTCCGTGACCGGCAGCGTCGTATCCAGCGAAACTGCATAGTCAACGTCGCTCGGAAACCGCGTCTTCAGCTCCGCCATCGCTGCCTTGACCCCTTGGGCGACAGCGAGGGCGTTCGAGCCCGGCGTCTGGAAAACCGCGATGATGTTCGCCGGCTTTCCACTGTAACGGGCGATCTGGGTGTAGTTGAGCGATCCGAGCTCGATCCGGGCAACGTCTTTTAGCCGCACCGTGGACCCATCCGGATTGAGACGCAGCACCACGTCGCCGAACTCCTCGGCCTGGATCAGCTTCCCCTGAGCTCGGACGGTATAGGTGAACTGTTGGTCCGAGGGGCCCGGCGGCGCCCCAAGTCGGCCGGAAGGATTGACGTTGTTTTGCGCTTGGATTGCCGCGGCAAGATCGGAAACGGTGAAACCGAGCTGAGCGAGCTTGTCCGGCCTGACCCAGATCCGCATCGCATAGTCATAGGTCCCGAAATTTTGAATTTGGCCCACGCCTGGCACGCGGTAGAGCCCGTCATTGATATTAATCGTGGCGTAGTTTCCGAGAAACAGCGGGTCGTAAGTGTTGTTCGGCGAGTAGAGCGAGAAGACCAGCAGTGGAAGCCCGGTGGACTGCCGGTAGGTCAGCCCGTAATTGATCACGTCGGGCGGTAGGAGCGCCTGGGCCACGGCCGCCTTGTTCTGTGTGTTCACCTGGTCGATGTCGATGTTGCTCTCGACGTCGAAGGTCACGGTGAGATTGAAGGAACCGTCGTTGGCATTGGTGGACTGCATGTACAACATGTTTGCGACACTCGACATCTGCTGCTCGATCGGAGTGGCGACCGACTGCTCAACCGAGATCGCATCCGCTCCGGTGTAGGTCGACTGCACCTGGATTTGCGGAGGCACGATGTTCGGGTACTGCGCGATCGGGAGGGCAAACATCGCGACCCCGCCGACGATCACCATCAGAATCGCAATCACCATCGCCACGATCGGCCTGCCGACAAAGAAGCGGGACATGGCTCACTGCCCTCCAGAAGATGAACCGCCTGACGATGACGCCGCCGATGCGGTAGCGCTGTGGGAGGCGGGCACTGCATTCACCAGCATGCCGGGCTTGAGGCGTACCAGATCCGATACGATCGCCTTTTCTCCGGCGCTCACCCCGTTCTCGACGATCCACATCGTTCCAACCTGTTCCCCGATCTTGATCGTGCGAAAATCGACCTTGCCATCCGACCCGACGACTGCGACTTGGTAGGCGCCCTGGACCTCGTTGACCGCGCGCTGGGGCACCAGAAGAGCGTTCCGTTGTGTCATGATCGCGGTGCGGACCCTGGCGTACTGGCCGGGGCGCAGGCTGTTTCCAGGATTCGGAAATAAGCCCTGCATCGCGATCGTCCCTGTCCGGGAATCGATCTGACGATTCACCACAATCACGACCCCGCGGCGCGGATAGACAGAACCGTCCGCGAGAATGAGCTCGAGGTTGTGTTCGGGGGATTCCCCGCCCTCTACCCAGTGGTTGCCCTGGATCGAACGGAGGTACTCGACCTCGCTGATATTGAATCGTGCCTTGATCGGATCAACTTGCGACACCGTGGTCATCAGGGTTGAGGTGCTGACGAGATCGCCGACCTGGACCTGGGTGATGCCTGCGATGCCCGCGATCGGCGAAACGACCTGGGTCCAGCTGTGGTAGAGCTGGGCCTGCTTCAGGGCGGCCCGAGACGTTTCAACGCTCGCAGCTGCTTCCCGCAGCGCCGCGACGTCATTGTCATACTGTTGGCGAGTAATGGCCTGTGCCGCGATCAACTCTTTGTCGCGTTGGAAATTGATCCGCGCGTTTTCGAGCGTCGCGATGTGCCGCTCCAGGGTGGCCCTGGTCTGGTCGGACAGATCCTTGTAGTTGCGAGAATCGATCAGGTAGAGCAGCTCTCCCTCGTGGACGAAGCTTCCCTCTTTGTATGCTTGTTTTTTGATGTACCCGGTGACCTGAGGTCTGATCTCCGCGTTGACGAATCCCTCCAGGGTACCCACCCATTCCCGGTAGATCGGAACATCCTGCTGAACCACTTCACTGACCTGCACGGTGGGAGGGGGCAGGCGGGGTGGGTCGCCTTTGTGGCAACCCAAGATCAGTAGGATCAAGGTAACTACAACAAGAACGCGCAGCTTCATGGTCGAGGTATCCTTGTGAGTAAGCGGCAAATGATCGCGAGCGCGATCGCCAAGCCGATCGAGGTGGCAAAGAAACGATGCATTCCCGGCGCGACTTTCACGATCCGTGCCGAGCCGCCCGGCGCCTTTCTGCGCTCTGAGCTGGGAAGCTGAGCCTGAGAAGCCTGTCGGCACGGGCTACAGTGCGCGACCCAAGCAAGGCGGCCCGGCGCCGTGGCCAGCGGACTTTGCAGCGATTTCAGCGCGAACAGATCTGACGGGTCGTCACCGGTCAGACGGATTCAACTGACGGATTTCGAGACAAGATTTTGAGATCTGATCAATGGATTTCCCTTTGAACACCCGGTGGCGCGGGAGTTGCAGACCGGGGTTTGAGCCACGGTGCTCAGGATGCACTCGTGGCGGGTGCTTTCAAACCAAACAGTTAAAGGAGAAATCATGAAAACAATGAGCGTTCGTTTGTCGTCAAGTAAATGTATGGTTCACGGCCTGGTCGGAGCGTTGCTAATGATTGGTTTTTCGGCGTTCGCCGATCAAGACGCAACTTCCACAGCGGGCTACTCGCCTCAGGAGAAACCCGCGCTCTACAATGCGTTTGAGTTTGCTTTAGGGTTTGGTTACGCGCAGGGCTTCGGCAACGTGGGTGACAATACGCCTTCGCTGACCGACAGCGGCAGTGGAGGGGTTTCGATCGAGGCCGACTTCGGCTGGAGGATCGATCCGAATTGGCTGGTAGGAGTCTACGCGACAGGGGCGTGGCTCTCGAATGGCGACCGTGCCGGAAATGCGGAAAACAACTGGACCACCACCGCTGGGATCCAGGGTAATTATCACTTCCTGCCAGGCGAAAGCATTGATCCCTGGATTGGACTCGGTGCGGGTTGGCGGGGCTATTTTGTCAGAAAAGGAGCGGCGGGCGCCGATGTCATGCACGGCATTGACTTCGTACGCTTGCAAGTCGGTGTTGATTTCCCAGTGGCCAACGGTTTGACCGTTGCCCCATTCGTTGGAGGGACCGGCACCGTCTTCCTCACCCGAGAGCTGGCTCAGGAGACGTCGTTCTCAAATATTTCGAATCCACAGGTCAACCTCTTCTTCAACGCAGGAGTCATGGGACGTTTCGATCTCTTCGGCGGGAAGGGATAGATTCGTAGCGTCGCATCGACTTCGCCCTGAGGGCCCGGCTCGGTCGAGAGTCGGGCCCTCTTGTTTTTGAGGACTTGCCGGAATCGCGGACACCGGTTTGTCTGAGTTCCGGCAGGTCGGTGGCCCGGCGCCCCGCGAAATGCGGTCAGAGCGCGGGTTGGCCGTTGGCCCAGTGAGTGCAATGGCGGCTACTGATGACGCGCTCAACCGGATCACGAGTCGGCGTGCAACATCGCGCGCTGGTCTTCCTCGGCTCGATGTTGGTGATTGCCGCTTGCCACAAGACTGCAGCGACTCCGGTGGTGTGCATTCCAAGGGTGCGGATCGTCAAAGTGGTGCAGCGGGACGTGCCCCTCTATCGCGAGTGGATTGGCACGCTCGACGGCTTCGTGAACGCGGAGGTCAAGGCTCAGGTCGCAGGCTACATCCGCAAGCAGGTGTATCAGGAAGGCACTTTCGTGCGGCAGGGGGAGTTGCTGTTCCTGGTTGACCCAGGCAACCACCGGGATGTGCGATTGAACCATCAGTGGACGCAAGTCACTTCGCCGATCGAGGGCATCGCAGGAGTCGCGCAGGTCCGGGTTAGCAACCTCGTCAACGCCTCAACCCTGCTAACCACCGTCTCCCAGGTCGATCCGATCAAGGTCCAGTTCAACATCAGTGAGATGGAGTACGTGGGTTCTGCCAACGGCAATCACTGGGCCGAGTCTGGCGGTTCCGGCCTTTCTCCGCTCGAGCTCATTCTCCAGAACGGCACGGTGCATCCCCATCGCGGGGCAGTGATCGTCGTCAATCACCAGATCAATTCCCAGACCGGGACGATCGCGCTCACCGGCTCGTTCCCGAACCCGGGAGAGGTCCTCCGGCCCGGTCAGTACGCCAAGGTCCGCGCCGCGGTCGTCATCCGGCAGAGCGCCATTCTGGTGCCCCAGCGCGCGGTCAACGAGATCCAGGGCAGCTATCAGATCGCAGTCGTCGGCGCCGATGGGAAGCTCCAAATCCGCTCGGTGGCCACAGGCGAGCAGATCGGAGCTTGGCTGATCATCACCCAAGGCGTGAGAGCAGGGGAGAAGGTGATCGTCTCGGATCTGGCGCGCCTCGCGCCAGGCATGGCGGTATGCGCGGTGTCGGCGCACGAGCAGTAGCGGAAGGCTGATCATCAGGACTGCACATCGCCCCCGGCGAATCCATATTTCTTCAACCGGTCGATCAAGGAACTGCGGCTGAGCCCCAGCCGGCGGGCGGCTTCCGATTGATTTCCGGAAACAGCCGCGAGAGTGCGCGCGATGATGCTTCGCTCGAGCGCGTCGACCTGCTCGCGCAAGCTCAGCGTCTCGCCCGCGGGCACGTCCACTGCCGGCTCGGAGGGATGGGAAGGAGCGCCGGTAAACGCCTCCAACCCGATCTCCCGGGTGCCGCCGTGAAGCGCGATCAGTCGCGCGACGGTATTCTCGAGCTGGCGAACGTTCCCCGGCCAGTCCGCTCGGCACAGCGCGTCGACCAGTTCTGGCGACAGGCGCACGCCCTCCATTCCGAACCGGTCCGCATAGCGGCTCGCGAACTCCGCCGAAAGACGGGGGATGTCGTCCCGGTGCTCGCCCAGTGGCGGAACCACCAGCTCCAGCACCGCAATCCGGTAATACAGATCCTCTCGGAAGCGGTGCGCCTTTGCCTCTGCTGCCAGATCCCGATTGGTGCACGCGACAATCCGCACGTCGACTTTTTCCACCCGGCCCGCGCCCACCGGCTGGATCTCTCCTTCCTGCAGCGCGCGAAGCAGCTTCGCCTGCACCGGCGCGGACAGCTCGCCCACTTCGTCCAGCACGAGCGTGCCCCGGTTCGCCTCGGCGAAGAAGCCTGGACGGGCGTGCGTCGCGCCGGTAAACGCGCCTCGCGCGTGGCCGAACAGCTCCGCCTCGGCCAGCTCACCCGGGATTGCGGCGCAGTTGAAGCGCACCAGCGGTCCAGCCGCGCGGCGGCTCTCCGCATGGATGAGCGAGGCGATCAGCTCCTTGCCCGTTCCCGTGTCCCCGCGAATCAGGACGGTGATGTCCTTGGGCGCGACCCGGCTCACCGCGTCGAGTAGCCGCCGCATCGCCGGCGATTCTCCAACGATGGTGCGCCCGAGCGCTTTTTCGGCAGAGAGGCGGCGGTTCTGAATCCGCAGCGCCCGCGCTTCGAGCGCGCGATCGAGCACCAGCGAGACTTCGTCGATGTCAAACGGCTTGGTGACATATTCGTAGGCGCCGCTCTTCATCGCTCGAACGGCAACGCGCTCGGAGCCATGCGCCGTGAGCATGATCACCGGCAGCGACTCGTCGCGCTCTCGGATCGCCTGCAAAAGCTGCACTCCGTCCATTTCGGGCATGAAATAGTCGGTCATCACCGTATCCACGCCCTCGAGCTTCTCCAGAGCCTCCTTTCCAGAGCGCGCCAGCACCGCCTCGAGCCCGCGCGATTTGAGCAGCTGACTCAAGGTGAAGAGCAGCGTTGGCTCGTCGTCAACCAGCAGCACTCGCGCCATCACTGCTCCTGTCCGAATGGGTCAGCGGGAGGATGCCCAGCGCGGTGGTACCTCGACCGGGGGCGCTCGTATAGAGCAGCGAGCCTCCATGCTGTGTGAACGCAGCCCGGGCGATGGCCACGCCGACGCCCGTCCCCTGGTCGCGGGTGGTGAAGAAGGGCGTGCCGAGCCGCTCGAGCACCTCTGCCGGCATGCCGCGCCCCGAATCCCGCACCGCGATCCGCGCCGTTTCATCTGCTTCCTCGATCTGGATTTCGACAGCTCCTCCTTTTGAAGTGGCGTCGAGCGCGTTGCCGACCAGGTTGAACAGCGCCTCCTTGAGCCTTCGCGGATCGGCTTCGACGTTGGCATCGCCCCGCCGCCGTAGTACCACGCCCCCGCTCGCGGCGCGGGCGTCCATCGCGGACAGCACTTCGTCGGCCAGCGCGCCCAGCGCAAGGCGCTGCGGCCGCAACGCGTCCAGTGGCCGGGAGAATGAGAGGTACTCCCTGAGGATTCCCTCCATCCGACCCACCTCAGACACGACGACGTAGAGCTGCTCGCGAGAATCCGGGTCGCAGGCTGCACGCGCTGAGAGTTGGACCAACCCTTTGATTGCGGCGAGCGGATTCTTCAGCTCGTGCAACAGCTTCGCCGCGAGCTGCTCCATGTCACGCGCGCGGGCTGCGGCACCTGCGGGCCGAACCAATGCTCCGGCATCGCCCCCATTGCGAGCAGTCCGACCGCGACCAGCGCCGCTGTCGCCTTCACCATCCGCGACCAGCCGCTGGCGACCACGAGCTCGGAGAACGCAATCAGGAAGAAGGGTAGAAACGGGCTGCGAATCCCAGCGGTGAACGCCAGTGAGAGGAACAAGAGCACGAAGCGCGGACCTATTCGTATCATGTCCCATGCGGGAGTCCCCATCCGTGCCCTGCGGCTCTCCGAAAGCCAGAAGAGTATCCACCCGATCGGCGCGGCAAACGTCGCTGCGAGGGCCAGAAGGCGCCAGGTCGGGTACCCGGCCACAGCGAGCACCACGAGAGTAAAAAGGGCGACCGGGATGGCCCACACGAAATTGCTGCGCATCGCGCTGGCATAGGCCTTGGTGTCCAGCGCGTGATACCACTGATCAACTTGGTCGGCGGACCGCACTTCTCCAGGACTCGCAAGAACCAGGCCGCTTCCTGAACGGACGCCGGGCTCAATGCGCGCGGACTTTAATTCCTT
>WNFG01008473.1_pt1 | contig 10134 bp, 7 predicted proteins | sample 5400431 | NCBI WGS metagenome assembly WNFG01 (sample SAMN13153346, study PRJNA577476) | soil metagenome | isolation source: 120 cm saprolite under Douglas fir tree site 2 hole 3 replicate 2 | place: USA:California | collected 2015-04-18
TCGGCCTGAAACCCAAGGAGACGCATCGGCTTGAGAAGCTGCGTGCCGTGCTGTCCACCGGCTCCCCGCTCCTCCCCGAGGGCTTCGACTACGTGTACGCGAACCTCAAGGACGACCTCTGCCTGTCGTCGATCTCCGGCGGCACCGACATCGTCTCCTGCTTCGTCCTGGGCAATCCCATGGGAGCGGTGTGGCGCGGCGAGATCCAGGCCAAGGGCCTGGGAATGGCCGTCGAGGTTTTCGACGAAAACGGAAAATCAATCGAAAGCCAGAAGGGCGAGCTGGTCTGCACCAAGCCTTTCCCGTCCATGCCGGTCGGATTCTGGAATGACCCCGATGGCGCCAAATACCGTGCTGCCTACTTCGACAAGTACCCGAACGTCTGGCGCCACGGCGACTGGTGCGAGATCACGCCGCACGGCGGCATCATCATCCATGGCCGCTCCGACGCGGTGCTGAACCCGGGCGGCGTGCGCATCGGCACCGCCGAGATCTACCGCCAGGTCGAGCAGCTCGACGAGATTGTCGAGTCGCTGGTGATCGGCCAGGACTGGGCGGGCGACGTGCGGGTCGTGTTGTTCGTCAAGCTGCGCGAAGGTCGCCCGCTCGACGATTCGCTCGTCAACGCGATCAAGCGCAGGATCCGCGAGAACACCACCCCGCGGCATGTCCCGGCCAAGATCCTGCAGGTCGAGGATATCCCGCGCACCAAGAGCGGCAAGATCGTCGAGCTGGCGGTGCGCGACGTGGTGCACGGCCGGCCGGTGAAAAACCTCGAGGCGCTCGCCAATCCCGAGGCGCTCGAGCACTTCAGGAACCGCGCCGAGCTACGCGAGTAGCTGAGCCATTTTTCGCGGTGCCCTCATCGTACCGGCAAAGCCATGCGCGGAATAGACAGTCTCTGGTCCATGCAAGAGATCTTGCCTTTTTTCTGGATACCGTTCAAGACGTTCCGCGCCAATGCGCCCCACAGGCTCGTTGCGGAATACCTCGATCACCTTGCCCGCGTTGGTCACGCCGACTACCGCGTTACGTTCGCCGACAGAGACCCAGATATTACCGCCCTGGTCGAGGGCAATCCCATCCGCGCCTTCGAGCCAGGGGTGAATGACAAAGAGATTCTCGAAACACAGCGTGTTAGCGGGGAAGGTAGTGTCGCAATTAGTTCTGCTTTGCAGATTACCGAAACGGTCGAATTGCACCTTCCAAATCGCGCCGCGGGCGGTGTCGGCGACGAGGAGATTGCCATCCTTATCGAATGCGAGCCCGTTCGCGAGCGCGGCCGGGACGCATCAAGGCGATCGTTCCCATCGACCTGCAGCATCCGCGCCACTACACGATGAAGACGACGCGTGAATTCTCCGATTACAAGGCGCTGCTCACCGAGGAAATCCGTACCGAGGCGATGAAAGGCAACCCATGACCCCACTCAAGCTTCCCGCGCTCGATCCCGACGCTGTGGCCGAAGTTCGCGGCTCGGGCTATCCGCAGCCGTTCAAGTCGAGGATGGGCGATCGCGCGAAAAGGCGCCTGGGAGATGCCTGCGGCCTGACCAAGCTCGGCGTCAACCTGGTGACGCTCGGTCCCGGCGGCTAGCGCCGCGGCGGCAGCGGTGCCGGAGCGAGCAGCGGGCGTCCTTCGAGGGCAGGCCGCGTCGGCCGCAGCTTCTCGACGCGCTCGAGAGCGATGGCAAGCGCCGTCTCGAGCTGACGATCGCGTCCCGCGGCGTAGTCCTGCGGCGCGTTATCGACCTCGATGTCGGGGTCGACGCCGTAATTCTCGACCGACCAGCCAACGTCGCTGAACCAGAACGAGAACTCGGGCTGCGTGGTTTCCGTTCCATCCACCAGCCGGTGCCTCGGCCAGATGCCGATCACACCACCCCAGGTGCGCTTGCCGATCAGCGGGCCGATCTTCATGGCCTTGAAGCAGTGCGAGAAGATGTCGCCGTCGGAGCCGGCATGTTCGTTGGTCAGGGCGACGACCGGACCGAACGCCGAGTCCGCGGGGTACGGCATCGGCCGTTCCCAGCGCGCGAAGTCATAGCCGATGCGCCGCCGCGCGAGCTTCTCGAGCAGCAATTGCGACACGTGCCCGCCGCGGTTGTAGCGCACATCGACGATCAAGCCGTCGCGCTCGCATTCCAGAATGAAGTAGCGATGGAACTCCGCAAAGCCTGCCGCCATCATGTCCGGCAGGTGCAGGTATCCGACGCGCCCGCTCGAGCGTTCATGTACCCAGCGGCGGTTGCGCTCCACCCAGTCGCGATAGCGCGCCGGCACCTCGTCCTTGAGGAGCGTCACCAGCACCGTCCTGCGAGCCTCGCCGTTCGCCTGCGCGAGTTCGAGCTCGACCTTGGCGCCGGCCTGATGGATGAGCAGCGCGGGCACCGGCCGCTCGCGGCTCACGGGCTGGCCGTTCACCGCGAGCACGCGCTCGCCGGCGCGAGCTTCGACACCGACCGCATTCAACGGAGAATCCGCGGTTGCCTCCCAGCCGTCGCCGGCAGCGATATGCGCGATCTCATTGCCGCCGGTCGCCGGATCGAAGCTGAAGTCGGCGGCGAGCGTGCCCAGCGCCACCTCCGGCGGCTTGCGGTGATCGCCTTCAGCCTCGTAGGCATGCGAGGTTCCCAGCTCGCCCTGCATTTCCCAGATCAGGTCGGAAAGCTCGCCACGCGTGGCGGCGCGCTCAAGCAGTGGCTCATATTTGCGAACCACCGCTTGCCAGTCGACGCCGGCCATGTCGGCGACCCAGAACTGGTCGCGCTGCAATCGCCCCACTTCGCGCAGCATCTGGCGCCATTCGAGCGCCGGCTCGACCGAGACGCGGATCCGCTCCAGGTCCAGCCAGCCGGTTTTGCGCGAATGCTCGGGATAGCCAGCGTCGCCCTTGTCGTCGTGCTTTTTGCCGGCTTCGAGCGCGCGCATGCGCTTGCCTTCGCGCAGCACGAGCGTCTTGCCATCGCGCGAAAGCGCGAACCCATCGACCTTCTCGACCAGCGTCTCGCAGTGCGCGGCAGCGAAATCGAAGCACTCGAGCCGTCCTGGCCTCTCTGCGTGTCCGCCGCGCCCGTGCGCTCCCGCGACATCGAATACCGTCCACAGCGCCTTGCCTGAAATGCCTGCGATCTGGCGGTACAGCCCCTCGGGCACCGGGAAGGCGGCAATGCGGCGCTCCAGTCCATCCGGATCGATGCGGATGGGCTGGTCAGCCACGGGCTTGTTCTTTTCCTCTTCCGTCGAAAACCCGCGCGGCTCGGGATCGAAGGGCGGGCGGCCGCCCGCTTGCAGCGCGACCAAATAGGGGCGCACGCCGCGCGGAAATGAGAGCTCGAAATGCACGTTGTCATAGACGGGATCGAACGTGCGCACGGAAAGCAGGTACAGGTAACGCCCTTCCGGATCGAACGCCGGGCAGAAGTCGCGGAACTCCCCGCTGGTCGCCGAGACCGTTTTGCCAGTCGCCACCTCGTACAGCCGGATCGCGCTGTGGCGCGGACCGGTCCAGAGCGGGAACGCGAGCCACGCTCCATCGGGCGACCACGCGAGCTGCTCGCTGCGGCCGAATTCGCTGCGCGCGATGACCCGCACCGTTCCGGCGTCGAGGTCCGCGAGCAGCACCTCGTTGCGATGATTGGCGAGCGCGACGCGCCTGCCGACGGGCGCCGCTTCCAGGGCGACGACCCGTCCGACATCGGCGTCGAGGGTCCGCTGCGTCGTGCCGGCGAACACCTGAATCCGTTCTTCGCCTGACGCGTCGCTCACCGCGAGCAACGACTCTCCGTCTGCAAGCCAGCGGCCCAGACGAAAGCGAACCCCATCGGGCGCGCCATGCTGCCGCACGGCACCTTCCCACAAGGCGAATGAGAACAGCTTGCCGCGCACGTCCGCGGCTAGGCTGTGACCTGCCGGGTGCACGTCGAATCCGCCCAGGAAGTCTGGCGCAGGAACGAATTTGCGTGCCGCCTGCGTACGATGCGCCGGCACGTCGATCTCGAGCCGCTGGGTCGCATCGCGTTCAGGATCGAACAGCCAGAGATCGGCGGCGCATTGATAAACGATGCGCTGGCCGTCGGTCGACGCGTGGCGCGCGTAGAACTCCGCGTGGTCCGTGTGCCGGCGCAGATCAGCGCCGTCGTTGCGGCACGAGTACAGATTGCCGACGCCTTCGAAGTCGGACAGAAACCAGAGGCGTCCGGCGAGCCACATCGGGCTGGTGAGGTTGCCTTTCAGCTGCGACAGCCGCTGGAACTCGCCATTGCCCGAGGCATCGACCCACAGCGCTCCCGCAGTCCCGCCACGGTAGCGCTTCCAGCGGGCCGGGTCCGCGGTGTTGCGGCCGATCACCTTGGCGCCGCTCGGACCGTACGCGAGGTGGTTGACCTGGCCATACGGCAACAGTTGCGGCAGACCGCCGTCGGCGTCGAGCGCGAACGCTCGATAATTGCGAAAGAACGGCTGCGCGTGCGTCGTCACGAACAGGATGCGGCCCTCGGGCGTCCAGCCGCGCACGATCACGTCCGGTCCGAGCCAGGTCATGCGCCGCGCGGGACCGCCCTCGGACGGCATGCGATAGACTTCCGGATGCTGCTCGTCGCGCCCGACGTACGCGAGCCAGCGTCCGTCCGGGGAGATCGACGGATAGCCGACCTCACCCAGCCCGGCGGTGAGGCGCCGTGCCACTCCGCCCGCGGTCTCCGCACGCCAGAGATCATCGTCGCAGACGAAAACGACCGTATCGCGCCAGATCGACGGGTGCCTCAGATAGCCGCGCAGCGCCATGAAGACGAATTTTGCCTCAGGTAATTTGTGGCGCGTCGGGCATTCCTGTAAACTTGCCCGTCCCACCACGCGCTAGGTAGATGACCAAGTATGTCTTCGTAACCGGTGGTGTAGTTTCCTCCTTGGGGAAAGGCATCGCCGCCGCCTCCCTTGCCGCGATCCTCGAATCGCGCGGCATCCGAGTCACCAACATCAAGCTGGACCCGTACATCAACGTCGATCCGGGCACCATGAGCCCGTTTCAGCACGGCGAGGTGTTCGTCACCGAGGATGGGGCGGAAACCGACCTGGATCTCGGCCATTACGAGCGCTTCCAGAGCTCGAAGATGCGCCGCTGGAACAATTTCACCACCGGCCAGATCTACGAGTCGGTGATCAAGAAGGAGCGGCGCGGCGATTACCTCGGCGGCACGGTGCAGGTGATCCCGCACATCACCGACGAGATCAAGGCGTTCATCAAGCGCGGCGCCGGCGACGCCGACGTGGCGATCGTCGAGATCGGCGGCACTGTCGGCGACATCGAGTCGCTGCCGTTCCTCGAGGCGATCCGGCAGATGGGCCTGGAGCTCGGACGCAACAACGTCTGCTACATCCACCTGACGCTGGTGCCCTACATCGCCTCGGCGGGCGAGATCAAGACCAAGCCGACGCAGCACTCGGTCAAGGAGCTGCGCGAGATCGGCATCCAGGCCGACGCGCTGCTGTGCCGGACCATCCAGCCGCTGCCCGAGGACGAGCGCCGCAAGATCGCGCTGTTCACCAACGTGCAGAAGGAAGCGGTGATCTCGGCCTGGGACGTCGACTCGATCTACAAGATCCCGATGATGCTGCACGAGCAGATGCTCGACGAGATCGTCTGCCACAAGCTGAATATTCTCGCCCGCGCCGCCGACCTGTCGTCGTGGGTGAAGCTGGTCGATGCCCAGGAGCACCCGGAGCACGAGCTCGACATCGCCTTCGTCGGCAAGTACGTCGACCTGCAGGACTCGTACAAGTCGCTCAACGAGGCGCTCAAGCACGCCGGCATCCATACCCGCTCCAAGGTGAACATCCACTACGTCGATTCCGAGGAGCTGGAGAAAGGCGGCATCGCCCCGCTGGAGAAGATGGACGCGATCCTGGTGCCCGGCGGCTTCGGCAAGCGCGGCACCGAGGGCAAGATGCGCGCCATCCGCTACGCGCGCGAGAACGGCATTCCGTACCTCGGCATCTGCCTTGGCATGCAGCTGGCGACCATCGAGTTCGCGCGCAATGTCTGCGGCCTGGCCGGCGCCAACAGCACGGAGTTCGACCCGGATACGCCGCACCCGGTAGTGGCGCTGATCACCGAGTGGCTCGACCGCACCGGCCGCATCGAGAAGAGGACCGAGAAGTCCGACCTGGGCGGCACGATGCGCCTGGGCGCGCAGAAGTGCCCGGTCGAGCCGGGCACTCTCGCTTCCTCGATTTATGGCTTGGAAGTCAATGAAAGGCATCGTCACCGCTACGAGGTCAACAACATCTACGTGCCGCAGCTCGAAGCGAAGGGCTACAAGGTGTCGGCCCGCACGCCGAGCGAGAAGCTGCCGGAGATGATGGAAATCCCCGGCCATCCGTTCTTCGTCGGCGTGCAGTTCCACCCGGAGTTCACCTCGACGCCGCGCGCGGGCCACCCCCTGTTCAAGGCTTTCGTCACCGCTGCACTCAAGCACCGCGCCAGCGCGAAGCGTCCGGGCGGCACGCTGTCGGTCGTCGCGGCGTGAAACTCTGTGGTTTCGAAGTCGGTTTGGATAAACCGCTTTTTCTCATCGCGGGTCCTTGCGTCGTCGAGTCGCGCCAGCTGCAGATCGACACCGCGGGGCGCCTCAAGGAGATCTGCCGGCCGCTCGGCATTCCGCTGATCTTCAAGTCGTCGTACGACAAGGCGAACCGCAGCTCGGGCAAGTCCTTTCGCGGTCTGGGCATGGACAAGGGTCTGGAAATTCTTGCGCAGGTAAGAGAAGAAATCGGCGTTCCCGTGTTGACCGACGTGCATACCGAGGAAGAGGTGAAACCGGTCGCCGCGGTGGTCGACGTGCTGCAGACCCCGGCTTTCCTCTGCCGCCAGACCGATTTCATCCATGCCGCGGCTTCGGCCGGCCGGCCGGTCAACATCAAGAAGGGCCAGTTCCTCTCGCCCGAAGAGATGAAGAACGTGGTCGACAAAGCAAGAGAAGCTTCCAAACAAGAAAATATTCTCGTTTGCGAGCGCGGCTTCTCCTTCGGCTACGGCAATCTGGTTTCCGACATGCGCTCGCTCGCCATCATGCGCGACACCGGCTGCCCGGTGGTGTTCGATGCCACGCACTCGGTTCAGCTGCCCGGCGGGCGGGGCGCTGCTTCGGGCGGTGAGCGCGAATTCATCCCGGTGCTGGCGCGCGCCGCGGTGGCCAGCGGCATCGCCGGGCTGTTCATGGAGACGCATCCCGATCCGGAGAAGGCGCTCTCCGACGGGCCGAACGCCTGGCCTCTCGGCCTGATGCAGGGCTTGCTCGAGACGCTGGTCGAAATCGATCGAGTGGTGAAAAAGAACGGCTTTGCCGAGGAGAAAGTGAAAAAAACATGAGCTCCATCGTCGATGTAGTCGCAAGGGAGATCCTCGACTCGCGGGGCAACCCGACGATCGAGGCGGACGTGCTGCTTGAGTCGGGGGTGATGGGCCGCGCCGCGGTGCCTTCGGGCGCCTCGACCGGCAGCCGCGAGGCGGTCGAGCTGCGCGACGGCGACCGGCAGCGCTACGGCGGCAAGGGCGTGCTGAAGGCGGTCGAGAACGTCAATACGGAAATTTCCGAGGCCATCGTCGGGCTCGATGCCTCCGAGCAGGCGTTCATCGACAAGACGCTGATCGAGCTCGACGGCAGCGAGAACAAGTCCCGCCTCGGGGCGAATGCGATTCTCGCCGTATCGATGGCGGCGGCCCGGGCGGCGGCCGAGGAGTCGGGCCTGCCGCTGTACCGCTACTTCGGCGGCTCGGGCGCGATGCGCATGCCGGTGCCGATGATGAACGTGATCAACGGCGGCGCGCACGCCAACAACAACCTTGACCTGCAGGAGTTCATGATCGTTCCGGTGGGCTTCCAGTCTTTCCGGGAGGCGCTGCGCTGCGGATCCGAGATCTTTCAAAAACTCAAATCGCTGGTTTCTTCGAAAGGCTTGTCCACCGCGGTCGGCGACGAGGGCGGCTTCGCGCCCGAGCTGCCGACGCACGCGGCGGCGATCGAGCTGATCATCGAGGCCATCGGAAGCGCGGGCTACGGCGCGGGCCGCGACGTGATGCTGGCGCTCGACTGCGCGGCGACCGAGTTCTTCCGCGACGGCCGCTACATCCTCGAATCGGAAAAGAAGAACTTCACCTCGGGCGAGTTGAGCGACTACCTGGCGGGGCTCGCCGAGCGCTACCCGATCGTGTCGATCGAGGACGGCATGGCCGAGAACGACTGGGAAGGCTGGAAGATCCTCAGCACGCGTCTGGGCAGGAAGCTGCAGCTGGTCGGCGACGACCTGTTCGTCACGGATACACGGCTGCTGCGCGAGGGCATCCGCCAGGGCGTCGCCAACTCGATCCTCATCAAGGTCAACCAGATCGGCACGCTCACCGAGACGTTCTCGGCGATCGAGCTGGCCAAGCGCGCCGCCTACGGCACCGTGATCTCGCACCGCTCGGGCGAGACCGAGGACACCACCATCGCCGACATCGCCGTCGGCGCGAATGCGCTGCAGATCAAGACCGGGTCGCTGTCGCGCTCCGACCGGGTCGCGAAGTACAACCAGCTGCTGCGCATCGAGGAGGACCTCGGCGACTCGGTCTCCTACCCCGGCCGGGAGGCGTTCGCCCAGCTGAAATGAGAGTCCTCGCCGGCATCCTCAGTGCGCTGATCCGACCTCAAGCAGGGCACCGAGGCGATCGAGGAGCGCGCGCGCTCGGAGCTGGGAATGGTCAGGCGGGACGAGGTTTTCTTCCAGATCGAGGAGCGCAAGCCATGAAACTGACGCCGCCGCAGCTGCAGCGATTCGACAGCGATGGCTATCTCTTCTTCCCGAGCCTGTTCACGCCGCAAGAGATCAAGGTCCTGAACGACGAGGTGCCGGCGCTCTACGCGCAGCGGCGCCCCGAGAACGTGCGCGAGAAGACCGGCGACGTGGTGCGCACTAATTTTGCCGCGCACCTGTACAGCTACCCGTTCGCCAAGCTCGCGCGCCATCCCCGCATGGTCGAGCCGATCAAGCAGCTGTTCGGCGAAGACGTGTACATGCATCAGTTCAAGATCAACGGCAAGGCGGCCTTCGACGGCGACGTCTGGCAGTGGCACCAGGATTACGGCACCTGGGTCAACGATGACCAGATGCCGGAAGCGCGCGCGATGAACGTGGCGATCTTCCTGGACGAGGTCAACGAGTTCAACGGCCCGCTGATGTTCATCCCGGGCAGCCACAAGCTGGGCGTGCTCGACGCCGCGCACGATACCTCGACCACCAGCTATCCGCTGTGGACCATCAATCACGACACCATCGCCAAGCTCGTGGCGCGCGGCGGCATCGTGGCGCCGAAAGGCCCGGCCGGCTCGATGATCCTGTTCCACGGCTGCCTGGTGCATGCCTCGACCTCGAACCTGTCGCCGTGGAACCGCGTCAGCGTCTATCTGTCGCTCTGCGCGGTGTCGAACCACATCCGGCGGTTCAAGCGGCCCGGCTACATCGCGCACCGCGACTTCACGCCGATCCAGTGCCTGCCGGAGGACTGCCTGCTGAAGCACTATGAGGTGCCGCTCCCCTGGAAGGACGGCACGCCGCAGGAAGAGCTGCAAGGCGTACTTAAAGCGGCGTAACGACTAATCAGGGACAGACCACCATTTTTCGCATGTCGAAAAAACGTGGTCTGTCCCTGTTTTTGGGGTTGATATGAATCTCTATTCCAAACTCCAGCAACGCGCAGCTCAGGGTAAGCCGCTGCGCATCGGCGTCATCGGCGCCGGCAAGTTCGGCGCAATGTACATAGCGCAGGTGCCGAGAACGCCCGGAGTGCATCTCGTCGGCATCGCCGATTTGTCGCCGGATAACGCGAGGGAGAATTTGAAACGCGTCGGTTGGAAGACGGAAGCCTATTCCGCCGCCAGCCTGGACAAGGCATTGAAGAGCGGGCAAACGCATCTCTCAGACAACTGGCAGGCGCTGGTGGCGCACCCCGCAGTCGACATCATTATCGAAGCCACCGGAAACCCGCTTGCGGCCGTGGAGCATGCGCTCGCGGCATTCCGCAACGGCAAGCACGTCGTGATGGTGACGGTCGAGGCCGATGCGTTCTGCGGTCCGCTGCTCGCCAAGAAGGCGGCGG
>WNFG01006091.1_pt1 | contig 10132 bp, 9 predicted proteins | sample 5400431 | NCBI WGS metagenome assembly WNFG01 (sample SAMN13153346, study PRJNA577476) | soil metagenome | isolation source: 120 cm saprolite under Douglas fir tree site 2 hole 3 replicate 2 | place: USA:California | collected 2015-04-18
GAGCTGGCCGCGGAAATGTGCGGCCCGCTTTTCGCCAAGACCACGGCGGCGCAGGTGCCGGTCGATGGCGGCAACGAGCGCGTCGTCTGATGGCAGTCGAAGCGCTGCGTTGGCGGGGCGATCGCCTGGAGCTGCTCGATCAGCGTTTTCTCCCAGACCAGACTCTCTATGTAACCTGCCGAACTGCAGCCGACGTGGCGACGGCGATCCGCGACATGGTGGTGCGCGGCGCACCGGCAATAGGATGCGCCGCGGCTTTCGGGGTGGCTCTGTCAAGGGGATCTGCTGAAGGCTATGCAGCGCTGGCGAAAAGCCGCCCCACAGCCGTCAATCTCTTCTGGGCACTCGAGCGCATGAAGCGGGCGAAAGATCTCGAATCGGAGGCCACTGCGATCTTCGAAGAGGACCTGGCTGCGAACCGCTCGATGGGCAAGCTGGGCGCGGAGCTCATTCCAGACCGGGCACGCGTCATGACCCATTGCAATACCGGCGCGCTCGCCACGGCCGGCCACGGCACCGCCCTGGGGGTGATTCGTTCCGCGAAGGACAAGAACGTCTCCGTGATTGCGTGCGAGACGCGCCCGTATCTGCAAGGCGCGAGACTAACGGCGTGGGAATGCATCCAGGAAAGCATCCCCTGCACCCTGATCACGGACAGCATGGCCGGCCACCTGATGAGCCGCGGTGAAGTGGACGTAGTCATCGTCGGCGCCGATCGCATCGCGGCAAACGGCGACGTCGCCAACAAGATCGGCACGTACAGCCTCGCGGTGCTCGCGCGGCGCCACGGCATTCCGTTCTATGTCGCCGCCCCGCTCTCCAGCTTCGATCCGAAAATCCCCGACGGCTCGCATATTCCGATCGAGGAGCGCCCCGCGGACGAGGTCACCGGCTACCGCGACCTCCGCTGGGCGCCCGAGGGCGTGAAGGTGCGCAACCCTGCCTTCGACGTCACCCCCGCGGAGCTCGTCACGGCGCTCATCTGCGAGAAAGGCGTGCTCCACCACCCCGCCCGCGAAGGCATCGCGCCTTTATTCCTGCTCTAGCTCGAACAGGAAGCGCGCCGCCACCGCGGTGTCGGCGAAATCGGAGAACACACCGTCGATGCCCAGGCGGTAGAACTGAAGGTACTCGTTGACCGGATTGCCGGCGTAATCCGAGACCAGGCGGCGCTGCTCGTTGCGGAAAGTCCAGGTGTGCACGAAGAGGCCGGCCTTGTGCGCGCGATCGATGAGATTGCCCGGCGCAAGGAGTTTGCGGCTCGCTTCGCCCGGCCCGGGCAGGCCCGCCGCGACCGAGCTCACAATGTAGCGTTTCCACGGACCGATGCCGTCCGCATAAGTCCTGACCTCTCTTAATCCCGCGTCGGTGGTCAGGAAGCCGAAGGTGCGCGCAAGCAGGCGCGGGTCGCCCGAGGCCGTCCAGTCGAACGGCCGGTCGAAGGGCGCGGTGAAGTCGAGGCTGCCGTCGGCATTGACGTCGTTCGCGTCGATGAGCTGGATCAGCCGCACCGGCGTCATCCGGCGAAGCTCCTTGAGGTTCGACTGCTCGAAGGACTGGATGATGACCGGCGCGTCCCGGTGATTCCATCCGGCGGCGTCGAGAGTCGCCACGAGGCGCTTCTCGATCGGCAGACCGAGCGACTTGTGATAGGTGGAGTGCTTCACCTCAGGATAGATGCCGATCTGGCGGCCTTTCTCCTCGGATTTGCGCTTGGCAAGCGCGATGATCTCCTCCAGCGTGGGGACCTCGAACTTGCCGTTGAACTGCTGCGGGCGCTCGGCGAAGTCCTGCACCGCGCGCAGCCGCTTGATTTCGTGAAGCGTGAAGTCTGAGGCGAAGAAGCCCGCCTCGGCCGCGCCGTCGATGACCGCTGTGCGCTTGCGCGAAGCGAACTCGGGGCGGCTCGCGACATCGGTGGTGGCGATAAGGTTCGGTTCGTGGCGGGCGATCAGGTGTCCATCTTTGGTCGACGCCAGATCCGGCTCGATGAAATCCGCGCCTAGCTCGATGGCGAGCGAATAGCCCTCGAGCGTGTGCGCCGGCAGGTAGCCGTGCGCGCCGCGATGCCCGATCACGAGCGGCCGGCGCATTTCATCGCCGTCCCTGCCGCGGTCGGCCTCGGCTGAAGAGATGAACGTGGTACAGAGTGCGGCAGTGAACGCGATGCCGCCTGCAAAGGTGCCGAGTCTCATTTTTCCCTCCCCAAAGAAACCGCGGGAACATTATGCGGCCCCGATGACGGCCTGATGACGACTTTATTCGTGGATTTCGACAGGCGTGTAAGGCGCCACCAGATCAAACAGCTCCACGATGTCGGCGTTGTGCATGCGGACACAACCGATCGATCCGGGCTTGCCCATCTCGGCGGCATGAGGCGAGCCGTGGACGTAGATATAGCGGCGCATCGTGTCGACCTCGCCGAGGCGGTTCTTCCCCGGCTCGCAGCCCGAGAGCCACAGGATGCGGGTCAGGATCCAGTCGCGCCCCGGATAGCGCGCATGGAGCTCCGGCGTCCATAGCTCGCCGGTCGGCCGGCGGCGCACGAACACCGCGTTGTGCGGCTGGCCGGCGCCGATCCTGGCGCGCACGATGTGGCTGCCACGCGGCGTGCAGAAGCTGCCGTTCTTCTCGCCCAAGCCATTTTTGGACGTGGAGACGGTGTAGCGTTTCAAGATGCGGTTTCCGTCGCGCAGCAGCAGTTCTTGCGAGTCAGCGTTGATTTCGATTTTCATCGGCGGGAAGCGAAGAAGCCGTTGAGCAGCGCGCCGCACTCGCTTGCAAGCACGCCGCCCTGGATCTGGGCGTGGTGATTCAGTTTTTCGTTCCTGAAAAGATCAACGATGCTTCCCGCCGCCCCGGTCTTCGGATCGCCGGCGCCAAAAACCACGCGCGCGATCCGGGCATGAAACATGGCGCCAGCGCACATGACGCAGGGCTCGAGCGTCACGTAGAGCGTAGCGCCCGTCAGGCGGTAGTTGCCAAGAGCCGTGGCCGCGGCACGCATCGCCTGGATCTCGGCGTGGGCGGTGGGATCGGCGGCGGCGATCGGACGGTTCCATCCCTGTCCGAAAATTGTTTCATGAACGACCAGCACTGCGCCGACGGGCACCTCGCCCTCTTCCTGCGCGCGCCGCGCGAGCTCGAGCGCCCGACGCATGAAAACTTCGTCGGTCATTCCCGCTCAATTGTTTCCGGCACCTGCAACTCCTTGTAAATACGCGGATTCACAGAATCAATTTTCTGATTTACCGTCACTTTTACTGTCAAAAACACCGCTTCTGATTTTGCACGATTTATGGAGCGATTTGCGCGGGAGATGTACGCTTGCGCACAACTTATGAGCCCAACGAAAACAAAGGACAACGTACCGCTTTGCGTAGACCTTGACGGGACGCTCGTGCGGACCGATCTATTGGTTGAGTCATGGTTGGGCCTTCTAAAGCACAATACATTGCTTGCCCTACTGGCGCCGTATTGGCTGATCCACGGGAAAGCACGGCTCAAGCACGAGATAGCCCGGCGGATCGACTTGGACGTCGAGAGCCTTCCCTACAACGGCGTACTCCTGGAGCACTTGCGCGATCAACATCGGCAGGGACGACGGCTGATCCTAACAACCGCATCGAATCTGAAATATGCGAGCCGAGTGGCGGATTATCTTGGTATCTTCGAGGACGTAATAGCGAGTAACGCGCAGACAAACGTCTCGGGAGAGAGAAAGCACCGACTGCTCATCGAACGCTTTGGCGATGGGGGCTTCGACTACGCTGGCAACGCGCGAGCGGATCTACATGTTTTTCCATCGGCCCGACGGACACTCCTTGTGAATCCGGAACCCGGTGTTGAAAGGGCAGGAAAGAAACTGGGCAATCTGGAGCGGTCATTTCATGACGAATCCAGCAAGCTTAAGGCTTACATACGTGCGTTGCGTCCGCATCAATGGCTCAAGAATGTGCTCGTGTTCGTTCCGCTTGCAGCTGCACATAGATTGGGAAATCCAGAGCTTCTTGGACAAGCCGCCGCAGCGTTTGTCGGGTTTAGCCTCTGTGCTTCCAGCGTTTATCTGTTGAACGACCTGATGGATCTTCCCGCAGATCGCGCACATCCCCGTAAGCGGAATCGACCTTTCGCCTCGGGGGCGGCATCCGTGAAGGCTGGGCTAGCACTGATCCCTTTGCTTCTGACCATGGCCATCGGCATTGCGGCAGCCTTATCGCTAGCGTTTCTGATCGTGCTTGCGTTGTACTTCGTCTCGACACTCGCCTACTCGCTGTGGCTTAAAGGCAAGGTGATGGTAGACGTCCTGGTTCTCGCGGCGCTCTACACGTCGCGGATGCTGGCTGGCGCGGCAGCGGTTGCGATTGCACCATCGTTCTGGTTGCTTGCATTTTCAATGTTTATCTTCTTGAGCTTGGCGATGTTGAAACGATACGCAGAGCTGCTCGACCTGAGAGCCGGCGGAAGTCTGGCGGCCAAGGGTCGCGGTTACGAGGTAGTCGACCTCGCCACCGTCCAAAGTCTTGGCGCTGCGAGTGGCTATTGTGCCGTGCTTGTGTTGGCGCTGTATATCAATAGCGATGACGTCCGCGAGAATTATGAGCACCCCGAGGTTATCTGGTTACTGTGTCCGCTTTTACTCTATTGGATAAGCCGAATGTGGCAGAAGGCGGGTCGCGGCGAAATGTATGACGACCCGATCGTCTTTGCACTGAGAGACCGAATCAGCAGATGGGTGGGTATCGCGAGCGCAGGCGTGCTGCTGGCAGGCAATTGGGTCTAGCTTGAAAAGAGGACCATCTTTAAAAATGGCGGTGCTGCGCCAGCCATGCATGATTTCTTAACACCCTGCTAGGCCGTGCCACGGCAGTGAGAACGGGTAGCTATCATTGCGAGGAAATCATGAGCATTAGACTGTTGAGCCTAATCCTAGGTAGCGTTGTGTTGTCGGCAATTGCGCAAGTTTTACTCAAGCTCGGAATGTCCAGCGGACTCGTGCAGGAAGCCCTTGGTCAGGCACATCCGCTCAAGGCGGCATGGGTAATGGCGACGACGCCACAGGTCGGCGCAGGCATCGGTCTCTACGCGCTGAGTGTGATTGTCTGGTTGCTCGTGTTAGCACGGGCGGATGTGAGCTTTGCGTATCCGTTCGTCGGCGTCGGTTTCATTCTGACGATGTTATTGGGTTGGTGGTTACTCGGCGAGCCCTTGAGCCCGGCGCGGTTGGTCGGCACATTGCTTGTGGTTGCCGGCGTATGGTTGGTTTCAAACTCCTGAGAACCACGTGGGGTCCGAAAGTCGCCTGATGATCCGCGGTATCAAGAATTGGCGCAACGATCCTGAATGGCTAGTGCTGGCCATTGGACTGGCAGTACACGCCGTGATCCTGTTTGTGGCCATACCGCTGCTGGCGACATCCTTGGGTTCGCATTATGGCGTGGGCTTCGCGGACGACTACGACGAAATTGCATGGAACCTCGTGAGCGGAAATGGATATAGATTTTCGCTCGACACAGCTGAGACACTGATGCGCGAGCCAGGATATCCGTTCCTGCTTGCCTCAGTTTTTTCCATCTTCGGACATAGCCTGCCGGCGGCGCGCGGGTTGAACCTGCTGCTGATGGCAGCAACGGCTTCGGGACTAATTGCAGTGACCCGCCTGTCCCCGAATACTCGCCTTGTCGGCGTTGCTGCGACGGCTCTGTTTCTGTTGCATCCCGGCATGTTGATTGCCGAGGCACGCGGAGGTTTTGAGGTCTTGTACGCGCTGTGTTTAGTGCTTTTCGTGTGGAGATTGAGTCGCGCATTATCGACTCAGCGGATGTCGGATTACTTCTGGGCGGGGGCTATCTTAGGCTCAGGGGTGTTGGTTCGAAGCAGCTTGATTGCTCTGCCGCTGTTTATATTGCTATCGCTGCTGTTGCGCGCGGGCGGCGCCCGCAACTGGCGGTTGACGTTTGTCAGGGTCGCAACTCTCAGCGTCGGCATGCTTCTCGTCGCAGTACCCTGGATCATCCGAAATTACAATGTGGTCGGTCAGATTGTACCGACCGCTACAGTATCGGGTATTGCAGCTCACGTCGGCTCGTATGTCTGTCGCAATAGCGATACGGGCCGAACCTTGCATGATTTGGACGCTGATGCAAGGAACGAACGCGCAGCGATAGCAGGGGCGGAGGGCTACAGATTCAAAAACGAATACTTTCCGCGCTTTTTTTCATCCCAGGATGAGGTCGAATTTAGCAAGCTCCTGCTCAAGAATACGATCGACTACTATGTGAGCCACCCCGGCGTCTTCCTGAAGTGCACGGGATCGAACCTAGTTAATTTTTGGATCGCCGGAAGAAACCCACTTGCGTCGACGCTTAATGCGATAGTGCAGGTCCCATATCTGCTGCTCGCCGTGATAGGCATAGTATGGCTGAGCCGCACCGCGTATAGAGACGTGCAACTGTTGCCGATCATGGTAATAGTTGTTTATACGATGATCCTTCATGCGGTAACGTTTGCACAAGCGAGATACAGCGCGCCCCTTGTGCCGTTGCTGGCTATCCTGGCTGCGCATCCTGCTGCAAGGGCGTGGAGTTATGTCACGACGAAGCGCTAAGATCGGCTTGAACGCCGTGGAATCTACTCCCACTCGATGGTCGCCGGGGGCTTGGAGGAGATGTCGTAGGTGACGCGGTTGATGCCGCGTACCTCGTTGATGATGCGGTTCGAGACCTTGGCGAGCAGCTCGTGCGGCAGCGGCGCCCACTCCGCGGTCATGAAGTCGGTGGTCTGCACCGCGCGCAGGGCGATGACGTGCTCGTAGGTGCGACCGTCGCCCATCACGCCGACCGATTTCACCGGCAGGAACACGGCGAAGGCCTGCGCAGTCTGGTCGTACCAGTCCGAGCTTTTCAATTCCTCGACGAAGATCGCATCCGCCTGACGCAGAAGATCGGCGTATTCCTTGTTCACCTCGCCGAGGATGCGCACGCCCAGGCCGGGACCCGGGAAAGGATGGCGGAACACCATCTCGCGCGGCAGGCCGAGCGCCAGGCCGAGCTCGCGCACTTCGTCCTTGAACAGCTCGCGCAGCGGCTCGAGAAGCTTGAGGTGCAGCGTCTCGGGCAGGCCGCCGACGTTGTGGTGCGACTTGATGGTGGCGGCCTTCTTGGTTTTCGCGCCGGCCGACTCGATGACGTCCGGATAGATCGTGCCCTGGGCAAGCCAGCGCGCGCGTTTGATTTTCTTTGCCTGTTCCTGAAAAACATCCACGAACAGCTTGCCGATGATCTTGCGCTTCTCCTCCGGATCGGCGACGCCGCGCAGCGCGGCGAAGAACTGCGCCGAGGCGTCGACGTGCACCACCGTCAGGTGCATGTGCTGCGCAAAAGTCTCCATCACCTGCACCGCCTCGTTCAGGCGCAGCAGGCCGTGGTCGACGAACACGCAGGTGAGCTGGCTACCGATGGCGCGGTGGATCAGCGCCGCCGCGACCGATGAGTCGACGCCACCGGAAAGGCCGAGAACGACCTCCTCGCGGCCTACCTGGTCGCGAATTTTGCGAATGGCTTCAGAAACGTAATCCGGCATGTTCCATTCGGTGCCGCAGCCGCAGATCTCGTGCACGAAGCGATGCAGCAGCTTCGTCCCCTGCCGGGTATGGGTCACTTCAGGATGGAACTGCACGCCGTAGAAGCGGCGCGATTCGTCGGCCATGCCGGCGATCGGGCACGACTCGGTCGAGGCCATCAGCTTGAAGCCGGGGGGCAGCTCGGTGACCTTGTCGCCGTGGCTCATCCACACGCGCAGCATGCCGTGGCCTTCCGGCGTGCGGAAATCCTCGATGCCCTCGAGCAGCTTCGTGTGGCCGTGCGCTCGAACTTCGGCATAGCCGAATTCGCGCACGCGCCCGGCTTCGACCCGCCCGCCGAGCTGCTGTGCCATGGTCTGCATGCCGTAGCAGATGCCCAGAACTGGAACGCCCTGCTGGAACACCGCCTGCGGCGCCTTCCCGGTCTGCTCCTCATAGGCCGACATGTGGCTTCCCGAAAGGATGATGCCCCTGGCGTCGAAATCGCGGACGAAGGCGTCGCTGACGTCATGGGGGTGGATCTCGCAGTAGACCTTGGCTTCCCGGACCCGCCTGGCGATCAGCTGCGTGTATTGCGCACCGAAGTCGAGAATCAGAATTTTCTGGTGCACTACTCAGCCCGGTAGTTCGGGGCTTCCTTCACGATCTGAACATCGTGGACATGCGACTCGCGAATGCCCGCCGCGGTGATTTCGACGAACTGGGTACGAGTGCGCAGCTCCTCGATGCTCGAGCATCCGGTGTAGCCCATGCTCGCCCGCACGCCGCCCATCAGCTGCTCGATGACCCGGAGCGCGCTGCCCTTGTAAGGCACGCGGCCTTCCACGCCCTCGGGCACCAGCTTGTCGACGTTCATCTCGGCTTCCTGGAAATAGCGGTCGGCGGCGCCCTGTTGCATCGCGCCGAGCGACCCCATGCCGCGGTAGGCCTTGTAGGAGCGCCCCTGGAACAGCTCGATCTCGCCCGGCGATTCCTCGGTGCCGGCGAACAGCGACCCGAGCATCACCGCATGCGCCCCGGCGCCGAGCGCCTTGGCGATGTCGCCCGAGTAGCGCACGCCGCCATCCGCGATGAGCGGCACGCCGGACTTGCCGAGCGCCTCGGCGACGTTCTGGATGGCGGTGATCTGCGGCACGCCGACCCCCGCCACGATCCGCGTGGTGCAGATCGAGCCGGGGCCGATGCCGACTTTCACGCCATCGGCGCCGTGATCGACCAGGGCGCGCGCGCCGTCGCCGGTGCCGACGTTGCCGCCGACGACCTCCACCTGCGGATAGCGCGTCTTGATCCACTTCACGCGGTCGAGCACGCCCTGCGCGTGGCCGTGCGCGGTGTCCACCACCAGCACATCGGCGCCCGCCTCGACCAGCGCCGCCACGCGCTCGTCGGTGCCTTCGCCCACGCCCACGGCCGCACCCACGCGCAGCTTGCCGTGCGCGTCCTTGCAGGCGTTGGGATGCTCGCTTTCTTTCAGGATGTCCTTGACCGTGACCAGGCCCTTGAGCCTGAACTCCTCGTCGATCACGAGCACGCGCTCGAGACGGTGGCGGTGCATGAGCGCCATCGCTTCCACGCGGGTCGCGCCTTCGCGCACGGTGACCAGCTTTCGTTGCGGCGTCATGATGGATTTGACCGGCTGGTCGAGCTCGGCCTCGAAGCGCAGGTCGCGGTTGGTGACGATGCCGACCACCTTGCCGCTCTTCACCACCGGGAAGCCGGAAATCTTGTATTGCTGCTGCAGCGCCATCACCTCGCGCACGGTCATCTCGGGCGAGACGGTCATCGGGTCGCGCAGCACGCCGGATTCGAAGCGCTTGACCTTGGCGACCTCGACCGCCTGCGCCTGGGGCGTGAGGTTCTTGTGGATGATGCCGATGCCGCCCTCCTGGGCCATGGCGATGCCGAGCCGGGCCTCGGTGACGGTGTCCATGGCAGCCGACACGAGCGGGATGTTCAGCTCGAGCTTGCGGGTCAGGCGGGTCTTCAGGGAGACTTCGCGCGGCAGGACGCGCGAGTGGGCGGGAAGGAGGAGGACGTCGTCGAAGGTCAGCGCCTTCTGGATCACCCGCATGTCTGATTCTCGCAAAGCGGCATTATACTGTCATCCATGTTTCGACTTGAGCGTTGATACATCAATGACAAAGGCATTGCTCTTCGCTGTCGGCCTGGCATTCGCGGCAGCGGCCATGGCGCAGCAGTACAAATGGGTGGACGCGAATGGCAAGGTCCAGTACGGGGACACGCCGCCCCCCGGTGTCCAGGCCACGCGCCTCAAACCACCGCCTGCCGGTGCATCGGCGCCCGCCGCTGCGCCGAACGTAAACCCGGAGGCTGCCTTCCGTAACCGCCAGCAGGAACGGCAAAAAAGTGACGAGAAGTCCGCCAAGGAGCGCGCCGACGCGGAAACGAAGCGCGTCAACTGCGAGCAGTCGCAGGGTGCGTTGCGCAGCCTGCAGAGCGGGCAGCGCATCTCGTCGACCAACGCTGCCGGCGAGCGGGTCTTTATCGACGACGCGGAGCGCGCGAAGGAGATCGAGCGGACCCAGCGCG
>WNFG01019305.1_pt1 | contig 10131 bp, 10 predicted proteins | sample 5400431 | NCBI WGS metagenome assembly WNFG01 (sample SAMN13153346, study PRJNA577476) | soil metagenome | isolation source: 120 cm saprolite under Douglas fir tree site 2 hole 3 replicate 2 | place: USA:California | collected 2015-04-18
AACTGGTTCAGCTTCACTCAGCACAGGGCACCCGATCCTGGGTAACCGGCCGGCGACCTGCTGCGCGGCGGAAGGAAGGAGCACCGACGGCATGCGCGATGACCAGATCAGACCTTGGGTATCCAACGGGACGCACCGCCAACGCGCCCGCGAGCTGGGAATTCCCGTCCAGGGTGAGCCAGGGGACTGGAACGCGATCACCGACGTCCCTGGCGTCGAGGTGGGCTACGAGACCCTCATAGCCGGAGACGGGCCGCTCGAGGTAGGGCGAGGGCCGGTCAGGACCGGAGTTACCGCCGTGCTTCCGCTCGGGCGCGCGGGTGTCGGCAGATCCTGCCCGGCGGGCTGGTTCTCGCTTAACGGCAACGGCGAGATGACCGGCACAGCCTGGCTGGACGAGACCGGGGCGCTGTCGCTGCCCGTGGGCATCACGAACACCCATGCCATCGGGCCTGTGCACCAGGGGATCATCGAGTGGACGATCAGCGCGAATCCGGCCCTGGCGGCTCGCTGGCACCTGCCGGTCGTGGCCGAGACGTGGGACGGCTACCTGAACGACATTAACGGCGCGCACATCACACCGCAGACCGCGATGCGCACTCTCGACAACGCCCGCAGCGGGCCGCTTGACGAGGGCTCGGTCGGCGGCGGCACGGGGATGAACTGCTACGCCTTCAAAGGCGGCACGGGAACCGCGTCCCGCAGGGTGCTGGCCGGATCGCGCCGGTACACGGTAGGTGCCCTGATGCAAGCCAACTTCGGCAGCCGCAACGAGCTCGTCATGGCTGGCCGGCACCTCGGCCAGCTGCTGAGCGACGACAACCCGATGGAGGAGACTGACTGGCTGGCGCCGCCGGGAGCCGGATCGTGCATCACGGTCGTCGCGACCAGCGCTCCGCTGCTGCCCGGACAGTGCAAGGCGCTGGCCCGGCGGGTGCCGCTGGGCCTGGCCAGGACGGGAACGACAGGCAGCCATTTCTCCGGCGATCTCTTCCTGGCCTTCTCCGCGACCAACGCGGGAATGCTGGACGGCTCGCTCGATGCGCACTACCAGTCCGACACGCTGCCGAGCATCGAATTCGTGCCATGGGGCCAGATGGACACGCTCTTTGAGGCTGTCGTGCAGTGCGTCGAGGAAAGCGTGCTCAACGTTCTGGCTGCCAGCACGACGATGATCGGCCGTGACGGACACCGCAGCCCCGGTTTCCCGGTCGAGCGCTTTCGTGAGCTGCTATCGCGGTTAGGATGCGGCTTGTGGCGAACATGGTGGCTCGCAGGCTATTGCCTGGATGGGCCGCGCTTAGCCGGATCGTGCACTGGGCGAGCACCTACCGGGTGGATATCGCGTGGGTGATCTTCGTCCTGCTGAATCTGCTCGCCATGCGCTTGGTTCCTGCGTGGCAGACCGTTCCCTTCCTGATCATCTGGCTCAGCCTGACGGCGGTTTACGGCTTCAGGCTCTGGCATCTCGGGTCAACCCTGCTGACCGTCGTGACCGTTACCCTCGCGACCGGCGGCCTGATCGGCTGGCAGGTTCTGCGCGGCAAGCAGGACGCCGACTACCTGGCCGAGGTACCGCTGCTCGCGATGATGTTCGTGGTCATGGTCTGGCATTCCCGCAGGCGCGTCGCCGCCATGGACCAGATGAAGCGCGTGTCAGAACACAACCTGGTTCTGCTAGACCAGCAGCGACAATTCCTGCAGGACGCATCGCATGAGCTCGGGACCCCGATTGCCATCGCCCTCGGGCACGTCGAGCTGATCGAGCAGGCCGCCAGAGATCACGAAATCGCAGCGGACGCGCGCGTCGCAGCGGCGGAGCTGCTCAGGATCCGCCGGCTCACCAGCAGGTTGCTGCTCCTGGCATCGACGGACGCGCCGGACTTCCTCTACTTGGCTCTGGTCGATGTCGAGGAGATCCTGGTGGAAGCCCTGCACCGGTGGAGCCACGTGCCGCGGCAATGGTCGCTCGGCACATTGCCAGAGGGATGGGTGCGCGCAGACGCCGACCGGCTGACAATGGCCCTGGACGCGCTGATCGAGAACGCGGTCGATCACACGCACACGACCGATCAGATCGAGCTGAGCGCGCGCCGCGAGGACGAGACGATCGTGATCGCTGTGGCCGACACGGGCCCCGGTATACCGGCGGCGGACATCGAGCGGATCTTCGGCCGGTTCGCCAGGATCGACGCTGGCCGCAACAGGACGGCCGGCGGCTTCGGTCTTGGCCTCGCGATCGTCAAGGCGATCGCCGAAGCACATCACGGCTCAGTTCAGGTCAGCAGCACGGTGGGTCGCGGCGCGAGGTTCGAGATACACCTGCCGGCCACTGCGCCAGGCGCAATGCAGCCGGTGGGCCAGCGGGCGCTCCAGTCCTAGCCGCCGCGACGCTCTGGACAAGGCTCACGGCCTCAAGCATCGTTGAGTGAACCGCCGCAAACTGGAGGCAGCTGTGAGTGACTATGTCATTGTGGGAGCCGGCTCGGCCGGATGCGTGCTCGCGGCAAGGCTGAGCGAGGACCCCGACGTACGGGTGACCTTGATCGAGGCCGGCGCACCTGACACCGCGCTGGAGATCCACGTGCCTGCCGCATTCGGCAAGCTGTTCCAGTCCAAGTGGGACTGGGATTACATCACCGACCCCGAACCAGCGCTTGACTCCAGGCGCCGTTACCTGCCCCGCGGCAAGATGCTCGGCGGCTCGTCGTCTATGAACGCGATGATCTACATCCGTGGCAACCGGCTCGACTACGACCAGTGGGCGGCCAACGGCGCGACGGGCTGGGGATGGGCCGACGTGCTGCCCTACTTCCTGCGCGCCGAGGACAACGAGCGCGGGCCAGGCGATCTGCATGGCACCGGCGGGCCGCTGACGGTATCAGACAGCCGGTCCCGGCATGCGCTGATGGACGCCTACCTCGAGGCGGCGCAGCAAGCCGGTCACAAGCCGAACGATGACTTTAACGGCCCCGAGCAGGATGGCGTCGGCTACTACCAGCTCACTCAGCGCAATGGGATGCGGTGCAGCGCGGCCGTCGCCTACCTGCACCAGGCCATGCAGCGCCCGAACCTCGAGGTCATTACCGACGCGCTGGCGACCAGGATCCTCTTCGACGGCAGCCGGGCGATCGGGGTCGAATACGAGAGGCACAACGAAACCGCTCAGGTACTCGCCGACCGGGAGGTGATCGTCTCGGCAGGGGCCTACAACTCTCCGCAGCTACTGATGCTCTCCGGCATCGGCGTGGCGGCCGAACTGCAGGCCTACGGCATCGAGCCGCGAGCTAACCTTCCGGTCGGGGAGAACCTCCAGGATCACATCAACGTCGGGATCGGCTACCTCACCGACACCGAATCCCTGCTCACCACAGAGACACCGGAGAACATCGCGCTGCTCGAGAACGAGGGGCGCGGCCCGCTGACGTCCAACGTCGGCGAGGCCGGCGGCTTCTTCCGCACCCGCGATGACCTAGATGCGCCGGACTGCCAGATCCACGCTGTGCCGGTCATGTTCATCGACGAGGGTCTCGGGCTGCCCACCGATCATGGCTTCGGGTTCGGGGTGTGCGTGCTACAGCCCGCCAGCCGCGGCAAGGTGTTCCTGCGGTCGTTGTTGCCGAGCGCCAAACCGCACATCGTGCACGGCTACTTCACCGATCCGGCCGACCGGGAAACGATGATCAATGCGGTGCGTGTCCTGACCGAGATCGCTGCTCAGCCTGCACTCGCCCCCCATCGTCGCGCCGACCTGCGGGTTCCGGCATCCGACAGCGACGCCGACATCTGGCAGTTCACCAAGCGCGAGTGTCAGACCCTGTATCACCCGACCAGCACCTGCGCGATCGGTTCTGTCGTCGACCCGCAACTGCGAGTGCTCGGCTTCGAGGGGCTGCGGGTGGTGGACGCTTCGGTGATGCCGACTGTGATCAGGGGAAACACGAATGCTCCTACCATCATGATCGCGGAGAAGGCGGCCGACCTGATCCGCGCCGGCTGACAGAGGCACGCCCTTTGTGTGCGTTGCTCGAAGGGTGGGTGTGCTGCGTGTGACGGATGTGCCAGTTGACGCGAGGAATTTGGCCGGCTACGGTCGCTCAGGCGATGATGTGCGACTTGCGACCGCCCGCGAACAGCTCAGGTGGCGGGGCCGGGGAGGGCTCGGCGGATGCATCGGTGATCGGCCTGGACCCGGCCACGAACCGGTCAAGAGCCGTGCCGTAGACGACCCGGCCGGGGAAGGGGTCGGCGGCCGCGCGGCGGATCAGGTCAGCCACGGGCAGCTCGCGCTGGGACGCTGCCGCCACCAGGTTGCCGAACCTGCGGCCGCGCAGCACTCCCGCGTCGGCCATCAGGCCGCGCGTGCGCCAGCGGCTGACCGTCGGCGATGTTGGCCGCGAACAGGCCCTCCGCCGTCAGCAGCCGCTCCGCCGCAGCCGTGAACTCCGCGGAGGTCAGATTGGCCGGTGTTCGTCCTGCGGCGAAGACGTCGGTGACGACCGCGTCAAACGATCCGGGACGCAGCTCAGCCAGGGCACCGCGGGCATCGGCCACTCTGACTCGTATCCCGGACCTGCGGGCGGGTTGACCGAGAGGCAGCCGCCGGCGGACGAACTCTACGAGCGCGGCGTCGGAGTCTACGGCGAGCTGGCGTGAGCCTGGCCGGGTCGCTGCCACGTACCGCGCCAGGGTCAGCGCCCCGCCGCCCAGGTGCAGCACCCGCAGCGGTACCCCAGCCGGCGCTGCGAGGTCTAGCAGGTGGCCAATCCTGCGAACGTACTCGAACTCCAGGTGCCGCGGATCATCGAGATCGACGTGGGACTGCGGGAAGCCGTCCGCCAGCAGCGTCCAGGCCGCCGGCCGGTCAGCGTCGGCGGCAAGCGCGAACTGGCTGGTCGACATGTATCCCATCGTCTGGCGGCATCAGGGTCCGTGTCCACTTGCGACAATGAGGCGATGACCGTCACCCGGCCGCTCACGCCCGGCGACGCGGACACCGTGGCCGAGTTGCTTCGCGTCAATCGGGACTTCCTCGCGCCGTGGGAACCGGTGCGCGACGATGAGTACTACACCGCCGACGGCCAGCGCGCTGTCATTGAGGGCGCCCTCGAGAGGCCGGATTCGGTCCATCCGCGCGTCATCCTGAACGAGGCAGGGCGGGTGGCCGGCCGGATCTCGCTCAGCGAGATCATCCGCGGCCCGGTCCAGTCGTGCAGCCTGGGCTACTGGGTCAGCGCCGGCGACAATGGCCGCGGCCTGGCCACCGCCGCTGTCGGGGAGGTGGTCGCCGTGGCCTTCTCCGACCTCGGGTTGCACCGGGTCCAGGCGGGAACCCTGGCCCACAACGTCAGGTCGCAGCGGGTGCTCGAGCGGAACGGGTTCACGCGCATCGGCATGGCGCCGGCCTACCTTAATATCGCCGGGCGCTGGCAAGATCACATATTGTTTCAGGTCGTCGCCGAACAGGCAGGCTAGGCCGGTACTCGGTCAGGTACCTCCTGCGCGGCGGGTTCGGCCGCCTGGCTGGCCGGCTGGGCGGGGAGGAACAGCGCGGCCAGGATCGCGCCACCCGCCGCGACGCCGCCAGCGACGAGACAGCCGATGGACAGGCCGTGCAAGAACGCGGCGGTGGACGCGTCGCGCACGGCCGCGCCGATCGCCGGCTGACCGGCGGCGGTGATCTTGGCGGAGACGCCGAACGCGGCACCCACCGACTGGTGGGCGATGGCCGCGGCCCGCGCGGGCAGTCCAGTCGGCATCGCCGCCGTAAGCCGAGAGGCGTACAGGGACGCGTAGACGCTGCCGATCACGGCAACGCCCAACGTCCCGCCGAGCAGCCTGGTGGCGTCGTTGACTGCCGAGCCGACCCCGGCCTGGCGGCGCGCGACGGCCCCCATGATGGACTCGGTCGCCGGTGCGGAGGTCAGCCCCATCCCTATCCCGTAAATCACCATCTGGATGGAAATGATGCCGTAGCCGATGGTCCCTGTCGTCACGGCCGCGACCCAGCCGTAAAAGGCCGCCATGGCCACGAGCCCGGCCGTCACGACCAGTTTGGTGCCCGCCCGCACGGCGAGCTGCGTTCCCGCGACCGATCCGACTCCCACCGACAGCGCGACGGGCAGCAGGTGCACTCCGGTGGACAGCGGACCGTAACCACGGATGAACTGGAAGTACTGCGTCATCAGGAAGATGAAGCCGAATAGGGTGAAGAACGAGACCGTGACGGCGCCGCTCGCCGCACTGAACCGCATGTTGCGGAAGAGCCTGACGTCCAGCATCGGGTGCGCCGCGCGCTGCTCCCAGGCGATAAAGGCGGCGAGAAGGACGGCCGACAGGGCGAACCCCGCCACGCTGCGGGCGCTGCCCCATCCGTGGGCCGGAGCCTCGATGATCGTGAAGACCAGCAGCGCCATCACGCCGGTGGACAGGATCAGGCCGGGCAGGTCGGCCCGCGAGGCGCCGGTGTCCTTCGACGTCGGGACGATGAACGCCGCCAGCGCCACACCGGCCGCCGCCACAGGGCCCATGGCGATGAAGATGCTGGCCCAGCTGAAGTGCTCAAGCAGCCAGCCGCCGACGATCGGCCCCAGCGCGATCGCGACACCGGCGCTGGCTCCCCAAAGGCCGATGGCGCGCGCCCGTTCAGCGCGCTCGGTAAACACATTGGAGATCAACGAGAGCGTAGCCGGGAAAGTCATAGCCGCGCCCAGCCCCATGACCGCCCGGGCGGCGATGAGCTGCTCAGGGGTCGAGGTGAAGCCGCCGGCGATGCTCGCCGCGCCGAAGACTGCCAGGCCAGCCAGCAGCATGCCCTTGCGGCCCAGGCGGTCAGACAGGCTGCCGAAAGTCAGCAGCAGGGCGGCGAAGACTAGGTTGTACGCGTCGACCACCCACTGCAGCTGGGTGGTGGATGCGTGCAGTTCCCTGACGAGGCTGGGCAGAGCCACGTTGACCAGCGTCGTATCGAGGTTCACGGAGAACGCGGCAAGCAGTAGCGCCGCGAGGATCACTGGCTTAGAGCGCATAGCCGAGATGCTCGTACATTAAGTTGAGAAAGTCAACCGAGACAACTTTAAAGTCAACTGTTTAGTCTTTGATCTCAACTGGATCGCAGGTAGTCTGAGGAGGTGCGCAGCTATGGTGAGTACTGTTCGGTCGCGAAGGCGCTCGACGTCGTCGGCGACCGGTGGACGCTCCTCATCATGCGCGAGCTGATCCTCCAGGGACCATGCCGCTACACCGACCTGAAGGACGCCCTGCCCGGGATCGCCACCAACCTGCTGGCTGAGCGGCTCCGCGTGCTCGAGATGGCCGGGCTGATCTGGCGTGAGGACGCGGCACCGCCCGTCGCGACGACGCTATTCCGCCTCACGGCGACGGGATCGGAACTAGAGCCCGTGCTGACCGCCCTCGGAGCCTGGGGTATCCGTTACATGGCGGAGCCGTCAGACCGCGATGAGTTCCGCAGCCACTGGTTCGCGTTCCCGGTCTCGCTCTTCCTGCACGACCGCGACCCGGACGGCCCGCCGGTCGCGATCGAACTGCGAACGGCGGGCCGTCCCGCGGTTATCGAGGTATCGGCCGGTTCGGTCCGCACCAGGCTGGGCACGACGCCGGCCCCCGACCTGGTGCTCCGCGGCACCCCGCAGCTCATACTCGGACTCATCTCGGCGCACCTGAGCTCAGACCAGGCGAAAGAGGCTGGCCTGGAGATCGAGGGAGACGCCGGCGTCCTTGCCCGGCTACAGCCCGAGCCCGCGAGCGCGGGCTAGCGGACGTGGTAGAAAGCGGTCGGCTTCCAGCCGTATCCGTAGTGGATCAGGCCAACAGGCGAGCCATAGTCGTGGGCACCGAAGGTGTAGCCCCATCGGCGGAAGAGTTCCACGTGCCCGGTCCCGTAGAAGGCGAGGTCGCCCATCCGCGGGTGCCTGACCCTGATCAGCTTGCGGCTGGCCAGCATCTCCGTCGTCGTTCTCGGCAGCCGGATCCCGACATGGAGGTAGGCCTCCATCACCAGGCCCGAGCAATCAAACCCGGGACCTGTTCCGCCCCAGACGTAAGGATGGCCTTTCTGGCGGGCCGCCCAGCGGTACGCGCGGAGCCGCGGTGGCAGGCGGTACCGAAGCGTCTGCATGGTGGCCAGCCTCTGCTGCTGGCCCGCGGCCGCGAGCCTGGTCATCCCTGCCGGGTGAAAGTTCGCGGCTGATGCCGCGCTCGCGGCCGGGGCCTGCAATGCGAAAGCCGCAGCGATCCCGGCGGGGACTGCCGCGACTGTGGTCATGCTGCGAGCCCAACGAAGTAGTGGGGACATTCATGTCCGATCACGCGAAGTTCGCGCAGAACCGGCGGGATAACGCGCTAAATGGCGCGCCTGACGCGGCTGACCTGCGCCTGATTACCCCGCGCTAGCTGCGCGAGGCGTTATTACCTGGCAAATCAGCCAGACGAATACCCGCTCACCGGCTCAGGAAGCGGCCTTTTCCATAGACTTTGCGCGCCATTTACAATGCGCGAAGTCCCTCGAGCACGCTCTTTAGCACGCCCTGATCGAGGGCGCTGCCTTTGGTGGGCTTAACCACGCTGACCAGCCCCTGCCGGTGCAGATCACTGAGCAGGACCTGCACGACGCCAAGCGGCAGACCGGTTTCCGACGCCAGGTCGGCGACGGCGATCGGGGCACCGCACAGCTCGCGCAGCAGCCTGTGCTCAGGCGGCAACCACTGAGCGTGGGCGTCGGGCGGGCTCGCCGCCACGACCACGTCGACGACGTCGAGCACACGCCCGGCGGGCGTGGCGCGGCCCTTGGTCAGCGCATATAGCCTGACGACGGGGCCCGCCTCCTGGTCGAACCATCTCTCGCCGCGGGGACTCATGTGCCCTGCTCAGGAGTCGTCTGGCTGCGGGGCCTGGCGCCCGCCCAGCCAGCCCTGCTGCAGTGACGCAACGAGGGCACCGATCTCTTCCGGCGTGCTGTTCGCTCCCGGCTGCGTTGCCTCGCCCGCGGAAACGGCCTGCGATGACATGGCCGGGCTGCCCGCTGGCTGGGGTGGGCTCGGGTCGCGGACCCGCCGCGGGAGGCCGAGCGTGTCGTCGCCCTGATCCTGTTCGGGGGTGAGGCGGCCTAGATTGAGCCTGGCAGGCGGAGCTACGCCCATGGGCCGCCAGCCCGAGGTCTGCAGCTCGAGCGGATTGGGGTAGCCGCTGATCGAGCCTATGTCGGTGTCGGTAATATCCGGTATGACGGCGATGTCTTGTGGCAAGAGTACAATTGCCGCCACGCCGCCGTACGGTGACGTGCGCAAGGTGATCTTGATGTTGTGCCGCGCCGCAAGCCGGGCGACGACGAAGAAGCCGAGCTTGTCGCTGTCGGCCAGGTCAAATTCTGGCGGGTTGGCGAGCCGCTCGTTCGCGGCGGCCAATTCCTGGTCGCTCATGCCGAGTCCGCGGTCCTCGACCTCGACGACGATGCCGTGGGCCACCCGCTCGGCCCTGACCGTGACCTCCGTGTTCGCGGGCGAGTTCGTCGTGGCGTTCTCGATCAGCTCGGCGAGTAGGTGGATGACGTCGGCCACGGCGCCGCCGATGACGGCGTCGGCGGAGCGGGCCATCACGCTCACCCTGGTGTAGTCCTCCACCTCGGCAATCGCGGCGCGCAGCACGTCGATGACCGGGACCGGCTCCCGCCAGCCGCGACCAGGCGCCTCGCCGGAGAGAATGATCAGGCCCTCGGCGTGCCGCCGCATGCGGGTCGTGAGGTGGTCGAGCTGGAAGAGCTCTTCAAGCGTTGCCGGGTCCGCCGACTTGCGCTCCATCCGGTCGAGCAACGCAAGCTGCCTGTGCAGGAGGGACTGGCTGCGCCAGGCCAGGTTGCGGAAGACCTGGCTGACCCCTCTGCGCAGCCTGGCCTGGCCTGCGGCCGCTTCCACCGCGGTGCGCTGCACCGACGAGAATGCCTCGGCCACCCGGGCGACCTCAGCGATCCGGCCGGGAGCGGGCGGCGCGGCCTGCGCCGATGCGTCGACATCATCGCCATGACTCAGCTGCTCGACCACCTGCGGAAGCCGCTGCGTCGAAAGCTCAAGCGCGGATCGCTGCAGGCCGGTCAGCTCGCGGCTGATCCTGCGGCCG
>WNFG01006093.1_pt1 | contig 10129 bp, 10 predicted proteins | sample 5400431 | NCBI WGS metagenome assembly WNFG01 (sample SAMN13153346, study PRJNA577476) | soil metagenome | isolation source: 120 cm saprolite under Douglas fir tree site 2 hole 3 replicate 2 | place: USA:California | collected 2015-04-18
CAATGAAGACCACTACGTGCCGGAAGTCGTCTACGGCAAGGGCAACTACACGCTGACAGAGGACAAGGTCGGCACACGTTATGTTGCTGTTGCGATCCGGACACTCGTTGACCCCGTGGATCCGAAGGACATCGAGCAGGTCCACACGCTGCAGGACGCGATCGAGGTCAACCAGAAGGCTGCAGGCACATTCGAGGCGCCAAACTGGGATCAGGCCAGCCAGAAGAAGGTGCGCGATGCGCTCTTGGTCCTTGCGACAACCATACCGGACTTCAGGAAGGCATTCGGTACCAAAGCCGAAGTCGATCCGATACGCCATCTGATCGGAACTGCCGCAGGCTGGGGCGGCAACCCGGACAAGGACGCGACCTATCTCAATATCACCCCGGCAAAGAACGACGGCACCACCATCTACAAGCTCACGGTCAAGGATGTGCCGGTCGATGCCTTCTGGTCCGTCAGCCTCTACGATGCCGAAGGCTATTACGAAAAGAACCCATACGATGCTTATTCGATCAACAGCATCACGGGCAAGAAGAACGCCGATGGATCGATCGCCATCCAGTTCGGCGCTTGTGACGGCAAGATTCCAAACTGCCTGCCGATCATGAAGGGCTGGAATTACACCGTGCGGCTCTATCGCCCGCGCCCCGAGATCCTGAACGGCACCTGGAAATTCCCGGAGCCGCAGCCGGCTGGTTGAGGGATCACATATGAGCGGCTACGACATCTTCGCCTGGATTGTCCTCATCATTCTGGTCGCGTGCGTTGTGGCCGTGTTCTGCATCGCCGGCTGGCTGCCCGGCCATATCGCGAAAAGCCGCGGTCATCCCTGGGCGGAGGCCGTGACGGTGGCTGGTTGGGTCACGCTGATCTGCGGCTTCGCGCTGTGGCCGATCGCGCTGATCTGGGCTTATGTGGATGTGCCGGCGCGGCATTCGGAGGAGCATTCCCAATGATCGTGGCTATGCTCTGCGTCTACCTTGTGTTGCTTTTCGTCCTGGTGAGGCTCCACGTCATCCGCTTCAATTTGTTCTGGAAAGTTTCACCGTTTATCGTCCTTGTGCTGCTCAATCTCGGTTTGTTCATTCCGATGGGATGGGGCGCGCCGCAGGGACCCGCGCTTGTCGTGCGCAACTCGGTGGCGATCGTGCCGAGCGTTGCGGGCGAAGTGATCGACGTCCCCGTCGAGCCGAACAAGCCGCTCAAGGCAGGCGACACGTTGTTCCGCATCGACCCCGTTCCTTACGACGCGCAGGTCAAGGCGATCGAGGCGCAGCTCAAACTTTCCGATTTGCGCCTGGCGCAGATGACGCAATTGTACGAGCGCGATTCAGGCCGCGCCTTCGACGTGCAGCAGCGGCAGTCCGAAGTCGATCAGCTCAAGGCGCAGCTCGAGGGCGCGAAGTGGAATCTGGACAAGACGGTGGTGCAGGCGCCGGCCGACGGCTACGTCACCAACCTCGCGCTGCGCAAGGGCGCGCGGGTGGCCAACCTGCCGCTGGCGCCGGTCATGGCCTTCATCGACACTTCCGACACCCTCATCGGCGTCGAGATCGCGCAGATCGACGCCAGATATGTCGAGCCCGGCCAACCCACCGAGGTGACGTTCAAGTTCATGCCCGGAAAGGTCTATAGCGGCAAGGTCGAGAGCATCCTGCAGGCGATTGCAACCGGTCAGGTGCAGACGTCCGGACTGGCCGTGACACCCAAGGGCGTCCCCTCGGCGCCGTTCGTGGTTCGCATCCGATTGGACGATGCGGAGATCGCGCGGGCATTGCCGGCCGGCAGCACCGGTGATGCCGCTGTTTACACCGATCACGTCAAACTGGCGCACGTCATCCGCAAGGTACTGCTGCGGCAGATCGCAATCACGAATTACGTCAACCCATTCTGACCGAAGGCGGATGCACGGCAGAAGATGAAGGAGCGGATTGATGACGCTCATCAACCCAGGGGCTTCAGCGAGAGGTCGGCCTGTCCAGCTCGGGTTCAAGACCTCCATCATTGCGCTGTTCGTCGCCATCGTTCTCGTCATCGGCCTGACGCTGGTCTATCTGAGTTTTTCCCGGATCACGGCGGTCACCGATTCGGCCGCCAGCCAGTTCATCGGCAAGGTGGCCGAATTGTCGGCGGACCGGATCGGCTCGCAATTGAAATTGGTCCGGGACAATCTCAAAATATTGAATGCGCTGCCGTCGGTTCAGTTGGCGCAGATCGAGGACAATCCGCGGCTGAATGCGCTGCTCGCAGCGATGCTGATGAACAACGACCAGCTCTTCAACCTCTATGTCGGCTATGACGACGGCTCGTTCATCGAGATGGATGCCATCGCTGGTTCGGCGCGAGAAACCCGTGCGAAGCTGGAGGCACCCGATCAGGCCGCCTTCCGTATGGTCGTGATCTCAAGGTCGGACCCGGCCCGAACAATATCAAGAAGGCTTTTTCTTTCCGACAAGCTCGAAACCGTCAGGGAATTGCCGGGTCCGCTCGACTACGATCCGCGCGAGCGGCCGTGGTACAAGGACGCCGATCGCCGCGACGGCAGCTGGCTGACCGGGCCGTACGTATTCTTCGCGACCGGCAAGCAGGGCTATACCGTCCAGCTGGCGCTGGAGCAGGGCAGGGGCGGTGTGATCGCCGGCGACCTGTTGTTGAGTGTGACGCAAGAACTCTTGAAGAGGGAGCAGCTGACACCTTCCGCCGTCGCCTTCATGTTTGACGACGACGACCGCATTCTGGCACATCCCCGGATGTCGGAAATAATGGGACGAGAGGTTTCGGGCACCATTCCTCACCTGCGCGAGACCGATATGGCGGGCGTGCTCACGGCGATCCGTGCCTGGCGCGCGAACGGCATTCCCGAACAGTTCTTTCAAGACCCGGCGGGCCGGCTGCATGCCGCGGCCTTCCAGACGATCCCCCATTCAGGCCCGGCCAATCTTCGCGTGGCGGTCGTGGCGCCGGTCGATGAGTTTTTTGCCAGCATCATTTCCGAGCGTGGACGGCTGTTTGCGGTAACGCTCGGCTTCGTCGCGCTTATGGTTCCGGTCGTCTTTCTGATCGGTTCGCTGCTGTCGAGGTCGCTCCGGACGCTGGCTGCGGAAACCGACAGAATTCAACGGTTCGAACCCTCGGCGGCGCCAGCGGTGCATTCGGTCATCCGTGAAATCGACGAACTGGGCCGATCGGTCTCGACGATGCGGACCGTAGCGGAAACATTTTCGCATTTCGTGCCGCGGCGGCTGGTGGAGAAGTTGATCGAGACCGGAACGCCGCTGCAACTCGGCGGCACGCGCAGAGAAGTCACGCTGCTGTTTTCCGACGTCGTGAACTTCACGGAGATCACGGAGAAGGCCGATCCGGCGCGGGTGATGCAATATACGTCACGCTACTTCGCCGCCATGTCGCGGGAGATCATGACCCATTCCGGCACCGTCGACAAATTCATCGGCGACGCGATCATGGCGATCTGGAACGCACCGGCCGACGATCCCGATCACGCCGCCAACGCCTGCGCCGGCGCGCTGGCCTTTCAGCGCGCCAATGATCGCCTCAATGCCGAGTTCGAGCGAGAAGGATGGCCAGTCTACAAGACACGACTTGGTCTTCATACCGGAGAAGCCGTCGTCGGCAATATCGGCTCGGAAGATCGTATGAACTACACGGTGCTCGGCGCCACCGTGAACCTCGCGGCGCGCCTTGAAGGGCTCAACAAGAATTACGGAACGTCAATTCTGGTCAGTTCGGCGTTGCGGCAGCGCGCGACGTCCAGATTCCTGTTCCGCAGCGTCGATCGAATCAGCCCAAAGGGCTTTGCCGAGGCGTTCGAAATCTACGAATTGCGGTGCGAACGCGGCGATGGCGATGCCAGGGATTGCGAATTCTGCCGTGAATGGGAGATCGTTTGTGCCGCGCTTCGCAATGGGCCGTTGGCGGTCGCCGAATCCGAGCTTGCTGCGTTTCTGGCGAAATACCCGCAGGACGGAGTCGCGCGCTACCATCGCAGTCATCGGTCCTGATGGGGCGGGGGACACCCAAGGGAGGAAAAAGAACCGATTTCCACTTCACCCGAAAACGCTTTATGGTGCCGCGCGGCTTTGTCATCGGCAAAGTTTGATAATCCTTTAATATCAAAGGCTTGGCGGGTGCCCGGACCTTTGGAGGGCGGTTTGACGCGGTATATCTCGACGCGGGGGGAGGCCCCGGCCTTAGGTTTCTGCGACGTGATGCTGACCGGGCTTGCCCGCGACGGCGGCCTCTACGTGCCCGAAGCGTGGCCGCAGCTCTCGGGCGAGGTCATCGCCGGATTCTTCGGCCGGCCCTATTGGGAAGTCGCGGTCGATGTGATCCGCCCGTTTGTCGGGGCTGAGATTTCCGACGCCGATCTCGGCCGCATGGCCAACGAGGCCTATGCCACCTTCCGCCATCCGGCGGTGGTGCCGCTCAATCAGATGGGCCCCAATCAATTCGCGCTGGAACTGTTTCACGGCCCGACGCTCGCGTTCAAGGACGTGGCGATGCAGCTGATCTCGCGGCTGATGGATCATGTGCTGGCCAAGCGCGCGCAGCGCACCACCATCGTGGTCGCAACCTCCGGCGATACCGGCGGCGCCGCGGTCGATGCGTTCGCGCGTGCCGACAATGTCGATCTGATCGTGCTGTTCCCGCACGGCCGAATCTCCGACGTGCAGCGGCGGATGATGACGACGACGGGCGCCAGCAACGTTCACGCCCTTGCGGTCCAAGGCACCTTCGACGATTGCCAGGCGATCGTGAAGGGGCTGTTCAATCATCACAGCTTTCGCGACGCGGTCGCGCTGTCGGGCGTCAATTCCATCAACTGGGCGCGGATCGTCGCCCAGGTGGTGTATTATTTCACGTCCGCGGTCGCCCTCGGCTCGCCCTTGCGGACGGTGGATTTCACCGTGCCGACGGGAAATTTCGGCGACATCTTTGCCGGCTACGTCGCCAAGCGAATGGGCTTGCCCGTCAGGTGGCTGCGGATCGCCGCCAACGTCAACGATATCCTGCCGCGCACGCTCAAGACCGGCATTTACGAAGTGCGCGAGGTTCACGCGACCGCGTCGCCGTCGATGGACATTCAAATCTCGTCGAATTTCGAGCGGCTGCTGTTCGAGGCGAGCGGCCGCGATGCGGCCAGCGTGCGCAGATTGATGGCGTCGCTGAAGCAGTCCGGACGCTTCGTACTGCCCGACGCGACATTGGCAGCGATCCGCGAGGAATTCGACGCCGGGCGTGCCGACGAAACCGAAACCAGTGCGGCGATCCGCGCCGCCTGGCGCGAGGCCGGCGATCTCGTTGACCCGCATACCGCGGTGGCGCTGGCGGTGGCCGATCGCGACACCTCGGATTCGAAAATTCCGAATATCGTGCTGTCGACCGCCCATGCCGCGAAATTTCCCGATGCGGTGGAGGCTGCCTGCGGCGTGCGTCCGGAGCTGCCGCCCTGGCTCGACGGCCTGATGACCAAGCCCGAGCACATCAAGGTCGTGAAGAACGATCAGGCTGAAGTCGAACGGTTCGTGCTGTCGGTCAGCCGCGCCGCGAAGCAAGGAGTTGCCGGATGAGCGTCGATGTCACCAAACTTCCCTCCGGCCTCACCGTGATCACCGATAGCATGCCGCATCTCGAAACCGCGGCGCTCGGGGTGTGGGCCGGAGTCGGCGGCCGCGACGAAAAGCCGAACGAGCATGGCATCTCGCATCTGCTCGAACACATGGCGTTCAAGGGCACCACGCGGCGCTCATCGCGCGAGATCGTCGAGGAAATCGAGGCGGTCGGCGGCGATCTCAACGCCGGCACGTCAACCGAAACCACGGCCTATTATGCCCGGGTGATGAAGGCCGACGTGCCGCTGGCGCTCGACGTGCTCGCCGACATTCTCGCCAATCCGTCTTTCGTGCCGGACGAGCTGGAGCGCGAGAAGAGCGTGATCGTGCAGGAGATCGGCGCGGCGCAGGATACGCCCGATGACGTGGTGTTCGAGCATCTCAACGAGCTCTGTTACCCGGATCAGCCGATGGGACGATCGTTGCTGGGCACGGCCAAGACCTTGAAGGGTTTTAGCCGCGATACGCTGCGCGGCTACCTCTCGACGCATTATCGCGGTCCGGACATGGTGGTGGCGGCCGCCGGCGCGATCGATCACAAGCGGGTGGTCGAGGAAGTGACGGAGCGGTTTGCGAGCTTCGGCGGCGCGGCCGCACCAAAGCCGCAGGCCGCGATGTTCGGCAAGGGCGGCTCCCGCGTGGTGCACCGCGAGCTCGAGCAGGCCCATCTGACGCTGGCGCTGGAAGGGGTGCCGCAGACCGATGTGTCGCTGTTCTCGTTGCAGGTCTTCACCAACACGCTCGGCGGCGGGATGTCGTCGCGGCTGTTCCAGGAGGTGCGCGAGAAGCGCGGGCTGTGCTACTCGATCTACACCTTCCATGCGCCCTACAGCGACACCGGGTTTTTCGGGCTCTATACCGGCACTGACCCCGGCGATGCGCCGGAAATGATGGAAGTGATCGTCGATGTCATCAACGACGCCGTCGAAACATTGACCGAAGCCGAGGTCGCGCGCGCCAAGGCGCAGATGAAGGCGGGGCTGCTGATGGCGCTGGAAAGCTGCAGTTCGCGCGCCGAACAGCTGGCGCGGCACGTTCTGGCCTATGGGCGCCCTCTGACGGTGGAAGAGCTGGTGACCAGGATTGATGCTGTGAGCGTTGAATCGACGCGGAACGCCGCGCGGGGCCTGCTGTCGCGCAGCCGTCCGGCGGTGGTCGCGCTTGGCAGCGGAAGGGGTCTGGACACGGCGGTGGCTTTTGCGGAAGGATTGACCAGGTCGAAGGCGAAGACGCTGCTTCATTAGAGCATGATCCGGAAAAGCATGCCCTCGGGCTTGACCCGAGGGTGGGTACCGGTTTTCCCTCCGGGCAAACGCGAAGCGTTTGCCCGGAGATCATGCTCAAACGATAGAGCATGATCCGGAAAAGTGGGTACCGGTTTTCCGAAAAGATCATGCTCAAACGATAGAGTATGCATTGCGGCGCCGGGGTCTGGGCGCAGGGGAGTATCACACATGGCTCTGTTTCGTTTGCCATCCAGCGGACCGGCGGCGCTTGCGCCGCGCGGGTATGGCCTGCTGCTGCGTGCGCCGCAGATGTCCGATTTTCTGCAATGGGCGCATTTGCGCGAATACAGCCGGGAATATCTGACGCCCTGGGAACCGATCTGGCCGTCCGATGATCTTACGCGTTCGGGCTTCCGGCGGCGGTTGCGCCGCTATGCCGAAGACGTCGCCGCCGACAGATCCTATCCATTCATCGTGTTCCGCGAATCCGATGGTGCGATGATCGGCGGCATCACGCTGGCGAATGTCCGCCGCGGCATCGTGCAGGCCGGAACGATCGGGTACTGGGTCGGGCAACCCCATGCACATCGCGGCTACATGACGTCGGCGCTGCGCGTGCTGCTGCCGTCGCTGTTCGGCGAGCTCAATCTTCACCGCGTCGAGGCCGCCTGCATTCCCTCCAATGCGCCGTCGATCCGGGTGCTTGAGAAGTGCGGATTTAGCCGCGAAGGTCTGGCGCGACGCTATCTCTGCATCAATGGCGTCTGGCAGGACCACCTGCTGTTCGGCCTGCTGCACGAGGATTTTCGCGGCTAACCTTGTTTCGAGATAGTGATCCGCGCTTTTTTTCGAGCCTTGGGTTCGCCGACATTGCGCTGTTATAACGCGCGAACGCGTGTGCCCTTCGAGGGCGCTGAATGCGTGGGTAGATCGAGGACATCCGGATGATGCGTAACACGCTGATGATGCGGACGATGGGCGCCGGTCGGGCGGGCCGTCCGCGCGTTGCGCTGGCGCTTGCCGTTGCGGGCGTCCTGTCCGGCTGCGGCGGCGGCAGCATGTTCGGCGCCTCGTCCGATTCCAGCCCATCGATCAGCGACAGGTTCGGCCAGCTGTTCGGCTCGAAATCGCAAGCCGTCGGTGAGGCGCCGCCACCGGCGGTGGACAATGAACTGAGCTGCCCCCCGGTGAGCATTCGCGCCGGAGCGTCCACCTATGCGGTGGCGGCACCAGGCAAGCAGCCGATCGGCAATGATCTGCGGTATCAGGCGACGATCACGCGCACCGCGCGCGATTGCACGCTGAACGGCGGCCAGATCACCGCGCGAATCGGCATTCAGGGCCGCGTCATTGCAGGCCCGGCCGGAAATCCGCCGACGGTCGAGGTTCCGATTCGCGTCGCGGTGGTGCAGGCCGGCGTGCAGGAGAAGACGATCGCCACCAAGGTCTACCGGACAACCGTCTCGATGGCGGAGGGCAGCAGCGTGCCGTTCAGCCTGGTGGCCGAGGATCTGGTGTATCCGGTGCCGCCGGGAGCGGCCGCCGATTCCTACGTCTTCTATATCGGTTTCGATCCGCAGGCGCTGAAGCCGGAGCCGAAGGCGAGAGCGACCAAGAAGAGGTAAGCGGCGCGGGATGCAAAGCCGTCGTTCCCGCGCCCCGTGCGCAATTGCGCGCTAGGCGGGGACGACGCTGATGCTAGTACCTGGAATCGCAAATCGGTATTGCAGCCCATCCTTCGAGACGGCCACTTCGTGGCCACCTCAGGATGAGGTCTAACTTGTTGAAACACAACAACCTCATGCTGAGGAGCGAGCGACGCGAGCGTCTCGAAGCATGGGCAGCAAGCGACTCACCGATCTCTCATAGTCAGTGCCAGAACCAATCGTTCGTCAGTTCAGCTTTTCGCGAACCTCAGCGATGCCCTTGGCCAGGAGATCGTCGGCGATCTCGCCCTTGACCGATTTCGTCAGGATGGTGGAGGCCGCGGCGACCGCGGCATTGGCCGCCGCCGCGCGCACATCGGCCAGCGCCTGCGCTTCGGCGAGAGCGATCTTGCCTTCGGCGGTCTTGGTACGCCGCACGACAAAATCTTCCATCTTGACCTTGGCCTCGGACGCGATGCGCTCGGCTTCGGCCTTCGCCGATGCGATGATGTCCTGGGCCTCGCGTTCGGCGCTGGCGTGGCGGGATTTGTATTCCGCGAGCAATTTGGCGGCCTCTTCCTTGAGGCGGCGCGCGTCTTCGAGTTCGGCCTTGATGCGGTCGCCGCGATGATCCAGCGTCTTCAGCACGGTGCGGTGGATGCCGAAGTACGCGAACACGCCCATCAGGATGACGAAGGCGACGGCGACCCAGAATTCCGGCTCGGAGAACATCTCTCGTTATCCCTTCAACGTCGCGTCAACGGCCTTGTTCGCGGAGCGGCGGTCGGGCGCCACTCCGGTGAGCCGCTGCACGATCGCGATAGCTGCGTCCGAGGCAATGCTGCGGACGTTGCTCATCGCCGCCACGCGCGTCGCGGCGATGGTTTTCTCAGCCTCGGCGAGTTTGACCGACAGCCGCTCTTCCAGCGTCTTGCGTTCGGCTTCGGAGGCCGCGTTCAGTTTCTCACGGGTCTCGGCGCCGATCGCCTGCGCGCGCGAGCGCGCGGAGGCGAGTTCGCTCTCATAGGATTTCAGCGCGGCGTCGGACTCGTCCCTCAGCTTTTGCGCCGCGGCCAGATCGCCCTCGATCTTGTTCTGGCGTTCGTCGAGCAGGCTGCCGACGCGCGGCAGCGCAATTCGCGAGACGATCAGATAAAGCGCGACGAAGGCCACCAGCAGCGACACCAGTTGCGACGCAAAGGTGTCCTTCTGGAACGGCGGAAACGGCGCCTTGTGGCCGCCGTCTGCCTCGGTATGGGCCGTCGTGCCCTTTGCGTTGCCATGACTCTCAGCCACGGGCTTCTCCTGTTCGGCCGATTGCGGTCCGGGTCACGGACCTCATCGGCCAGATCGGTGATGGATCAGAGCGCGAACAGCAGCAGCAGCGCGATCAGCAGCGAGAAGATGCCGAGCGCTTCGGTCACCGCGAAGCCGAAAATCAGGTTGCCGAACTGGCCCTGGGCTGCCGAAGGATTGCGCACCGCAGCGGCGAGATAGTTGCCGAAGATGATGCCCACGCCTGCGCCGGCGCCACCCATGCCAATGCAGGCAATACCAGCGCCAATGTACTTCGCGGCAATCGGATCCATGAAACGAACTCCTTCTTGAGGTTTGCTAGAGAGGC
>WNFG01006097.1_pt1 | contig 10127 bp, 8 predicted proteins | sample 5400431 | NCBI WGS metagenome assembly WNFG01 (sample SAMN13153346, study PRJNA577476) | soil metagenome | isolation source: 120 cm saprolite under Douglas fir tree site 2 hole 3 replicate 2 | place: USA:California | collected 2015-04-18
CGGAGTTCGCCGCGGAAGTGCCGGACGGAAAGAAGCTGATCGACGAGGCGCTGGCCGTCAAATAGATTGCCGCCCGACTCGCCGGCGCGTGAGGCGCGCCGGCGAGATTCCGTCCGATAGAGCCCCCAGATGGATCGCTACATTCGGGTCGTTACGCGCATTTCGCAGCTGTTCGGCATCGTTTCTGCGAGCCTGATCGGTCTCGCGGTGCTGGTCGTCTGCCACATGGTGTTCGTGCGCTACGCGCTCAATCACAACACCATCTGGCAGACCGACTTCACCATTTACAGCCTGGTCGCGGCGACGTTCATCGGCAGTCCTTACGTGCTGCTCACCCGCGGGCACGTCAACGTCGACGTCCTGCCGCACTTTCTCGGCTACCGCGCCCGCTACTGGCTCGCGCTGGTGTCGGCGAGCGTGTCGCTCGCCTTTTGCCTGGTGATGACCGTGCTGACCTTCCAATTCTGGCTCGAAGCATGGAGCGAGGGCTGGGTGTCCGACACCATTTGGCGGGCGCGCCTGTGGATTCCCTACAGCTCGATGCCGATCGGCCTCGGCGTCCTCTGTCTGCAATACGTCGCCGATCTCATCAATCTCGTCTCCGGCCGCGAGCCGCCCTTCGGCATCGCGCTGAAGGAGGGGGCATGAGCCCGACCACCCAGGGCGCGATCGTTCTCGTCGTCACGCTGATCGTGCTGATGTCGGGGGCGCCGGTCGCGTTCGGGCTCGGTGCGATCGCCATCGCGTTCCTGGTGATCTTCCAGGGGGTCGATTCGCTGCACGTGGCGGCCGAGACGTTCTATGCCGGTCTCAACGACTTCACGCTGGTTTCGATTCCGATGTTCGTCATGATGGGCGCCGCGATCGGCTCCTCGCCGGCCGGCAAGGATCTCTACGAGGCGCTCGACCGCTGGCTCTACCGGATCCCGGGCGGCCTCGTGATCTCCAATCTCGGCGCCTGCGCGATCTTCGCGGCGTTGACCGGCTCCTCGCCCGCCTGCTGCGCCGCCATCGGCAAGATGGGCATTCCGGAGATGCGCCAGCGCGGCTATCCGGACGACGTCGCCACCGGATCGATCTGCGCCGGCGGCACGCTCGGCATCCTGATCCCGCCGTCGATCACTTTCATCCTCTACGGGATCGCGACCGAGACCTCGATCGGACGGCTGTTTCTCGCCGGCGTCATGCCCGGCTTGATGCTCACCGGGCTTTTCATGCTCTGGACCCTGTTCATCATATGGAAGCGCGGTTTTCGCGCCCACGCGCCGGATTTCCGCTACAGCTGGGCGCAAAAGTTCCAGGCGATCCCGAAGATCACGCCCTTCATCTTGATCATCGTGGGGGTGATGTATGCGCTCTACGGCGGCGTCGCGACGCCGTCGGAAGCGGCCGGCGTCGGTGCCGCGCTCTGCGTCCTGTTCGCGGTTCTCATCTACGGGATGTGGACGCCGGAAAGCTGGTGGCGAATCCTGCGCGATACCACGCGCGAGTCCGTGATGATCCTGATGATCATCGCGGCCGCCGTTCTGTTCGGCTACATGCTCACCTCGCTCTATCTCACCCAGACGCTGGCGCAGGCGATCGCGGACGCGCAGGTGAACAGATGGACGTTGATGTTGATGATCAACTTCTTTCTGCTGGTGTGCGGATTCTTCATCCCCCCGGCGGCGATCATCCTGATGACGGCGCCGATCCTGCTGCCGATCATCACCACCGCCGGCTTCGATCCGGTATGGTTCGGCGTCATTCTCACCATCAACATGGAGATCGGCCTGATCCACCCGCCGGTCGGGCTCAATCTCTATATCGTCAACGCCATCGCGCCCGACGTGCCGATCACCCGCGTGATGTGGGGGACGATCCCTTACGTGCTCTGCATGATGCTGGCGATCGTCATCCTTTGCGTCTTTCCGGAGATCGCCACTTGGCTGCCGGACGAGGTGATGGGACCGGTGTTGCCGCGCGCGCGGTAATGGTCGGGTGCGCCGTCATGCTAGCAGTACAATCTCCGATCTGTCATGCCCGCGAAACATGTCCCCGCGAAGGCGGGGAGCGGGCATCCAGTAACCGCAAACATCGAATTCATGTCGATAGGCCGACGATTACTGGATCGTCCGCTTTCGCGGACGATGACAGTGAAGAGTCATAACCTCACCCCTCGCCGATCTCGCGCAGGATTTCCGCGGTGTGCTCGCCGAGCCGCGGGGAAGGGCGCTCCGCCGCCATCGGCTTGCCGTCGATCATGATCGGCGTGCGCACGCCTGGAATCGTGCCGGATTTGGCCTTGTCGCTCGGCCGCTCGATCCGCATGCCGCGGTGGACGACCTGCGGGTCGGCAAAAACCTGGTCGAGCGCGTTGATCGGCCCGGCCGGAACCTTCACCGCCTCGAGCTTCGCCAACAGCTCGGCGCGCGGCCACCGCTTGGTCAGGGCGGAGAGGTGCGCGATCAGCTCCTCGCGATTCTGCAGCCGGTCGGAATTGGCGCGGTATTCCGGCTGCTCCGCGATCTCCGGCGCGCCCAATAGCGCGCACAGCTTGGCGAACTGGTTGTCGTTGCCGGTGGCGATGATGATGTGGCCGTCGGCGACCGGAAAGACCTGGTAGGGCACGATGTTGGGGTGGGCGTTGCCGATGCGCGTGGGGACCTTGCCGGAGACGAGATAATTGAGCGCCTGGTTGGCGAGGACGCCGACCTGGCTGTCGACCAGGGCGGTGTCGACCTGGCAGCCGCGGCCGGTGCGCTCGCGCTCGGCGAGCGCGGCAAGCACGCCCACGACCGAATAGACGCCGGTGAAGATGTCGGCGACCGGGACCCCGGCACGTTGCGGCTCGCCCTCCGGCGTTCCGGTGAGGTCCATGATGCCGCCCATGCCCTGGGCCATGAGATCATAGCCCGCGCGCGCGGCGTAGGGCCCGGTCTGGCCGAAGCCGGTCACGGAGCAATAGATCAGGCGGGGGTTCTCCCCGCTCAGGCTCGCGTAATCGAGGCCGAACTTGGCGAGCGAGCCGACCTTGAAATTCTCGATCAGCACGTCCGAGCGCGCGGCGAGCTTTCTCACGATGCGCCGCCCATCCCCGCTCTCGAAATCGACCTCGATCGAGCGTTTGCCGCGGTTGGCGGCGTGGAAATAGGCGGCGCCGAGGTGGCCGCCGTCGACCGCCTCGACGAACGGCGGTCCCCAGCCGCGGGTATCGTCGCCGCTGCCCTTGCGCTCGACCTTGACCACGTCGGCGCCCAGGTCGGCGAGAATCTGCCCGGCCCAGGGTCCCGCCAGGATGCGGGCAAGCTCGAGCACGCGAAGTCCGGCCAAAGGCCCCGGCATTAACCAATCCTCCCGTTAAGTGGCCATTCCGGGCGAGAAATCGCTTGCCTCTGTGGCCTGCCCGGACCCCTGTTGTCCATAGCCGCCCCGGCGCGCGATTTGGCACGATTTGTGAATTTGTCATGGGCCACCTATTTAATGTTCCGACGCGGCGGGAGATTCTGGCCAAAGTGGATACCTCCTTCTTCGGCGACATGCTGCAGCAGATAGCAGAGCGCGGCCGGGCGTTGATCGACCGCGCGCGCGACCGGCGCGAGGTCGCCGAGCAGCGCTCGGCGAGCCTCGTCCAGCTCTGCGAGGACCTGCTCTCGGGCCGCGGCGAGGCATCGGGGGTCGCCCTGGCGCGCGAAATCCTCGCCCGCTACGGCGACCTCACGACCGGACCGCGCATCGCCTTCTTCGAGTCGCTGGCCCGCCGGTTCGGCCCCGACCGCGCCCGCTTGACCGCCGCCGCCACGGCGTGGCTGGCGGCGCCCACGGACGCGGCCGCCTCCAACATCCAACGCGCGTCCGAGCCGCGCCGGCTCGAGCTGTTCCGGCGCCTCAATCTGGCGCCGAACGGCACCGCGGCGCTGGTGCGCATGCGCGAGCAACTGACGGACGCCCTCGACCATCGCGACGATCTCGCGGTCGTCGACGACGACTTCCTCCACCTGTTCTCCTCCTGGTTCAACCGCGGCTTTCTGGTGCTCAGAAAGATCGACTGGTCGACGCCGGCGAGAATTCTCGAGAAAATCATCCGCTACGAGGCGGTGCACGCCATCCGCGACTGGAACGACCTGCGGGCGCGCATCGATTCGTCCGACCGGCGCTGCTACGCCTTCTTCCACCCGGCGCTGGTCGACGAGCCGCTGATCTTCGTCGAGGTCGCGCTCACCCGCGGCATCCCGGCGGCGATCGAACCGATCCTGTCGGAGAAGCGCGCGCCGGTCGAGCTCGAGCGGGCGACGACCGCGGTGTTCTACTCGATCTCCAATTGCCAGCGCGGGCTCGCCGGCGTGTCGTTCGGCCATTTCCTCATCAAGCAGGTGGTCGAGGAGGTCTGCCGCGAAATGCCTCGGCTTTCGACCTTCGTCACGCTGTCGCCGGCGCCGAACTTCGCCGAATGGCTCGAGCGCGAGCGCGCGACGCAGGCGTCGGTCGCGCTCGACGAGGACGACCGTGCCGCGCTCGCGGCGCTCGATCGGCCGGATTGGTGGCGGGACGAGGCGACGGTCGAGGCCGTGCGCGAGCCGATCCTGCGGGCGGCGGCCTGGTATTACCTGCGCGGGCGCACCCCGCGCGGCACCCCGCTCGACTCGGTGGCGCGCTTCCATCTCGGCAACGGCGCGCGCCTCGAGCGGCTCAATCTCCTCGGCGACACGTCGGAACGCGCGCTCAGGCAGTCGCACGGATTGATGGTGAATTACCTTTACGATCTGGAGGATATAGAGCGCAACCATGAGGCCTATGCCCAGCAGCATGCGGTGGTTGCGGCGGGCGCCGTCACGCGGCTGGTCAAGACGGCGGCGCGCGACGTCGTGCCGGCCGGCGATTGAGCTAGGGCTCAAGCCGACGACGGGTCCTACGCCTTGCCGTAGACCGGCACCACGGCGCCGCGGGTGACGCGGTTCTCGGGCGAGGCGAGGAACAGGATCGCCGCCGCCACCTCCTCGACCTTGGGCCAGGCGGCGTGGTCGGCCTTCGGCATGGCTCGCCGGTTCGCCGGGGTGTCCATGGTCGAGGGCGCGACCGCATTGACCAGGATGCCCGCCTTCACGACCTCCTCGGCGAGCGCGACCGTGAGCGCCGCAACCGCTGCCTTGCTGGCGGCATAGGCGACCATGCCGGCGCCGGTGCGCCATTCGAGCGCCGGGCGGCTCGCGACATTGACGATGCGCCCCCCGCCGGCGCCGCCGCGGATGATGGTATTGACCGCGGCCCGGCAGCAGAGAAAGGCGGTCAGGAAATTCATGTCGATCTGCTTCATCAAGCCGGCTTTCGTCGTCTCGCCGAGCGGCGCCATCGCGAAGCCGCCGGCGAGCTGGATCGAGGCCCACAGCCTCGGCGCGCGGGCATAGAGCGCGGCGACGGCCGTCTCGTCGGTGAGCTCGATGTCGGCGACGAGCTCGACCTGCGCGTGGTTGCGGAACGCAAAGCGATCGGCTTCGGCGCGGTCGATATAGGGCACGTGGCAGATCGCCCCGGCTTCGACGAGCGCGCTCACCACCGCGGTGCCGAGCGCGCCGGTCCCGCCGGTGACGACGACGTGGCGGTCGCGATAGTCCATCGGGTTCTCCTGTGCTGCGCTTGCGCATCATCCGCGCGGGGGCGGCCGGCGCAAGCCTGTAGGGTGGGCAAAATCGCATGCTGAAGCGTTGACGCGTGGGCCACAAGGGCGTCTACGCCCGTCTTGCGACGGGCTATGGGTGCGGGCGATTTTGCCCACGCGTCAAGGCCGCGGATCGCACCGTTGCCCACCCTACCCGAGGCGCGCCATGCTGCGCGCGGAGGAATCGATGGAGGCGTTCGACCTCGCCATCGTCGGCGGCGGCATCAACGGCACCGGGATTGCCCGCGACGCCGCCGGCCGGGGGCTGCGCGTGCTCCTGGTCGAGCAGAACGATCTCGCCTCCGGCACGTCGTCGGCTTCGACCAAGCTCATTCACGGCGGGCTGCGCTATCTCGAGCATGGCTGGCTGCGGCTCGTTCGCGAGGCGCTCGTCGAGCGCGAGGTCATGCTGCGCATGGCGCCGCATCTGATCCGGCCGATGCGCTTCGTGCTGCCGGCAGAGCCGGGCTTGCGTTCGCCCGCCATGCTGCGGTTGGGGCTGTTCGTCTACGACCATCTCGGCGGGCGCCGGATCCTGCCGGCGACCCGGACCCTCGATCTCGCCGACGATCCGCTCGGCGCGCCGCTCAAGCGGCCGCCGGCGCGCGGCTTCGAATACTCCGATTGCTTCGCCGACGACGCGCGCCTGGTGGTGCTCAATGCGCTCGACGCCGCGGAACGCGGCACCGTGATCCGTACCCGCACGCGCTGCATCGGCGCGGAACGCGGGCCGCTCTGGCGGCTCATGCTCGATATCAAGGGCCGGCGCGACGTCGCCACCGCACGCGTCCTGGTCAACGCCACCGGACCCTGGCTCAAGCTGTTCGCCGCGAACGTGCTGCGCGAGACGGCGCCGGTGCCCGCGCGCCTCGACAAGGGCAGTCACGTCGTGGTGCGGGCGCTGTTCGAGCACGACCGCGGCTACATTCTCCAGACCCGCGATGCCCGGTTCGTGTTCGCCCTGCCGTTCGAGCGCGATTTCACCCTGATCGGAACCACCGACCAGGGATTTGGCGGCGATCCCGCAAGCGTCAAGCCTGCGCCCGCCGAGATCGCCTATCTGTGCGACGTGGCGAACCAGTATTTCCGCGCGAGCATCGGCCCGGCCGACGTGGTCTGGTCGTTCGCCGGCGTCCGCTCGCTCCATGACGACGGCTCGCGGCGCGCGCAGGACGTGACCCGCGACTACGTGCTCGCGCTCGACGAGGGCGGCCGGGCGGCGCCGCTGCTGACCGTCTACGGCGGCAAGATCACGACCTATCGTCGCCTCGCCGAGCATGCGCTCGACCGCCTCGCGCACGTGCTCAAGACCGGTCCGGCTTGGACGGCGGATTCGCATCTGCCCGGCGGCGAATTCTCCCCTGACGGCCTCGAGGCGCTGGTGACGGCGACGCGCCGATCGCGTCCGTTCCTGAGCGAAGAGCACGCGCGGCGCCTGGTGCGCACGTATGGAACGCGTCTCGAGCGCGTTCTCGGTCCGGCCCGGGCCTGGCAGGACCTCGGACCGTGCCTCGGCGCCGACCTCACCGGCGCGGAGGTGCGCTACTTGATGGACCGGGAATGGGCGCAGACCGAGGAGGACGTGCTGTGGCGGCGCACCAAGCTGGGCCTGCGCTTTTCGCCCGACGAGCGCGAGCGCCTGGCGAGATTCATGACCGGCGGCGTCGGCGCCGATCAATGACACCGTGGTTAATATCCCACCCGACTTGAGCGGGACCATACCGATTACACTCTTCCGCTGTCATGCCCGCGTAGGCGCCGCGTAGGCGGGCATCCAGTAATCACCGGCCGCGGGATCGTACGTCATCCTCCGAAAACGACAGCGTTCGGTGGTTACTGGATTCCGGCTCTCGCTCCCCGGGCGAAGCCCGGGATCGCTCGGCCGGAATGACAGCGGTGGGCATGCTCGCGAGGCACCGCGCCACAACAAAGGATGTCATGCCCGCATAAGCGGGCATCATGCCCCGGCGCTCGCTACGCTCGGCCGGGGTTCATGCTGCGCTGCGCCCGGGACACACCGTCGAATGGATACAATTTTAGCGATCCGCTTCACGGCATTCTAAGCCGAAAATGGTTCGATGGCGCAGGTCGGATTCCGGTCGCTCGTGAGAGCGCCTGCTCGCGGGGTGGTCCATGGTTGCGTTTACAGAGAGCGTCAAGGCCATGATGGGGCGCATCAAGGTCTTGGTCGTCGACGACGAGTACTATACCCGCAAGGTGATCCGGACGCTGCTGCTGGCGATGGGCTGCACGAAAATCCACGAGGCCAGCGACGGCGCGAGCGGCCTCGAAGAGGTCCGCGCGATTGCTCCCGACGTCGTGCTGCTCGACTGGGAAATGCCCGGCATCGACGGTGCCGAATTCGTCCGCCTGGTGCGCTCTCCCAACACCTTTCCGATCCCGCACGTGCCGATCATCATGCTGACCGCGCACGGCGAGCGCTCGCGCGTGCTCGAGGCCGTTCGGCTCGGCGTGCACGAATTCCTGCTCAAGCCGGTATCGAGCAATGCGCTGCAGGCCCGCATCGTGTCGGTGCTCACGAAACCGCGCGCCATGGTCAGGCGCGGCAACTACTACGGGCCCGAGCCGCGCAAGATCGCGTCCTACAAGCTGGAGTCCGACGACTACCGGCCGGAAGTCTCGCGGATCGCCGATCGGGGTCCCGTGCACTTGATATTCGTCAATTGATCGTCGCCGCCTGAACGCGGGCACGGAGCCGCCGTTCGGGCGAGCTTGATTGCGTCCGCAAAACCGGCTTCCCTCCGGCTAGAGGGCATTCAGTTTTCGAGGGAAACTGAACGCCCTCCAGTCTTCTTGCGTGGTCGCATTTTCGGACGGAAAACCGGTTCCCACCCCGGCTCAAGTCCGGGGCAGGCTTTTTCCTGAAAATGCTCTAACCGCGCTCGATTGCCGCCGAGGACGAGCTTGCCGGATTATCTGCTCGCCATCGATCAGGGTACCACCTCGACCCGCGCCATCCTGTTCGATGCCGCGCTCGTGCCGGTCGCGAGCGCGCAGCAGGAAGTGCCGCAGATCTATCCGGCGCCGGGCCTGGTCGAGCACGATCCGGAGGCCATCTGGTCGACGACGGTCGAGACCGTGCGCGCGGCCATGGCGCGGGCCGGCGCCGCCGCCAAAGATATCGCGGCGCTGGGCATCACCAACCAGCGCGAGACCGCGCTGGTCTGGGACCGCGCGACCGGTCGTCCGATCCACAACGCCATCGTCTGGCAGGACCGGCGCACGGCGGAGGCCTGCGCCGCCCTGCGACAGGCCGGACGCGAAGGAGCGATCGCGGCGCGCACCGGGCTGCTGCTCGATCCCTATTTCTCCGCCAGCAAGGTCGCCTGGCTCCTCGAGCACGTCGAGGGGGCGCGCGCGGCGGCAAGCGCGGGCCGGCTTGCCTTCGGGACCGTGGACAGTTTCCTGCTGTGGCGGCTCACCGCGGGCCGGGTCCATCTCACCGACGCGACCAATGCCGCCCGCACGCTCCTCTTCGACATCCACCGCGGCGCCTGGGACGCAGGCCTCTGCGAGTTGTTCGAGCTGCCTGCGAGCCTGCTGCCGGAGGTGCGCGACTGCGCGGGCGATTTCGGAACCACGGATCTGTTCGGCGGTCCGATCCGGATTCTGGGGATCGCCGGCGACCAGCAGGCGGCGACGGTCGGGCAGGGCTGCTTTGCGCCCGGCATGATGAAGGCGACCTTCGGCACCGGCGGCTTTGCGCTGCTCAATACCGGCGATACGCCGGTCGCCTCGCGGAGCAGGCTCCTCACCACCGTCGCCTACCAGCTCGACGGCAAGCGCACCTATGCGCTCGAAGGCGCGATCTTCATCGCCGGCGCCGCGGTGCAATGGCTGCGCGACGCGCTCAAGGTGATCGGCGCGGCGCCCGACGTGAACGCGCTGGCGGCGGCCGCCGACCCGGCCGAGCAGGTCTATCTCGTTCCCGCCTTCGTCGGGCTCGGCGCCCCCTGGTGGGACGCGCAGGCCCGCGGCGCCCTGTTCGGGCTGACCCGCAAATCCGGCGTGCCCGAGCTGGCGCGGGCCGCGCTCGAGGCGGTCGGCTACCAGACCCGGGATCTCGTCGAAGCCATGCGCGCCGACTGGCCGGCGGCGGGGACCGTGCTGCGGGTCGACGGCGGCATGGCGGCGAGCGACGTCACCATGCAGTTCCTCGCCGACATCATCGCCGCGCCGGTCGACCGTCCGGTGGTGAAGGAGACGACCGCGCTCGGAGCCGCCTATCTTGCGGGCTACGCGGCCGGATTATGCCCGGACCTGCCGGGCTTCGCCGCCATGTGGAAGGGCGAGCGGCGCTTCGAGCCGCAGATGGACGCTGCGAGGCGCGAGCGCAAATGGGCCGGCTGGCGCGATGCGGTCGCGCGCACGCTGAGCCGGGGCTGAACCGTCCGCCGCTCCGCGCCGTCGATCATTGCTCGCGCATGACGGTGTTGAGCGGCAACTCGCCTCCCGCTAGCGTGGCGCCATG
>WNFG01006100.1_pt1 | contig 10127 bp, 9 predicted proteins | sample 5400431 | NCBI WGS metagenome assembly WNFG01 (sample SAMN13153346, study PRJNA577476) | soil metagenome | isolation source: 120 cm saprolite under Douglas fir tree site 2 hole 3 replicate 2 | place: USA:California | collected 2015-04-18
CATCACCGTCGCGTCATTTATCCGGCCCAGTACGGTGCGCCCGCGGCCGCTGGCTGACACGCCTGCGGGCCGAGACCGTCGGTGTCCCGATCTCGCCCCTCGATGAAGTCCGGGTGTTCCGACCCGGCACGGAGGTCGAGGTTGCCGAGGGCGAGACCGGAGAGCTAGCCGCGTGTGGGCCCTACACCATCCGCGGGTACCTCGCTGCGCCGGACCGCGACCGCGAGGCCTTCACCGCCGAGGGCTTCTATCGTTCCGGCGACCTCGTGCGGGCACGCAGGTACAAGGGGACGCTGAGCTACTCGATCGAGGGCCGCGTCAAGGACCTCATCGACCGCGGCGGTGAGAAGATCAACGCCGAGGAGGTCGAGCTCCTGGTCGCGGGTCACCCCGCCGTTGCCGAGATGGCCCTGGTCGGCATGCCCGACCCCAGACTGGGCGAGCGCGGCTGCGCCTACGTCGTGCCCCGGGACCCGCAGAACCCGCCGACACTCGCCGGCATCTGCGCTTACCTGGAGGCTGAGGGCCTGGCCAAGTACAAGTGGCCCGAACGTCTCGAACTCATCGACGCGCTGCCGCGCACCCAGATCGGGAAGGTCTCCAAAGTGACACTGCGCGCCGACATCGCCGCCAAGCTCGAACACGAGACCACCCCGTGCGGGCCGGCAGTCATGGCGTGACCGGCGGGACCGGACGCGATGACGTTGATGATGATTGGCGAGCCTGCCATCCCCTACACACCACTATCCAAGTGGTGGCTGAGAAGAATGGCACCGTGATCAGCGATCTGGCCGCCGCCCGGGACATCGTGCAGGCGGCGCGCGCCGAGCCGCTCAGCCAGGACCGCGTGCGGCTGGAGCCAGCGGATGCTCCCGGGATTTTACGTCGTTGACGAGCCCGCGGCGCATCTTCATCCCGCGTCCATCGCTTCGGTTCGCGCCTGGCTGGAAAAACTTGCGCCAACCGCGGCGGCCGTGCTTATTGCCACGCATAGCCCGATACTCCCCGATACGGGCTCTCATCTAACGACGCGGGTCCTGGTGATGTCCGGGACGACGGGCTGAGCTGCGACTCGTTAGCCATCGCATTTCCGCACCTGACGGCGGCTCCGGCGTGGGAATGGTGGACAGAACCGACTAAGGGTCGTGACCTGAAGAATCGTCGAGCCCATTTGGTGCTAAGAACGCTGATTCTTTCGCGTAAAGTTTGCACCGTTCCGGCCCCTGCCGTATTCAGACTGCATGACTACGCAACCACGGTGAGCGCCCCAGCGCCCAGATCAAGACCTAGCGCATCCTGCATAAGGCCCCGCTACTGGTCCCTCGAAGGACGGACAACTGGCCAAAGCTGTTCGCGTTCCCCAGGCCCGTTAGATTGAAGGACGAAAGAACTCACTGTGTCTCGGATGCCCTTTCGTCGTTCTCACCGCCCCTGCTGCCGTCATCGGCAACTGCCCGCCACGATGAGGCTGTGTGGCGGATCGTAGAAGAACGGTCGCCTACGATTGAAGGCACTGCCCGCCGCTGGGATGAAATCTCTCACTCGTTCGAGAAGATCTCGCGTAGAGCTCTCGGGATAGATCGTGATGTCGCCGATGGAGACGGGCTCAGTGCCCTTCGTTGCGAGGTGCGACATCGCTCGACAGCATGTCATCGTGTACTCCGGCGAGTTGAGAACCCGGATGAGTTCATCTACGGACTCTTGGACGGCCGCCGTGTCAGGTTCGTACCGGTCATCTCCTGCTCCGGCACACCGCCTGATCGCCCCCTCAAGGAAGGTGGAGGTGTAGGACTGCGGGAACTCGGGGTGCTGCTTCGTCAGCGGATCGGCGAACCGCTCCGGGTACGTGACGTGGAGCATCGCCTCCAGCTCCGCCCGCTCGGGCCGCTGACGTCGCCGCCGAAATAGTCTCGCCCGACTTGGACGTGGGTGATTCCGATTGGCCCGAGATCGGTGCCCCGGCCGACGCAGGTATGCCATAAGCCATCCTGAATCGCTCCGCGCGACCCCGCGCGAAGGTAAGTACGTCCCGTACTTGACGTACTTATAAGGGCCGGGTTTACTTGAGCCAAGCGACCATGAAGGGCTTAGCCGATGCCAGAAGTTCACTACGACAGCTACACCGAGGCTCGCAGCAACCTTAAGAACCTGCTCGATGCCGCGGAGAGCGGCCAGGTGGCCACCGTCCGCCGTGACTCGGCAACCACGGCCGTCCTTGACGCTGCCCGGCTGCGGCATTTCCTGGCATCGGTCGTACCGTCGCGCGCCCAGGTAGTCCAGGAGGCTGGCGGCTGGTCGGTGTACATTCCCGGCTTGCCTGTTGCCGCCGACGGGGCGAGCTTCGATGAGGCCGTCACCGAGATGGTCGACGCGCTGCGTGAATACGCCCACGACTGGCAAGACCATCTGCTGAACGCGGCGAACCACCGTGAGAACTGGGGCCTGGTGCAGCTGATCAGCCTGAGCGATGATGAGCAGCTGCGCGAGTGGCTCGTGGGGTCAGCTCGGTGACCTGGCCTGCGCCGACGCGCCAGGCGCACGAGGCTTTCTGCCAGACCGAAGGATGGCAGCCGGTACGGACAGCGCGGGGCAAGACCGGAACGCATCACGTCACCTACGAGCTCCAGCTCCATGACGGGCGGATCCTGAGAACGCGGATCTCCCATCCGGTGAACCGCGACACCTACGGCCCGGGCATCTGGAGCCACATCCTCAAAGATCAGCTCGAGGTAGACCAGGCGACGTTCTGGGCATGCGTCCAGGACGGAACCAAGCCCGATCGCGGCGCACCGCAGCCGCCAGCCAGGGCGCTGCCCGCAGACCTGGTGCACTTGCTCCTCACCCGAGTTGGCCTCAGCGAGGCTGAAGTGGCAGCGATGAGCAAAGACCAAGCCATCGCCAGGATGCAGCAGTACTGGGCCACCGGCAGTTGAACCCGACGCACTCATGACTGCCCGCGGAGACTCTTCCATGGCCACGGACCTGGCCATGGATCCGTGCCGGCCAGCACGAAACCCCGGCCTCTGCCTGGCTTGCGGACGATGCTCCTCCCGTAACCGCACGGCATCGCAAACGATCGGGCCGACCGCTTGACGACGACGCCCATTTTCAAACGACGTTGACACCGCACAGTACAGGAACTGATACTCCCGGGCGGGAGTGCCCTTACACGGCTCTCTTCACATGCTCCGCCGACGATTGGCAGATGCACCAACGTCATTCGCCAGCTGGCTCCCCCGTTCGGCTCCTGGTAGTCACTTGATCGTCGGCCGACCCGGAGTCACGCCGCAAGATCTGCGTCTGACCTGCACGGATGTGCGTGGGGCTGAGCGAGCCGGACCTAGGCCGCTTACGTTTTCCGCAAGAGACCGAGCTGCGGGCCGGGCGTGCTGGCGCGGTCATCCGGCAGCTTCTGCCTCGTTAACCTGGCCGGACGCACCTATCCGCATCGCCGAGACCCTGGCCGACGTCCTTTACACGAGTGGACTCCGGTGCGGAAGTCCGGCACCGTTGTCACTTGATTGTCACTTCTTGTATAGAACAAGTATACGGAAAAGCGTGAGGTCTTCACGTTTGGGCGTGACCTGCCCGGATGGGGAGTGGCTGGCGGGTCGCTCACAGGTTAAGCGGGCGCTACCCACGCTATCCGGATGCTGCCGTTCCGGTTCGGGGGGTTGAGCGGGTGGTGCTCACGCTGGCCGGGGCACCCCACTGGTGCTGACGCTCGGGTGGCTTCTTTCTGGTGATGGACTGATGGGATCAGTCAGGGTGCCCGGGTATGGGGCGCCGTCCCGCCGTCCCTCGTGAGTTCGAGAAGCTTGTTGACTGATCGCGCCAGGTCGGAGGGCTTCGCGCAGACCAGGTCAGCGGCATCGGCGAGCCTGGCCACGTCGCCGTATCCCCACGCCGCGAGCATGACGCGCGCTGCGGCTGCCCGCCCGGCGCGGATGTCGGCATCCGTGTCACCGACCATCACGGTTGCCGACGGGTCGACCGCTAGTCGCGCCATCGCCGCGAGGATCCCCTCGGGGTGGGGCTTCGCGTGCTGGACGTCGTCGCCGGACTGAAGGAGATCGAAACAGCGCTCGAGCTGCGCCGAGGCAACGTCGTCCATCAGGCGGGAGCGCGCCTTGGAGGAGATGACCCCGAGCAGGAAGCCTGATGTTTTGAGCTCCGCGAGTGCCTCCGGCATCCCGTCGAACACCCGAGCGCCTTTCCCGACGTACGCTACGTCGAAGGCGAGGGACAGCTCGGTTGCCTGCTGCGCGTCGCGGGTGATTTCAGCGAAGATCTCCGCGCCCCGCCGCCGGAACACCCCGGCCAACTCCTCGTCGGTTTCGGGAAAACGCCGACCGATGACCGCCGTGCTGGCCTCGTACCAGCACGCCAGCAGGTTATCTCGACTGTCTACCACGGTGCCGTCCCAATCGAGCAGTACCAGGGGGCGCGTCACCTCGCGCTCCCCGCCGCTGACTCCGCTGACGTGGCTGTCTGCCGCAGCTGGGCCCTCAGGATCTTTCCTGCGGCGCTGCGCGGAAGGCTGGCTAGCCGCACTTCCTTCGGGGAGCGCACGCTGCCGAGCCTCTTCTTGCACCATCGAATGACCTCGCCCTCGTCGAGGTGCTGACCTTCCCGAGGCTCCACGAAGGCAACGACGCGTTCCCCCCAGTCGTCGTCCGGGACTCCGACCACGGCGCACTCCTGGACGCCTGGGTGGGTCGCGAGCACCTGCTCCACCTCGCTGGGGTACACGTTGGACCCGCCCGAAATGATCATGTCTTTCTTGCGGTCCGTGATGTGCAGGTAGCCCTTGTCGTCCAGGTAGCCGATGTCACCTGTGTGCAGCCATCCGTCCACGATGGTGGCGGCTGTCAGGTCGGGGCGTCGGTAGTAGCCCCTCATCACCAGGTCGCTACGTATGCAGATCTCCCCGCTCTTGCCGCTCGAAACCATCTGCCCCGTGCCGTCGCGAATCTCGATATCCACCATCGGATAGGGGCGTCCGCAGGAAGAAAGGACGGAGTCCTCCGCCACGACTCCGCCCGTCATGTGCTCCGGCGGCGTAAGGAAGGAGATCGCCATCGGCGCCTCCATCTGGCCGTAACCCCCGATGAGGACCGGTCCAAGTCGCTCGACGGCCTCACGGAGTCGGTTCACGGCGATCGGGGCAGCGCCGTACAACAGGTAGCGCAGGCTCGACAGGTCGCGCTTGTCCAGATCCGGATGCGCCAGCATTCGGTAAATGACGGTCGGAGGCAGGAAGATCTCCGTGGCGCGCGCGGACTCGAGGGTCTCAAGAACCGTCGACACGTCTGCCTTCGGCAGAACCACGACTGTCCCTCCCCGAGCCAGGCACGGAAGAGTGAGCAGCCCCGCCGCGTGCGTCATCGGCGCCGCCGCCACGTTGACGATCGGTTCTCCGGCCGAGTAGGCGAACGCCAGCATGAGGTGGGTGATGGACACGGTTAGGCTGCGGTGGGTGGTCATCACGCCCTTCGGACGCCCTGTCGTACCTCCCGTGGGCATGATGGCGACGATGTCGTCCGGCTGCCACGCCACCCTCGGAGGGGTCTCGGACGAACCGGCCAGCCACGCCTCGAGGGTGGTGTCGCCCGTCTCCGGCGCGGAGTCCAGACAGATCCACCGCGCCGGTCGCTGAAGGCTGGCCCTGATCTCAGCGGCCAGGCGCGTCAACCGAGCGTGATAGAAGACGACATCCACGTCGAACCCCTCGATGGAGTCCCGGAGATCGGTGGCCGGGTATCCGGCGTTAAGCGGAACCCAGACCCGCCCGGCGCGCCAGGCACCCAGAATGCACGCCCACACGCGAGGGTCGTTCTCGGCGAGGACCGCCACGTGCCGAGGCACGCCAGGATCATCGGCAGGGAATTCGCCACCCGGCACGAGACCCGTCGGACCTCGTCATACGTCCAGACCCGATCCCCCATGACGTAGGCCGCGCCGTCGGGATTGGTCTGCCAACCCCGGTCGAAGAGAGCGATGACCGACACGTCTCACCGCCCGAGGATGGTGATGACGGCAGTCGCTTCTTCACCGCGGTAGAGGCCGCCGCCGTTCTCCGCGATCGCGATCCGCGCATTCGGCACCTGGCGGGCACCGGCCCGACCGCGGAGCTGGTCCGCGAGCTCGCTCAGCTGACCCAGACCGGTCGCACCGAGGGGGTGTCCCTTCGACTCGAGCCCGCCGGACGGGTTCACCGGGATCCGGCCACCGAGCGTGGTCGCGCCCGAGGCCACCAGGGGACCGCCGCCTCCTAGCTCGCACAGCCCGAGAAGTTCGGTCTGAAGCACCTCGCCGAACGCGGTGGCGTCGTGCACCTCCGCCACGTCCAGGTCCTCCGGGCCCACGCCTGCCTGCTCGTACACACGCTTCGCCAGCAGCCGGGTGATGTGCCGCTCGTAGTCGTCCAGCGCGCGGTCAACACTCGAGCCAACCAGGCTGGCGAGGACCGTGATCGGAGTCTCCGTCGCGAGCCGTTGCAGGCCTGCATCGTTACACACGATGGCAGCGGCCGCACCGTCAGTGATCGGCGAGCACATCGGAACGGTGAGGGGATAGCCCAGGGGACGGCCGGCCAGCACCTCTTCGACGGTCATGGCCTTCCGAAAGTGTGCCTTGGGGTTGTGCACCGCGTGGCCGTGGTTCTTGGACGACACCTGAGCCAGCTGTTCCTGGGTCGTCCCGCACAGCCTCATGTGCGCTCGGGTCATCGCCGCATAGATATCCATGAAGACGGACCGATCACCCTGTCCGCGGTCGACGTCCGATCCGCCCAGGGCCACCAGCGTCTCCTCCAGGGCCGCCGGCTCCGACACGTCGTAGGCACCGTCGAATACCTTGAGAGCATCTGCGCGGGTGCCCACGTTCATCTTCTCCACGCCGACGGCCAGGGCCACGTCGGCCGTACCGGCCCGCACCTGCGCGACGGCCATCGCGAAAGCGGTCGAACCCGTCGCGCAGGCGTTCTCCACATTGACGACGCCGGCACGCTCCATACCCATGTCGCGAAGCGCGATCTGACCGGGGACGGAGTGCTGGCCCTCCAGTACTCCCTGGCCCATGTTGCCGAAGAACGCGATCTCGACGCTGTCGAGCTTGCCGCCGGCGTCGTCCAGTGCGTCGTTGACCGCGGTGCGCGTCAGCGACTTGACGCTCTGGTCCCGGTGGATTCCGAACTGGGTCATCGCGATTCCGGCGATGTAGACGTGGTCACTCATTGCGGCTCCTCAGCGCTCCAATTCCAGCTCAAAAGCTTCCGTCGCCACCCGAACGAAGGGACGGTCGACCGCGCGGACGATCGCGGCCACCTGCTCCATCTCCCGGCTGGACAACACCGGGTAGTCACGGTGAACCGGCCCGGCCTCGCGCATCCGCTGAAGGTCCGCCGCCGGCACGAGGGCGCGGAGAATCAGCTCGTCGTCGTCGTCCGTGCCGTATCGCGCACGAAGCTCCTCGATGGAGGGTTGCTCCGGCTCTTCCGCCATGATCGCCGCGGCGCGTGCGCTCCCGGTGATGCGGTCGAAGGTGTCCGGCTCGATGGGGGCGACCGGCTGGCCGAACCGGCCGGCGGCGTACTGGATGACTTGGTCGGGCACGGTTCCGTAGCGGGTTCCGGTTACGACGTTGAGCACGGCCTGGGTGCCCACGAGCTGGCTGAAGGGGGTGGCCATAACCGGGTAGCCCAGTTCGCGCCGAACCCTGGCCGTCTCCTCGAGCACCTCGGCGAGCCGACCGTCCATGCCGTACTGGGCCAGCTGACGACGCAGCGAGCCCATCATGCCGCCGGGGATCTGGTGCGCCAATGACATGACGTCGTACTCGTTGTGCTGGTGGACCGGGAAGCCGGCGACCGCGGCGACCTTCTCGAACCGCTCCGCCACAGGCTTGAGGTGTGAGACGTCCAGACCGTGGGTGTGTCCGAGAACCTCAAGGTTGTGCACCATGATTTCCGTGGACGGCACCGAGTTTGCGTTCGCCATCGGGCGGCTGGCCGTGTGCAGGATCGAGACGCCGTGCTGGAGCGAATCGACGTAGGCCGCACCGGAAATGCCGAGCAAGTTGTTGGCGTGGAACTCCACCGGCTTGCCGCCGGCGGCCGCGACGACTCCCGGAAGGACGGTGCGCAGTCGCGGCACGTCGAGGACTCCGGCGGGGTCGTAGAACAGGATCGTGTCGACGTCCTCACTGGCCGCCAGGTCAGCAGTCGTCTTGGCGAAGTACTCGTCGGTGTGCACGGGGCTGAGCGAGAACATCACCGTGGCCGCCACCTCGGAGCCGAAGCCCTTCGCCACCTTGGCCAATCGTTGTATCTTGTCGAGGTTGTACAGCAGGTCGTAGATCCAGAAGCTCCGGCAGCCGTGCACATTAAGCTGCCGCATCCACGCGTCCATCAGGGCGTCGGGGCTCACTGAGAAGGACACGGCGGCGTTCGACCGCATCCCGCCGCGCACGCGGGTGCGGGGCATGGCGTCCAGGAGCAGGTCGAGGCCCTCCCACGGATCTTCCTGGCAGTACCGGATGAGCACCTCGAACATGGAGCTGCCCACGAGGTCGATCGCGTGGAAGCCGGTCTTGTCGAGGTGCGGAGCAGCGGGCAACGCCATGCCCGCCTGCATCTTCATTCCCCACAGGCTCTGCGGTCCGTCCCGGAGTGTCTGATCTAGGAGCTCGATGTGGGCCACGGTTTCTTCCTTCGTGTCAGAGTCGTGTTCACGCCGCGGCCACCCGCCGAAGGAAATCGGTCTCGAGCCATCGGGTATGGACGTCGTTGCGGACGAAGTCGTCGTCGGCAACGACCTGGCGCAGCAGCGGCAGGTTCGTCCTGATACCGCCGATCTCGAACTCGGCGAGTGCCTTGCGAGCACGTTGTACGGCGTCGTCGCGATCGTCGCCCGTGATGATCAGCTTGGCGATCATGCTGTCGTAGAAGGGGGTTACCGTGGTGCCGGGTTCGATGAAGGTGTCCAGCCGGACGCTCGGGCCCGCCGGCGGCTGCCACTCGTCTACGCGCCCCGGCGACGGTCGGAACCCGTTAGCGGGGTCCTCGGCGTTGATCCGGAACTCGATGGCATGTTCCGTCGACGCCGGGAACGCGAACGGGCCGACCGGCTCGCCGGCGGCCACCGTGAGCTGCAGGGCCACCAGATCGAGGCCGGTCACCTGCTCGGTCACCGGATGTTCGACCTGGAGACGGGTGTTCACCTCCATGAACGAGACATCGCCGCGCACCGGGTCGTAGAGAAACTCGACGGTGCCGGCTCCCCGGTAGGACAAGCGGGCCAGGAGGTCGACGGCGCTCGAGGTGATCCGTTCCCGGGCCGCTTCCTCAAGCGCCGGCGCCGGCGCTTCCTCGATGACCTTCTGGTACCGACGCTGCACCGAGCAGTCACGCACGCCGAGGCACCAGGCGGCTCCTCGTCCGTCGCCGAGGACCTGTACCTCTACGTGGCGGGCGGTCTCCACGAACGCCTCCATGAACAGCGTGCCGTCGCCGAACGCCTCCCGCGCCTCGGTGACGAGGCGCGGGTACGCCGCCGCGAGTTCCCGATGGTCGTGGACGGCCGACATCCCTTTCCCGCCTCCCCCGGCCGCAGCCTTGAGCAGCACCGGATACCCGGTCTCCTCGGCGGCCTCGGCGGCCTCGGCGACCGAGGAGAGGGCACCTGAACCACGGATCCGCGGCGCGCCGACCTCGTCGGCGAGCTGTCGCGACCGCAGCTTGTCCCCGAGCTGCTCGATCGTGTCCGGCGTCGGCCCGACGAACACGATCTCCGCCTCTTCACAGGTTCGGGCGAGCTCGGGACGCTCCGAGAGGAACCCGTAACCGGGGTGGAGGGCGTCGCACCCGGTCGCCACCGCGGCGTGAACCATCAGGCCGTGGTTGAGGTAGCTGCGCGTTGCGGGGGCGGGCCCGACGACGACCGTTCGGTCGGCCATGCGGGCGGCTAGGGTGTGCTGATCCGCCGCCGACGCGGCCAGGACCGTCTCGACGCCGAGGTCACGGCAGGTCCTGATGATCCGCACCGCGATCTCGCCACGGTTGGCCACGAGCAGGCGCCGCACGCTCATGCCGGCTCGTTCGGCTCGATGATGGCGAGGACCTGGCC
>WNFG01007688.1_pt1 | contig 10125 bp, 12 predicted proteins | sample 5400431 | NCBI WGS metagenome assembly WNFG01 (sample SAMN13153346, study PRJNA577476) | soil metagenome | isolation source: 120 cm saprolite under Douglas fir tree site 2 hole 3 replicate 2 | place: USA:California | collected 2015-04-18
GGCGGCGCGCAGCTCCTTTTTCCAGATCGGGAGTCGCTGTTTGACTGCTTCGATCACGGAGCGGCAGGCGTCGAACGCGTCGGTGCGGTGGGGCGCCGCCGCCGCGATCGCGATGCTCGCTTCCTCGGTCTCAACCAGGCCGAGCCGGTGCCGCACTGCGATCCGGCTCTCAGGCCACCGCTTTCCCGCTTCTGCGAGGATGCGATCGAGCTCCGCATCCGCCATGGTGTCGTAGCCGGAGTACTCGATGCCCGTCACGCCGCCGTCGGCTGGGGCGTCCCGCACCGTTCCAAGAAAAACGCACGTCCCCCCCCGCTCCGGGCCGCCGACTGCCCGGATGAGATCGTCAATCGAGATGGGGACTCGCGTCAAGTGTGTCATGCCTCTTCCGCCCAAGCGTCCGACGGCTCACCCGCCAGCGAGCGGTGGCAGCAGCGCCACCTCGTCGCCGTCGCCCACCGGCGCGTCGAGTTTCACGTGCCGCAGGTTCACCGCCGCGAGCGGCCGCTCGGGCAGCGCGCGGGTGCCGGGGAGCTGCTCCCGCACGCGCCGCACGACGTCCCGCACGGTAGCCGGGAGCGACAGCTCGACGGCCGTCGTCTCACAGCCGGCCAGTTCCGCATAGCTCGCGAAGAAGCGCACCCGGACGGTACTCATGAAAGGAGAGTATAGCCCCGGTCAGCCGCCCGTGGTACCGCTCGCAATCCCGTGCCAGATCTTGGCCTGTTTCGCGGTGGGAGTCGGGATGGCGCTCACGGTAAAGGAGGAGACCTGGTTCTCGTGGACGTGCGTGGTGAGCGTCAGCGTCTGGGCGGCCCGCAGCACTGCGACGGTCAGGGGCGCACCGCCCCGCCCTTTGTAGCGGACACGGAACGCTCCTGCCCAGTCCTGATCTACCGTCACGTCGATCTCGCCGATCTTGCTCAGCACGTCGCCCGGTTGCACGCCGGCCTCGGCGGCGGCGCTGCCGGGGCTGACGGTACGCACGACGATCTGCCCCTGCGGCGAGACGCTGGTGGACACGCCCATGAACGGCGTCTTGGAGAGCTGGCGTACGAACGCGATCCCTGCTTTCGCGAATACCGTGGGAGCGAGTCCCGCCCGTTGATGTAGCGCTGGTAGAAGCCGTCCACATCGGGCATCCCCATCTCCCGCAGCAGGGCGAGTAGGTCGCTCGTGCGCACACCCTTCCCCTGCTTGTAATAGCGGGTGAACAACGCCCGCATCACGTCGTCCAGGCTGTGCGCATTGTCCGTGGCGTCCCGAATTGAGATGTCGAGCAGTAATCCCGTGAGCGAGCCCTTGGGATAGTAGAGCTGCGAGCTGTTCACGTAGACCTCGTTGATCCACGTCGCCACGCTGCCGTCTTCCTCGCTCCACGGCTCGGGCGCGGACTCGACATGCTCGATGTTCTGCTCGATGTTGGCAAAGAAGCGCTGCGGCGTCCACAGGCCCGCGCGCAGATTTGTGAGGTCGGCATAACAGTCGGTCACCCCCTCGGACCACCACAGCAACGGCGTGTACTGCTCCGCGTGATAGTCGTAGGGCCACATCTCGGCGGGACGGATCCGCTTCACGTTCCAGAGATGGAAGAACTCGTGCGACAGGAGCGGCAGCATGAAGTCGCCGAAGTTCCCCGCCTCATCCGCGAAGGCGCCCGCCGGCATGATGTCGTACTGGGACGCCAGGTGCTCGAGCCCGCCTCCAAAGTCGATCGGCTCGTGAATGACGTTGAAGAAAACGGTGTACCGCTCGTAGGGTGGGCCGCCCATCAGCTGGTCCTGCACCCTGGCGATCTTCTCGAGGCTCGCACGCATGTTGCGAGCGACCGCCGGTGTGTAGTCGGCGGTCGGCCACACGGCGACGCGAATCCAATGGCCCTCCACCTGGAGCGAGTCGAGGCTGTACTTCCCCACGAAGGTCATCGCGTCGGCGAGCTCATCGTAGTTGGCCGCGGCGTACACGCCGCCCGCCGGGAGCACCGACCGCAGCGCGGTCGTCACCTGCCAGCCGGCCGGCAGGGCGAACCGCACTTCCGCGGGCCGCGCGAGCTGCCCGGGCTCGTAAAGAAAGATGTTGGTGCCCAGGACCTCGCCGAACCCGCCCGCGATCCGCGCCAAGGAGAGGTCGATCGTGTCGGCTTGGTAATCGAACTCGACCGTCACCCGCTCGCTCTTGCCCGCCGCCACACGCCAAGTGCTCTTGTCGAACCGGTCCCAGAAGAGCGCACGCCCGGCGGACGACTGCGCGCGGAAGTGCCGCACGTAGCGCGCGTAGTTCTGGATCTCGTAGGCGCCGGGACTCCACGCCGGCAGCGAGAGGTAGAGCGTGTCCTTGGTTGCGGGGGGGAATTCCGCCTTCACATGAAAGAGGTGCTCGGTCGGATCGGGAACGGACACTTCGTAGCGGACGGTCTGGGCCGCCAGCGGCCAGGCGAGCAACAGGGGGAGCAGAACGCGCACAAGCGGCTCCTTCGAGGCGTGAACGACGTGACAATCGGAAGATACCCCGCGCAAAACGAAGCGGCCCAGACGGTTAGTCCGGGCCGCTGTGCGTCACCTGGCGCCGAATCAGGGCGAGACCTTCTCGCTCGCCTCCGCCACCATAGCTCGCAACTCCTTGCTGGGCTTGAACACAGGCACGGGACGGGCCGCTACTTCCACGGGATCGCCAGTGCGCGGGTTGCGCGCCATCCGCGTCTTGCGCTGGCGAATCTTGAACGTCCCAAACCCTCTGATTTCAATGTTATGCTGCTCGGAGAGGGCCGCCTTCACGGCATCGAGGAAGGAGTCCACGACGCGGGCGCAGTCCTTCTTCGAAATGAGGGGACCGGCAGTGCGAGCGATTTGTGCGGTGACCTTTTCGACCAGATCGGCCTTCGTCATCCGTACCCCCTGCAGGGCCCAGAGGAACCAAATCGGGGGCCATAATACGGGCTTACCTATTGACTGTCAAGAGCTTGGAGGAACTGCTGAAAGTGGCCCCGGGCGTCGTGTGGCCCGGGAGAGGCTTCTGGGTGGTACTGGACGGCGAAAATCGGATACTCGCGGTGCCGCACGCCTTCGACCGTGCCGTCATTGAGGTTAAGGTGGGTGACCTCCAGTGAGGCGGCGCCAGGAACGCCGGCGGTGTCTCCCTGGACCGCGAATCCATGGTTCTGGGACGTGATAAGTACTTGCCCTGTAGCGAGATCCCGTACCGGATGGTTGCCGCCGCGATGGCCGTAGGGGAGCTTGACCGTCTGTCCCCCCAGGGCCAACCCGAGCAGTTGGTGGCCGAGGCAAATGCCGAAGATCGGCACAGTACCGTCGGCGAGCTCGCGTATCGTCTCGATGGCATAACCGACCGCCGCCGGATCGCCCGGGCCGTTGGAGAGGAACACCCCGTCGGGCTCGAGGTCGCGCACCCGGGCGGCCGTCGTGCTCGCAGGGACAACGGTCACGCGAGTGTCGTTGGTGCGGAAGATGCGCAGGATGTTCCGCTTCATCCCGTAATCGTAGGCGACGACGTGGTGTCGCGCGTCGGTCGGTCCCTCGCTGTACTCGGCGCCGATCGTGGCCGCGCTCGCCAGGTCGAGCCCGTCCATCGAGGGCGAGCCGGCGAGGGCGGTACGCACCGCTACGGTGGGCTCCTCGCCGACCGCCATCACGCCGCGCATCGCCCCGCGCGAGCGGATGTGGCGGGTGAGCCGGCGCGTGTCCACGTCGGCGACGATCGGCACGTTCGTCTCGGCCAGCCACTCGAGCAGGCTCCCGGTGGCGCGCCAGTTCGAGGGACGAGCAGACAACTCGCGCACCACGACACCGGCGACGCGCGGCCGATCGGACTCGAGGTCCTCGGAGTTGATCCCGTAGTTGCCGATCATCGGCGCCGTCATTACCACGAGCTGGCCGAGGTAGGAGGGGTCGGTGAAGACCTCCTGGTAGCCGCTCAGATTCGTGGTGAAGACGACTTCGGCGTACGCGGGCTCGAAAGGGAGGGGCGCGGTGCCGCGGAACCAGGCGCCGTCCTCCAAGAGCACGTATGCCGGGTGGAGATCAGCGATTGGACGGAGTCTTGGCTTGCGGTTTCGGTGCCGGAGTCGTGCTCTGGATCGGCAGTGGGGCGCTCTGCACCGGCGTTGGCGCCGGGGACGCTCCCTGCAGCAACGGGCGCGGCTCACCCGAATGGGCGGACATCACGGCGAGGATGAGGGCGAGGGACATGAAGATGCCCGCCGTCCACCAGGTGACCTTGTGCAGCAGCGTCGTCGCCTGGCGCCCGCCCATGAACATCTCGGTGCCAGAGCCACCGCCCAAGGACGCGAGCCCGCCCCCCTGCCCAGCCTGCAGCAGCACGGCGGTGGTCAGAATCAGCGCGTCGAGCAGGAGGATGATCTTCAGGAACGTGAACATGCTGCGCAGATAATACCTAAGGCGCGCCGGTCCGCACAAGCGCGGTCCAACCAGACGGGTCGAGCGACGCGCCACCCACCAGCACCCCGTCCACCTCCGGCTCGGACAGCAGCTCTGCGACATTCTTCAGGTTCACGCTACCTCCGTAGAGCACCCGCGCCGTGCGAGCGCCGCGCCCCGCCAGCCAGCGGCGAATAGTGCGGTGCACTTGCGCGGCGTCCGCAGGCGTCGCGTTCCGGCCGGTACCGATCGCCCATACCGGCTCGTATGCGATCACGATCCGCTCGAGTGCCTCCCGCTCCAACGCTCCCCCTCCTCTCCCCCCCTCCCCTCCCCCCGCTCCTCCTCTGCCGTCCCCCAAGGCGGCGGCGAGCTGCCGGGTCACCACCGCTATGGTCTGCTCCTGCTCGCGCTCGGCCAGCGTCTCGCCGACGCAGAGCACGGGGACGAGGCTGGCCTTGAGGGCGGCGTCGACTTTGCGCGCCGTCTGCTCGTCGGTCTCCCCGAACAATTGGCGGCGCTCTGAGTGGCCGACGAGGCTGGCCCGCGCCCCCGCTTGGGCGGCGAGGGGACCGGAGATCTCGCCAGTGAAGGCGCCTTTGGGCTCCCAGTGGATGTTCTGAGCGCCGGCGAGCAAGTCGTCGCGGCCTCCCCCGCGGAGGGCCTGGGCGACGGCTTCGAGCGAGACCGCTGGGGCGAAGAACCACACCTCCCGGCCCTCGATCGGGGCGTAATCTCGGCGGAACGCTTTCAGGTACTCGCGAGCCTGGTCGGGCCCGAGGTGCATCTTCCAGTTGGCGGCGAACAGCAGCCGCCTCACTTGTTCTCCAGGGCGGCGACCCCTGGGAGCGGCTTGCCCTCGAGGAATTCCAACGACGCCCCGCCACCGGTGGAAACGTGCGACAGCTTGCCCTCGAGCCCCGCTACCGCCGCCGCGGAGTCCCCGCCGCCAACGACAGTCACCGCGCCCCGCTCCCCTGCCTCGACCAGCGCGGCCGCGACGGCCCGCGTGCCGGCGTCGAACGGCGGCGTCTCGAACACGCCCATCGGGCCATTCCACACGATGGTCCGCGCCCGCAGCAGGCGTGCCCGGTAATCACTCTGGGTGGCCTGGTCGATGTCGAAGACGGCCCAGGTAGCGGGGATCTCGTCGCTCGTCACCTCGCGGCGCTCGGCCGCGCGATCGAGCCCCGGGGCGACGACGGCGCCGCGCGGCAGAATCAATTTGCGGCCGCCCGCGGCGAGCAGGGCCCTGGCCAACTCCGTCTTGTCACGCTCGACGAGCGACGTACCGACCTCGAGCCCCAGGGCCGCAAAGAAGGTACACGCCATCGCGCCGCCAATCAGAATCTCGTCACAGCGCGGGAGCAGCGCCTCGATCACGTCGATTTTCCCCGAGATCTTCGCCCCTCCCAGCAGTGCGACGAAGGGCCGCTTGGGATTGGTGAGGGCCTCACCTAAGTAGCGTAGCTCCTTCTCCATCAGGAAGCCCGCCACCGCGGGCTTGAGGAGGTGGGCCACGGCCTCGGTGGACGCATGGGCCCGATGGGCGGAGCCGAAGGCGTCGTTGACGTAGAAATCGCCCAGCGCGGCGAACGTCTGCGCGAGGTGCGGGTCGTTCTGTTCCTCTCCCGGCCAGAACCGCGTGTTCTCGACCAGCGCCACCCCGCCCCGAGGCAGTCGTTTCGAGGCGGCGACACCCGCAGCGGGGTCGGGAATGAACTCGACGGGCGCGCCGATCAGGCGCTCGACGTCGTGCCGGATCAACTGCAGCGAATAGGCCGGGTCGGGACCGCCCTTGGGTCGGCCCAGATGGGAGAGCAGCACCACGCGGGCGCCTTTTTCGCGCAGATAATTAATCGTCGGGAGCGCGGCGCGGATGCGACTGTCGTCCGTGACGACGCCGCCCTTCAGCGGCACGTTGAAGTCCACCCGGACGAGCGCCCGCTTGCCGTCCAGGGCTGCGGCCGGCAGGTCGGCGAGGGTGCGTTTGCTCACCGGCTGCGGGCGGCGATGTAGGCCAAGAGGTCGACGCACCGTGCGGAGTAGCCCATCTCGTTGTCGTACCACGACGAGACGTGCACGAAGGTGCCGTCGATCACGTTGGTGGACATCGCGTCCACGACACTCGAATACAGACTGCCGATGTAGTCCACGGAGACGAGGGGCTCGTCGCTGACATCGAGAATGCCCTTCAGGTCGCCCTGCGCCGCCTGCTTGAAGGCGGCGTTGACCTCCGCGGCCGTCGTCGCCTTCCGCACCTCGGCGGTGAGCTCGACGATGGAAACATCCGAGGTCGGGACGCGCAGGGAGATGCCGTCGATCTTCCCCTTCACCTCTGGGATCACGAGGCCCGTGGCTTTCGCGGCCCCGGTGGTGGTCGGGATGATGCTCAGCGCTGCAGCCCGGGCCCGGCGTAGGTCCTTGTGGGGCAGGTCGAGGATCTGCTGGTCGTTGGTGTAGCTGTGCACCGTGGTCATGAAGCCGTGCACGAACCCCCAGGTGTCCATCACGACTTTGACGACCGGCACGAGGCAGTTCGTGGTGCACGACGCGTTCGAGATCACGTGGTGCTTGGCCGGGTCGTACTTCTGGTGATTCACGCCCATGACGATCGTGATGTCCTCGCCCTTGGCGGGGGCGGAGATCACGACCTTCTTGGCGCCCGCCGTCAAGTGCTTGGCTGCCGCCTCGCGGTCGGTAAACCGGCCCGTGCTCTCCAGCACCAGCTCCACTCCGAGGTCCTTCCACGGCAGCTTCTCGGGTTCTTTGATCGCCGAGACAGCGATCGGTCGGCCGTTCACGACGAGCGCCTCGCCCTTGGCTTCGACGGAGCCGGGGAAGCGACGGTGCACCGAGTCGTACTTGAGCAAGTGCGCCAGGGTCTTGGTATCGGTGATGTCGTTGACGGCCACGAACTCGAGCGCGGTTTGTTTGTTCAGGACAGCAGCGCGCAGCACGTTGCGCCCGATGCGGCCGAACCCGTTGATCCCCACACGCACTGCCATCGCTATGGCTCCTCGGTGAAATCTGGAATAAGGGCGCGGCCGACAAGTGCGCTGCTGATCGCTCCGCTGCCGGCCCCGCCTCTGGCCCCCGCCACATTCGCCAGGCTGGCGGCCGGTGTCAACGCCGTTTGCGAGGCGATGTCCCGGCGCCCGCGCAGGGCGCTAGACACGCAGCGCGCGCGCCACGGCCGCGCGCATCACGTCCAGCGGGGGCTCTTCGCCCGGGAAGAACCGGGTGAAGGCGGCCGCCCCCTGGTGCAGCAGGACCTCGCGCCCGTCGCAGGCGGCGATACCCGCGGCGCGCAGCGTGCGGACCCAGGGCGTCTCGCCCGCAGCGTACGTCAGGTCGAGCGCGGCCCGTGTGCCATTCAACTGCGTCGGAGAGATCGGCAACGGATCGCCTTCCTTGAGCCCGAGAGGAGTGGTGTTGATCACCAGGTCGCAAGGCTCAGTGGCAGCCGCGACGCGCGCGGCGATGTCGTGGGCGCTTGCCCAATCAACGAAGGCCCGGGCACGGCCAGGATCGCGCGAGCGTACCAGCAGCCTTGCCTGGGCGCCGCCGGCGGCGATCGCGACGGCACGCGCGGATCCGCCCGTGCCAAGGACCAGCCAGCGTCCGGCCCCATCCGCCCCTAACGCGTGCACGGCTGCGCGCACGCCGGAGACGTCGGTGTTGTCGCCCACCATTGCACCGTGCTCTGTCCAGAACGTATTACACGCCCCCACGCGCGCGCACAGCTCTGTTTTTCGCGTGACGTAGCGCTCGGTCGCCTGCTTGTGCGGGACGGTCACGTTGCCGGCCGCCCCCACGGCCGCGAGCGCCTGGAGTACGACCGGCAAGGTGTCAGCCGTGGTGCGCATCGCGAGGTAGGCGGCATCCAGGCCGAGGGCGCGGATGGCGGCGTTGTGCATGCTGGGCGAAAGGGAATGGCCGACGGGGTCGCCGAGGATGACGAGGAGTCGGGTGTTAGCGCCGATCTCCATGCTGCCTTTCCTTCACGAGGCGCTCGACTACGGCGGCGACCAGGGCCTCAAGCTCGGCGCAGGTGTCGCGGTAGACGTCGAGGTCGCCGCCGAAGGGGTCGCTCACCTCGGCCTCGTCGCCCTCGCGGCCCCCGTACTCCCCCAGCACGAACACCCGCCCCTCCCCGCCGAGCTCATCCACGCGGGCGCGGTGGTGACGGGCCATGGTGAGGATGAGATCGGCTTCCTCCACCAGCTCACGGGTGAGCAGCCGCGCGCGGTGACCCGAGAGGTCAAGGCCGCGCTCCAGGCCCACGAGATAAGCCCCCTCGGAGGCGGGCGCTCCGTCCCATGCTCCGGTGCCGGCCGAGGTGACGCTCACGCCGTCCACGCTGCGCTGCTCGAGCGTGCGGCGCAGCAGGGCTTCGGCCAGCGGGCTGCGGCAGATGTTGCCGGTGCAGACGAGCAGAATCCTTTGAATCATGCGACTCAGGGCGCGAGAATGCCCACCGCGCGGCGCAGCTCACCAACCGGCAGCGCGCCGGCCCGCACGACACGCGGGGTGGGACTCGTGCAGTCAACCACCGTGGACGAGGGCCGGTTCCCCAACACGCCTCCGTCCAGCACCAGTAGCCGGCCGGCGCGGATCGCGGCGGCGAAATCGCGCGCAATGGCGTCGGCCCCCGGCGCCGGCGGCACGCCAGGCAGGTTGGCCGAGGTCGAGGTCAGCGGCTCGCCCAACGCGGCGACGAGCCGCGCGGTGTGCGGGTGCGACGTCCACCGCACGGCAATGCCCCCTTCCGGCCCGCGCAGCGAATCCGGCAGCCGCCCGCCGCCGCCGGGCAGCACCAGCGTCAACGGCCCCGGCCAGAACGCGCGCGCCAGCGCGCTCGCGGACTCGTTGAACGCCAGCCCCTGCGCCTCGGCCATCTCGCGGCTTGCGACGAGCAGCAGAAACGGCTTGCCAGGCCGGCGGCCCTTGAGCTCCGCCAGCGCGCGCACTTCGCCCGCGCGCGCCCGGGAGCCGAGGCCATACACGGTCTCCGTGGGATAGGCGAGCAATCCTCCCCCACGCAGGTGCGCAACCACGCGCCCGAAGGCGGCTTCGGCCTCCGCCGCAGTACGAAACGGAATCGGTGTCACTGCAGCTCGCGCGCCAATGCCTCGGCGACCCGAAAATCGTCGGGGGTCGTGATCTTGAGGTTGTGCGGCAGGTCCGCCACGACTTCTACCGGGTAGCCGGCGCGCTCGCACAGCTCGGCGTCGTCCGTTGCCGTGTCGCCGTTCCTTTGCTTGCGATACACCTCGTCCAGCCACGCGCGCGGGAAGCCCTGTGGGGTCTGGGCGCGCCACAGGCGCTCGCGAGTGACCGTGCGGGCGATGCGGGCGCCCTCAGTCACCTCTTTGACCGTGTCGCTCATCGGCAGCGCTGCCACAGCGCCGACACCCCGCCGCGCGCGCGCGATCACCGCGTCGACCGTCGAGCGGCTCACGAACGGTCGCGCGCCGTCGTGCACCAGGACCACGGGGAGTCCAGGCCGCAGGGCGCGCAGGGCAGCGCGCACGGACTCCGGACGCGTGCTGCCGCCGGCCACCAGCGTGAGCCGCTCGCCGACCAGCTTCCCCAGCCACTCGGGGGGCCGCTCGGCGAGGCTCTGCGGCAGCGCCACGACTACGTGCTCCACATCAGGATGAGAGGTGAAGGGCCGCAGTGCCCGCAACAGCATCGGAACACCGAGGATCGAGCGGAACTGTTTGGG
>WNFG01006111.1_pt1 | contig 10120 bp, 9 predicted proteins | sample 5400431 | NCBI WGS metagenome assembly WNFG01 (sample SAMN13153346, study PRJNA577476) | soil metagenome | isolation source: 120 cm saprolite under Douglas fir tree site 2 hole 3 replicate 2 | place: USA:California | collected 2015-04-18
CAGCCACCGTGGTTTTGAACATCGCTCGGCGCGTGACATTCATGGATGTGCTCTCCTACTTGGGCAGCACCACCAGGGTGCCCTGCATGTTCGGCGTGTGCTTGGTACAGGTGATGGGATAGAGACCGGGCTTGGGGGCCGTGAAGGTGACGCGGGTGACTTCTCCGCGCTTGACGGTGAACGAGTTGACAAGGCCCGGGATCGTCGACGGGTGAACATCGCCGTTGACCCCGACGATCTCCAGCGTCACCGTCTCCCCCTCGCGCACCACGATGGTCCCCGGAGACCACTGGTAGGTCACGACCTCCCACCGCCCGTTCGCGTCCGGCGGAGTTTTTCGGTATCCCTCGCCTGCAGGCAGCGGCGTCGCTGGAAAGGGTTCCTTGTCCTGTTGAGCACCGCCCCTCGGCTCTATGGTCGCCATGTAGATCACGCGCCCCTGGGTTTGCGCCCATGGCGTGTCAGCCCAGACGGACGCCAGTGCCAAGGCGAGCACGATGGCCGGCGCCCAACGTTGTACGTTCCTCCCGGTCCTCACGTCACTCATGACAGTCCCCCTGTTTCTGCTGGGCCCGACCGATCAATTGGACTGCTCAGGTGCGGCCCCTCGTTCGTGGACGCTGGCGCGCCTGCCTTCAATCGAGCTTCTCGGACACCGTCTTCCACTCCGTGCCCTTGACCAGCGTGACGTCGGCTACGGAATGGCCGTCCTTCAGACTCGGCATGACGCTGACCGCGCGGTAGCCCTTGTTCTCCTTCACCGCCTCCGACGCTGCGATATCGAGGGAGCGCTTGGCCTTCGCCATCGCCTCGCTCTGCGCCTTCGCCGCCGTGAGGTCGTCGCCGCCGGTGATCGGCTCCGCCTTCGCGACCTTCCCGGTCTTGTGATCGACAATCACCTCGGAGAACGTGTCACTCTTCATCGTGTAGACCGAGAGCTGCAGCTTGCCGTGCTCGACCTCGTACTTCGCGGAGATCGGCTTGCCTTCTTTGGCGCTGGCCGCCAGCCCGCGCTGCAGCGAGATCTTGGCGTCCTTCAGCGCCTTCGCAAGCTCGGCATGCTCCTTGTCGCCATAGTTCTGGGCCCATCCTATTGGCGCGGCGAAGAACCACGCCACGAGGAACGCGAGCACGATCGTCGTCTTGCTCATTGCGTCTTCTCCAGGGTTAGGACGTGTTGGATGTGCTACGTCTTCTGCTTCAACACCGTGTAGAGCCCATTGAAGATCGCCATTCCGCGCTCAAGCAGCTCGTGATCGTCCGGCGTGGCCTCAACGAGGCCGTTGATCGCGAGGTCCACGCCCGTGGCCTCGTTGCGGGTGAACTTGCCGTCGTGCAGGTCGGCCTCGTGCACGATCTCGGCCATCGTCCTGATCCGGCGATCCTTGATGCCGAACCGCTTGACCAGGGTCTCGAACGTGCAGTCCTCGCCGTGATGGCCGAAGTCCGCGCCGAGAACATCAAACGGGATCCCCTTGCGGGCGGCGTCGGCCGCGTCGGCAAAGGCAAACTTCGCCTCCGGATCGCAGAAGCGCTTGATGAGCCAGGCGGAGGCGATGCGGTCGATATGGGGTCGCGGGCGCGTGACCCACGTGCTGCCGCGGGGCGGCAGCGACGTTCGGTGACGCCCGCTCCTCGCGCGTGGCCGCGTCTCCGCGGCGCGCAGACGCTTGGCCGTCGTCTCCCACAGACTGCGAGCGCGCTCCCCGGCCGGTGCCTTCAGGTAATCGATGGACTGGACGCGGTCCAGCTCACGCTTCAGGCCATCGAGCTTGCTGCGGAGCTGCGGGATCGATCGGCGGTGGTTCGCCTGGTAGCGATCGAGGTGCCGGAGGATGTCTCGACAGCCCTGCACCATCGCCTGGTACTCGACGCCGCGGGCTTTGTGGAAGAGGCTGGCGATCTCTTCGTCGGTCATCGTTTCGATCCGATCGACGCGCAGCAGCGTTGCCTCGCCGCGGAATGATTGGATTTCTTGCACGAGCCACTGGAACAGCTCCGTGGTCTCCGGAGTTTCCGGCAGGAGCCAGCCGGCGCCCCGCAGCCGGACGGCGCCCATCCGCTGGAGCTTCCTCCAGACCCCGACGCGGTGCCGGGTCGGCTTAGGCGGCAGGGTCGTCAGGAGCGTCAGCCAGCGCATTGAGCTTACCGTAACTCTTGCTACATCATCCGTCAAGCGTTACACTCCGCAAAACCCCGGGCGAGGGAGGATCAAGGGATGGAACTGGAACCGACGACCCAACGCGTGCCGATCCGCGAGCTCGTCCGGTACTACCTGCGCCTCGGCCTCCTCGGGTTTGGCGGCCCCGTCGCGCTCGTCGGGCAGATGGAGCGCGAGATGGTCGGCGAAAAGAAGTGGCTCACCAAGGACGAGATGCGGGAAGGGATCGCCGTCTGCCAATCCCTGCCCGGCCCCCTTGCGATCCAGGTCGGCATCTGGATCTCGTACATCCGTGGCGGCTTCTGGGGAGCGTGGGCTGGCGGGTGCGCATTCATCCTGCCGAACTTCATCATCGTGGCGACCCTCGGCGCGCTCTACGTCCACTTCGGAGGGCTTCCCTGGGTGACAGCGATCTTCTATGGCGTGAGCCCCGCCGTCATCGCGCTGATCCTGCACTCCTGCTACCGGCTGACCAAGCTCGGGATGAAGGACTGGTTGGAGTGGGCGCTCGCTGCAGCGGCCTTCGCTATCACCGTCGCGGTACGGGCCGAAGTCGCGCTCGTCTTCATCGCGTGCGGGGTTGTGGGCGTCCTGTATTACGGCTCACTCTTCCGCGCGCGCAAGACCGCATCGACGACCACGTCGCTCATGCTGGGCGTGCCGTTCGTCGCCTCCGGCGCCTCGCCGGAGACTCTGGGCGCGATGCTGGGCAAGCTCCTCACGTTCTTCCTGAAGGCCGGCTCGCTCACTTTCGGCAGTGGCCTCGTCATCGTACCGTTCCTCGAGAAAGGCCTCGTCCAACAGACGGGCTGGCTCAGCGAGCGCGAGTTCCTCGTCGCGGTGGCCATGGGGATGATCAGTCCCGGCCCTGTCGTCATCACCGCAACCTTCGTGGGCTATCTGGTCGCGGCGCGACTGGGCGGCTCCCTCGTCGACGGCTTCTGGGGCTCACTGGTGTCGACGATCGGCATCTTCCTGCCGTCCTTTCTGCTCGTCTTGATCGTCGCGCCGATCCTCGTGCGCTACCGGACGAACCTGAACGTGCAGGGGTTCATCAAGGGCGCCTACGCCGCAGCCATCGGCACGATCCTGGGCGCCTGCGTGCTCCTTGGCCGGATCGCCATCGGTGACTGGCTCACGGCGCTCGTCGCGCTCGCGAGCCTCCTGGTCCTGTTCCGCTGGAAGGTCAGTAATCCCCTGCTCGTGGCCGCCACGGCAATCATCGGGCTCATCGCGTTCCCGTTGCTCCAACCGACGTGGGTCTTCGTGAAATAGGAGCCCAACGTGAGCGCTCGCAAGCTCGCAGAGAACTGGAACGACATCGCGGCTCAGCTCCTCAAGATCGGCGCCACGGCCTACGGTGGCCCCGCCATCATGGGCATCATGCAGGCGGAGCTCCAGGAAAAACGCCAGTGGGTCTCGACAGAGCGGTTCGTCGAAGGGCTCTCGCTCGTCAACATGCTGCCGGGCGCGACCGCGGCGCAGCTCAGCATCTTCCTGGGATACGCGCGGGGCGGATGGTGGGGCGGGCTGCTCGGTGGGCTGTGCTTCGTGTTGCCGGGTTTCTTCGTCTTGCTGGTCTTGACGATGGGCTACGCCGCACTGGGCGTCACGCCCATTCTCCGCGGAGCGCTTTACGGTCTGGGACCCGTGGTGCTGGGGATTTATCTCGTCGCCGTCTATCGCCTGGGCAGGGCCGCCATGAACACCCGCTCTCAAGTCTTGATCGCTATCGCAGCCGCGGTGGCCACTCTCGCCAGTCCCCTCGGCGTGGCCGGGATCCTGCTTCTCGCGGGCGGTGTCGGGCTCTGGCTCTTTCACTCGAGGAAGCTCGGCGTGACGGTCCTCGTGTCGCTCGCGGCGTGTCTTGCCGTCGTGCACCTCGTCGCGCGCTCGACGCCCGTGCCCGGCGTGGTTGCCGCTCCCGGCGACGCGCCCGGCGCGAGCCTCCTGCAGGTCGGCGCGTTCCTCCTCAAGGTAGGAGCTCTGACGTTCGGCGGCGGCCTTACGATGATCGCGTTCATGCAAGAGCAAGTGGTGAGTCAGTTCCACTGGCTCACGCCTCAGGAGTTCATCGACGGGCTGGCCCTCGGCCAGTTCACGCCGGGACCGATCCTGATGGTCGCGGCGTATGTGGGGTACAAGGTAGCGGGGGTCGCCGGGGCCGTGGTCGGTGGCGCAGCCGCGTTCCTGCCGTCGTTCGTCATGATGCTGGCGATTCTCCCAGCGCTCGATCGGATCAGGAAGTTGGTGTGGACGAGAGCGGCGTTGAGGGGTATCGCACCGGCCGTGATCGGGGTACTCGCTGTCTCACTCATACGGCTCGCGCCCTACGCGCTGCCCGACGTCCTGGCCCTCGCCACGCTGACGGCGACGGTGCTCGTCCTGATGGTCTGGCGAGTGACAACGATCAACGTCATGCTCGTTGGCGCTATTCTCGGGATCGCGAGGAGCCGGCTCTTCGCGGTTCCAGGGGCGCAGGCAGTGCTATCCACCGTCACGCGCGCGTGAGCGGTGAGAGAGGAAACCATGGTCACCCAGCAAGGGAAAGTCCTCTTCGTCTGTCTGCACGGCTCGGCCAAGAGCCTCATCGCCGCCGAGTACTTCAACCGCCTCGCGGCCGCTCGCGGTCTCGCCGCGAGGGCGACGTCCGCCGGGACCGAGCCCGATGACGTGATTCCGCCACGTGTCACGCAGGGGCTACGCGATGACGGCATCGACGTCGCAGGTCGGAAACCGTCACGTCTCACGCCGTCCGATGTCGAGGGGGCGACGGTCGTCGTCACCTTCGCCTGCGACCTCGGCGAGCTGGCGGCCCGGGCGCCACGGATCGAGCGCTGGGACGTGCCGGCGGTCAGCGAGGACTTCCAGCGTGCCCGCGACGTGATCGTCGCGCGCGTTGCCGGGCTCCTCGAGGACCCCGCGTTGAGAAGATGACAACCCGTTGACCCGCGCGGCCGTAGCGGTCCGATACACCTTGATGCCATAGGGCTGCCTCATGTTGGGCTTTCTCTGGGAGATGCGGCGGTATTTTCGGCAGGTGGCGGGCCAGCTCGTGCTGGGATCCGTCGCTGGCATCGTCATGAATACCGCCGTCGTCCTGCCGGCGATCCTGCTCGGCCGCGCGATTGACCGAGCGCTGTCCCTGGCGCGGGGCGAAGCCACAGCCGCAGACGTCGGCTGGGCCGCGCTGGCATTCGTCGGCGGCACGTTGCTGACCGAGGTGCCTCGCATCGGAAAACGCTGGTGGCTGATGACGGCCAACGCGCGGATCCGCGCGAACGTACGAGCCGACGCCTTCCGCGGTGTTCTGGCCTGGCCAATGGCCGATCTGCAACGGACCTCGATTGGCGATCTCATGGCCAGGATTGTCGGAGACGTCGAGGTGCTTGGCGTCGGCGTCCGCGAGTTCACCATCGAGACCTGGGACACCGTGCTCTTCTCCCTCTCCTTCGTCGTAGCCTTGCTGGTGTTCGATCCGGGCCTCACGGTTTTGGCCCTGCTACCGGCACCCTTGGCCATGGTCCTCGCGCACGCGACTGGCCGGTGGGTAGCCCGGCGCACCACGAGCTCCCGCGAGGCGAACGCAGACCTCACCTCGGCGATTCAGGAACATCTGTCGGGGATCAGGGTGTTGCGCCTCTTCGGCCGGGCCAGTGCGTCGGTCGAGCGCGTCGCGGAGCTGTCACGCCGGGTCGCGGAGAGAAACCTGGGCCTCACCCGACTCAAAGGGGGGTTGCAGCCGATCTATACCACCCTGATGATCGCCGGCGTTCTCTTGATCGTCTGGCAGGGAAGCGAGCGCGTTGTCGCCGGCGTGATGACCGTCGGCGCCTTTGTCGCCTATCTCGAACTGTTTCTCCGCTTCGTCAACCGCGGTCATCGGATCCCGCAGCTCGTGAACTCGGTGCAAAGCGGCGCGGCCGCCTATGCCCGGCTGCGGCCCCTGCTCGCTCCCGCACTGGGAGTTGCCGGCGAGCCTCGTCTCGCCTCCTTCCGCGCCGGGCACGTCGCAGGGATCGCGCAGACAGCGGGCCGACCGACGCCAAGAACGCCGGGCCCGGTGGCTGTGTCGCTACGCAGCATGACGTTGCGGTATCCGGGCGGGGAGGCCTCGGCATTGAGTGGACTGAACCTCGACATCCCAGCCGGGCTTCTCGTCGCGGTCACCGGGCCCGTCGGGTCCGGCAAGAGCACGCTCGCACGGTCACTGCTGGGAATCTATCCGCTCGAATCGGGAACGGTGCTCATCGATGGCCATCCCCTCACGAAGCTCACGCCCGAGGAACGGGGAGGGCTCATCGGCTACCTGCCGCAGGACGCGCTCCTGTTTTCAGGCTCTCTGCGAGAAAACCTCACACTCGGCCGAGGGGGCGAGCCTCACGACGATCCATTTCTGCTGGATGCGGTGAGATTGGCGGTGCTGGAGGAGGACATGCCCGGATTTCCGGGCGGCCTGGACACGGAAATTGGCGAGCTCGGGGTGCGCCTCTCCGGTGGCCAGCGCCAGCGGGTCGGATTGGCGCGCGCGATCGCCGCAGCGGCACCCCGCTTTCCAGGACTGCTGGTCTTGGATGATCCGTTCTCAGCGGTCGACGTCTCGACCGAGGCCCGCATCGTCGCGTCGCTGAAGCAGGCGTTCGGCCCCGAAGCGCCCCCGGAAGACCGCGTGACCATCATCGTGTGCTCGCACCGCCTGGCGGCGTTTCCGTATGCCGATCTGGTCGTGGTGCTGCAAGACGGCAGGATCGAGGAAATGGGAACCCACGCCGAGTTGATGGCCGCGTCCGGCCTGTACGCACGCATCTACCGCGCGCAGCTCAATGCTGAGATGGCGCCGGTCGACGGGGCGCGCCGGTGAGAGAAACCGTGTCGCTGCGTGGACATTTGGCGAGCCTGTTGAGGCCCTGGCGCGCCAGGGCGACCGTCGTGGTGGTATTCGTGCTCGCCGCGGCTTCCTTCGAACTGGTGCCGCCGTTCATCATCCGGACGATCGTCGACGACCATCTGACGACAGGGCGACCGGCTGGCTTGCTCCTCCTCGCCATCCTCTACCTCGGAGCCAGCGCCGCCATCCAGGCGATGACGTTTCTCTACAGCTATCTCGCCGCGACCGTCGCGCAGGGGGTGCTGACCAGCGTGCGGGTGCGCCTCTTTACGCATCTGCAGCGGCTACCAATCGGCTACTTCGACCGGACGCCGGTGGGCGACGTCATCAGCCGCTGCACGTCCGACGTCGAGACGCTGGACACCGTGTTCTCGTCGGGCGTCGCCATCTTGGTGGCCAACCTCGTGCGACTCGTGACCATCGCGATCGGGATGGTCATCCTCAGTCCACCACTGACCCTCGTTGCTGGTCTGGTAGCCCCTCCGCTGGTCATCGTCATCAGGTACTTGCAGGTACGCGTCCGGCAAGCCGAGCGCGCCACCCGTATCGCGGTGGGGGCACTCACGGCTCGTCTTCAGGAGAGTCTGAGAGGCGTGGAGGTCATTCGTGCATTCGGTCGGGAACGCGAGGCCGTCGGAGGGTTCCGTCGGGTCGTCGCCAATGCTCTGACCGCATCGAACCGCGCCACGAAGTTTTCGGCTCTGTACACGCCGATGACCGCCATCCTTTCGTCGTTGGCGGTCGCCGCTCTGCTCTGGGCCGGGACGCGACAGGCGTTCGACGCGTTCGATATTTCGCTGGGGACGCTTGCAGCCTTCCTGATTCTCCTGCAACGCTTCTTCCAGCCGATCACCGCCCTTGGCGAAGAATGGCAAACGGTCCAAGGTGCCCTGGCCGGCGCTGAACGCATCTTCGCGACTTTGGCCCTGACGCCCGAAACGGCAGCCCCCGCCGAGGTGCAGACGGAACGCAGCGGCGGGCTGCCGCCGATTCACCTTGGCGACGTCGTCTTCGGATACGCGGACGGGCGGCCGGTCCTGCATCGCACCTCTCTGGTGGTCAACGCCGGCGAACACGTGGCACTGGTGGGACGCACCGGCGCCGGGAAGACCAGCGCCCTCCATCTCCTTGCGGGCCTCTACGCTCCGTGGGCAGGCACCGTCCGTGTCGCAAGTCGCGACCCTCGTGCGCTGACGGAATCGGAACGCAGAAGGATCCTGGGGGTGGTGCCGCAAGTCGTGCAGTTGTTCTCAGGGACGGTCTTCGAGAATCTCACGCTCAGGGATCGCTCCGTGCCTGAGGACGCCGTGCTCGAGGCGGCAAAGGTTGCCGGTGCCGACGCGTTCGTTCGAGCGCTCCCGCAGGGCTATCAGACCCTGCTCGTTGGCAGTAGCGGCGGCAGCGGAACGCCGCTATCCGCGGGTCAGCAGCAGCTGCTCGCCTTGGCCCGGGCACTGGTGCATGAACCAGCGGTTCTGTTGTTGGACGAGGCGACCGCCGCGATTGACAGTGTTAGCGACGCAGCATTTCGCGCGGCGCTGCGAGAGTCCGTGTTGCCGGGAGGATGCGCCGTCCTGACCGTCGCGCACCGGCTGTCGACCGCCGTCGAAGCCGACAGGGTGATCGTCCTCGACAAGGGTTACGTCGTCGAAGAAGGCACCCCCGGCGATCTCGCCAATCGCGGCGGACGGTTTGCTGCGCTGCTTGAGCTGGAGGCGGCCGGCTGGGATTGGCGATCAGGTCCCTGAGGACGGGCACCCCAGCGCTTCGTCGCGGCTCGTCACCTCATTTCGAGATTGTGACCAGGGTCACGGCATTGACCAGGCTGTTGGCCAGCGCGAAGTTGCCGTCCCGCGTGACCGAGGTATTGCGCACGATGTTCCCACCGCCCGGGATCGCCCAGCTCTGGAATTTCTCGGCCTTGGGGTCGAAGCGCACGACCGTATTCGGGGTCGTCCCGGACTCGCTGTACCAGATGATGTCGTTGATCGCGGAGATGCCGTAGGGCTCGGACTTCGGCCCGCTCGGCGACGGCCACTCGGTCACCTTGCCGGTTGCGGGATCGAGACGGCCCAGATAGCCCCGCGAGAAGTCGCTGTACCAGACGATATCGTCGCTGGTGATCGCGATACGCCGTGGGCGGGAAGCCGCATCCGGCAACGGGTACTCACGAATTTCCAGCGTCCTCGGATCGACGCTTCCCACTTTGTTGGCGCCGAACGCGACGTAGAACACGGTCCCCTTCGAATTTACCGCCATACCGTAAGGGCGCGACTTCGGTGTCGGCGGTGTGAGCAGCTTGATCTCGCCGGTTTTCGGATCGAGCCGCCCCACCCGGTTGGCATTCTGAGCCGTGAACCACAGGACCCCGCTCTGATCGAAGATCAGCGTGTGCGGATCCTTCACCTCCGGGTCCGGCATCTTGTACTCGGTGACAACACCCGTCTTCGGGTCGAGCTTGCCGATCAAGGCCCCGGTGTTGCCGGTGTACCAGATGTTACCGGCCTTGTCCTCGTCGAGACCGTGCGGTCCGGAGTGAGGCGTCTTGAGGGGATATTCCTTGATGTTGCCGGTCTTCGGATCGACTCGGCCAAGCATATTGGTCATCTGGCCCGTGTACCAGAGCGATCCGTCCCTCGTCGCCAGCGGATCGTGCGGCCGCGACCCGGGCGTGGACACCTGCCACGCCTTGATCGAAACCTTGGCGGGCCCCGCGATCACCGCGCCGGCGGGCTTCGGCTTTTCCGGGAAGTTCTTGGTCAAGTACTCCGTGATCGTGGCGACCTGATCCGCCGGTACGACGACTCCGTGATTGGTCATCATCCGCATGACGGTGCGCCAGCCCTCGGCCGTGTATCCGGCGCCGAGGCGCGCGTAGAACGGGTGGCAACTGTTGCAACTGGCCGCGACCATTTCCTTCCCCTTTCCATCGGGTAACTCCTGGCCCCGGGCAGGAAGTGCCCCGCACAGCAGAACGGTTGCCGCCAAGGACAGAAGTGCGAGCAGGTTCATGGCCGCCCCCTTTGAGGACGATGATGGCCGGAATCGTCGGGAGGATTCTAGCGATGAGA
>WNFG01028618.1_pt1 | contig 10117 bp, 4 predicted proteins | sample 5400431 | NCBI WGS metagenome assembly WNFG01 (sample SAMN13153346, study PRJNA577476) | soil metagenome | isolation source: 120 cm saprolite under Douglas fir tree site 2 hole 3 replicate 2 | place: USA:California | collected 2015-04-18
CATGACGCCCTGCGCGACGACACGCTGTTGGCGCTGGCGGTGGGCAAGAGCGACCTCACCGGCGCAGAGCGGACGCGCGAGCGCGACCGCGGGCATGCGCTGGCGGGCAAGAGCACGCTCAATCGGTTGGAGCGAACGCGGGGGCTGGGGTGGCGGACCGTTACAAGAAGATCGTCTATGACGGAGCGGCCATCGAGGCCCTGTTCGTCGACGCCTTCATCCAGGCCCACACGCGTACGCCCGGAGAGCTCGTGCTGGACCTCGACGCGACCGATGATCCGTTGCATGGCCATCAGGAGGGCCGGTTCTTCCACGGGTATTACGGCTGCTACTGCTATTTGCCGCTTTACATTTTTTGTGGTGATTTCCTGCTCTGCGCCAAGCTGCGCACCGCCGACCGCGATGGCGCCGCGGGCGCGCTGGAGGAAGTGGCGCGAATCGTGGCGCAGATCCGCGCGTGCTGGCCGCAGGTAGATCACCTTGCGGGGCGATTCGGGCTTCGCCCGCGAGGAGTTGATGCTGGTGCGAGCAGCAGGGGGTCGATTTCATTTTCGGGCTGGCCCGCAACTCGCGCTGGAGGCGATGATCAGCAGCGAACTGGCCGAGGCCGAGGCGCAGTATCGGGCCAGCGGTAACCAGGTGCGGATCTTCAAAGATTTCACCTATCAAACCCTCGACTCCTGGTCGCAGTCACGGCGCGTGGTGGGCAAGGCGGAACATCTGCCCGATAAGCCCAACCCGCGCTTCGTGGTGACCTCCTATCCGATCGCGCGCATGACGGCCGCACCGCTGTACGAGAAGTTGTACTGTGCCCGGGGTGACCTGGAAAACCGGCTTAAGGAGCAGCAACTGGGATTGTTCGCCGACCGCACCAGCACCGCCACCATGCGCGCCAACCAACTGCGGTTGTGGTTCGCGGCGGTGGCCTATGTCCTGGTCAACGAATTGCGCCGCACCGGGCTGCGCGGCACCGAACTGGCCCGCGCCCAAGTTTCAACCATCCGCTGCCGCCTGCTCAAGATCGGCGCCCGCGTCACGGTCAGTGTCCGGCGTATCGTCGCGGCCTTGAGCAGCGCGTTTCCGCTGCGGCCGGTGTTCGCTCACGTGCTCGCCAACCTGCAACGTGCCTATCCGCTGAGAATCTGAGCGCCACGGCCGGCGATAAGCGATTTCCAAGCGGTCCCGTACCGCCGAGGTCGAGGTTTGCTCACAGGGCCAAAAAATCTTCGCCGCCACCATTCAAAACCTCGCTGCCTTGCACACTTCTTGGAACCGCGCTCTTACCCCTCTGCCAAACACCGCTTGGCGCAGCCTTTTTTGATCATGCGGCCTCTTTTAAGAGTTTGGTGAGAAATGCGGGCTAGCGGCGTCGCGACGTGCGCTCCGCGGCCCACAGTCACGACCGAAGCCGAAGCAGGCTATTTGCGTGGGCGCGCTGGTCGGTTCTTCGATAGGAAGGCCGATAGTGACGAGGGCAATCCGCGCAGGAAGGTCCTCACGGTCGCGCGGAAACGGCGGTACACGGCGTTTGTAGCGAGGATGACGAAAAGGACCCTCAGGGAAAGACCGTGCGGGCGCGTAAACGGGTAGCGAATTCTGGTGTGGGCTCGAAGACAGGCGGGCGGTCGCGGCGATCCGCAGACGCTAATGCACCCCACTCACCAGAGCGAGCGCGGCTACGCTCAATGCGAAAGGCGCAGAAAATTCGTCGCCAACTGGGTGGGAGCGAATTGCTGCTGGAGCCGTTTCCCGATAAACCACAGGCTATGCGACTGCGGAGGTATCTGCGACTTCGCGAGACGGCAGAGCGAATCGAGGAAGAATGGTTCCGGCGATTCCGTGCGCCGGTTTGAACGCGAACACGGTCACTGTGGCGCTCCCCGCCGGTAGCCGAACGGGCATTCCTCTAGTCCGGCCTAGTGTTGTGTCCCGCAGACGCAGGGCGAGGTTCTCTAACGGTCTTCACCGACGCACGCCCGGCATCGTCGCCGACCTGTTCATCGGCTGGAACGGTTTCTCGGCTTTGCGCATGAGACAAGGAACGGGGTTTCCGTAATCACGCAAAATCAGAAAGCGTCGGGTGGCACGTGAGGAGGCTTACCTCGCTAGGTAAGGCGACGCATTGCAGGCACCGGGCGGCAATGATGCCAAAGACAATGGAGACGGAGCGGTTGATCCTCAGAGAGTTCCGTGAGAACGACTTCGGGGCGTATGCGGCGATGTGCGCGGATGCAGAGGTGATGCGATTCCTCGGCGGAGTGATGAAACGCGTGGATGCATGGCGGCAGATGGCGATGTTCCTCGGCCATTGGCAACTGCGCGGATACGGGCTGTGGGCGGTGGAAGAAAAGGCCACCGGCGAGTTCATCGGGCGCGTGGGCCTGCTAAACCCGGAAGGATGGCCCGGGCTTGAAGTGGCATGGACACTCATCAGCGCCAAGTGGCATCAAGGATTCGCCACTGAGGCAGCGCGCGCATCCGTTGATTACGCGTTTAACGTCGTAAAGGCCGACAAGATCATGAGTATGATCAGTCCTGAGAATCATCCTTCGATCCGAGTCGCAGAACGGATCGGCGAGCGCTTCGAGCGTCAGATCGAGTTCTTCCCTGGATACACGACGTCGGTCTACAGCCTCGCACGGTCGTGAATGGTCTACGTTCATAAGTTCCGTCATCTCTGCGGCGAGCTTGACGGTTGCCCACCGAGGGGGGGAACCGCTTCCGCCGTCCGTTGCTTCGGTTGGCAGATTTCAACGAAAAGCCGATAACTCTTCGGCGCGAGATCATGGTAAGGAAGGATTTGCATCGACCGTTGGGGGTGGGAGATGCACTGCCCGAACTGCAACGCTGAAAATCCGTCAGCCGCAAAATTCTGCATCGAGTGCGGTTCGTCATTTAAAAGCCGCTGCATGAAATGCGGTTCTGAGAATCCTCCTCAAGCGAAGTTTTGCGCGGAATGCGGGACATCGCTGCCGCGGCGTGTCCCGACCTCGAATGCTCAAACTGCCGCTGCCACGACTGGTCCGGCCGCAATGGTAGTAGCCGAGCGACGGTCGGTCGAATCGCATGAGGCACCCGAGGGCGAGCGCAAGACTGTCACGGCGCTGTTCGCCGACATCAAGGGTTCGATGGAGCTGATGGAGGACCTAGACCCTGAGGAGGCCCGCGCTGTCATCGAACCTGCTCTCAAGCTGATGATCGACGCGGCCCATCGCTACGATGGCTACATCGTGCAATCGACCGGCGACGGTATTTTTGCCCTGTTTGGTGCGCCGGTCGCCCGTGAGGACCACCCGCAGCGCGCTCTGCACGCGGCGTTACGGATGCACGCGGCGTTACGGATGCAAGAGGAGATGCGCCGTTTCGCCGGGCGCTTGCGCGCGGAAAGGGGGATAAATCTCCAGGTCCGCGTCGGCGCCAACGTTGGCGAGGTCGTGCTGCGCTCGATTCAGACTGGTGAGAGTCAGGTCGAATATACTCCGATTGGCCATTCGACGAGTCTCGCGGCGCGCCTCCAGACGCTGGCGGTTCCGGGTTCGATCGCGATCAGCGAAAGTTTGCGCCAACTGATCGAAGGCTACTTCACGCTAAAGCCGCTGGGCCCCGCTCGCATCAAGGGGTCGAGCGAACCAATCAACGTATACGAAGTGACGGGACTTGGGCCATTGCGCACGCGATTGCAGCGCGCGGCCGGGCGCGGGCTGACGAAGTTCGTCGGGCGCGAGCGCGAGATGGAGGCGCTGCGGCATGCGGCAGCGATGGCGCGCGATGGGCGCGGGCAGATAGTCGCGGCAATGGCTGAGCCAGGAGTGGGCAAGTCGCGTCTGTTTTATGAGTTCAAGGCGACTTCCCAATCGGGTTGGATGGTGCTGGAGGCGCTTTCCGTATCGTATGGGGAGGCTTCTGCTTATCTGCCGGTAATAAATCTGTTGCATAGTTACTTTGAGTTAGCCGCGGAAGATGACGGTCGGCGCCGCAGACAAAAGATCCTCGGAAGGCTACTGGAGCTGGATCGCGCTCTGGAAGATATCGTTCCCTACCTCTATGCGCTGCTGGGGATTGTGGAAGGCGATGACCCGATTGCGCAGATGGATGCGCAAATCCGCAGGCGCCGCACGCTCGAGGCGATCAAGCGCATCCTGCTACGCGAATCGCTCAAGCAGCCGCTGATGGTGATCTTCGAGGATCTGCATTGGATCGATGGCGAGACCCAGGCGTTTCTGAATCTGCTCGCCGATTCGATCGGAACTGCGAAGATTTTACTGTTGGTGAACTATCGTCCCGAATACTCACATCAGTGGGGCAACAAGAGCTACTACGTTCAGTTGCGGCTCGATCCGCTGGCGCAGGAAAGCGCGGAGGAGATGCTCGCGGCCCTATTGGGCAGCGGCAAGGACCTGGTACCGCTCAAGCGCCTCGTTATAGAGCGCACCGAAGGCAACCCGTTCTTCATGGAAGAGACGGTGCTGGTGCTGTTCGATGAAGGTGCGTTGGTCCGCAACGGCTCGGTGAAACTTACCTGCTCCCTCAACCAGCTGAAGATTCCGCCCACGGTGCAGGCGATCCTGACCGCGCGTATCGACCGGCTGCCCGCCGATGAGAAAGACCTGCTGCAAACGTTGGCGGTGATCGGAAGGGAGTTCCCGCTCGCGCTGGTCGGGCGCCTGTTTTCAACCTCGGATGACGAACTGAACCGAATGCTCTCCGACCTGCAATTGGCGGAGTTCATTTACGAGCAGCCTGCCACTGGCGATATCGAATACATCTTCAAGCACGCGCTCGAGCGTGCCGGAGCGGCCCTGGAGTCAATGTTCGCCGAGCAGTTGGACGATCATCTAGGCGAACTAGCGCGTCACTATAGTCGCAGCGATAACGTCGTCAAGGCCGTCGAGTACCTGGGGCGAGCGGGCCAGCAAGCGCTGCAGCGCTCTGCCTATGCTGATGCGATCAGTAGTCTCACGGCGGGGATAGATCTGCTCCAGCGGCTCCCGGACAGTCCCGAACGTATTCAGCGAGAATTGCTCCTCCAGTTGGCCGTTGGGCCGGCATTATTCGCCGTTAAAGGCTCGGCCGCGCCGGAAGGTGAGCGAGCTTACGTTCGCGCGCGAGAGCTTTGCGAGCGGGTGGGCGACCCTTCGGAGCTTTTACGCGCCTTGTTTGGACTGTGGGTTATGTATTTGGTGCGCGGCGAGTTACGGACAGCCTATGAGCTTGCCGAACGGCTCCTGCGGCGGGCGCAGAACGCGCACGAGCCAGCGCTACTGATGAACGCGCGGTACGCTCTGGGAAGCACCTTGTTCTGGATGGGAGTGTTGCTTCCGGCCAGGGAGCATCTTGGGATGGCGATCTTCCTCTATGATCCTGAGCGCCAGCGGCCGCTCGCCTTCCGCTATGGAGTTGATGCCGGGGTACGGTGCCTGTCGTACGCGGGCCTGACTCTGTGGCAGCTTGGCTACCCGGACCAGGCTCTCAAGCGGGGCAATGAAGCGCTCACGTTGGCTCAAGGGCTGTCCAATCCCCATAGTCTGGCTTTTGCCGAATATTTTGTCGGCGTACTCCGTCAATCGCGGCGGGAAGCACGCGCAGCTCAAGAGACTGCGGAGGCTCAAATTGCACTCTCTGCCGAGCGTGGGTTAACAGACTTTTTGGCTTGGGCGTCTGCTGTGCGCGGCTGGGCGATCGCCGAACAGGGGCACAATGAGGAGGGGATCGCGCAGATACGGGAAGGTCTAGCGGCGTCTCGCGCGACCTCGACGGAGTTGTGGCGGCCGTATTTTCTTTGCCTGCTGGCCGAGGCGTGCAGGGACACAGGTCGCTTCGACGACGGGCTAAGTGCCCTGACCGAAGCGTTGGCCGCCGCAGATGAACATGAAAACCGTCACTACGAGGCCGAGATGCATCGGCTCGAAGGCGAGTTGCTGCTGAGGCAGGGTTATTCAAACCTCGAAGAGGCCCACAGATGTTTTCAGCGCGCGATCGAGATTGCACGCCGTCAAAGCGCCAAATCTTGGGAGCTGCGCGCAACGATGAGCCTCGCGCGGCTGCTCGACAGGCAGGGTAAACGCAACGAGGCGCGCGCGATGCTCGCTGAGATTTACGGCTGGTTCACCGAGGGCTTCGACACCGCCGATCTCAAGGACGCCAAGGCCCTGCTCGACGAACTAAAATGAAGTGCGCAAAGTGCGGCACCGACAACCGCGACGGTCGCAGATTTTGTTCGAAGTGCGGCGGCGCACTTGCTCGCTCCTGTCCGAAGTGCGGCGCTCCGAACGAAGCCGGCGATGACTTCTGCGGTGACTGCGGGGCATCGCTGACGCCATCGTCGGCAGCCCACGCCGAACCGGCAAAGGCGGCCGAACCGGCAATCCGAATAGCATCAGAAGCATCGGCATCGCTCGAGGGCGAACGCAAGACGGTCACGGCGTTGTTTGCCGACATCAAGGGCTCGATGGAACTGATGGAAGACCTCGACCCGGAAGAGGCGCGCGCGATCATCGACCCTGCTCTCAAGCTGATGATCGATGCGGCGCATCGCTACGACGGCTACGTCGTGCAATCCACCGGCGACGGCATCTTCGCGCTGTTCGGGGCGCCGGTAGCGCACGAGGATCATCCGCAGCGCGCGCTTTATGCCGCGCTCCGCATGCAAGACGAGATAGGACGTTATTCGGGCAAGCTGCGCGAAGCCGGTAATCCTCCGATCGAGGCCCGGGTGGGAGTGAACACCGGTGAAGCGGTGGTGCGCTCGCTCAAGACCGCTGACGCGCATACCGAATATACGCCGATCGGCCATTCGACCAGTCTGGCCGCGCGGATGCAGACGCTCGCGCCGAGCGGATCGATCGCAGTTACCGAGACCACCGAGAAGTTATGTGCCGGATACTTTAGCTTCAAGGCGCTGGGACCGACCCGAGTCAAAGGCGTGAGCGAACCGGTCAACGTTTTCGAAGTCACCGGACTCGGGCCATTGCGCACGCGATTGCAACGGGCAGTGGGGCGTGGCCTTACGCGATTCGTGGGGCGCGAGGCGGAACTCGCGCAGATGCGCCGCGCATTGGAATTGGTGCGCGAGGGCCACGGTCAGATCGTGGCGGCGATGGGCGAGCCGGGGGTGGGCAAGTCGCGCCTGTTCTTCGAGTTCAAGGCCGTCGCGCAAAGCGGTTGCCTGATGCTGGAAGCTTACTCGGTCTCGCACGGCAAGGCTTCCGCCTACTTACCAGTAATCGACCTGCTCAAAAGCTACTTCAAGATCGCTACGGAAGATGACGAGCGCGCCAGGCGCGAGAAGGTCGCGGGCAAGGTAGTGATTCTCGACCGAACGCTGGAAGACACCTTGCCATACCTCTATTCCCTGCTTGGCATTCCCGAGAGTGACGACCCCTTGGCGCCACTGGACCCGCAGACCAGGCGGCGGCGGACCTTGGAGGCGATCAAGCGGATTCTGGTGCGCGAGAGCCTCAGCCAGCCGCTGATCGTCGAGTTCGAGGACCTTCACTGGATCGACAGCGAGACCCAGGCGCTGCTTAATCTGTTGGTGGACGGCATCGCCACCGCCCGCATCCTGCTGCTGGTCAACTACCGCCCCGAGTACCACCATCAATGGGGCAGCAAAACCTACTACACCCAACTGCGGCTCGATCCGCTAGGCAAAGAGAGCGCCCAGGAGTTGCTGACTGCGCTGACGGGCGATGATGAAAGCACCTTGCCGCTCAAGCGACTCATCATCGAACGGACCGAGGGCAATCCCTTCTTTATGGAGGAGATGGTACAAGCGCTCTTCGAGCAAGGCGTGCTCGCGCGCAACGGTGCGGTGAAGCTGGTGAAGCCGCTTAACGAGATTCGCGTGCCCCCCACGGTGCAGGCGATCCTCGCTTCACGCATCGACCGGTTGCCCGCTGCGGAAAAGGAGTTGCTGCAGACCCTCGCGGTACTCGGCAGAGAGTTTTCATCGAGACTGATCAAGCGCGTGGCCGGTAAGTCAGATGACGAACTGCAGCGGATGCTGGCGGCCCTGCAAGTCGCTGAGTTCATCTACGAGCAGCCCGCGACGGGCGATGTCGAATACACCTTCAAGCATGCCCTGACGCTGGAGGTCGGTTACAACTCGGTGCTCGTTGAACGCCGCCGGCTGCTGCACGAACGCGCAGCTCAGGCGATTGAGGCGTTGTTTTCCGATCGGCTGGAGGACCATCTGTCCGAACTGGCCCACCATTACGACCGCAGCGGCAATGTGCGCAAGGCGGTCGAATACCTGGGGCGCGCAGGCCGCCTGGCGGCGCAGCAGTCCGCCCATTCCGAGGCTGCCGGTTATTTCAAAAGGGCACTCGATCTGCTCAAAAACCTGCCCGATAGAGCGGAGCGTACCCGACAGGAATTTGACCTGCAAATGGCTTTAGGCTGGTCGCTCTTTATTTTGAATCCGGCCGATCCGGAACGCGAACAAGTCCTGATTCGTGCACGAGAGTTGTGTGAGCTGCTTGGCGAAGATGCGGAGCAGATGGAGGCGCTATTGCCATTGGCGCAGTTCCGTTTCGTCCGGCGAGAGTATGGTGTGGCGCGAGAGCTGGCTCAGCGGGTACTGGGCCTCGCCGAACCGGCGAAGGCGACGGCGATGGTTGCGGGAGCTCATTACGTCCTCGGCACTATTTCTTCCTTCCTCGGCGAGCTGGAGGCAGCGCGCGAGCATCTTGAACTAGCTGTTGCGCTCTTCGGCCCCGGACCTTTCCGCAACTTCGGTGAGGCTCGATACGCAGCGCTCGCAAACGGTGCCCTTACCAGAACGCTGCTGTTGCTCGGCTATCCGGAGGCTGCGCTCAGAAAAAGCCGAGAATTTCTGGACGCCATGCGGCGGCTCTCCTACCCTGGTTCCCTTGCCGGTGCCTTGTTGCGGGATGCTCTCAATCATTTACTTCTTCGGGACAGCCGGACATCCCTGGAGCGAGCCGAAGAACTCCTTTTGATCGCCACCGAGCACGGGATGACCTTCCTTGCTGCGAGCGCCGCCTTTAATCGAGGTTGGGCCCTGGCCGATGAGGGGCGGGGGCAGGAAGGTCTCGCCGAGATGTCACGAGCTCTTCCGGCTCTTGAAGGCGGCCCGCCAACCACCTTGCTTTACGCCTACCTGGGAGACAGTTATCGCAAGAACGGGCGCCTGGAAGAAGGGCTTACGACGGTGGCCACGGCGCTAAGAGAAACGGAAAGTGGCGGCGAGAGAACAGCCGAGTCAGAACTCTACAGGGTCAAAGGCGAGCTACTGATGATGCGTGACCCGCCCGACGAGGTGGAGGGGGAGCGTTGTTTTCGCACCGCGATCGACATCGCCCGCCGCCAGAAGGCGAGATTTTTCGAATTGCGCGCAACGACAAGTCTCGCGCGGCTGCTCGCGAAGCAGGGCCGTCGCGGCGAGGCGCGCGCGATGCTCGTCGAGATCTACGGCTGGTTCACCGAGGGCTTCGACACCGCCGACGCCAAGGTGCTGCTCGACGAGCTGGGAAACTGAACATGCGCTGCACGAAATGCGGGGTCGAGAATCGCGAGGGGCGCAAGTTTTGCGCACAATGCGGCGCGGCGATGGCGGCCACGTGTGCGCGTTGTGGCGCGTCAAATGAGCCGGGAGAGAGATTCTGCGGAGATTGCGGGGCTTCGCTTACCGCATCCTCATCGCAGGCTCTGCCCACAGCGACGGTGGGAGCCGCGATACGTGTTGCGGCGGAAGAAGTAGTCGCGTCACCTCCCGTCGAGGGGGAGTGCAAGACGGTGACGGCGCTGTTCGCCGACATCAAGGGGTCGATGGATTTGATGGAGAATATCGACCCTGAAGAAGCGCGCGCGATCGTCGATCCAGCGCTTAAGCTAATGATCGACGCCGTCCATCGCTACGACGGGTACATCGTACAATCGACTGGCGATGGGATTTTTGCACTGTTCGGCGCACCTGTCGCGCATGAGGACCATCCGCAGCGCGCGTTGTACGCCGCACTACGGATGCAGGAGGAGATCAAGCGGTTCGCCGAGCGGCTGCGTGCGGAGAAGGGTCTGAATCTTCAGGTGCGGGTGGGGGCGAACAGCGGCGAGGTCGTGGTGCGGTCGATCGAGACGGGGCAACACGCCGAGTACA
>WNFG01006115.1_pt1 | contig 10116 bp, 8 predicted proteins | sample 5400431 | NCBI WGS metagenome assembly WNFG01 (sample SAMN13153346, study PRJNA577476) | soil metagenome | isolation source: 120 cm saprolite under Douglas fir tree site 2 hole 3 replicate 2 | place: USA:California | collected 2015-04-18
CCGTCCGCCGATTCTGGTCCGGATGGCAACAATCCCTCATTGCGGTCACGCCCGAAACGGTGGTGCGTTGGCACAGGGGCGGATTCCGTTTGTACTGGAAGCTGATTTCCAAGGTCAGGAGGCCTGTCGGGAGACGACAGACGTCGAAGGAGGTTCAGGAATTGATTTTCCGGATGGTCGTTGAGAACCCAACGTGGGGAGCGCCACGCATCCACGGCGAGCTTCTCATGATCGGCTTTGATGTCTCTGAGCGAACGATCTCTCGTTCGATGAAACGGGCAGCTCGCGATCCGGAGCCGGCCAAGCGCTGGCTTACCTTTCTCCGTAATCACCGGGAAGCGGTTGCCGCGATGGACTTCTTCCCTGTTCCGACGATCACCTTCAGCGCGCTCTATTGCTTTTTCGTCATCAGTCACGATCGTCGTCGCATCCTGCACTTCAATGTCACCAAGCATCCGACAAGCTTGTGGATCGTCCAGCAGTTGCGAGAAGCATTTCCCTTTGAATCCGCTCCAAGGTTCCTCATCTTTGATCGTGATGCCAAGTATGGACTGGAAGTCCCCGCAGCAGTTCGATCCCTGAGCGTGAGTCCTGTCCGCACCTCGTTCGAGAGTCCTTGGCAGAATGGAGTCGCAGAGCGTTGGGTAGGGAGTTGCCGACGTGATCTCCTGGATCACATCATTGCAGTTGACGAACGCCACCTGAAACGCCTGCTCTCGGAGTATATTCGCTACTACCACGAGGACCGCACACATCTCGGACTGGGGAAGGGAACGCCAGACGGAAGAACTCGCACCATAGCCTCAGGTCAGGTCCTTTCCCACGTACGACTGGGAGGGCTGCACCACCGGTACGATCGGGCTGCCTAATCCGAACCAACGTAGCGTCGTGAAAACATCCGGATTCTGCCATCCTTATATATACACGTATACCTCGCGGGTTCCTCCGGGAGAGATTCTTGGCGCTCGAGGGTGATGGGATAACCTGGACAGGACAGCCGTCGCGGCAGGGAATTGCCCTTTTTTCGGTGCGCATACAATTTGGCGAAGCACAACTGCTGACGCGCGGCCACTCGGACCGGCTGCATGCCGCCGAGCGGCTGGACCTCTCGTTCCTGCAACGCGCGCAAGAGCTTCGCCTGCGTGGAGAGAGGAACGTTGGCAATCTCATCAAGGAATAGGCTTCCGCACTCTGCTAGCTTCAACTGCTAGAATAAACACCTTATGCATTCGACTCAGAAGCGCGTAGCGGGCGGCATCTTCGCATGTTCGCTCTTCATTTGCTGCGGCTCGACATTGCTACCTTCCAGCGCACCGCGTGGGCAAGAAGAGGCCAAAGCTGCAAGGGAGAATAGGACAGGAGGCGAACTTGCGGAGGCATATCGCTCGAATACGGTGGGCGTGGCGTACATGAACCAGCAACGCCTGGCTGATGCGCAAAAATATTTTGAGCAGGCGCTGCAGATCGATCCAAAATTTGCCGTGGCGCGATTGAACCTGGGCGTTTCGCTACTGAGGCAGCAGAAGTTAGAGCCCGCGCGGGCTGCCCTTCTGCAGGCGGCGGAGCAGCTTCCGAACGATCCTTATGCCTGGTACAACCTCGGGCTCTTATACAAGCATCTTGGGGACGCGAAAAAAGAGATTGCCGCTTTCCAGCACGTCACGGAGATCACGCCAAACGAAGCGGACGCCTATTATTTTGTCGGGTCCCTGAGCACGCAGCTCCAAAAATATGACCAAGCGATCGCGGCATTCCAGAAAGGGCTGGCTCTTTACCCCTTTCATGCGTCCGCTGAATATGGCTTGGCGCTGGCTTTTCAACGCAAGGGCGATCCTGCTTCGGCGCGCGAACATTCGGCGCGCTTTCAAAAGATCACGACCGAACATCTTGGTACGCCATATGGTGAAGGCTACGGCGCTCAGGGCAAATACTCGCGAGCGGAGTTGCCGCTCCGTTCAGTTGCGGACGTGCCCGCAGCGATTGCGGTTCGATTCGTGGCGCAGGCAAACGCGTTCGTCTCAAAGACTGCCGGAGGAGGCAGCATTGCAATCGGACCGAGCTCCGGGGCTTGCTTTTTCGACTACGATGGCGACGGAAAGCCCGATCTTTTTCTTGTAAGCGGCACGGCAGATGGCTCCAGCCACTTATTGCACAATCTGAGTGACGGGCGATTCGAGGATGTGACGCAGGGAGCAGGCATCCGCTTTACGGGGGGCGGCCTTGGATGCGCGGCAGGCGATTTTGACAATGACGGCAAGACCGATCTGGCGGTTTGTTTGAGTGATGGTGTGCGGCTGCTTCGCAACAAGGGCGACGGCAAGTTCGAGGACGTGACGGAAGCAATGGGGATCCGCAAAGAGAAAAACTGTGTGGGCGTGACATTCGTGGACTACGACCATGACGGGAACCTCGATCTGTACATCACGATGGAGCCCGGTGCCGCTTCGCCCGGCGCAACGCCCCACAATGTTCTGTGGCGGAATAACGAAAACAGCAGGTTCACCGATGTCTCCGCAGAAACTGGGCTAGGTATCGCTGCCACGGGAGCGGGAGTCGTCACCACCGATTTCAACAATGACCGGGCAATTGACTTCGCGATAGCGGGAGGACACGCGGGAGCAGCGATCTATCTCAATGCGCGCGAGCCGAAATTCACGGCGTTCGCGGGGATCGATTTCAGCAAGGAAAAGTTGCCTCCCGCAGTGGGCGTGGTGGGCTTCGACTTTAATAAGGATGGCTGGATGGATCTGGCGTTCACCCACGCAGGCGCCCCGGGGATCAGCCTGTGGCGGAATGTGGAAGGGCGGCGCCTGGAGCGCGTCGCACTGCCGGACTTCGGCTGGGACAAAGGGTGGGGAATTGCGACGCTCGATTACGACAATGATGGTTGGCTTGACCTTGTTGCCGTGGGTGAATCGAACGGCACCGGGGAACTCCGGTTGCTGCGCAATCTCGGGAGCAAAGGCTGGGCGGACGTTGCGAAAGATACGCACCTCGATGCGGTCAAATTGAACCAACCGCGCGCCATTGTAGTCGCAGACATTGATGGAAATGGCGACGCGGATCTTGTGGTGACGCAACTTGGTGGTGGTCCGGTCGTACTCCGCAATGAGGGCGGGAACCGATACAACTGGTGGAGCTTCGACCTGAAGTCCTTGAATGACAACAAGAGCGCCATCGGAACGAAGGTGGAGATTTACGCCGGGACCCTTTACCAGAAATGGGAAGTCGTTGGCGCTTCAGGGTATTTGGGGCAAAGCGCCCCGCCGATTCTCGCGGGGCTTGGCACGGAACGCCGTGCGGAAGTCGTCCGCTTGCTCTGGCCGACAGGCGACCCAGAGGACACGTGGGTGGTCCTTCCGAGCCCCGAACCGCGCTCAGGGGTTACAGGCCGTCCCACGCGGACTTCTACTCCAACTCTCCCTATTGGCAAGCGCCATTAAGGCAGAAAGTCTGCCGAGAGGTGTTCGAACAACACGTTTCACAACAGGTGTCGTTGCCGAAGGTACCACAGGAGTGACAATTGCAGGGAAAGCAATTAGTCGTAGTCACAATCGGACATACATGCCCGCACCGGCCGCAGTTATTATTGTCAACCAGTAAATTGGCGCACCCAGTCGGGCATACCGTTTCTCCTACCAGGCACAGTTGCACACACCTCCCTCCTAAACATGTTTGTGTTCCAGAGCACGTGGTACCACACGCGCCGCAATTGCTGTTACTGAATAAGATGTTTGTATCACACGGAATTCCTCGGCAGGTAGCAAAGCCTGCGCTGCATGTAACTTGGCACTGACCATTCACGCATATACTGAATCCGTTCCCCAAGGGGACGGGAGGGCAGACCTTGCCACAACTGCCGCAGTTGAATGGGTCAAGCGTCGTATCTGTACATACGCCGTTGCACACGGAAAAAGTGGACGGGCAGGGGGCTTGGCAGGCGCCGGCCGCGCAGAACGTGCCCGGCAGGCATACGTTCCCGCAGCTGCCACAGTTTTGAGGATCTTCCTGGATATCCGTGCATGACCCTGCGCAACATGTATTGCTGCTCGGACAGCAAGTCATCCCGCAACAGAAGCTGCTTGAATCACAGCAACAAAGGTGACCTGCGTGACCACAGAGCTGACTCGGTCCTCCGCATTGCTTACATGCTTGGAGGCACTGGGCGCGCGTTCCGGGAGGCTGGCTATCGCAGAAGTGCGCGCAATCGCTCGCTCCTTGAGCGGAAACCGTTTGATTGCCGGCAATGAGGGTGCCCACCGCTGCACCACCGAGCCACCGCGCTGCCGTGCTACTAAAGATGCTCCCGCCGAGCCATTTTATTGCGGCGCGTCTGTTAAATCCGGTGGCAAGAACCTTGGAAAAGGCGTCAAAATGGGAATCCATGGCAGCCTCCGATCCAGATCACGCGTTCGCCCGTGACAACCGGGATGGGTACGTAGTTCTTGAAAACAAGCCCAGAATCGATTCCTCACCCGCGGCGACGTCAGACGCGATCACGCCCTTTTCGTCGATCAGGTACGCAACGGGTGTCGCAAACATGGCATATAGGCGAGAGATCTCCCACTGTCGTTGCAACACAACGGGAAAACTGAGTCGCTGCTGTGCCGCTTTAGCACGGACGGTGGCTTCATCGCCGCGGCTTACCATGAGCACTTCGATCTCGGGATGGGCGCGGTGTAATCGTTCCAACTTTGGCACCAGGTCGTTACAGGGGCCACAGTCAGGCGCCGAAAAGACGAGTAATAATCGCTTGCCCCAGTACTCCTCCAGTGCCAGTTCTCCGCCGTCGGTCCGCGGGAGGCGAAATCCCGGGGCTGGAGTGCCAGGCTTGAGACCGTTGCGATTAATGCGACTGTCTGCGAGGGTGCGATTGCCTTTGAAGGCGTGGTGGCCATTGTTGGGGTGCGCAGCTACTGCCACAGCACTCTCCGCCGATGCCGCGAGCGCCAGAAGCGCCTCGGCCCCGGCAGCGATCGGACTTGCTATCTTGCCTTGATCGTCAATGAGATAACCCATGGGTGTTCCAGCGGCCTGGTACTGTGAGGCGGTTTGCATCTGGTCCTGAAGCAACGTGGTCCAACGGATTCCATGCTTCTGGAACAACTTGCGGGTATCTTCTGCGTTGCCGGTTGTGACGATTAAGGGGGTGAGTTTCTCGTCTGAGAGACTGGCAAGCTGGGGAGCCATTTGGTGGCAGAAGCTACACCCCGGGTTGAAAAAGATCAGCAAAATCCGCTTGCCGAGAAAGTCAGAAAGCTTCTTGCTTTTGCCGGAGAGGTCGCGGAGTTCAAATGCCGGCGCGGTCGAGCCGATCGCTAATCCCGTGGCCATGGCCTGCTGAGGTATCGCATCCGGCGCAACCAAATGTGCGAGCCGTTGTTCTAATGCTTCAAGCCGTAGGAGCAGTCGCCCGTTCTGCTGGACCAATTGATACCCGACCCAACAAATGCCAGCTACGATCGCCCACGGCAGCATTGCGGTTAAGATCGTCAGCATCGAGGATCCTCGCGGCGTACTAGTTCGGCTACATCCTCAGCCTTGAGTTTCTTACAATCGCTTTGATCACTGAAATTGCGAGCAACATGTACATACAACCGTTCCTACGGTCAATCGGGTGAATCCTCTAATTAGAGTGCAGGGAAAAACCCGGTACTAAAACCGACGGTCCGCAGCTAGCATCACCCTCGCGACTTCGGTCTCGGTGTAATCAGTGCGCTGGCGATCCAGAGTCGCCCTGGTCTTTTCCGGATTGTCCACTACGAGACGGACGGAGCCCTTGCCCTTCTCGTGAGGGAACTGTTGATACGCGAGAATGTTGACGTCTTGCTCGGCGAGAGCTTGGCAAAGCTTGCCAAGCGTCCCAGGCCGGTCTTCTAGGCGGATTGCGAACTCCTTAGTGATAGGCATGGTGGGAACCTCCTTCTAATGCACCTCGGGTACGGGCTGAGAAGTTCCTGCGAGGAGAAAAGACATGGCAATCCTACGCCGGCTTGAGTCTGACCGCAACGGTTGCAGCAGTGTTCGACTAGGTGAGGTTGCGAAAGTCCGACATTGTCGATCTGAGAGAGTCCGCGGCGGATGGCACCGGAAAGAAAACGTGTGGCCTACAGCTTCGATGCGGTCTTGCTTCCGAGTCTGTTTTCTTCATCAAGCTGGAAATGTAGAGCGTGACTGCGCGTCGCTCTTCGTCAGTCCCATCTCGCAAGCGCCCATTCACGGCCCGTGCGATAACATCGCTAGAGAGCTCGCGCTCACTCAAGGCCGCACCCGTCTTGAGTGGCTTGTCTCCATTCTCCCCGTGGCAGCGGGCGCAGCGTGAGAGGAAGAGTTCCTTACCTTTAGTGAGGAGACGGGCGCGCTCCTCTCCCGAGAGTGACTGATCCGCTGCGGGCATCTGGCTAGCGCCCCGTGTCTGCCTGCCAATCCCGCCGACAAGACCCGCGAGGGCCGCGGCGAACAGAATAGCTGCGGTTTTCCTGTGCATGGTCACCTCGTAATGCCACCCTGGTTAGACGCATCCCCCTTCTTTGTATCTTCTCCGGGTAATGGATCATCGGTTGGGGGGTTCCCGACTTCTCCTCAAAGCTTGAGGCACACTCTCCCTTTCATTATCTCCTTAGTGGGCGAGTGGGTCAGGTCGAAGCTGGAAGTGCAAGACCTTGCTCGTCGTCCCTTTGCCTCCTTCGGCGTGAAAAGGCGTTCGCGTGCCATAAGTGGCCCAGAGGCCTCTGCCTTTCCAGCCGGCCTTGGGATCGTCGATCCGGCCGTCCATCCCTTTGGCGTAAAATCCCATCGGATAGGGAACGCGAAGGACGACGAACTTCCCGCTATCAGGCAACAGGGCAAGCAGGGCGTCATTCCCGTTGCCCGTGGCAATCGGAACATTCTTGCCTAGCCCAAATGTGTCGAACTGATCGACCCAGTCGTAGTAGCTGGCCTCGGCGCTTCCCGCGTCGGTGACGCCCTGCAACTGGGGTCCTGGCAGTTGATAGAGCGTCCAGCCTTCCGGGCAGTGTTGGCCAGTCGCAGTCGGCCCGTTAAGCGGTCCTTTGCACCTGCGCCGGTCAAAGCTGGCCAAGTGCCCGCTTGCGATGACTGTCCACACAACGCCATTGCGATCGATGTCGAGTCCGCGAGGCGAGAACCCATGAACGGGTGCGTTCGGGTTGTTCCACGGCAGTTCGTATATTTCCGCGAGCGCGGTTTTTGGTGGATCCGCTCCCGGAATTAACCGAACGACTGCACCGGGAAAGCCCAAGAGGGTCCCCCAGATCGAACCGTCGATCGGGCTCACAGTGACACCGTAGAAAGCACCTGAGATCCGCTTGTCCTTGGTTGGATCGAGCGGTTGATCGGGTTCTACATACTCGTCTCGCTTACCGTTGCCGTTGGTATCGAGGACGAGCGCCGTCCAACCCTGCGATTTCTCCTCATCGTGGGTCTCGTCGAACATCTTTGTGTTCAGCCAGCCCACCGCTCCCCCGCCTCCACCGCTGCTCGTCCACAACGTGTTGTTGGCATCCTCGGCAAACACCAAGTGATGTGTGCCGAAACACGTGTTGATGAGCGTGATCTGCTTGGTTCGTGGATCGTACACAGCGAGCTGCCGGCCACTGGTTTTGAGCGGGAACAACACCGCCGCAGGATGGCTCGATCCTTCTTTGCAGAAGGCTGGGTTATCGCTCGGACGTATTCTGGAAGTGAACCACACACGCCCCTTTTCATCGAACATTTGATTGTGCACGTTGGCCTGACTGTGCCAGATCGCTTCGCCCCCCCAATACGGCGAAGGCGCAGTCACCTTGTCGTCGGCGCTTGATGGCGTTTTCGGATCGCGAACCGGCACCCTGACTTGGCTTTTCGCAGCACGGGTGGGGTCGAGAACCGGTAGATAATCTACGCTGAGTTCAGCAGCTCCATAGATTAGGCCGTTGGCGTTGAGCATCGGATTTCGCTTGTCGGTCGCGATCTCATCGTGGAGATATGCCTTGGGGTCGGCCCAGTCCCACTCGGTGATGACCACATTCCGGTCCAAGCCCTGCGGTCGTGGGGGTGTCGGCGGCAATTCGCCGGCTGCGATCCGGTCGGTCCAATCCGCGAACATTGGCAATGCCCGCTCCGGACCAAGCTGGGCGAGGCCGTTGATCATGTTGTTGCCAGCCTGTCCCGACAGCACACGTCGTGCCCACGCCGCCGTCGAGGAATCGAAATGGCCCAGGCTTTTGGGGATCTCCCGCGTCGCCTTGTCACCCATTTGATGACACGACCAACAGCTGTCCGTCTTCAGCAAGTGCAGCCACTGGCCCTGGTTCTTCATGTTTTCAGGAATGCCATTGCCTTTCGGGCCGGTGCCGGGGAACTCGCTCTTATCCGGCACGCGCAGAAGCGAAAACCAATACACCGCCGGATAGTATTCCGCCGCCGCTTTCGGGTTCGGTGCCACCACTGCGGTCAAGTTGGCGATCTTCCCGGGAGTCACCTGCACCGGCTGCGAATCCACAAGCCCATAACCGCGCACCCATACTTTGTAATTTGCCTTGGGAAGCTGCGGCAGAACATAGCGCCCGCAATCATCGGTGACCACGATCTTGACGAATTTGGTCTGCAGGTCAGTCGTTTCCGCGATCACCCAGACGCCCGCTTCCGACCCCTTCGCACTGGTGACTACGCCGCCGATGTCGTCGTTGCCGATGGAGACCCCTTCCCCGGTGGACTGCTGCGCGTTCAACTCACCTAGTGACGCTACTAGGATCACACCTGCGGCGATCAGCCCCAACCGATGCAAGACTTTGTTGCTCATGGTGTCTCACCTCCTTCGGAGTCGAATGGCGCCGACATTATTCGCAATAATGAATTGGGGATCTGTCAGTCTCAGAAATCAAACGTGCTCGAAATCGTAAGCACGCAGACCGGAGTTGTCAATTGACCGTCAGGGGTGTGACCCTCACCGTTCGGATTTCAGTGGTGGGTGCGGATTGACGTGAGCCGGACGGGCGACTAGGATCTTCGTGAACAAGGGTTCGCAATGGGGAGGCAACCATGCCCCAGTACAATTTTCTCTGTCGAGCCTGCAAGAAAGAGTTCTCAAAAATCCTGACAATTTCAGAGCACGAGAAGGGCGGGATCGCCTGTCCGCACTGCAAGAGCAAGGACGTAGAACAGCGGTGGGCAGCCTTCTATGCGGTGACCTCGAAGAAGAGCTAGAAGACGGATCCTCCACACGGGACTCGACGAGAAACTTCCGACCGGGGCGCGCTCGCTCATGATTGGAGAGCTAGTGGCAAGCGCGAGAGATCTCCAACGATACAAAGAACTGTTGCTGGAGAAGCAGTGCGAGTTGTCGTCTGTCCAGGGCGACGCTGGAACCAGGGTGCCAGCCGCAGGTGGTTTGGAGGGCGATCTAATTGACCAAGCAAATGCTGATGCGGAGGCGGAACTCCAGATCCAGTTACACCAAACAGGCGGTCGTCTCTTACGAGCAATTGAAGAAGCACTCGGACGGATCAGACAGGGCACATTCGGAGTGTGCCAGGTCTGCAAGCAGCCCATCTCTAAGGCCCGTCTGGAAGCCGTGCCTTGGACGCACCTCTGCCGTGAGTGCAAGGAGGCCGGGCGGTCAGCCGCCTGATGGTGTCGACCGGAACGATAGCCAAAGCTCTGGAATCCTGAACATTATGTCTGAGAAGCGCGCGGATTATGGGCAAGCTCAGCACTCACACGCATGAATGCCCGCGCTGCGGGGCGAAATGGGAATGTGGCGAGGCAAATTACCAGGACGAGTGCCCGTATCCAATCAAGACGCTTTGCACGAAGTGCTGGGCGCAAGCTGTGCCAAGAAACGCCCATTTAGCTAGAGAGAAGGAATCAGCGTAAACTCGAAGGGGGAAGATCCTGCCCGCGGGAGTTTGCCGGTGGCATACATCATCGCTGAACCCTGTATCGGGACCAAAGATACTGCCTGTGCGGATGTGTGTCCGGTGGATTGTATTCATCCGGCGAAGGGCCGCACCTATGACGATGGCCGCCCGACGTTCGATGAGGTGCCTCAACTGTACATCGATCCCACTGAGTGCATTGACTGCGGCGCCTGTGTGCCGGTCTGTCCGGTGACAG
>WNFG01007475.1_pt1 | contig 10115 bp, 10 predicted proteins | sample 5400431 | NCBI WGS metagenome assembly WNFG01 (sample SAMN13153346, study PRJNA577476) | soil metagenome | isolation source: 120 cm saprolite under Douglas fir tree site 2 hole 3 replicate 2 | place: USA:California | collected 2015-04-18
CCGCGACAAGCTGCGCGAGCTTCAACATGAGTTGCTTCCCGTCGGTCTTAGAGAAGAGTTTCTGGTTAAATCGGTCGCATTGGAGATGGTAAGGCTGGAGCGAGCAAGGCGTTTGGAAGCTGAGTTCATCACGGAGGTAATAAATCCGCCTATTCATGAGCCTGGCCCTTTTGCAGCGCTGGACCATTTGGACGAGGGGCCGCTTGTCGATCCAGGTATCCCAGCAACGATGCATTGCGAAGGTGTCCAGCGATTAGTTAACACGTTCCAGCGATACGAGACCGCGATTGCGCTCAGGCTCTCTCGCACACTACACGAACTCGAGCGAGTCCAACGCATGAGGAAGGGTGAGCACGTACCAGCACCTGCCGCTGTCGACGTCACGGTTACGACCCACACCAGCAAAGCGGATGAACCGTCTGAGAAAGTGATTTTGCAGGGTTCTCTATCCACACAGCCAGACAAACAGCGCGAGCCCGATTCAGGAACTGCACCGAGGAAGACCTGGCGGTAGACCCGCCGGCAGATCCACCCGAAGAAAATTGATGAGAGATTTGGCTTCTGAATGTCAACGTGTCAGCGCCGCAGGCTACTATTGCCTGCGGTGCGGGCCTCGCCGTTCTGTATCTCCTGGGCCAGCCCCACTGCTACCCGCATTTTGTAATTGATTCGGCGAGGGCGTATAGAATTACGAAACGAAGCCAACAAGCATTGTATTTTCAATAAGTGAAGCCCAAATTGTGTGCTTCAAGCCGTTAGCGGCTGCGTGGGGCCGGCTGCTTCGAATCGTGGCTCGGCAGGTCGTGATCGGAATTACGAAACGAACCCAACAAGTACTCCTGTTTCCGAACAGATGATATGCGCGTAGATGCCAAGAACCAGCTTTCGATATCTACGCGCGAAATGCGCCTCATTATTCAGATGCAGGCACGATCGGGTCTTCGGCGGCTACGATCTGCCATGGTAATTATCCCGTCAGGACAGGTCGTACAATATCAGGGTGCATTGGCTCACATGGCACCAACTTTGGCCGTTCGTCCGCAGTTTGGTATTTGCCAGCCTAACGTTATTTGCTGCCCTTTATTACAGCCCTCGCAAGATGCTGGAGACATTAGATTGGTACTTATATCGTTTTAGGGACCGTCACGTTCTGGCTGAGGTGAAGAATCGGAGAATTGTTCAGCAACAGCCTGGAGCCATCAGTTTCGGCCATCGTCCCCTAGCCATCGAAATACCTTACACAATCGAAGAGCTTTCAGAGCAACTGAAGCGCAATCGATCTTCGATAGGCAAATCGCTAGAACGGCTTCACGATCACGACAAGATTGAACCGTACAAAGGCGGGTGGAGACTCAAATGAGAGAATGGGCCGCGACGGGGCTGGTCGGATTAGCCCCTTTCTCGCGCAGCGAACTCGTAATCGGTTATGCACGATAGATCCATGCTGCCGCGCTGCTCTACGCGATGTTGCTTCTTTAGCCGCTCTAAGATCGCTCGTATTTTGGAAGGCTTTATTCGTATAGCATCCGCGATCTCCGTCGTTTTGCCGGCCAGTGTCAGCTTGTTTGACTCTCCTACCATCCGTCATAAGATGTCCCCCGAGCAGACCCGCGGCGAGGCGCATTACAAAGACGTCGGCGTCCGGATTGCATCTTTTCGAAGCTCGATCGCCCACCCCGCCTATCCTCTGTCTACGCTTCGCTGTGTCCCTCGCGGTAGCAGCGCAAGACTCGAGGCCGAGCGGATCGCTACTCGTTTCTCGTAAGGCTCTTTCATCCTCTGCTTCAAGCCGGTTTATCCCGGCGCACTGTGATCGGGATGTTACGACAGTTCTGAATTCCGACCCAATGATCGTCCTAATCAGCACTGTTCGTGTATTCCGTGCATTTCCGTCCAAGGCCACTATTCTTTCAGTGGCTAAACGAAACTCCCCCAGAAAAGAATCTGCTGGTTTCAGCAAGCTACTCAGGCAGTGGAATGCGATAGATGTTCCGCCGTGTGTTGACGCGGGTGTAGGAGTAGAAATTCGGCCCCACGGCGGAATCAATCTCCCGCGGAATTACGATCACTCCTTTTGCCTTCTTTATATCGGTGTATGCGGTGAAACCCCTGGCGGGGAGATCCGGAATGCCGCGGGCCGGGTTAACCGGCAGCATGTAGGCGGATTCGCCACTGCCAACAGTGTTGGAACTGAGATAGAAGAACTTACCGGTGACGTCCCAACTGGCGCCACAGTAAAACGTACACACGCGAACGGCTGGCCCGCCGGCCAGCGGGTAGGCAGCCATAACGGCCGAGTGCTCGTCGTTGCTGTCCTTGATCGTTGCCGCTGCCCAGCGGCCGTCGGGAGAGACCGACATCAGGTCGAGGATGGGATCCGCGATGAGCTTCTGGCGTCGCGTGCCGTCCGGGCTGGTGCGATAGAGGAAATTTTGTGAACCTTCGATTGAGCGCAGCACCAAGTCGCCATTGGGCAGAAACCATGCCGAGTCCTGGCCGGTTGCCGACGCCAACAGACGGGGGGAAGAGCGATGATCGACCGGCGCCAACCAAAGGTGAGGCACGCCCGCCTCGTCCTTCACTGAGATCGCAACCGTTTTGCCGTCGTGGGAAAGGGAGTAATACTGTAGCTCAGCACCTGGCTGGATGGCGGAGCCCGATGCCACGCGCTCGCTGGTTCTGCTGACCAGATCGCGAACCCACAAGCCATTCCCGGCACTTTGCTCGCCCTCTAGCAGCACATAATAGAGTTTGGTCTTGTCTTGCGAGAGCGTGGTCCCGAATGCGCTACCTTCCGAGGAGAGCTGGTGATCTCCGCTGGCGTCGTGGAGCCAGATGGTTGCGTCTTGCGTGCCCACTGAGGTCAGTAACGATTCCCCATCGGCGCTCATGGCAATGCCTTCCTCTTCTGTGATACCGGAAGTCACCTGCTGTAGTGGCCCATCGGGAAAACCTTGCCGCCAGATGTGGAAGTGGCCTCCCGGATTTGCGCTGACATAGATCCATTTGCCATCCGGAGACCAGGCGCCTGATGTGCAGGTGGCATGGGGTGGCCCTACGACGCGCTTGCTGCCGCTGCCGTCAAAAGGAACTACCTCGCACGGCAGCAGTTCGCCCCGTTCGTTCATCACCACTAGCAGCACCGAGCGGCCATCAGGCGAAAGGTAAGAGTGGTGCACCATGCCACGTTCGCTTGGAGGAACATATACGTCGCGGCTCTCAGCCCGGCCCTCGTTGGTAGTGACCAGGACCATGTGCAGACCCTGGCGAATCTCGGAGAAGAGCAGGTGCTTGCCGTTGTCAATCCAAGAGAGGGAGGACGCATTTTTCAACAGCAGGCTGGGTTGTCCGCCCAGGACAGGGACTTCAAGAGTGTCAAAGGGAATCGCGGTGCCGTAAATAATGCGAGTACCGTCGGGCGAGAAGACGGGGGCGAGCTTTCTGCTGGAGTCGTGGGTGAGTTGCACGGCATCACCGGAAGGCAGCAGCTTGACGTAGATTTCCCCTATGCCAAAGAAGGTGCCGCTTCCCCGAATGAAGGCCAGCATACGCCCATCGGGGGAGAGAGCAGGGTATACGGCGGAGTCGGTGAAAAATGTGAGCGGCTCCCATTTGGTGGGGCGGGATGCGCGCCGCTGCCGCGGGTAGTAATAGATTCCGGCTGCCACGGCGGCCAAAAACAGAAGGATGAGGCCGGCAATACTGGCAAGCCGCACAGAGCTGCGCTGCGGCGGGGCGTGCACCGTCATCCGGCCGGATTCGCTATCGCGCTTTAACCGCTGCAGGTCGGCCCGAAGTTCGGCAGCTGACTGGTAACGCAGGTTGCGGTCTTTCTCCAGCGCCTTGCCGACGATGTCATCGAGTCGCTCGGGGAGGATTGGGTTGCGTTGCGCAAGCGCCACCGGGGTTTCATCCAGAATGGCTTTAAAGATGATGGCGGAGGTTTTCCCGCTGAAGGCTGGCTTCCCGGTGGCCATCTCATACAGCACGGCCCCGAAGGAAAAGATGTCGGTACGTTCATCCAGGTCTTCGCCGCGCGCCTGTTCGGGCGACATGTAAGCCATGGTGCCCACGGCCGTACCGTCCGTCGTGAGCGCGGCGGAAACAGTTTCGGCGGCGACGCCGTGGGTTTCCTCGCGGACCAGCTTGGCGAGCCCGAAATCCAGCACCTTGCAAGCGCCGCGTGCCGTCAGAAAGATGTTTCCGGGTTTCAGGTCGCGGTGGACAATGCTCCGCCGGTGGGCGGCATCCAGCGCGTCGGTGACTTCGAGTGCGCAGCGCACCAATTCACTGAGCGGAAGCGGACCCCTTGCCAGGCGGTCAGCCAGAGTTTCGCCCTGCAGATACTCCAGGACGAGGTAGTTCACGCCGTCTTGCGAGCCAACGTCGTAAAGCTGGCAGATGTTGGGGTGATTGAGCGCGGCAATGGCACGGGCTTCACGCTCAAAGCGTTCGCGCGCTTCCGCCTGGTCCGAGCGGTGATGGGGGAGGATTTTAAGGGCAACGGTGCGGTCGAGACGTGTGTCGCGGGCGCTGTAGACCTCTCCCATCCCACCCGCGCCCAGCAGGACCGTAATCTCGTACGGACCAAGTCGAGAGCCTGTTGCGAGGGGCATGGATGGCGTGATTATACCGCTCCACATTGTGTTCGATCGTGAGCGAACTTCCCTCTTCTGAGTCCCGTGGGCAACAGGGATTAGAAACTACCCATTGCTAACACCGCTAGCGGAAATCACGAAGTCCGATTCTTTCCGGGTTTCCCGGAAGCGATTCTGGCGTGGTTTTCTAACACCGTAGCGTAGCACCACGGTGGAACGTTCTCTGTCCTCTGCCCTGAGGTCAATGCCTAGCTATTTTCATTGCACATCGAATTAGACTCGGTTCTGTCAGAACAGAGTGAATGTCCGCTCCTGATATTTCCCTGTTCGACCAGTGGTCAGAGATTTCGCTATGTTGTTCTATCTCATGATTTTGGAACCAAAACCACGGATCATCGGAGCCGGAAAGGCGATAGATTCCCTGCATTTTTCCCTGTTCGCGGGAAAATGCTGGCGGGGAATTGCGCGCTTCAGGATCTGGCGAAGCGAAGCCAACAAGGACTCCTGTTTTCAAACAGATGATATGCGCGTAGATGCCAAGAACGTAGGATCTCGAGGCATCTACGCGGGCAATGCCCAGTGAGAGGTTGTGATCGGGAGACAGTTTGGGCAATCTCGGCAATGTGGTACGACCGTTGCGGGAAAACATGCCATGTGTATACTCTGCGTATATACGTTAGCAATGGAGAGTGACGTTTTGGGAACCGCACGGGTATTCCGATCCGGAAACAGTCAGGCTGTCCGGCTGCCGAAACAATTTCGACTAAAGAGCAAAGAAGTTGAGATCTTTCGCCGCGGGGATGAGATCGTCCTGAGGGAGAAGGATGGAACCATGGTGCGAGCGTTTGATCTGCTGGCCAGTTTGCCAGACGACCTTGAATTGGCAGGGCGCGAAAAGGATCAACCGCAGAAACGCAAGGGTCTGTAATGGAGCCTCGCTATCTCTTGGACACGAACATCTGCATTTACATCCGGCAGAAGCGCCCGGACGAAGTCTTGCGCCGATTTCGGAAGCTTCGTCCCGGAGAAGCAGTTCTTTCGGTTATTACTTATGGTGAACTGCAATACGGCGCCGCCAAGAGCGAGCAACGAGTGTCTGCGCTTGAGCGGTTGCGTGAGCTCGTCAATTTGCTGCCCGCGCTTTCCTTGCCGGAAACTGCGGGCGAAGTCTACGCAATGATCCGCGCCCAGCTGGAATCAAAGGGCGAGATGATCGGAAACAACGATCTTTGGATCGCAGCGCACGCCATAGCCGCGCGGTTGACGTTGGTTACAAGCAATGAGAAGGAATTCCGCCGGGTGCGTGGTCTGAAGTTGCAAAACTGGACCCTCTAGCGGACCTCACGGAAGCAAGCGAAGGTCGACCTTTGGATATCGAGCCAGACGCCCAGGAGAGCCCGGCCCGCCAGCTTTCCCGCAGCCAGTCCCGCGGAGTGTAGGCCCACGCCGAGGCACGCCAGGCCGCCACGGGATAGGGAAGAGCATTCGTCGGTGATCAATGGCAACCGCCATCCTTCGCGCCTTTCACCGCACCTTCATACCCCTCGATTGCGGTGTTGTCTGCGGGCACCCAAACCACCTGGATGTCCTGTCCTGCTAGGATTTGCACCGACTGCAGGACCTCATCGGAGCCGGCAATGGCTGCGCAGCATCTGCGATTGCTGATCTTTTGGCCTGAAGCGTACTACCCCTCATCTGGACTGAAAGCGCGAAGGCGCCGCCGATTTATACGTCGTACTCTTGCTCACCGCCAGGACTCGGGCAAGTCTAAGATGCTGGGCCGGCCTGGCCTGTGATGCGTGGCCGTTTAAGCAAAATTTGCGATGCATATTACAAGGAGGCATTCCCCATGTTTAGATCAGCGGTGCGAGGATTCTTGTTTTGCCTACTGATGGCAGCCATGTCGGGTGTGAGCCCGGCGCAATCGTTGGTACTCGATCTGCCTTTCCCGAGCCAGCGGGCAGAGGTCTCACAGAGGATCGGGATCACCGATATCGTGATCAACTATCACCGGCCTCTGGTGAAGGATCGCAAGATCTGGAATGGCCTGGTTCCGTACGGCAAGGTCTGGCGTGCGGGCGCGAATGAAAACACTACGATCATATTCAGCGATCCGGTCCTGATTGAGGGCAAGCCGCTCGACAAGGGGACATACGGATTGCACATGATCCCGAGCGCCGATGAATGGACGATCATTTTTTCGAAGAACTCGACGTCCTGGGGGTCTTTCACCTACGACGAGGCGGAAGATGCGCTCCGCGTGACCGTGAAGCCCAAGGATACGGATATGCATAACGCGCTGACCTACGACTTCGACCAACTGCAGCCGGATTCAGCGGTAGTTGAACTGGAGTGGGGGAAGATCGCGGTCCCGTTCAAGGTCTCAGTGGATGTGCACGACGTGGTGCAGGCCAGTCTGAAGAAACAACTTCGCAATCTTTCGCAGTACACGTGGATGAGTTGGGACGACGCAGCCAACTATCTGCTCGCAGAAAAAATCGGCCTCGATGAAGCGCTAACGTATGCAAACAAGTCCATCGAAAATGAAGACCGCTACGACAATGAGATCACCAAGTCGAAGGTGCTGAAGGCTCTTAATCGTAAGGACGAAGCGGCAACCGCGCAGAGGAAAGCGCTCGATATGGCCAGCCCGCTCCAGATCCATTTATACGCTCGTCAGCTGCAAGGCGAGAAGCGCAGCGAAGAAGCGTTCGCAATCTTCCGCGAAAACGCGAAAAAACACCCCGACCAGTGGTTCGTGCATTCGGGGCTGGCTCGGATGTACTGCGCGCAGGGCAAGTTTGACGACGCGGCAGAGGAAATGAAGCTAGCGATGGCAGGAGCTCCGGACAATCAGAAGAGCTACCTGGATGGTTTGGTGAGACAACTGGAGGCCAAGCAGGACATAAACCAGTAGCAGCCAGGCGGCGACGCGGGAACTCTGCAGCTTGCGTCGTCGCTCGTCGGATCTATCACCATATCTACCCAATGAAGTCGACGAGGCGCACAACCTAAATCGAGCCCGGCAGAGCGTCAATTTACGCCGCGCCGCAGCACGGTGCCCTCGCAGAAACTCGCCAGCTTGATCTTTGGGCACGATACCGCCTCAAGTCTTTTTGGCCCGATGGTCAACTGCCGGTTCGTCGGCGTAACTGGCCAATCATGATGCCCGCGCGGCCGTAACTCAAGCAGATGGAGAGATTTAAGGGAGCGTGCACAGATTGGACCAGTTAAGCCGAAAATAACGCTGAAATAAGGTCCAAACAGATTTGGACCGGTTATTTTTAGCAAGAGGAAGTAATGGTGCGAACGGATTCCTGACCCCTTTCGAATTACCCGCCATACGGTCATTGAGACGCCCTGTCGAGAAGCGACTCTTGTAACACGGGCCTTTGGCGCTTAGACAAAACGGGTTTGCTTCCGTAAGAGCTACGTTCGCCGGCCATATTCCAGAGATACATAGTTGCGTATGCTCGCCAGGGCCGCCAAGCTTCGGCGCGCTGCTCAACCTCACGGGGAGTCTCCAAATCCAGGGCGTGCAGAAGACCGAGGTCGCCGCATGGAAACGCATCGGGTTCCCTGAGCGCTCGCATTGCCACGTATTGTGCTGTCCATTTTCCAATGCCGGGAATTTCGCATAGCCGAGCCAGGAAACCATCGGAGTCGATGATGCCTTCAAAACTAATCTGCCCGTCACAAACCGCGCGGGCGAGGGTCTGGATGGTTTCAGCTCGCGCCCGAGGCAAGCCGATACCAGCCAGCCTGGCCTCGGCGAGAACCTCGGGTGCGGGAAAAAGATGTGTGAGTCCACTTGCCGCGTGAAAAGGCCGCCCAAAAGTTTTTACAATCCGGCCGGCAAGAGTGGTCGCGCCCTTAACGCTCACCTGCTGACCAAGGATTGCCCGCGTCGCCAGTTCGAAACCATTCCAGCAGCCAGGGACTCGCAGGCCCGGCTCAGCGTCAACCCGCCTCGCCAACACAGGGTCGGTTCTCAGACTCTGTACGATATCCGCCCAGTCTGCACTCAGATCAAACATGGCGCGAATTCGCTCGGTAATAAGAAAAAGCGAACGCGGATCGCCAAATTGAACACGTACGGCGAGTGCGTCGTTTCCTTCGTCGAGTGAGACCTCAACACAGCCGTGGCTGCCGTGCAAGGAAATCGATCGGCGATAACTGCCATGTTCCACTACTTCCACGCCCGGTGTGGCCCGGGGTGCGAGAAATGCCAGCATGCCATTCCAGTGATAGGGCGGGCGGAAACGAAGGCGGAAGAGGTATTGATTTTCCGGCTGAATGGTTGTCTGCCGCGCCAGCCGCCGGATTTGAGTCGGGGTTCGATGATAGACGTTGCGAATGCCTGCGTTGAATCGTCGTACGCAACCGAATCCCGAAGCGAGGGCGACCTGATTCATCGGTAAACTCGTCTCGTCGATGAGCTTTTTCGCAAAGTGCAGACGGCGGGTTTGAGCAACGGCACTGGGCGTCGCACCCAGGTGCCGGAGGAAGAGGCGGCGAAGATGGCGCGAGCCAACTCCCAGCCGCCCTGCGAGAACTTCTACTCCGCCATCCTCAAGTGCGCTCTCATCGATTAGCCGCAAAGCTCGCGAAACGGTGTTTGAAGTTCCCAACCAAGCTGGAGTTCCGGGCGAGCATTCCGGCCGGCAACGCAGACAGGGACGAAAACCCGCTTCAGCCGCTGCGGCGGCGCTGGAATAGTAACGAACATTTTTTTCTTTCGCTGTAGGCGCAGGACAAATTGAACGGCAGTAGACTCGGCTGGTGAGCACGCCAATGAAGAATTTGCCATCGAAGCGCGCATCGCGCGACAGTCTCGCTCGCGAACACACCTGCCAATCCAAATTCATATCTTCGCGAACCATGATAGTGGATTCGCGCTGACGGACTAGACATTTTCGGACCGCACTCTAAAGCCCGATTTTCACCGCTCCGATTGCACGCCGCAGCCACCGCGGGAGCAAGGTCCGGAAACGTCCAAAGTATGGGGAGCGACGTCCGCAAACGTCCAACCTGATTCTGGCAATCGATCTATTTTTGATTCGCACGGGTGCACAGCGCACCACCGGATTACTTAGCTCTTTTTCAGCAAAAATATTGCGCTAATCAATGAAAGCCGGAAAGTGCAGATCAGGAGTTCCGTCGTCAGCGCCGAGACAAACCTCAAAATGGTCCCGCAAACGTCCAATGTGGTTCGATGAGACGGTCTATCTTGACGAACACAACTTATGTACTGCTTTCTTCGCCATTGCGTGGAATGTCCGAAGTGCCTCACCCGCTATTTGGTTGCCTTCAGCCCCTATGGCAACGGATCCTACCTCGTGCCCGCTTTCGCTGGATCTTCGGAAGATTACATACTGTACTGTTCCTGCGGCAGACCGCCCGTTTCCAGCCGCTGGCGGTGTAGCGAGTTGAAGAGGTATGCGGTATCGAAAGCAGCTCATGATCGCGGTTACGGAACACCCGCGGAGATTGTACCGCTGCGCCACAAGTTAAGGA
>WNFG01006118.1_pt1 | contig 10113 bp, 11 predicted proteins | sample 5400431 | NCBI WGS metagenome assembly WNFG01 (sample SAMN13153346, study PRJNA577476) | soil metagenome | isolation source: 120 cm saprolite under Douglas fir tree site 2 hole 3 replicate 2 | place: USA:California | collected 2015-04-18
TTCCGCAACCCGGCGCTGGCGGCGACCTACCGCCGCGTCCTCGCCGAGGCGGGGGCGGCCGGGGCGAACCGCGAGCGCCAGATCGATCGCGCCCGCGACGCTTGGTATCGCGGCTTTGTCGCCGAGGCGATCGACCGCTTTTGCCGTACCGAGAAGGTGTTCGACGCCTCGGGTCGCCGCCACGGCGGGCTCCTGACCGCCGACGACATGGCGCGCTGGGAAGCCCCGGTCGAAGCGCCGCTGACCTATGATTACCGCGGCTACACAGTGGTGAAGGGCGGTCCGTGGAGCCAGGGGCCGGTCCTCTTGCAGCAACTTGCGCTGCTGCAGGGCTTCGACCTCGACGGCCTCGATCCGGTCGGGCCCGAGTTTGTCCACATCGTCACCGAATGCGCCAAACTCGCCTATGCCGACCGGGAGGCATGGTACGGCGACCCGGATTTTGTCGACGTGCCGATGGCGACGCTATTGAGCCCCGCCTACAACGACGCGCGGCGCAGGCTGGTCGGCGAGCAGGCTTCGCTCGAATTGCGCCCGGGCAGCCCGGATGGGCGGACGCCGTACGTGCTCATCGGCGGCATGGAGGTCGCCGCCGCGGCGGGCATCGGCGAACCGACCGTCGGGATGTACGACGGAATCGGTGAGCCGACGACCAGCGATTTGGGGGTCGTCGCCGGCGATACCTGCCATCTCGACATCATCGACCGCTGGGGCAACATGGTCTCGGCGACGCCGAGCGGCGGCTGGCTGCAAAGCTCGCCGGTGATCCCCCAGCTCGGCTTTTGTCTCGGCACCAGGCAGCAGATCTCGTGGCTCGACGAGGCCGCGGCATCGAGCCTGGCGCCGGGCAAGCGGCCGCGCAGCACATTGTCGCCGACCCTCGCGCTCAAGGATGGTGAGCCGGCGATGGCGTTCGGCACGCCGGGTGGCGATGGTCAGGACCAATGGTCGGCGCAGCTCCTGCTGCATCATCTGCATCACGGGATGAATTTGCAGGAGGCCATCGACTGCCCCGAATTCAACAATGCGCACGCGCCGAGCTCGTTCTATCCGCGCGCCGCCGACCCGGGCGCATTGGTGCTCGAAGGCCGCTTCCCGGAAAGGACGCTGCGCGCGCTGGCCGAGCGCGGTCATCGCGTGCGCTTCAGCGAGACCTGGTCGGGCGGACGGCTCACCGCCTGCGCCCGCGAGGAGACCCCGGAAGGCACCGTCTTGAAGGCCGCCGCCAACCCGCGCGGGATGCAGACCTACGCGGTCGGGCGGTAGGCGCGGGCTTTCACGGCGATTGGCGGAAGACGCTGCGCTTTTCCGCCCTACACCGACTCTCAAACGTAGGGCGGAAAAGCGCAGCGCATTCCGCCAGCCCGCTTAGCCCTGTTCCGCCCTCGCCGTCGGAATCGCGGCGCGGGCGAGGGCGTCGGCGCGCTCGTTTTCCGGGTGCCCGGCGTGGCCGCGCACCCAGTTCCATTCGACCCGATGCGGCTCCGCGGCGCGCTCCAGCCGTTGCCACAGATCGATATTCTTGACCGGCTTTTTGTCGGCGGTGCGCCAGCCACGCGCCTTCCAGCCGGGCAGCCAACGGGTGATGCCGTCGCGCAGATATTGGCTGTCGGTGTAGAGGTCGACCCGGCACGGCCGCTTCAGCGCCTCGAGCCCGGCAATCGCGGCCATCAGCTCCATGCGGTTGTTGGTGGTCAGCTCCTCGCCGCCGGCGAGCTCCTTCTCGACGCCGCGGAAGCGTAACAGCGCGCCCCATCCGCCCGGGCCCGGATTGCCGCTGCACGCCCCGTCGGTGAAGATCTCTACTTCAGGCGTCGATGCCATAGGCGCCCGGCCCGGCGATGTCGCGGTGAAAGCGTAGCCTTTTGAGATATTCGAGCGGGTCCTTGGTGCGCACCAAGGCGCCCGGGGTCTGGTTCAGCCAGTCGTAAAGCCGGGTCAAGAGGAACCGCAGGGCGCTGCCGCGCGCCAGCAGCGGCAATGCTGCCAACTCGGCGGCGGCGAGCGGCCGGGCGGCGCGGTAGCTCTGGACGAGCAGCCGCGCCTTCGTCACGTTGAAGCTGAGGTCCGCCTCGAAGCACCAGGCGTTGAGGCAGATCGCGAGGTCGTAGGCGAGAAAGTCGGTGCAGGCGAAGTAAAAATCGATGAGGCCGGACAGCACGCGGTCGCGGAAGAACACATTGTCGGGAAACAGATCGGCGTGGATGTTTCCGGTCGGGAGATCGCGCGGCCAGTCGGCTTCGAGGAATGCGAGCTCCTCGCCGAGCTCGCCGGCAAGGCCGGGCTGTACCTCGCCGGCGCGCTCGCGGCAGGCCTCATAAAGCGGGCGCCAGCCGGCGACGCCGAGGGCGTTGGGGCGGACCATCGGAAACGCGTCGCCAGCAAGATGCAGCCGCGCCAGCGCGCTACCCAGCGCGGCGCAGTGGAACGGGTCGATGCGACGCGGCCACATGCCGTTGAGAAAGGTGACGATTGCGGCCGGACGGCCGCACAGTTCGCGCAGCGCCTCGCCGTCGCGCGCCCGGACCGGCGTCGGACAGGCGACACCTTGGTGCGCCAGATGGTCCATCAGCGCGATGAAGAACGGCAGATCAGCGGGTGCCACCCGCTTTTCGTAGAGGGTCAGGATGAAGTTGGCACGCTCGGTCGTCAGGAGGAAATTCGAGTTCTCGACACCCTCGGCGATGCCCTTGCACGACAGCACCTCGCCCAAGTCGTAGAGCGCGGTGAAGGCGCGCAACTCGTCGTCGCCGATTTCGGTATAGACCGCCATGACTTAGGCTACGCTGTCATTGCGAGCGAAGCGAAGCAATCTCGATGGGGAGAGCACCCTCGGGCCGAGATTGCCGCGTCGCTGCGCTCCTCGCAACGACAACAAATCCGGCGCCAACCCGGCTTGTGCGGCAGGCGAGGCTCGCCTAAAATCGCGCCCGGTAGCAAGGGCGATGGCAGGGAAGAACGATGTCAGAACCGATCCCGGCGCAAAAGGCGCCCTATCAAACCACCGTCGAGGAAGGCAAGCGGTACTTCTGGTGCGCCTGCGGGCGCAGCGGCAGCCAGCCGTTCTGCGACGGCTCGCACAAGGAAGTCGGCCTCGCCCCGCTCGCCTTCACCGCGGAGAAGACCGGTACGGTCTGGCTGTGCGGCTGCAAGGCGACCAGCGGCAAGCCCTTCTGCGACGGCACGCACAAATCTGTCTGATCGCTGGTTCCCGGCGTTGGGTAAGGGATCGAGCCGCGCGCGGCGGCGGATGATGCGCGCGCGTGTCGCGCTGATGCTGTTCGGGCTCGCCGCGCTCTCCGGGTGCGGCACTGTCTCTTCCTGGTTTTCCTCCGCACCCCCGGAAGTAAAGGCGCCGCCGGCGGCGCCTTGCCCGAGCGCCGTCATCCTGCGTCCGCTCGCGCAGACCGCGGTATTCGCACCGGGCGCTGCACGCCAGCCGACGGGCGTCGCGTTCTACGGCGTTTTGAGCGATGTCGATGCCAAATGCGACGCGGTGGGGGGTGCGGTGCACGCCTCCTTGGATGTCGTCGTGATCGGCGAGCGCGGCCCGGCGGCCGGAAAGGGCGACAGCGTCGACCTGCAATATTTCGTCGCGGTGACCGGCGCCGATCAAACGATCCTCAGCAAGCGGTCCTTCCCGGTCCGCATCGCGATCCCCGCCGAGGCCAAGCGGGCCGGCATCACCGATCATATCGAGGAAACGATCCCGCTCGCCGGCCGCCCCCCCGGCGATCTCAGCATCGTGCTGGGGTTTCAACAGAGCCCCGAGATCGTCGACTATTACCGGCACTTCCGCGGACGCTAGCGGTAACGGCTGGCCTCAGCCCGCGCGGGGTGCTACACAACGAGCTGCCGTATGCACGCCCGCAGGAGAGGTCGCGCCCTGGCCCCAGGTCAGGAGACGCGGCGCCGAAGGAGCAACCGCCCCGGAAACTCTCAGGCAAAAGGACTGCGGGGGGAAGGGCGCTCTGGAAAGCGGCGGGCGAGCCCTCAAGGCTTGACCGCACACCGAAGGAGTAAGCCGCGGCCCGCTCGCCCAACGCGCGCCGGCTGTGGTGAATCTCTCAGGGCCCACGACAGAGGGGGCATCTCCCGGACGCAACCCGCGTCCGCTTTGTCGGAGGTGCGCCCGTGCCTGTCCCTGCCGAAGCGGCGCCGCTAAAGCACACCCCGCTTTACGATCTGCACCGCGCGCTGGGCGCCCGCATGGTCGGCTTTGCCGGCTATGAGATGCCGGTGCAATACCCCTCGGGCATCATCGCCGAGCACCTCCATACGCGCGCCAAGGCCGGCCTCTTCGACGTCTCGCATATGGGCCAGATCAGGCTGCACGGTGCCTCGGCAGCGCGCGCGCTAGAGGCGCTGGTCCCCGGCGATCTGCAGGGCCTGATGCCGTGGCGGATGCGCTACACGCTGCTGCTCAACGAGGCGGGCGGCATCCTCGACGATCTGATCGCGACCCGCGTCGAAGAGGGTGTGACGCTGGTCGTCAACGCTGCGCGGAAGGACGCTGACCTCGCACATCTACGGGCAAATCTCGATTCCGCGGTCGCGGTCGAGCCGCGCTTCGCGCGCGCGCTCTTGGCGCTGCAAGGTCCGGAAGCCGGCACCGTCCTGGCGCGCTTTGCCGCCGGTATTGAACGGGTGGCGTTCATGAGCGCGGCCGACGCAACGATCGCCGGTGCGCCCTGCGTGCTGACCCGTTCGGGCTATACCGGCGAGGACGGGTTCGAATTGTCGATGGACGCCGGGGATGCCGCCGCGGTGGCCGAGGCGTTGCTGCGCGAACCGGAGGTGGCGCCGATCGGCCTCGGCGCGCGCGACACGCTGCGCCTCGAGGCGGGCCTGTGCCTCTATGGCCACGATATCGACGAGACCACGAACCCGGTCGAGGCAGGCCTCTCCTGGACCATCGCCAGGAATCGTCGCGCCGCCGGCGATTTTCCCGGCGCGTCGACGATCTTGCGCCAGCTCGCCGAAGGCCCGAGCAGGAAGCGCGTCGGTATCCGCCCCGATGGGCGCGCGCCGGCGCGCGAAGGCACCGCGATCCTCGACCCGGCGGAAAATCCGGTCGGCCGGGTCACCAGCGGCGGGTTCGGCCCGTCGGTCGGTGCACCGATCGCGATGGGCTATATCAACGCGGGACATGCCGCCGAAGGCAACGCGCTGGCGCTGGTCGTCCGCGATGTTCCCCGGCCGGCGCATGTCGCGCCGTTGCCGTTCGTCCCGACGCGCTACTACCGCCCCCACCCTAACTCTCCCCCGCATGCGGGGGAGGGCAGGGTGGGGGCTGGCTGATTCAATGAAATACGCGTCAGTTCCCGTCATTCCCGCGAAGCGCGTGACGGCAACAAAATGACCAGGAGGAAGCCTATGAGCGCCACCCGATTCACCAAGGACCATGAATGGGTCCGGCAGGAGGGCGACCTTGCCGTGATCGGCATCACCGATTACGCGCAGTCGCAACTGGGCGACGTGGTCTATGTCGAACTCCCCGAGATCGGCCGCAAGGTCGCGCAGGGCAAGGAGGCGGCGGTCGTCGAATCGGCCAAAGCCGCGAGCGAGGTCTATGCCCCGGTCTCGGGCGAGGTGGTCGCGGTCAATGATGCGATCGTCGGCGACCCGGCCAAGGTCAATGCCGATGCGATGGGCGGCGGCTGGTTTTTGAAGCTTCGTCTCGCCGACCCCAAGGAGCTCGACTCGCTGATGGACAAAGCGGCGTACGACGCCTTTGTCGCGGAGCAGGAATGATGCGCTATCTGCCGCTGACCGATGCCGACCGCCAGGCGATGCTCGCGGCGATCGGCGCCCCATCGATCGACGCGCTGTTTGCCGATGTGCCGGTTGCGGCGCGCCATCAGGGCCTGCTCGATCTGCCGCTGGCGATGGGCGAGCTCGAGGTCGAGCGGCGCCTCGGCGCGATGGCGGCCAAGAACCTTAGCGCCGGCGCCGTGCCGTTCTTTCTCGGCGGCGGCGCCTATCGCCACCACATCCCGGCGGCGGTCGACCACCTGATCCAGCGCGGTGAGTTCCTGACCTCCTACACCCCCTACCAGCCGGAGCTGGCGCAGGGCACGCTGCAATACCTGTTCGAGTTCCAGACCCAGATCGCCCTGCTGACCGCGATGGAGGTCGCCAACGCCTCGCTCTATGACGGCGCCACCGCCTGCGCCGAGGCGGTGGCGATGGCCGGCCGCCTCACCCGCCGCAGCAAGGCGGTGCTGTCGGGCGGGCTGCACCCGCACTATCGCGGGGTCTGCGAGACCTATGCGCGGTTTGCCGGCGAGGAGCGGAGGGTTGAGGACGCCGCGCCGGGCGGCGGCGAGGACCTCGCCGCGCTCGTCGACGGCGAGACTTCGTGCGTTGTCGTCCAGAACCCGGATTTCTACGGCGAGATCCGCGATTATTCGGCGCTGGCCGAGGTCTGCCACCAGGCCGGCGCGCTCCTCATTGTCATCGTCACCGAGATGCTGTCCCTGGGGGCGATCCGTCCGCCCGGCGATATGGGTGCCGACATCGTCGCCGCCGAGGGGCAGTCCTTTGGCAATGCGCTCAATTTCGGCGGTCCCCATGTGGGGCTCTTCGCCAGCCGCGAGAAATTCGTCCGCCAGATGCCGGGGCGGCTGGTCGGCGAGACGCTCGATGCCGAGGGTAGGCGGGGCTGGGTGCTGACGCTCTCGACCCGCGAACAGCATATCCGGCGCGAGAAGGCGACGAGCAACATCTGCACCAATTCGGGGCTGTGCGCGCTGGCCTTCACGATCCACCTGGCGCTGCTCGGCGAGGCTGGACTGACGCGGCTCGCCCGGCTCAACCATGCCGCCGCGGTGGCGACCGCCGAACGGCTCTCGGCCATCTCCGGAGTCCGGCTGGTGAATGGCAGCTTCTTCAACGAGTTCACATTGCGGCTGCCGCGCGTCGCGGCGCCGATTGTCGATGCATTGGCCGAGCGTGGCGTTCTCGGCGGCATCCCGGTCAGCCGCTTCTATCCCGGGCGGCCGGAGCTGGCCGATCTGTTGCTGGTGGCGGCGACCGAGATGGTCACCGCGGAGGATATCGACCGCTTCGACACGGCGCTCCGGGAGGTGCTGCGATGAGCGAGTGGAGCCAGGCGCTGAGCGCGCCCGCCGCCCCTGGCGCCGCACCGGCGCCGACGATCAGCGGCAACCGCGGCTTGCAGATCGAAGAGAAGCTGTTGTTTGAGCAGGATTCGCCCGGCCATTGCGGCGTCGATCTGCCGGAACCGGCGCCGTTTCGCTCGCGCCTCAATGGGCTTGAGCGGCCGGGGCCGATCGGCATGCCCGGGCTCAGCGAGCCGCAGATCGTGCGGCATTTCACCCGGCTGTCGCAAAAGAACTACGCGATCGACAGCGGCCTCTACCCGCTCGGCTCGTGCACAATGAAGCACAACCCGCGGCTCAACGAGAAGATGGCGCGGCTGCCCGGCTTTGCCGACCTCCATCCGCTACAGCCGGAGGCGACGGTCCAGGGCGCGCTGGAGCTGATCGACACGGTGGCGCATTGGCTGAAGACGCTGACCGGGATGCCGGCCATCGCGCTGTCGCCGGCCGCCGGGGCGCATGGCGAGCTGTGCGGCATCATGACGATCCGCACCGCGCTCGAAGCGCGCGGTGACCGCCGCTTGCGCATCCTGGTGCCGGAATCGGCGCACGGCACCAACCCAGCCACGGCCGCCGCCTGCGGCTATGAAATTGAGGCGATCCCCGCAAATCCACGCGGCCGGGTCGACCTCGCCGCGCTCAAAGCAAAGCTCGACGGCGATGTCGCGGCGCTGATGCTGACCAACCCCAACACCTGCGGATTGTTCGAGGACGAGATCATCGAGATCGCCGCTGCGGTGCACGCGGCGGGCGCGTTCTTTTACTGCGACGGCGCCAATTTCAACGCGATCGTCGGGCGGGTGCGCCCCTCCGAGCTCGGCATCGACGCGCTGCACCTCAATCTCCACAAGACCTTCTCGACCCCGCATGGCGGCGGGGGGCCGGGGAGCGGCCCGGTCGCGCTGGCGGCGGAGCTGGCGCCCTATGCGCCGCTGCCCTGGCTGGTGCACGGCGCCGAGGGTTTCGCGCTGATCGAGCATGCCGAGGCCCCGGCCGAGCACTCGATTGGACGGCTCAAGGGCTTCCACGGCCAGATGGGCATGTTCGTGCGCGCGCTTGCCTACATGATGAGCCACGGCGCCGACGGGCTGCGCCAGGTCGCCGAGGATGCCGTGCTCAACGCCAATTACCTGCGGGTCCAGCTCGCCGACGCGCTGAGCCTTTCGTTTCCCGGGATCTGCATGCACGAGGTGCTGTTCGACGACCGCTTTCTGAAGGACACCGGGGTGACCACGCTCGATTTCGCCAAGGCGCTGATCGACGAGGGCTTTCACCCGATGACGATGTATTTCCCCTTGGTCGTGCACGGCGCCTTGTTGATCGAACCGACCGAGACCGAGAGCAAAGCCTCGCTCGACCAGTTTGCCGAGGTGCTGCGCGGCCTTGCCGAGCGCGCCCGGATGGGCGACGCGGCCCCCTTCCGTGCCGCCCCCCGCCTCACCCCGCGCCGCCGGCTCGACGAAACCGCCGCTGCGAGGAAACCCGTGCTGCGCTGGCGCCCCGCGCCGGTGCGGCAGGAGGCGGCGGAGTAGCAAGTGAGCGCCGTCAGGTGCCTACTGTTCTTCGAAGCGGCGGCTATCGCCTCTATTTCTACAGCCACGAACCCAACGAGCCTCCGCACGTCCACGTGGACAAGGCGGGGCATCCGTGAAAGTTTGGCTGGATCCCGTGGCGGTCGCTCGAAATGTCGGCTTTGCGCCACACGAATTGGCGGAGGTGGTTCGCCTGGTGCAGCAATCTCGTTCTGCCTTGATGGAGGCCTGGCGTGAGTTCTTTAGCTGAGATTGCGCCGGACATCCGGGTCCGCGGCGTTCACGTCAATGATGAATGCCTGACCGTTGACCTGATGGATGGGCGCAGCATAGCCGTGCCGATCGCTTGGTATCCGCGCCTGCTGTCCGCCACGTCGGAACAGCGCCAAAATTGGGAAACGGCAAGTGGCGGCTACGGAATTCACTGGCCTGACATCGACGAGGATTTGAGTACCGAGGGCTTGCTGCGGGGCGCCCCCGCGCCCCGTGGACATATTCCGAACGCGCCGCCGCGGCGCGCTACCAGGAGCGGACCCCGCCGTAAAGGCCGCTGAGGTTTCAGTGGCGGAATAGCGTGCGACGGGCGATGCGATGAAGCGGCAAGCTCACTTGTCTCGCCGGGCGGTTCGCGTCATCTTCTTGGCGGGCCCCTGACGCCTGTGCCGCATGAGGGAGATGCCGAATGCCCAGCTATTTATTGATCGAATCGCGCGACCCGTTCGATTCCAACGACACCGGCTTCTGCCGCGATCTGGCAACGCAACTTGCCGCCGGGAAGAATGACGTCACGCTGTTTCTGGTCCAGAACGGCGTGTTGCCGGCGCGCTCGGGCGCCCGCTCGGGCGATCTGACAAAGCTCGCCGGTGCCGGCGTCCGCGTGCTCGCCGACAGCTTTTCGCTGAAGGAGCGCGGCATCGACGAAAAGGGCCTCGCCTCGGGCGTCGCGGCGGCGCCGCTCGATGTCGTACTCGATGCCCTCGCCGAGGGCGCCAAGGTCATCTGGCATTAAGGGAGGATGTCATGGCTGACAAAAAGACCATAACCATCGCCATCATGGACGCGCCCTACGAGAGCGGGCGCTCGACGACGACGCTGCGCCTCATCGATATCGCGGCCAAGCGCGGCTACAACATCAACGTCTTCGCCTACGAGGGCGCGGTATTGCAGCCATTCTCCGCGCAGAAGCCGCACCCCAACGCGGTGCATGGCCGCGATGTCGAACAAGAGAACCATTTCATCCCGAAGGACGTGATCGCCGCCTTGATGCGCGAAGCCGAAAAGAACGGCGGCAAGATCGACTGGGTGAATTGCGGCCTCTGTGTCGACGAGCGCGGCGCGGTCGACGCCATCCCCGGTGTGCGGCGCGGCTCGCCGGCCGATTTCTGGACGCTGTCCGAGGCCTCGGACAACACGCTCGTCATCGCCACGCGCTAGGAGGCGGTCATGAAGACGCTGAG
>WNFG01008591.1_pt1 | contig 10112 bp, 6 predicted proteins | sample 5400431 | NCBI WGS metagenome assembly WNFG01 (sample SAMN13153346, study PRJNA577476) | soil metagenome | isolation source: 120 cm saprolite under Douglas fir tree site 2 hole 3 replicate 2 | place: USA:California | collected 2015-04-18
AGGGCGGCGCGGACGGCGGGGCGGCTGGAGACGCGCTGCAGGTACGACTTGAGGGCCGGCCACCGCCCCAGGTCGATGCCGACGAAGTTGCTCCAGTTCAGCACCGTGAAGAGGTACGCGTCGGCCACGGTGAAACGGTCCCCCAGGAGGAACTGCCGCTTGTCGAGGTGGCGGGCGACGTAGTCGAGCTTCGGCGCGAGCGCCTCGCGCAGCGGGGGGCGTTGCTCCTCGGGCGCGCGGAAGACCGGACCGTACGACTTGTGCAGCTCGCTCGCGGTGTAGTTGAGCCACTCCTGCAGGCGGTAGCGGTCCATCGAGCCCGGGGGAGGCGCGAGCATCGCGTCGGGCTTTCTGTCGGCGAGGTACTGGACGATGGCCGCGCCCTCGGTGAGCACCTGGCCGTCATCGAGTTGGAGCACGGGGACGTACTTCTTCGGATTGATGGCGGTGAAGTTGGCGCCGCTGGCGGTCTTCTGGGCCTTGGTGTCGACGGCCTCCAGGTCGAAGGGCAGGCCGAGCTCGCGGAGCACGATGTGGGGGGAGAGGGAGCAGGCGCCGGGCTTGAAGTAGAGCTTCACGTGGACCTCCAGGAGGCTCGTTCATCCCGAAGGGAATCCGGTCGGGGTCGGTCCGCGCGCTCCACCATTGCTCGAAGGCGTCTGCGAACGCCCCCGCGCCGATGACGAGGAACCCCCAGCGGAGCCAGCCGCGCCGGATGGCTCCTTTCGCCGGAGCGTACAGGCTCGCCATGAGAAGGGCGCCCAGGACGAGGCAGCCGCCGTCGCCCGCGAAGACGATCAGCGCGGTCGCGGCACGCGCGCCGGGCAGCAGCGTGCAAGAGAGCTGCAGCAGGAGCGCCGCGGCCGCGCAGAAAGCGGCCCTCCTCCGGCCGGTCAGCCAGCTCCGGACGATCGCGTAGATCAGCGCCGCCGAGAGGAGCGCCGCGAACACCGGCGAGCGCCCCGAGGCGGTCAGGGTGCGCCAGGGCCCCGGCACGGCGAGAAAGCCGCACAGCCACGCCGCCGCCGCGTGCCCCAGCTCGTGGACCCACATGCTGAAGAAGATGCGGACCACCGCGCGCCCGGGTCCGGTGGAGACCAGGACCCACGCGCAGAGCAGCGCCACCGGGATGGCCCAGGTGCGGATGCGCGCCTCCAGGGCCGGGCCGCCCTCGAAGTCCGGGCAGTCCGCCAGCGCCGGGCCGCCCTCCACGGCGGCGGGTCCGCCCGGCTCCAGCGCTGCGGCGCGCGCCTCCGCCTTGGCGTAGATCACTCCGCACCGCGGGCACTCGAGGAGCGCGGCCGGCCGGGGCGCGCCGCAGCGCGGGCAGGTCTCCATGCGCAGACTGTACCGCGGCATACATGTCGGAGCGGGTAGGGCCGGCGGAGGAAATGGAGGAGCCCGGCAGGGCGTATCCTGCGGCGTGAGCGCCTCCGGTGTCCGGCGGTCGCTCGCAGGGCTGGACGAATCCGGGGCCGCCCGACGGTTGAGGAGTGGATGGAACGCGCGGAGCTTCGCCGGCGGATTCTGCACGGGGCGTGGATCGGCGCGCTGGCCACGGCCGCGTGCCTCCTGATCGCGCTCGCGCTGCTGTGGCCGCGTTGCCAGGGCGGCGCCTGCCCCTCGGTGCAGGCGCTGGAGACGTACCGCCCGCCGCAGGCGAGCGAGGTCCTGGACCGCGACGGCCGCCTCGTGGCGCGCCTCGCCCCGGAGCAGCGGATCTTCGTGCCGATCAACGCCATCCCACCGCGCGTCACGGGCGCCTTCGTCGCCGGCCGGCGCGCACGCTGCGGCGCAAGCTGTGGGAGCTGGTGCTCGCCCGCGAGATCGAGCAGAAGCTGCCCAAGGACCGCATCCTCGAGCTGTACCTGAACCAGATCTACCTGGGGAACGGGCTCTACGGAGTCGAGGCGGCGGCGCGCGGGTACTTCGGCAAGCCGGTGAGCGAGCTGAGCTCGGCGCAGGCGGCGATGCTCGCGGCGTTGCCGAAGGCGCCCACGACTTACGACCCGCGCCGCTACCCGGACGCGGCCCGGCGCCGCCGCGACCTGGTGCTGCGGCTGATGGCCGGGGCGGGCGTGATCTCGCCCGAGGAGCTGCGCAAGGAGCTGCGCGACAAGCTGCGCCTCTCGCCGCCCGAGGAGACCGCCGGGGCGCCGTGGTACGTGGCGGCGGTGCGGCGCGAGCTGCACGATCGGTTCGGCGCCGAGGCGGACACGATGGGGCTGCGCGTGCGCACCGGGTTGGACGCGGGGTTGCAGCGCGCCGGCGAGCGCGAGCTGCTGCGCCAGATCGCCGCCCTGGAGCACCACCGGAAGAAGGCGTGCAACGACGATCACGCCGATTGCCTGGAGGGGCTGTTCGTCGCGCTCGATCCATTGACCGGAGACGTCCGGGCGCTGGTCGGCGGGCGCGACTACGCCATGTCGGAGTTCGATCGCGCCACGCAGGCGCGCCGCCAGCCGGGGTCGGCGTTCAAGCCGATCGTCTGGGCGGCGGCGCTCGACTCCGGCATCCCGCTGACGACGCTCCTGGCCCAGGACGGCGGCGACTACCAGCCGGCCGACCGCATCACGCTGCCGGTCGGACCGCTCAACCTGCGCGAGGCGCTGCGAGTCTCGTCCAACCGCGCGGCGGTCGCGCTTGGCACCCGGGTCGGCGTGCCGCGCGTCATCGAGCAGGCCCATGCGCTCGGCATCAGCACGCCGATCCCCGAATTCCCCTCGACGCTGCTCGGGGCCGGCGAGGTGGCGCCGATCGAGCTGGCGGCCGCGTACGCCGCCTTCGCGAACGGCGGGATGCGCATCACGCCGCGATTCGTCACCGCGGTCGAAGGTCCGGCGGGCGACGTGCTGTGGGTCCCTTCGGTGGAGATGAAGACCGCCGTGCAGCCCGGCGTGGCTTATCTGATGACCAGCGTCCTGACCGACGTGGTGGAGCGCGGCACCGGCGCCGCCGCCCGAGCGGAAGGCCCCCCCGGCGTGCCGCTCGCCGGAAAGACGGGCACCACCAACGACGCGCAGGACGTCTGGTTCGTCGGCGGCACGCCGGAGCTCTCCGGCGCCGTGTGGCTGGGGTACGACCGTCCGCGCTCGCTCGGGCCGTCGGCGTCGGGAGGGCGGCTCGCCGCGCCGGTGTTCGGGCGCATCCTGCGCGAGTACTACCGCAAGCGGCCCGCGCCGGCGCCGTCGGACCGGCCCGGAGACCTCGAGGAGCGCGACGTCGACGTGGCCTCGGGCGGGCTGGCCATCGCGGGGTGCCCCTCCGATCGGGTCGCGCGCGAGCTGTTCCTGCCCGGCACGGCCCCCCCCGACTGCACCGAGCACCACGGCGGCGTGATCGGGTTCTTCGATCGGGTGAGCCGCTGGATGTCCAGCCACTAATCGCCGCCGTACCGCAACAATCCGAAACACGCCGGTCCCCCCGGCGCGCTTGACCGCTGACCTGCCGGGGACTAGTTGCAACTCGCAAATGTTGTATTCGCAAGAGTACGTTGGCTTGCTGATCGCGGCCGCACGCAGGTCCTTGCGGCGGGCCGTGCAGGAACGCGTCGCTCCGCTGCGCCTCAACCCCCCGCAGTTCTGGACGCTGCTCGCCGTCGCGGAGATGTCCGGCTCGTCGCTCGGAGAGCTCGCGCGCCGCCAGCGCATCGATCCTCCCGCCGCCTCCCGGGTCGTCGCCGCGCTGGTCCGGCGCGGTCTGGTGCGCTTCGAGCTGGATCCTCGCGACCGTCGCCGCTCGCGCCTGAGCCTCACCCGCCGCGGGTCGGAGCTGGTCCGCAAGCTGCGGCCGATCGCCGGCGACCTTCGCGCGCGGGTGGTCTCGGGCATGGACGCGGCCGAGGAGGCGGCGCTGCGCGCCTCGCTGCGCAAGGTGATCCGGAACCTCGAGGGAGCGCAGGTGGCCCGATTGGAAGCGTTCGATCGCGCGCGGCCTGCTGCTCGAGCTGCCGGTGTGAGAGGGAGGCGACGATGAGGCGGTGGATCCTGGCGGCGCTCGGCGTCCTCCTCGTCGCGGGGACGATCTGGTTCGTGCGTCGGCCCGGCCGGCAGCAGCCGCCGCCCGCCGCGGCGGCCCAGGCGCAGCAGCGGCCGGTCCCGGTGGTGACCGCGCAGGTTCAGCAGCGCGACCTGCCCATCTACCTCGATGGCCTCGGTACGGTGATCGCCGCGAAGACCATCACCGTGCGGCCTCAGGTCGACGGCCGGCTGGAGTCGGTGAGGTTCCGCGAAGGACAGGTGGTCCGCCGCGGGGAGGTGCTCGCGCAGATCGATCCGCGGCCGTTCCAGGTGCAACTCGAGCAGGCCCGCGGGGCGCTGAGGCGCGACGCCGCGCAGCTCCGCACCGCCCGGCTGGCGCTCGCGCGCAACCTGGAGCTCCTTCGCGACAAGCTGGTGTCACAGCAGGACGTGGACAACCAGGAAGCTGCGGTCGGCCAGTTCGAGGGGGCGGTGCGGATCGACCAGGCGCAGATCGACAGCGCCCGCCTGAACCTCGATTACGCGCGCATCACCTCGCCCATCGACGGCGTCAGCGGAGTGCGGCTGATCGATCCCGGCAACCTGGTCCGGGCGAGCGACGCGAACGGCATCGTGGTGATCACCCAGCTCGATCCCGTCGCGGTGCTGTTCACGCTGCCGCAGGACTACCTGCCGCAGGTCTCGCAGCAGATGGAGATGGGCACCTTGACCGTCGACGCGTTCAGCCGCGACGGCAACGTCAAGCTCGGCAGCGGCGAGCTCCTCGTCATCGACAACCAGATCAACCAGAACACCGCGACCATGCGGCTGAAGGCCACCTTCGCAAATCCCCAGCGGATTCTGTGGCCCAACCAGTTCGTCAAGGCCCGCCTCCTGCTCACCGTCCGCAAGGGAGCGATCGTGGTGCCCACCACCGCCGTGCAGCGCGGGCCGGAGGGAACCTTCGCGTACCTGGTCGGACCGGACCAGACGGTCCAGCCGCGCCCCATCGAGGTGGAGATGACCCAGGGAGACGTGGCGGCCATCGCCCGCGGCCTGTCGCCGGGCGAGGTGGTGGTCGCGGACGGCGCCGCCGCGCTCCGGCCGGGCGCGAAGGTCGCGCCGCGCCCGGCGGCGCCGCGTCCCGCGCAGCCGCCCAGCGGCCGCGCGATCGGAGCCGACCGGTGAGCATCTCCGAGCCATTCATCCGGCGGCCGGTCGCCACCTCGTTGCTCACCGCGGGGCTGCTCCTCGCCGGCTTCATCGGCTACAAGCAGCTGCCGGTCGCCGCGCTGCCCCAGGTGGATTACCCGACCATCCTGGTCTCCACCCTGCTGCCGGGCGCGAGCGCCGACACGATGGCCTCTGCGGTGACCACTCCGCTCGAGCGGCAGTTCGGGCAGATGCCTGGACTCACGCAGATGACCTCGGTGTCCGGCTTCGGCAGCTCGCAGATCACGCTGCAGTTCGAGCTCTCGCGCATCATCGACGCGGCCGAGCAGGACGTGCAGGCAGCGATCAACGCCGCCTCGAACCTGCTGCCGCGCACGTTGCCGGCGCCCCCCACCTACAGCAAGAGCAACCCGGCGGACACGCCAGTCCTCACGCTGGCGGTCAGCTCGGACACCATGCCGGTCTCGCAGGTGGACGACGCCGCCGACTCGATCCTGGCGCAGAAGATTTCGCAGGTGTCGGGAGTGGGGCTGGTCACCATCGGCGGCGGGCAGAAGCCCGCCGTGCGGGTGCAGGCGGATCCGTCCGCTCTGGCGGGGACCGGGCTGACCCTCGAGGACGTGCGCACGGCGCTGGTGGCGGCCAACGTCAACCAGCCGAAGGGGAACCTGGACGGCCCGCGCCAGGATTTCGCGCTGGCCACCAACGACCAGCTCTCCGACGCCGCGTCGTACCGGCCGCTGATCGTCGCCTACCGGAACGGCGCGCCGATCCGGCTGCGCGAGGTGGCGCAGGTGGTGGACGGCGTGGAGAATGCGCAGCTCGCGGGCTGGGCGAACGGCAAGCGCGCGATCATCGTCAACGTGCAGCGCCAGCCGGGCGCGAACGTGATCCAGGTCGCCGACCGCGTCAAGGGCCTGCTCCCGCAACTCCAAGCGAGCCTGCCGCAAGGCCTCGACGTGACCATCCTCAGCGACCGCACCGAGACGGTCCGCGCGTCGGTAGACGACGTGCAGTTCACGCTCATCCTCACCGTGCTTTTGGTGGTGGCGGTGATCTACGTCTTCCTGCGCTCCGTGCGGGCGACGATCATCCCGGGCATCGCGGTGCCGCTCTCCCTGATCGGCACCTTCGCGGTCATGTACCTGTGCGGGTACAGCCTCAACAACCTGTCGCTCATGGCGCTCACCATCTCGACCGGATTCGTGGTGGACGACGCGATCGTGATGATCGAGAACATCGCCCGGTTCATCGAGCACGGCGACCGGCCCTTCGAGGCGGCCCTCAAGGGCTCCAAGCAGATCGGATTCACCATCGTCTCGCTCACCGTCTCGCTGGTGGCAGTGCTGATCCCGCTCTTGTTCATGGGCGGGATCATCGGGCGGCTCTTCCGCGAGTTCGCGATCACGCTGGCCATCGCCATCTGCGTCTCGGCGGTGCTCTCGCTGACGCTGACCGCGATGATGTGCGCGCACCTGCTCAAGCCCCGCGCCGAGGAGCGGGAAGGGCGGCTGGCCCGCACCTTCGAGAAAGGTTTCGCCTGGATGCTGGGCCGCTACGAGCGCAGCCTGAGATGGGTCCTCGCGCACCAGCCCGAGACGCTCCTGGTCACGCTTGGAACGCTGCTCCTGACCGCCCTGCTCGCGGTGGTCGTCCCGAAGGGCTTCTTTCCCTTGCAGGACACCGGGCTCATCGTGGGCGTCTCGGTCGCGCCGCCCGACTCGTCCTTCGCGCGCATGACGAACCTCCAGCGCGCCGCCGACGAGGTGATCCTCTCCGACCCGGACGTCGCCTCGGTGGCCTCGTCGATCGGCGCCGACGGCGTCAACCCCACGAGCAACAGCGGCCGCGTCTCCATCACGCTCAAGCCGCGCTCGCAGCGGAAAGCCGACGTGAGCGAGATCATCGCCCGCCTGCAGCCGAGGCTGGCCGAGGTGCCGGGGATCACCCTCTACCTGCAGCCGGTGCAGGACCTGACCATCGAGACGCGTACCAGCCGCACCCAGTTCCAGTACACGCTGGAGGACGCCGACCCCGGCGAGCTCCAAGAATGGGCCCCGCGCGTGCTGGAGAGGATGCGCCAGCTTCCGCAGCTCGCCGACGTCGCCAGCGACGAGGAATCGGACGGGTTGCAGCTCAAGATCACCATCGACCGGGACACCGCCTCGCGGATGGGGATCTCCCCGCAGGCGGTCGACGACACGCTCTACGATGCGTTCGGCCAGAGGCAGGTCACCACCATCTTCACCCAGCTGAACCAGTACCGGGTGATCCTGGAGCTGGAGCCGGAGGAGGCGCAGCACCCCGAAGCGCTCGACCGGCTCTACGTGCGCACGCAGAGCGGCGACCAGGTGCCGTTCTCGGGGTTCGCGCAGGCGGCCGAGACGCTCGCCCCACTGGCCATCAACCACCAGGGCCAGTTCCCGGCGGTGACCATCTCCTTCAACCTGGCGAAGGGCGCCGCGCTGGGAGAAGCGGTGGACGCGATCAACGCGCTCCGGACGGAGCTGGGCCTGCCGCCCGGCGTGCGCTCCGATTTCGCCGGCACGGCCCAGGCCTTCCGGGAGTCGCTCGCCAGCGAGCCCGCGCTGATCGTGGCCGCGCTCCTGACGGTCTACATCGTGCTGGGGGTGCTCTACGAGAGCTACATCCATCCGGTCACCATCCTCTCGACGCTGCCCTCCGCGGGGGTGGGGGCGCTCCTGGCGCTGATGATCTGCCGGACCGAGTTCAGCGTCATCGCGCTCATCGGCATCATCCTGCTCATCGGCATCGTGAAGAAGAACGCCATCATGATGATCGACTTCGCGCTGGAGGCCGAGCGCGACCAGGGCCTCTCGCCCACCGAGGCCATCACCCAGGCGTGCCTGCTGCGGTTCCGGCCCATCATGATGACGACCATGGCGGCGCTCCTGGGCGGCCTGCCGCTGGCGCTGGGGCAGGGGACCGGCTCCGAGCTGCGCCGGCCGCTCGGCATCAGCATCGTGGGCGGCCTGCTCGTCTCGCAGGTGCTGACGCTCTACACCACGCCGGTCATCTACCTCTACATGGGCCGTCTCGGGCGCCTGCTGCGCGGGCGGAAGAAGGCGGAACCCGAGCCGCAGCTCTCGCCATGAACGTCTCCGCGCCCTTCATCCGGCGGCCCGTCGCCACCTCGCTGCTCGCGGCGGCGATCCTGCTCGCCGGCGCGGCTGCCTATACCCAGCTCCCGGTCGCGCCTCTCCCGCGAGTCGACTTCCCCACCATCTCGGTGAACGCCGCGCTGCCGGGAGCGAGCCCCGAGACGATGGCCTCCACGGTGGCCGCGCCGCTCGAGCGCCGCTTCGGGCGCATCGCCGGGCTGCGCGAGGTCACTTCCGTCAGCTACCTCGGCTCGACCAGCATCACGCTGCAGTTCGAGCTGGACCGCGACGTGGACGCCGCCGCGCGCGACGTGCAGGCCGCCATCAACGCGGCGGGCGGCGATCTGCCGGCGAACCTTCCCACGCGCCCGAACTACCGCAAGGTGAACCCCGCCGACGCGCCCATCCTCATCCTCTCGCTGACTTCGGCCACCATCCCGCTCGGGCAGGTGTTCGACCAGGCGAACACGGTGCTGGCCCAGAAGATCTCCCAGGTGCCCGGCGTGGGGCAGGTCTTCGTCGGCGGCGGCCAGCAACCCGCGGTGCGGGTGCAGGCCGACCCGCAGGCGCTCGCCGGGCTGTCGTTGTCGCTGGAAGACGTGCGCGCGGTGCTGGCCAACTCCACCGTGAACCAGCCCAAGGGAGCGGTCAACGGCCCCGCGCAGATGCGCACGCTGGCCGCCAACGACCAGCTGCTCAAGGCGAAGGACTTCGCGCCGCTGGTGATCGCTTACCGGAACGGGGCGGCGGTGCGGCTCTCGGACGTCGCGCGGGTGATCGACAGCGTGGAGAACGAGCGCGTCGCCGCCTGGGCCGACTCGCAGCGCGCCGTTCTCATCATCATCCGCCGGCAGCCCGGGGCGAACATCATCGACGTCATCGAGCGGGTCAAGGCGTTGCTCCCGCAGCTCTCGGGCTCGATCTCGCCGGCCATCGACGTCCAGGTCGCGCAAGACCGCAGCCAGACCATCCGCGCCTCGGTGGCCGACGTGCAATTCACCCTGGTGATCAGCGTCTGCCTGGTGGTGCTGGTGGTGTTCGCCTTCCTCCGCAGCATCCGGGCGACCGTCGTCCCCAGCGTGGCGGTGCCGCTCTCGCTGGTCGGCACCTTCGGCGCCATGTACCTGCTCTCGTACAGCCTCGACAACCTGTCGCTGATGGCGCTGACGATCGCCACCGGATTCGTGGTGGACGACGCAATCGTGGTGACTGAGAACATCGCCCGGTATGTCGAGCAGGGGATGCCGCCGCGCCAGGCTGCGCTCAAGGGCGCCAAGCAGATCGGCTTCACCATCATCTCCATCACCTGCTCGCTGCTCGCGGTGTTCATCCCCATCCTCCTGATGGGCGGCATCGTCGGACGCCTCTTCCGGGAGTTCGCGGTGACGCTCTCGGTGGCCATCGCGATCAGCTGCGTCGTCTCGCTCACCCTGACGCCGTCGATGGCCTCGCGGCTGCTCAAGCTGCCGCAAGATCGCGAGCAGGGTCGCGTCGCGCGCGCGGCGGAGCGCGCCTTCGAGCGCCTGCTGGGAGGATACGACCGTTCGCTGCAATGGGTGCTCAGGCACCACTGGCTCATGCTCGGCGTCACCGTGGTCACCCTCGCCATCTCGTTCTGGCTGTACGTGGTCATTCCCAAGGGACTGTTCCCGCAGCAGGACACCGGCGCGCTGGCCGGCTTCTCGGAGGCGCCGCAGGACGTCTCCTTCCCGACCATGAAGCAGCGGCAGGAGGCGGTGAACGCGGTCGTCCTCTCCGACCGGGCGGTGGATCACATGGTCTCCTTCATCGGGGGGAACGGCCCGCTGAACAACGGCTTCATGTTCGTGCAGCTCAAGCCGCTCGGGCAGCGCAAGCG
>WNFG01006119.1_pt1 | contig 10111 bp, 9 predicted proteins | sample 5400431 | NCBI WGS metagenome assembly WNFG01 (sample SAMN13153346, study PRJNA577476) | soil metagenome | isolation source: 120 cm saprolite under Douglas fir tree site 2 hole 3 replicate 2 | place: USA:California | collected 2015-04-18
TTCCTGTGGATGTGGCCCAGCGCACGCATCTCGGTGATGGGCGGCGAGCAGGCGGCAAGCGTGCTGGCGACCGTGCGGCGCGACAACATCGAGGCGCGAGGAGGCAAGTGGTCGAAGGAAGAGGAAGAAGCTTTTAAGCAACCGATCCGCCAGCAGTACGACCGCGAGGGCCATCCTTACTACGCCACGGCGCGGCTGTGGGACGACGGCATCCTCGACCCGGTCGATACGCGCATGGCGCTGGCGCTCGGCCTCTCGGCGTCGATGAACCAGCCGATCGGCCCGACCAAATTCGGCGTCTTCCGGATGTGATCGGACCATGACCTCGACTGTCCTGACGCGAATCGACGACGGCGTGGCGACCTTGACCCTCAACCGGCCGAAGGCGATGAACGCCTTGGACGCCGATACCGCGCGCGCCATCGTCGAAGCGGTCGACTCGTTCACCGCCGATCCAGCCGTCCGGGTGATGGTGGTGGGCGCCGCCGGCAAGGGCTTCTCCGCCGGCGGCGACTTCAACTGGGTGCTGACCTGGCCCAACCTCGATGCCATCACGCGGCGGGTCGGCGCCGACGCCGTGATGGGCGCGGTGCAGGCGATCTACGATTTTCCCAAGCCTTCGATCGCCCGCGTCCAGGGCGCGGCGGTGGGCGGCGGCGTCGGCCTGATGCTGGCCTGCGACTTCGCCATCGCCGCCGCGCCGGCGCGCTTCGGGCTGACCTCGGTGCGCAACGGCCTGCTGGCGGGCATCGCCATCCCGGTGCTGATCGAGGCGGTGGGGCCGCGGGTGGCGCGCCAGCTGATGATGCATGGCGGCATGTTCGACGCTCGAACCGCGCTGCGCGTCGGCCTGGTCGATCAGGTCGTGGAAGCTGACGCGCTCGCCTCCACAGTGGCGACCCTGGCGGGTGAATTGAAGCTCGGCGCGCCGTCGGTCCAGACCACGATCAAGAAGCTCATTCCCGAGATCGATGCCCTGGCGCACGACACCAACGTTGCCGATATCCTGGGCGAGCATGTCGCCAACCAGTGCGTCACCGACGAGGCGCTCGAGGGCATGAGCGCCTTCCTCGACAAGCGCAAGCCCAAGTGGGCACTTTGATGTTCGCCAAGATCCTCATCGCCAATCGCGGCGAGATTGCCTGCCGGGTCATCAAGACGGCGCGCCGGCTCGGCATCAAGACGGTCGCCGTTTTTTCCGACGCCGATCGCGGCGCGCGCCACGTCGCGCTGGCCGACGAAGCCGTGCATATCGGCGCCTCGCCGGCCCGCGACAGCTATCTGGTCGCCGACAAGATCATCGACGCGGCCAGGCGCACCGGCGCCGCGGCGATCCATCCCGGCTATGGGTTCCTGTCGGAGAATGCGGACTTTGCCGAGGCCTGCGCCAAGGCGGGTATCGTTTTCATCGGCCCGCCGCCCGCTGCCATCCGCGCCATGGGCTCCAAGAGCGAAGCCAAGAAGATCATGGAAAAGGCCAAGGTACCGCTGGTGCCGGGCTATCACGACGACGATCAGTCGCCCGATTTGCTGGCCAAGAAAGCGGCCCGCATTGGCTTTCCGGTGCTGATCAAGGCCTCGGCTGGCGGCGGTGGCAAGGGCATGCGGGTGGTCGAGAGTGCGGAGAAGTTCGCCGATGCCCTGGCCGGCGCCCAGCGCGAGGCCAAGGCCTCGTTCGCCGACGATCACGTGCTGATCGAGAAGTACCTGACGCGGCCGCGCCACATCGAGATCCAGGTCTTCGCCGACTCGCACGGCAACTGCCTCTCCCTCTTCGAGCGCGACTGCTCGATCCAGCGCCGTCATCAGAAGGTGATCGAGGAAGCGCCGGCGCCCAACATGGACCCGGCGCGGCGCCAGGCGATGGGCAATGCCGCGGTCGCCGCCGCCCGGGCCATCGGCTATCAGGGCGCCGGCACCGTCGAGTTCATCGCCGACCAGGACGGCACCTTTTATTTCATGGAGATGAATACGCGCCTGCAGGTCGAGCATCCCGTCACCGAGGCGATCACCGGCCAGGACCTGGTCGAATGGCAGCTCGTGGTGGCGGCAGGTGGAGAGATGCCGCTCCGGCAGGAGCAGCTCGGGATCGACGGCCATGCCGTCGAGGTCCGGCTCTATGCCGAGGATCCGGCGCGCAACTTCCTGCCGTCGACCGGCACGCTCGTTCATCTGCGCTTGCCGGAGGAGGGCCCGCATGTGCGGGTCGATACCGGCGTGCGCGAGGGCGATACCGTCACGCCGTTCTACGATCCCATGATCGCCAAGGTGATCGTGCACGACCGCGACCGGACCTCGGCATTGCGCCGGATGGCGACGCTGATGGGACAGACCGAAGTGGTGGGTGTCACCACCAATGCCCCGCTCTTAGCGGCGCTGTGCGCACATCCGGCCTTCGTCGGCGGCGAGATCGATACCGGCTTCATCGAGCGCCACCGTGATGAGCTCTTCGCCAAGGCGGCCGCGGCCGACGACCGGGCCTTCGCCGTCGCCACCCTGGCGCGTCTCGTCGAATGGCAGGAGGCAGCCGAGGCCGCTGCCCGCGCGTCCGGCGATCCGTTCTCGCCATGGAACGGGCAGGGGGCGTTCCGCCTGCTCGACGAGGGCCACGACGAGGTGCGCTGGAAGGACGGCGAGCGCGACGTGGCGGTGATTGCCCGCCGCCGGCGCGACGGCAGCGTCGGCCTGGAGTTGCCCGGCGGCACCCTCGAAGGGCGGGTGCGGCGCGGTGACGACGGACGGCTGGCCATTGGCCTGGGCGGCGACACGTTCACGGCGGCGGTGGTGCGCCGGCAGACCGCCGACGGCGTCGACTACACGCTGTTCGCCGACGGCACGAGCCGGCGCCTGCGGCTGGTCGATCCGCTCGACGTGACGCAATACGAGACCGCCGGCGCGGCCGAGGACAAGGTGCGCTCGCCGCTGCCCGGCAAGATCATCGATCTCAGGGTCAAGCCTGGCGACAAGGTCAGCAAGGGCCAGCCGCTGCTGGTACTCGAAGCCATGAAGATGGAACACACGCTTGCCGCGCCGGCCGACGGCACGGTCAAGAGCGTGCGTTACGCCGTCGGCGAGCAGGTCGCCGAGGGCGCAGAACTGGTAGAGTTCGAAGCAGGGTGATCGACGGCCTGGCGGGTTGTCGGTCGCAGGAGGAGCCGCCATGGGCAAGTTCATCGTCGAACCGCACTTTCGTCTGCAGGAGTGGGTTGCCGAGGAGAAGGGCTATTTCCACGCCGAGGGCCTCGATTATGAGTTCCGCGAGCTGATCCGCTCGAGCGACGGCCAGCATCACAACAAGGGCGCGCAGGGCGCCTTTCAGAGCATCGAGCAGGGCCGCGAAGCCGACGTGAGCTGCGCCTGCCACTGGACGGTCAACGTGGCGGCCTCGAACGGTCATGCCAAGCTCTATGCCGACGCCTACTCGATCGCACCCTCGGGAATTTTCGTTCCCGCCGACTCAGCCATACGCACGCCGTCCGACCTGGCCGGCGTGCCGATCTCGGTGGGCTTCCAGTCGGGCAGCCACTATTCGACGATACAGGCATTGGAGCAGTACCTGCAGCCCGGCGAGATCAACCTGACGTTCGAGGACGGCATGCTGTTTCGCCGTCTCGAGCTTCTTGTCGAGGGCAGGAGCCAGGCCGCCGCGCTGTTCAGCGGTCCTTACTACCTGGTCGAGCAGCTCGGCTTCCGCAAAGTGATCGACACGACCTTCATGATCGCCGCCATGATCAACGGCTCGCCGGATCCGCAAGACGTCCGGCGCTACTATCGCGCCTTGAAGAGGGCGCAGCGCGACATCGATCTCCGTCCCGAACTCTACACGCACTATTACAAGAACGAATTTCCCGAGCGCTATCACGCCATGATGGATACCAGGCGCTGGGGCCCTGGCGAGCGGATCGTCTTCGAGACCTACTCGAGAGAAGCGTTCGAGCAATCGTTCAACTGGATCGCCCAGCACGAGATCTTTGCCGAGGGCCGGATGGGATCGGGAGACTATGACAAGGCCACGGTCTCCTTCGCGCTGGCCCTCCCCGAGTGATGGGGAGGGCCACTCGCATTCAGGTTTGAGGTGTCAGCCCACGACTTTTCGATAGAGGTGCCAGGTGGCGTGGCCGAGGATCGGCAGCACGATGGCAAGCCCAACCAGCAGGGGGATTGCCCCGATGACCAGGCCGGCGGCGATGATCAAGCCCCAGGCCGCCATCGGTCCCGGATTCTCGCGAACCGCGCGCAGCGACGTGGCGACGGCGGCATAGACGCCGACATTGCGGTCGAGCAGCAGCGGGAACGACACCACGCTGATGATCAGCACGACCAGCGCGAACAGGAAGCCGACGCCCATGCCGACCCCAATCATGGTCCAGCCCTGGGGCGTCGTCAGCACGTCGCGGGCGAAGGCGGTGGCCGAGATCGGCAGGTCGGGGCCAAGCGTCACCGTGTAGATGAACGAGGCGGCGAACAGCCACAGCGCGAACAGCGCCAGCAGCAGCATGCCCAGCACCAGGATCGAGCCGATCGCCGGCGAGCGCAGCACGGCGAAGGCATCGGCCCAGCCGGTGGCGGTTCCCTGCTCGCGCCGCCGGCTCATCTCGTAGAGACCGACGCCGAACAGCGGGGCGATCAGCGCAAAGCCCGCGATCAGTGGGAAGATCAGCGGCAGCAGGCCGTGGTTGAAGGCGAACCGCGCGATGATCAAGCCGGCGATGGGATAGATGAGGCAGAGGAAGATCACGTCTGTTCGGCACGCCTCGAAATCCCGGGCGCCTTCGGCCAGGGCGGCCTTGAGGTCGGCGAAGCCGATCCTGCGGACGACCGGCGGTGCGGTGTCGTGCGCCTCCCAGGCGCCGCTCATGGTGTTGGCGGTCGATCCGACGGCCTGTCCCGTCTGCTTCAGCCGTTCCCATCCCCATTCGATGGGGTTTCGGATGTGACTCTGCGAGGCCATGGTTAATCCTCCCGAACCAAACGTTCGAAGGCCGTGGCTCAACCGTGGCATCCAGTCGTGGCAGCGACGTAAAGGTCCAGTTCGTCGGCCACGAGAGCCGCGATCGCCACACCCCGGGAGTCTACGCCGAATAGAGGCGGAAGTAAGCCCCCGGATTTCAACCTGCCGTGAGGGGCTATTGCAGGAATTTCAGATATTGCCCGACAAAATCGCAGCCGACGCTCTTTGAATAGGCATCGATCAGCGTCTTGGTGATCGGACCCGGCGTCTTGCCGTCGGCGACCGGACCGCCGTTGAAGCGCTTGACCGGCAGGATGCACAGGCTGGTCGAGGTCAGGAACATCTCCTCGGCATTGGCGGCGTCGAATAGGTCGATGTCGCCCGCGGTGCAGGCGATGCCGAGCTGCTTGGCCATGTCGATGGTCATCTGCCGGCTGACGCCCGGCAGCACGTAACGCTCCGACGGGGTGAACAGCCCGCCTTCGCGCGCGATGAAGATGTTGCTGCCCAGCCCCTCGGCGAGGTTGCCGTTCTCGTCGAGCAGGATCGCCCAGGCGTCGGGGGCGAGCGCCTTCACCGGCTTCTCGGCCATGATCATGTTGAGATAGTTGTGCGTCTTGGCGCGCGGCGAGAGCATCGAGGGCGCGGTGCGGCGCATGGTGGTGGTGATGACCTCGGCGCCGTCGCGGTAGAGATGCGCGCGCTTGGCCAGCGGCAGCGGCAGGACCTCGATCACGACGTTGGGCCCGGTATGGTCCCAGCCTTCGTCGCCCACCGCGTCGACGCCGCGGCTCACCCGCTGGCCGACCCACCAGTCGCCGATCGCCGGCCGCAGATGCTCGTTGCGCGCCACGACTTCCTCGCTGTGCGCCACCATCTCCTTGGGCCCGATGCCGGGATCGATCTGCAGGTAGCGCAGCGAGCGGTAAAATCGGTCGATATGTTCCTTCAGACGGAAGGGCTGGCCCTCGAAAGTGCGCGTCATGTCGAAGGCGCCGTCGCCGTACTTCCAGCTGCGGTCGCGGAACGGGATCATGACCTGGTTTTCCGGCATGAACTTGCCGTTGAACCAGGCGATGCGTTGATTGCTGAGCTGCTGGGCCATGAAATCCTCCGCAAGGGCAAACTAGCATATCGAAGCCGGCTGTCAGTATGGACGAGGCGCGGGACGCTAGGCATTGTTTTTGCCGGATGGGCCCCATGCGCAGCTACGCCAAGTCGATCGCACTCTACGAACGCACCAGGAAGCATCTGGCAGGCGGCGTCAGCAGCAACGACGAGGTGATCGTCACCTCCTTCATCGCCGGCAAGTACGACACCGTGCCGAAGAAGATGTTCAACGAGCTGATCCTCGAGGTAAATCCGACCATCACCGCAGTTGCAACCCTGCTCATCGGCTTGACGGTCTTGGCGTTGGCGGCCGTAACGGTCATCCTGAGCCGCGCCAGCAAGCTCAAGCAGACGCTGGTGTAGGGACGGAAACCATGAACTACCCGAAGAAGGTGCGGCTGGTCGAAGTGGGTCCGCGCGATGGCTTGCAGAACGAGGCAAAGCCGGTGCCCGTCGAGGCCAAGGTGGCGCTGATCGATGCGCTGACGGCGGCCGGCCATTCGGCGGTCGAGGCCGGCAGCTTCGTGTCGCCCAAATGGGTGCCGCAGATGGCCAACACCGACGAGGTGATGGCCCGCATCCAGCGCAAGCCCGGCGTCGGCTACCCCGTGCTGGTCCCCAACAAGCAGGGCATGAACGGCGCCATCGAGGCCAAGTGCGAGGAGATCGCGGTGTTCACCGCCGCTTCGGAGGCGTTCTGCCGCAAGAACACCAACTGTTCGATCGACGAGAGCTTCGAGCGTTTTGCGCCGGTCATGGAAGCGGCGCACAAGCACGGCATGAAGGTCCGCGGCTACGTTTCCACCGTGATCGCCTGCCCCTACGACGGCAAGGTGGCGCCGGCGAAAGTCGCCGAGGTGTCGGAGCGGCTGTTCAAGATGGGCTGCTACGAAGTCTCGCTGGGCGACACGATCGGCGTCGGCACGCCGGCCGACTGCGTGGCCATGGTCGATGCCGTCGCGGCCGGGGTGCCGCGCGAAAAGCTGGCGGCGCATTTCCACGACACCTACGGCCAGTCGCTGGCCAACATCATGGCGGTGATGGAGCGCGGCATCGCCGTGTTCGACACCGCTGTCGCCGGCTTGGGCGGTTGCCCCTACGCCAAGGGCGCTTCGGGCAATGTCGGCACCGAGGACGTGATCTACCTGCTGAACGGGCTCGGCATCGAGCATGGGGTCGACCTCGACGCCATCGCCAAGGCCGGCCGCGCGATCTGCACCGCGCTCGGCCGCGAGCCCGCGTCGAAGGTGGCGCAGGCGCTGAAAGCGAAGGTGGCGGCATGAAGCATGCAACGGCCCCGGCGCTCGACCGGCTGGAACCGCTGCTGGCGAAGCTGCGCCGGCACAGCGGGCTGAAGGAGAAGTCGCGCGGCGTGTTCTACGTCAAGGCGAGGCCGACTCTTCATTTCCACGAGGATCCCAAGGGCCTGTTTGCCGATTTTAGATCAACGGGCGATGAATGGCAGCGCTTTGCGGTAAACACGGCCGACGAGCGGACGGCGTTCCTGCGGGTCGTTGCAGCGTACCTGGCCAGGACGACCCCTGGCAGACTCGACTGACGCACGAACGTTCAAGACGGTGAGCGCGTCCACCGCCACAACGGCGCGGTGGAAGCATTGCCCGGGTTCCTCCTCGCCGCGGTCGCGCTGGCCGGCAGTCCGGGACCGGCGACCTTGAGTCTCACCGCCACCGGCGCCGCTTTCGGCGCGCGCCGCGGCGCCGCCTATCTGGCCGGCATCGTGGTCGGCATGATGGCGGTGATGGCCATCGTCGCCAGCGGCCTGGTCGGCCTGCTGCTGGCCGTACCCGGCGCGACGCCGGTCGTGACCGTGCTGGCCGCCGCTTATTTCCTCTACCTCGCCTGGCGCATCGCCACGGCGCCGCCACTCAGCCAGGATGCGGGAGAGTGCCGCGCGCCCGCGTTCGTCGGCGGGCTGCTTCTGTCGCTGGTCAATCCCAAGGGCTATGCCGCGATGGCGGCGCTCTATTCCGGCTTCGTGCTGGTGCACGACCGGCTGGCGCTCGACGTCGCCGCCAAGATGGTCGTCTTGGTCCTGATTATCACGGCGGTCAACGTCGCCTGGCTTTTCGCGGGCGCTGCCATGACGCGCCTGTTCCGCCGACCGCGCACCAACCGAGCGATCAACATTGCCTTCGCCGCGCTCCTGGTGGCATCGGTTGTTTTCGCGTTCTTGTCGGGTTGACGCTCAACGCCGCTCGACGATGCGCACGGTGACGGCGCTCGAATGGCCGGCCTCATCGATCACGGCCACGCGCACCGTGCCGGGACCGTCGGGCACCCACTTGGCGCCCTCGAGCGGGCGGCCGTCGATCAGCCAGCGCAGCCGACCTTCGCCGCCCAGGGCCGACAGCGACACGGCCTCGCGGGCTGAAAGCTCGACGCGGGCGTCGGCCGGCGGATAGGCGATGCGCGGACCGCCCTGGCTCTCCGCCGCCGGCCCCAAGGTGCGCATGCGCAACGGCAGCTCATGATACGAGGCGACGCGCAGCACGTCGGCGGGAGCGGGCTGGGCGCGATTGTCCTCGGCGGGCAGACGGCTGAAAGCCTTGAACAGGACCGGCAGCGCCGACAGGCGGCCGAGCTGGCCGGGACGCGGCGTGCCGTCGGCGTGGCCGACCCACACCACGACGGTCCAGTTGGCGCTGTAGCCCGCGGCCCAGGCGTCGCGGAAGCCGGCCGAGGTGCCGGTCTTGAAGGCGATGCGCCGGTCGCGCAAGGCGACGGGCAGGGAAGCGAAGCCCTCGGGCAACGGTGCGCCGGCCAGCACGTCGCCGACATACCAGGCGGCGGTCGGGCCGATCAGGTGCACCGGTTCGGCTTTCGGCCGATCACGGCGCACGGCCGGCGGCGCGAACTTGCCGCCGTTGGCCAGCCCGGCATAGAGCCCGGCCATTTCCAACGGCGAGACCGTCGCACTGCCCAAGGCAACGCCCAGCGTGGCGCCCGAATCGCCCGGCGGCAGGCCGGGCACGACACCGGCATTGCGCAGGGTCGAGACGAAGCGCTGCGGCCCGACCTTCTCGAGCGCCAGCACGGCCGGCACGTTCAGCGATTGCTGGAGCGCGCGGCGCACGGTGACGGCGCCCATATGGTCGCGGTCGAAGTTGCGCGGCAGCCAGTCGCGGAAGCGCACCGGGACGTCTTCAACCAGCGAGTCCGGATGCAGCACGCGGTCGTCGAAGGCCATGGCATAGATCAAGGGTTTCAGCGCCGACCCGGGCGAGCGGCGAGCGCGCACCAGATCGACCTGACCGGCCCGGCCGAAGAAGTCCGAGCCGCCCAGCCAAGCCACGACCGTACGCGTGCGATTGTCGATCGCGACCACGGCGATCTGCGCCCGGTCGGCGAACTGGCCGCGCTCCTCGGCGACAAGCTGGGCAAGCGCGCTCTGCAGTTCGAAGCGCAGGGTCGTGGGAACGATCGCGCCGGGCGACTGGCCGGCAAGCCACGCCGCCAGGTGCGGCGCCTGCATGGGCATGGCCAGCCTGCGATCGGGCACGGGTCGGCTGGCCGCCTTGTCGAACAGGACGCGGTCGATGATGCCGTGCTCGAGGCCGCGCACCAGCACGCGATCACGTGCGGCCTGTGCGGATTTGCCGGCGCGCTCGGGCCGGCGACGCTCGGGCGATTGCGGAATGGCGACCAGCAGGGCCGCTTCGGCGGCGGAGAGTTGCCGGGGCTCCTTGCCGAAATAGGCGAAGGAGGCGGCCCGCACACCCTCGAGGTTGCCGCCCATGGGGGCCAGCGTCAGGTAGATCGCCAGCACCTCGCGCTTGGAGTAGCGCCATTCGAGCTGCAAGGCGCGCGCCGACTGGATCACCTTGGTCAACAGCCCCCGTTGCCGGGGTTCGAGCAGCCGGGCGGCCTGCATGGAGATCGTCGAGGCGCCCGACACGATGCGGCCGCGCGCGATCCATTGGCCGGCGGCGCGCGCCGCCGCCAGCGGGTCGATGCCCCAATGGCTGTCGAAGCGGCGGTCCTCGTAGGCCTTGAGCAAGGCGAGATAGACCGGATCGACGTCGTCGACCG